>Ga0182030_10007907_pt1 | contig 22123 bp, 16 predicted proteins | sample 812S3MmetaG_FD_121299 | JGI IMG/M metagenome (GOLD analysis project Ga0182030, IMG submission 121299) | Permafrost microbial communities from Stordalen Mire, Sweden - 812S3M metaG (Illumina Assembly) | ecosystem: Environmental > Terrestrial > Soil > Wetlands > Permafrost | place: Sweden... | reverse complement strand
CGCCTCACGCGGCGCGCCGGTCGCTTTCCGCGCCGCCGCATGGCTGCTCAGAGGCTGCCGCGGCGCGGTTTTCCATGGTTTTGCTTGCCCGCGGCGCGCCCGACCGGTAGGTGTCGGCGTTCGTTAATCAGGAGTGCGAAACATGGCCTACAGGGTCGCGGTCGTCGGCGCCACCGGAGCGGTCGGACGCGAAATGCTGAAAACCCTGGTCGAGCGGAACTTCCCCGTGTCGGAAGTCGCCGCTCTCGCGTCCGGCCGTTCGGCCGGCACGGAGGTCTCCTACGGCGACAAACGCGTGCTGAAAGTGCAAAACCTGGACACGTTCGATTTCCGAGGCTGGGACATCGGGTTGTTCAGCCCAGGAGCGGCGGTGTCGGCGGTGCATGCGCCAAGGGCGGCGGCGGCGGGATGCATCGTGATCGATAACACCAGCCAGTTCCGCATGGACGCCGATGTGCCGCTCGTGGTGCCGGAGGTGAACCCGCATCACCTGCGTCAGGTCTCCAAGCGCGGCATTATCGCCAATCCCAATTGCTCGACGATCCAGATGGTGGTGGCGCTGAAGCCGCTGCACGACGCGTTCGGCATCAAGCGTGTGGTGGTCGCCACCTATCAATCCGTGTCCGGTGCCGGGAAGGAGGGCATGGATGAGTTGTTCATGCATACCAAATCCTCCTTCGTGCATGAGCAAAGCCCGCCGCAGCAATTCACCAAGGAAATCGCGTTCAACTGCATCCCGCATATCGACAAATTCATGGATGACGGGTCCACCAAGGAAGAGTGGAAGATGGTCGTCGAGACCAAGAAGATTCTCGATTCCGCGATCGCGGTGCATGCGACCTGCGTCCGGGTGCCGGTCTTCATCGGCCATGGCGAGGCGGTGAACGTCGAGTTCGAGAATCCCGTGACCGCCGGCGAAGCGCGGGCTGTGTTGCGGGACGCGCCAGGCATCGAGGTCGTCGATGTTCGCGAGGACGGCGGTTATGTCACGCAACTCGAATGCCAGGGCGAGGACGCGGTGTTCGTCAGCCGCATTCGTAAAGATCCGACGGTTCCGCACGGGCTGTCGTTCTGGTGCGTGTCGGACAACCTCCGGAAGGGCGCCGCGCTGAACGCGGTGCAGATCGCGGAAACGCTGATCGCGCAAGGGTTATTGGCGAAGCAGGCCGCCTGATTTCGTGAGTCGGCGTTAGGCGACGGCCAACAATAACCGAGTCGCCTGACGCCCCGGCCTTTCTCGTCATCCTCGGCCTTTGTCGTCATCCCCGGGCTCGACCCGGGGATCCATCCAGGCACGGTACGGCGATTGGTCCCCGGGTCGAGCCCGGGGATGACCAGAGTGGCCCGGGGATGACCAGGGTGAAACGACGACCTGACGCGATAATTGTTGGGCGTCGCCTTAGCGCGGGAACGATGGCCCAGGCCACCTCGGTGAAACGCGCAACGCTCCCGCGCGATGGCGATCATATGGCCATCACCAATGGAGTTGGCCGCACCAGCGCCCTATGCGCTTGCGTTGGGTCCCTGCCGCTTCGCTTGCTTCATAAGCTCACGCGTCGCTTCCCGGTCCTCGGCCGTAATGACCGGCCGGGGCTCGATGTCGTTGGGGTTGTGCTTTCCCAGCCGGGCCGGGTCGATGCGGCCCGGTGGAAGGTTTTTCGCGTCGAACCAGACAACCGTCTCGTCACCCTCTCTCATACCATAGCATCCTGTCCTCGAGTTCGGCCTCCCACGCGGTTATCAACCGCCCGAATTTGCCACGTCTTGCATACAATACAACGTAGACAGTGCCCAGTAATTCCCCAATGGCGTGATAGCGCGTTTCCGGGTACGGCCTCGTATCCTCTCGCTCCAGAACAAACCCCGGGAACATATGCGAGATGAACGCGAGGTCGAAGCCGCGCGCCGCCAGCACCTCATCGCTTTTGGACGGATCGAAGCCAATTCGGTCGAATTCCCGCCAGACCAAACGGAACGGACGCGGTGGTGCCATCCGGGCAGCCTGCGCCGGAAGTCGTTAGCGAATCGTCAACGTGTTTTGAAATTCTGACCACGCGACCGGCGCGAAGGCTTCAATCCGAGAGACAGGTGCCCGGTCAGCCGGCAGCCGCTCTGTCAGCGGACGTGACAGCCGCACGCGCCATGTGCGACCCTGCGGCATGGTCGCTTTGCGCAAACCGCCGCCGCGCCGAATGACGGTCGCCGAGTTCCTCGCCTCGGACTCTGACGACCCCATCGTGCATGCCTGGCAACTGATCGATGGCGAACCGGTCGCCATGGCGCCGGCGTCCAATAATCACGGAGTGATTCAAGCCGCCCTGACCGCTCGGTTGTGGAACCACCTGGAAGTGCCCGGAAGCCGCTGCCACGTGTTCACTGAGCCGGGCATCGTGCCAAGAGGACACTCGGACCGGAATTACCGTGTCCCGGACATCGGCGTCACCCGCGCGCCGCCGTCAACCGGCCAAATGCTGCCCGACCCACTCATCCTCATCGAAATCCTCTCCCCCAGCAACGAAACTGAAACCCGATCCAACGTCTGGGCCTACCTGACGATCCCGACCGTCATGGAGGTCCTGGTCGTCAACAGCACGCGCATCGAAGCAGAACTGCTTCGCCGTAACGCCGATGGCACCTGGCCGGAGGTGCCGATCCAGATCGGACCCGAGGATGCGCTGCCCCTGGACAGCATCGGCTTCACTGTCCCCCTGGCCGCGCTGTATCAAACAACAACACTGGCGATGCCGGAAGGAAACCCGCCATGAACGACTCGCCCGTCGCCCCCGACCGTCAGGCCTTTTACGACCGGCTCACTCCGGAAAGCCTCGCGCCGTTGTGGGAACGCTTGCACGCCCTCGTCACCCGCACGCCAAAGTCGTCCGCCCAACCGTATCACTGGAACTACGACGGCGTGGTGCGCCCGTTCATGATGGAATCCGGTAGCCTGATCACCGCGAAGGAAGCCGAGCGCCGCGTCCTGATTCTGGAGAACCCCGGTCTCGCCGGACAATCCCGCATCACCAACTCCCTGTTCGCCGGCCTGCAGATGATCCTGCCCGGGGAAGTCGCGCCGGCCCACCGCCACACGCCCTCGGCGCTGCGCTTCATCGTCGAAGGGCACGGCGCGTACACCGCGGTCGAGGGCGAACGCACGATCATGGAACCCGGCGATTTCGTGATTACCCCGCCCTGGACCTGGCACGATCACGGCAACGAATCCGATCAGGCGATGGTATGGCTCGACGGCCTCGACGTGCCGATGATCAAGATGCTCGACGCCAGCTTCGCCGAGCCCTCGAATGCCGAGAGCCAGTCGATCTCCCGCCCCGTCGGCGACAGTCCGGCGCGCTATGGGGCCAACATGGTTCCGGTGGACTGGAAGCCCGAGACGAAGTCGTCGCCGGTGTTCAGCTACCCCTACACAAGGTCGCGCGAGACCCTGACGACCCTGTCCCGCAACGGTGATCCGGACCCGTACCACGGCCACAAGCTGCGCTACATCAATCCCGCGACCGGCGGGTCGCCGATGCCGACCATTGGCGCCTTTATGGCCCTGCTGCCGGGTGGCTTCGAAACCGCGCCTTACCGATCGACCGACGGCACGATCTACTCCGTCGTCGAAGGCACCGGTGAGACGGTCGTCGGCGATGCGGTTTTCCGCTGGAAGCCGCGGGACATTTTCGTCGTTCCAAGCTGGCACACCCACCATCACCGCGCCGCCTCCGAAGCCGTGCTGTTCAGCTTCTCCGACCGACCGGTGCAGGACGTCCTGGGATTGTGGCGGGAAGAACGCCTCCATGCGTGATGTCCTCATCGCCGGCGCGGGTCTGGGAGGCCTGACCGCGGCCCTCGCGTTGATCCAGCGCGGGCATCGGGTGCGGCTGTTCGAACAGGCCTCCGAACTGAAGGAAGTCGGCGCGGGTGTGCAAATCGGCTCCAACGGGTCCCGCCTGCTCATCTCGCTCGGCCTGCGGGAAGCGATGGAACACGTGGTGTGCGTGCCGCTTGGCCGCGAGTTCCGGCTCTGGAGCACCGGCCAGCGCTGGCGATCCTTCGATCTCGGCGAGTCCTCGGTGCAGCGCTTTGGCGCGCCGTATTGGATGGTGCATCGGGGCGATTTCCACGCGGTGTTGCTGGATGCCGTGCGAAAAGCCGATCCCGGCGCGATCCAGCCCGGCAACGCCTGCGTCGGTTTCGAGCAGGATGGCCGAAGCGCCACCATCCGCCTCGCGAACGGTGAGACTGCCACCGGCGATCTCCTGATCGGCGCGGACGGCGTGCATTCCAGAATTCGCCAGCAGATGTTCGGCGACGGCCGCGCGGAGTTCACCGGGATCATGGTGTGGCGCGGCCTGGTGCCGATGGAGCGGTTGCCGGAACACCAACGCCAACTGGTCGGCAACAATTGGCTCGGCGTTGGTGGCCACGTCGTCACCTATCCGCTGCGGCGTGGCGAAATCCTGAATTTCGTGGCCGCGATCGAGCGCGACGACTGGCGTGTCGAATCCTGGACCGAGCCAGGCACGACCGAGGAATGTCTGCGCGACCTCGCGCCCTGGCACGAGGACGTGAAAACCATCATTCGCAATATCGATACGCCATTCAAATGGGCCCTGCTCGGCCGTGAGCCGTTGGATCATTTCTCCGAAGGCAGGGTCTGCGTCATGGGCGACGCGGCGCATCCGACGCTGCCGTTCCTGGCGCAGGGAGCGAACATGGCGCTGGAAGACGCCATCGTCATCGCCCGCTGCCTCGACGCGTTCGACGATGTTCCCGAGGCGTTGCGGCATTATGAGCAGGCGCGCCTGGAGCGCACGGCGGCGATCGTCCGCGGGTCGTCGGACAACACGAAACGGTTTCACAATCCGGCGCTCGGCGACGCTGCCGGCGCGGCCGCCTATGTCGATCGCGAGTTCCAGCCGGAAAAAGTTGCCCAACGTTATGACTGGCTTTACGAATATGACGCGCTGACTGTCTCGATTTGACGCGTCGGCCGTCTCTCCACGTCATCACCGGACCCTCGTTCCTTCGTCATGGTCCGGTCGAGCCGGACCATGACGACGGTACTGCGAATCACCGGGCGTGGCCCGATGATGACGACTGAGGCACTCCCCGGCTGACGCGATATTTGTGAACGTCACCTGAGACCGGACTTGTAGCGTAATCGTATACGCGAGGGTGCCGGAAATGGTAGGCAAGCCCCTCGCCACGATGAGGATGCCGCCCATGAGCGAAGGCCGCCTGACCAATCCGAGTGCCAGCAGCCGTGTCGCGAGCCGTCTCGCCTTACCGGCGCAGGACGAAGACGTGGCCGCGCTGCGCCGCGCCGTGATCGCCAAGCTGACGTACGCCGTGGGCAAGGACCCGGTCGTCGCGACCGAGAGGGACTGGTTCGTCGCCACCGCGTTGAGCGTGCGAGACCGCATCGTCGACCGTTGGATGACCTCGACCCGCGCCACGCACGGTGAGAACCGTAAGCGGGTCTATTACCTGTCGTTGGAATTTCTCATTGGCCGGCTGCTGATCGACTCACTGAACAATCTCCAGATGCTCGAGCCGATGCGCGCGGCGCTGGCCGAGCTTGGCGTCGATCTCGATCGCCTCCGTGAGGTGGAACCCGACGCGGCTCTGGGAAATGGCGGTCTCGGCCGGCTCGCCGCCTGTTTCATGGAGAGCATGGCGACCCTCGCCGTGGCCGCCTATGGCTATGGTATTCGTTACAACCATGGCCTCTTTCGCCAGGTCATCCGCGATGGCTGGCAACGCGAATTCCCTGAAAGTTGGTTGTCTCTGGGCAACCCCTGGGAGTTCGAACGGCCCGAGGTAAGCCACATGATCGGCTTCGGCGGCACAGTCCGGCGTGAAACCCGACCGGATGGGTCCGATCATCACATCTGGGAACCCGCCGAGACGGTCGAGGCGATCGCCTACGACACGCCGATGGTCGGTTGGCGTGGGCGGCACGTGAACACGTTGCGCCTGTGGTCGGCACGCGCGCCGGATCCGTTACGGCTCGACACCTTCAACCAGGGCGACCACGTCGGCGCGCTCGCGGCCCGCGCCCGCGCCAACTCGATCTCCCAGGTGCTGTACCCCAGCGAGGACACGCCCGCCGGCCAGGAACTGCGCCTGCGGCAGGAGTATTTCTTCTCCGCGGCGTCGCTGCACGACCTGGTCTACCGCCACATTCATCAGCATGGCGACGTGCGCACGCTCCCGGATTTCGCCGCGATCCAGCTCAATGACACGCATCCCGCCATCGCCATCGCCGAATTGATGCGTCTCCTCATCGACGTTCACGATATTCCCTGGAAACAGGCCTGGGCGATCACCACCGCCACATTCTCCTACACCAATCACACGCTGATGCCGGAAGCGTTGGAGGCGTGGCCGGTCCACCTGCTGGAGCGCCTGCTGCCGCGCCACATGCAGATCATCTTCCTCACCAATTTGCTGCATCTCGACGGGTTGCGCGCCGCCGGGCAAAGCGACCCGGCGCTGCTTTCCTCGGTGTCGCTCATCAACGAGCATAACGGGCGTCAGGTGCGCATGGGCGCATTGGCCTTTCTCGGCTCGCACCGGGTGAACGGCGTGTCCGAGCTGCACACGAACCTGATGCGCGCCACCGTGTTCCGGGACCTGCACTCGCTCTATCCGGATCGCATTGTGAACAAGACCAATGGCATCACGTTTCGCCGCTGGCTGTTCGAGGCCAATCCAGGGCTGACATCCGTGTTGGTGGACGCGCTTGGCGAGCGCGTTCTCGATGACGCCTCGGCGCTGGAAGGCTTCGCCGCGTTCGCCGGCGATAGCGGCATGCATGAGCGTCTGGCGGCGATCCGCCGGACCAACAAGGTCGCGCTGTCCAACCGCATCATGGACCGATTGCGCATCCGCATCGACCCGGATGCGATTTTCGATGTCCAGATCAAACGGATCCACGAGTACAAGCGCCAACTGCTGAACATCCTGGAGACTGTGGCGCTGTACGAGACGATGCGGGCGGAACCGACACGCGATTGGGTGCCGCGGGTCAAGATCTTCGGCGGCAAGGCGGCGGCCGGCTATCACCGGGCCAAGCTGATCATCAAGCTCATCAACGATGTGGCCGCCGTGGTGAACAACGATCCGACGTTGCGGGGCATGTTGAAGGTCGTGTTCTTCGCCAACTACAACGTCAGCCGGGCCGAGGTGATCATTCCGGCGTCCGACGTGTCCGAACAAATCTCGACGGCGGGCATGGAGGCTTCGGGCACCGGCAACATGAAACTGGCGCTGAATGGCGCGCTGACCATTGGCACGCTCGACGGTGCCAACATCGAAATCCGTGATCGCGTGGGCGCGGAAAATATCTTCATCTTCGGTCTGACCGCGGCGGAGGCGGAGCAGCGCCGCGCCCGGGGCATCGACGCGCGCGAGACAATCGCGGGCTCGCTGCCGTTGCAGCGGGCGCTCGACGCGATCGGCTCCGGCCTGTTCTCGCCCTCGGAACCGGACCGTTTTCGCGATCTTGTCGATGTCGTCACCTATCACGATCATTTTCTGGTCTCGGCGGATTTTGAAGCCTACGCCGCCGCGCAGCGCGAGGTGGCCGCGAAGTGGCGGGATCAGGCCGCCTGGTGGCGTTCGAGCATCCTCAATACGGCGGGCGTCGGCTGGTTCTCCTCGGACCGGGCGATCCGCGAATATTGCGACAACGTGTGGAACGTGAAGCTGTCGACCTGAAGCCGGCAGCAGGAGGAACGGCAGTGGCAGCAGCGGCCTGGCAGGCAAGCGAGGCCGAGATCGCCGCCATCGTGGGTGCCCGTCACGGCGATCCGTTCGCGATCCTCGGCCCGCATGCCACCGAAGAGGGACAGGTCATCCGGGCGCTCGTCCCGGGCGCCGCCACCGTGCGCGTCCGCGGCTTGGACGGGGCCATGAACATTCAAATGATCCCGCGCGATCCGGCCGGCTTCTTTGAGGTCCTGTTGCCCCGGAATGTCGTACTGGGCCGCTATCGGTTGCATGCCGCCAATCCGGGTGGCGAGTGGGAGTTCGACGATCCGTTCAGCTTCGGCCCGGTGCTCGGAGCGATGGATGACTACCTCCTGATCGAAGGCACGCATCGGGCGCTTTATGAACGTCTTGGCGCCCATCCGATGACGTTGGATGGCGTCGATGGCGTGCATTTCGCCGTTTGGGCGCCGCATGCGCGCCGCGTTTCGGTGGTCGGCGACTTCAACGCATGGGACGGAAGGCGGCACCCGATGCGGAAGCGCATCGACTCCGGACTGTGGGAGATCTTCGCGCCGGGCATCGCCGAAGGAGCGGTCTACAAGTTCGAGATCGTCGCCGCCGATGATTCGTTACAGCCGCTCAAAGCCGACCCGTTTGGCTTCGCGGCCGAATTGCGGCCATCGACGGCGTCGATTGTCGCGCGCACCGACGCGCTGGCGTGGACCGACGAAACCTATATGCGTGATCGCGTTAATGGCGATCCGCGGCGGTGGGCGATGGCGATTTATGAGGTTCACCTCGGTTCCTGGCGCCGCGGCGAAAATGGTGCCTTCCTGTCGTACGACCGGATCGCCGAGGCGCTGATCCCCTACGCCGCCGATCTGGGCTTTACCCACATTGAACTGATGCCGATCAGCGAGCATCCGCTCGATGACTCCTGGGGTTATCAGCCGATCGGACTGTTCGCCCCGACACGCCGGTTTGGCGATCCCGCCGGCTTCGCGCGTTTCATCGACCGGGCGCACGCGGCGGGACTTGGGATTATCCTGGACTGGGTACCGGCGCATTTCCCGACCGATGTCCACGGCCTGGAACGGTTCGACGGTGCGCCATTGTACGAGTACGCCGACCCCAGGAAGGGCTTTCAGCCGGACTGGAATACAGCGATCTACGATTTCGGCCGCCGGGAGGTCGCCAACATACTGGCCGCCAACGCGCTTTATTGGCTGGACCGCTTCCATATCGATGGGCTGCGCGTCGATGCCGTCGCCTCGATGCTCTATCTGGATTACTCGCGCCGTGCCGGCGAATGGGTGCCGAATGAGGACGGCGGCCGCGAAAACCGGGATTCCGTCCGCTTCCTGCGTCAGGTCAATACGCTGAGCTATGGTTTGCATCCCGGCACCGTGACGATCGCGGAGGAATCCACCGATTGGCCGGGGGTTTCGCGTCCGGTCGACGCGGGCGGGTTAGGCTTCGGGTTCAAGTGGAACATGGGCTGGATGCACGATACGCTCGACTATATCGCTCAGGATCCGGTGCACCGGCGCTGGCATCACGACAAGCTGACGTTTGGTTTGCTCTACGGATTCTCGGAAAACTTCATTCTGCCGCTGTCGCATGATGAGGTTGTGCATGGGAAGCATTCCATCCTCGGCCGAATTCCCGGCGACGCCTGGTGCCGCGTGGCGACCGGGCGCGCTTACTACGCGTTCATGTGGGCGCATCCTGGCAAGAAGCTGCTGTTCATGGGTCAGGAGTTCGGCCAGTTGCGGGAGTGGGACTTCGCTGGCGAACTGGATTGGGCGCTCGCGGAAGACCCGTTGCACTCCGGGTTGCGGCAATGCGTCCGCGACCTCAATCGTCTGTATCGTGAAACGCCAGCGCTGCACGCGCGCGATTGCGAGCCCGAAGGGTTTCAATGGATTGTCGTCGATGACGCCGCGCAGTCGGTTCTCGCATGGCTTCGCCGTGGCGGCCCGGATGACGCCCCTGTCGTGATCGTTTGCAATTTCACCCCGGTGGTCCGGCACGATTACCAGGTCGGACTGCCGTTGCCTGGCCGATGGCGCGAATTATTGAATACCGACGCGTCGGTGTATGCGGGCTCAGGCCTCGGCAATCTGGGAGCGGTGGAGGCGTCCGCCCAACCGTCGCACGGCATGCCGGCTTCCGCGAAACTCCTCCTGCCGCCGTTGGCCACGTTGTACTTCCAGTACGATCCGGGGTGACAAGCGACGCGGGCCGCTTCATCATGGTCAGGCTGGATCGGTTGCACAGGCGCGTGCGATTGGCGGGTGGAAGAGCGTGCGGTGGGGAATGAAAATGTTCGAACGCGCGGGCTTGCAAAATCGGCGCTACGCGGCTGATTGACCTTCGCGCGCATCGCCAGAAAGGAGACGGCCATGTACCCGACCCGGCCCGCCAGCGCCCCTTTGGCCCGCCATGCCATGGCCTACGTGCTCGCGGGCGGCCGCGGCAGCCGGCTCATGGAGTTGACCGACCGCCGCGCCAAGCCCGCCGTCTATTTCGGGGGCAAGCTGCGCATCATCGATTTCGCGCTCTCCAACGCGTTGAACTCCGGCATCCGCCGCATGGCCGTGGCGACGCAGTACAAAGCCCACAGCCTGATCCGGCACCTGCAACGTGGCTGGAATTTCTTTCGGCCGGAGCGCAACGAAAGTTTCGACATATTGCCGGCCAGCCAGCGCGTCGCCGATGACAAATGGTATCTCGGCACCGCCGACGCGGTTTATCAGAACATCGATATCATCGAGAGCTACGACCCGCGCTACATCGTCATCCTGGCGGGTGATCACGTCTACAAAATGGACTTCGAGCCAATGCTGCAACAGCACGTCGAGTCCGGCGCCGACGTGACCGTTGGGTGCCTGGAGGTTCCTCGCAGCGAAGCCACCGGTCTGGGCATCATGCATGTCGATGCCTCCGACCGCATTCTTTCGTTTCAGGAGAAACCGGCGAACCCTCCCGGCATGCCGGGCAACCCGGACGTGTCGCTCGCCAGCATGGGAATTTACGTCTTCGACACGCGTTATTTGTTCGATCGGCTGAGGGAGGACGCCGCCGATCCCCATTCCAGTCACGACTTCGGCAAAGACCTCATCCCGCGCCTGGTGACCGGCGCGAAGGCGGTGGCGCATCCGTTCGAGCGATCCTGCGTGAGATCCACGGCCGAGTCAGCGCCTTACTGGCGCGATGCCGGCACTTTGGATTCTTACTTCGCGGCCAATATCGACCTGACCGATATCGTTCCGGATCTGGACCTTTTCGATCGCGACTGGCCGATCTGGACCTATGGAGAAATGACCGCGCCGGCGAAATTCGTCCACGATGAGGATGGCCGTCGCGGCCAGGCGATTTCATCGGTCATCGCCGGCGGTTCAATCATTTCGGGCGCGACACTGCGCCGGTCGCTGGTGTTCACCGGCGTGCGGGTCCATTCTTACGCCGACGTCGCGTACGCGGTGATCTTGCCGGAGGTCGATATCGGCAATTCGGCACGTTTGCGTAATGTCATCATCGAGCGCGGCGTGCGGATTCCGCCCGGCCTGGTCGTCGGCGAGGATCCCGTGCTTGATACGAAACGATTCCGCCGCACCGCCAACGGCATCTGCCTGATCACCCAGACAATGATCGACGAGCTTGGTGAATGAGGCCTTTGGCCGTTCTGTCCGTTGCCTCGGAGATCTTCCCCCTGATCAAAACCGGTGGCCTGGGCGACGTGACCGGAGCGTTGCCAGGCGCGTTGGCCGAGGCCGGGGTCGCTGTCCGCACGCTGATCCCCGGTTATCCGTCAGTCATCGGCGCGCTCGATCGCGCCCGGACTGTTTGGACCGCCACCGATCTGTTCGGCGGCACGGCGCGGCTGCTGGCCGGACGTGCCGCGGAGCTTGACCTGCTCGTGCTGGATGCCCCGCACCTCTATGAGCGGCCTGGAAATCCGTATCTCGGGCCGGACGGACAAGACTGGCCGGACAACCCGATCCGTTTCGCGGCGTTGGCGCGAGTCGCGGCCGATCTCGCTGAAGGCGCGTTGCGGACCTACACGCCGAAACTGATCCACGCCCATGATTGGCAAACCGGGTTGCTGCCCGCTTACTTGCACTATCGTGACGGAAAACACCCACCGTCGGTAATGACCGTGCATAATTTGTCGTTTCCCGGAAAGGCGCCTCGGGAATTGCTGGGGCGACTCGGTCTTCCATCTCAGGCTTACGCGGTCGATGGCGTGGAGTTTCATGGCAGCATCAGCTTCCTGAAGGCGGGCCTGTGGTTCGCCGACCGGGTCACGACGGTGTCGCCGACCTACGCCGCGGAAATCCTGACCGAGGAAGCGGGCATGGGCTTTGGCGGCCTGTTGCGCGCGCGCGCCGGCGTCGTGTCGGGCATTTTGAACGGGATCGATACGACGATCTGGAATCCCGCGCACGATAGGCTGATCGCCGCGCGCTACGATCGCGCCTCACTGGCGAAACGAGCCGCGAACAAGATGGAGTTGCAGGCGCGGATGGGACTCGCTCAGCAGGCGGACGCACCGCTGTTCGGCGTCGTCAGCCGTCTGACCTGGCAGAAGGGGATCGACCTGCTGCTGGACTGCGTTCCGGTATTACTGGGACTCGGCGCGCAATTGGCGCTGGTCGGCGCGGGCGACGCGGAAATGGAGGCCGCGTTCCGGCGCGCGGCCGGCGCGGCGCCGGACCAGATCGGATGTGTCATCGGCTATGACGAAGCCTTGGCGCATGTCGTGCAAGCCGGAGCAGACGCGCTGCTGGTGCCCTCGCGCTTCGAGCCGTGCGGACTGACGCAGCTTTGCGCGCTGCGGTATGGCGCGGTCCCGGTGGTGGCACGGGTGGGCGGACTGGCGGATACCGTCATCGACGCCAATCCCGCCGCGCTGGCGGCCGGCGCGGCGACGGGCGTGCAGTTCGCGCCGATCAGCGCCGAAGGCCTGGCCATGGCGTCGCGGCGCGCGGTCACGCTGTATCGCCAGCCCGAAATCTGGCGAACTCTCCAGATGAACGGCATGGCGACCGACGTTTCCTGGCGAGGTCCGGCGCGCGACTATGCCTCGCTGTTTCGCGAGCTGGTGGAAGCCCGGGCGTGACGTCGCGTGAACCGCCGCCCCGGAAACCTGCTCGATGAGCGCTTCCGAATGACCCGAGCGTCGGCCGGCGATCCCGAGCCTTTGGGCGTGAGCCTTCGCGGCGACGGTGTGAATGTCGCGGTATTCTCCGCCCATGCCAGCGCGATCGAGTTTTGTCTGTTCGACGGGGAGCGTGAAGTCCGTCGCGTGCCTCTGCGCGGCCGGACCGGTGACGTGTTTCACGGGCACATCCCGGATGTCGCCATTGGCGCGCGCTACGGTTTGAGAGCGCACGGCCCATGGCTCCCGGATGAGGGACATCGATTTAACGCCGCCAAATTATTGGTCGATCCCTACGCGAAAGCGATCGACCGTCCGTTCGCGCTGCATTCCTCGATGTTCGGCCATGATCGCGACGCGCCCAAGGATGCGCCGCGCCCGGACGATTTCGACAGCGCGCCATTCGTCCCCAAGGGCATCGTACTGGGCTCGTGCGGCACGGCTCGCGCGGCCTCATTGCTCACCCCCTGGCCACGGACGATCCTTTACGAATTGCACGTGCGTGGCTTTACCGCGCGCCATCCCGGCATCCCGGAGCCACTGCGCGGCCGTTTCGCGGGCCTCGCCCATCCCGCCGCGATCGAGCATCTCGTACGGCTGGGTGTCACGACCGTTGAGATCATGCCGGCCGCCGCCTGGATTGAAGAACGCCATCTCGCGGCCCGTGGGCTGCGGAATTACTGGGGCTACAATCCGATCACGTTCATGGCGCCCGATCCGGTGCTCGCCCCGGGCGGGTGGGACGAGGTTCGCGCCACGGTCGAGGCGTTGGCGGCGGCGGGCATCGAGGTGATTCTCGATGTCGTGCTGAATCACACCGGCGAAGGGGACGCGTGGGGTCCGACGTTGTCTCTGCGTGGCCTGGACAACGCGACTTACTACCGCTCGCGATCCGGGGTGCCCTGGCGCTACGCCGACGACACCGGCTGCGGCAACACGCTCGCGCTCGATCGTCCGGCACCGCTGCGTCTCGCGATGGACGCTTTGCGCACATGGGCGCAACGCTCCGGCGTGCACGGTTTCCGTTTCGATCTCGCGACCACGTTGGGGCGGCGCGACAACGGGTTCGATCCATCGGCGCCCTTGCTGTCGGCGATCGCCCAGGATCCGGTGCTGCGAGATTTGAAACTGATCGCGGAACCGTGGGATGTTGGGCCGGGTGGTTACCAGGCCGGCGCTTTTCCCGCCGCGTGGGGAGAATGGAACGACCGGTTCCGCGATGGCGCGCGGCGTTTTTGGCGTGGCGACCAGGGTCAGCTCGGTGAACTGGCGAGCCGGTTGGCCGGCTCGTCCGATCTGTTCCGGGCGCATGCCGTCGCGTCGCGCTCGATCAATTTCGTGACCGCGCATGATGGCTTCACGCTGGCCGATCTTGTTTCGTATTCGCATAAAATCAATGACGCCAATGGAGAAGACAACCGCGACGGGACGGACGCGAACTTCTCCTGGAACAATGGGATCGAAGGGCCAACGGACGACCCCGCCATCCTTGCCGCCCGGACGCGCGACCAGCGCGCGCTGCTCGCGACGCTTATTTTGGCGCGCGGCACGCCGATGCTGGCGATGGGCTCCGAGTTCGGGCAGTCGCAAGGCGGCAACAACAACGCCTATGCCCAGGATAACCCGGCCGCGTGGCTGAACTGGGACAAGGTGGATGCCGGCCTGCTTGCCTGGACGCGGCATCTGTTACGAATCCGGCGCGATTACGCGGTCGCGCGCGGCGATCGCTTCCTGACCGGCGCCGCGGCCGATATCAGCTTACTGCCGGATGTCGAGTGGCGGAACGCCTCTGGACAGCTCATGACGCCAGCGGAATGGCATGCGCCCGATGGCGATACTGTGGTGATGACGCTCGCCGGCCCCGCCGAGGGTAAAGACGAGACCGAACGGCTCAGCATTATTTTGCACCGCGGCTGGAACGACCTTCAGGTCGCGCCGCCATCGCCGAGAGCCGATCATGCCTGGTTCCTGATCGCCGACAGCGCGTCCATGGCCGGCGCCGATGACGCATTGGAGAAATCGCTTCCCGCCGAATGCCGGGATGTTTCGACATGCCGCTCGGTCGATGGGTTCGACGAACGAGGGCGACAGATCAAAACAACGACCCTGACTGTCTCCGCCCGGAGCGTGGTGGTGCTCGCGGAACGCCCGCGCGAGCCGCACAGGCGGGCCGGCGCCGACCCGGGTCTGCTGGCCCGGCTGGCGCGTGCCGCCGGCATCGCGCCGGAGTGGTGGGATGTAGATGGCCGGCGCACGGTGGTCTCGGACGACACCCATCGCGCCTTGCTGACGGCGATGCGCCTGCCGGCCACGACCATGGGGGAGGCGCGAGACACGCTGCGGTCGCTCGATCAGGAAGGCGTTCGGCGGCCTTTACCGCACGCGTTGGTCTCCCGGGGCGACGGCCCCGCGAGTCTGCCTTTGGCGATCGAGCCTGGCGTTGACCGGCGCCCGCTGTGGCTGATGGTCGAACGGGAGGATGGGGAGACGCAGCGGATCCGTATCGGCGCCCAGGATGGGGAACTGGCGGAATTCAGTGGGGCCGATGGATTGCCGGCGCGGGCGTGGCGGGTCAATTTGCCGCCTCTCCCGCTCGGGCGGCACCGGATCTGGCGGGAGGACGCTCCAGATTCTTCCTGTCACGTGACCGTCGCGCCGGACGGATGTTTTCTGCCTCAATCGATCCGTCTCGGCGCCAGGCGCTTTGGCATATCGGCGCAACTCTATGCGTTACGGCGAAGAAACGACCAGGGGATCGGCGATTTCACGACCCTCGCCAGGTTGGCCGAAGCCGCGGGACGGGAAGGGGCCGCGACGGTGGGGATCAACCCGCTTCACATGATGTTTCCCGGACAACGGGAGCGGGCCAGTCCTTATCAACCGTCCGACCGCCGTTACATCGACCCGATTTATCTGGACGTCGCCGATCCCGGCGTGCCGCCGCCTGACGATGCGGGGTCCCTCGGTTCCGCTTTGGCGGACGATCTGGTGCGTTACTCCGAAGTCTGGGCTTTCAAGCGAGCCGTTCTGGAACGCGAATTTTCCGCGTTCATGGAGCAGGCCGCGCCGGAGGCCGCCGATCACTTTCGCCGATATGTCGAAAATGCTGGCATCGCGCTTCGCCGCTTCGCGACATTTCAGGCCATCGCCGAAACGAACGCCGAGAATAGCTGGCGGCAGTGGCCGGATGAATTGCGGACGCCGCACGGCGAGGCCGTCGAGGCCTTCGCTCGCGCGCACGATGAGCGGATCAGATTTCACCAATACCTGCAATTTCTCGCGGATCGGCAGTTCGCCGGCGCCGCGAAGAAAGCCGCGGATGCCGGCCTGGAGCTCGGCATCTTCCGCGATCTCGCCGTCGGCGCCGCTCCCGACGGCGCGGAATCCTGGGCCAGCTCGGAGGATCTCGCCGACGGCGCCTGGGTCGGTGCGCCCCCCGATCCATTCTCCGCCGACGGACAAAACTGGTATCTGCCGCCTCCGCTGCCGGTGCGCATGGCGCGCGGTGGGTTCTCGGCTTTCTCGGCCCTGATCGCGGCGAACATGCGCCATGCGGGCGTGCTGCGGATCGATCATGCGATGGGCCTGTCGCGGCTGTTCTGGATCCCGGATGGCGGCTCCGGCGCGGATGGCGCCTATGTCGCTTACCCGTTCGCCGATCTGCTGGGACAGGTCGCGCTGGAGAGCGTCCGGGCCCGTTGCATGGTCGTGGGAGAGGACCTCGGCACCGTGCCGGAGGGCTTTCGCCGGATAATGAGCGGCGCCGATGTCCTGAGTTATCGCGTACTGCTGCTGGAACGAGAGGGCACGGACTTCAGGCCCGCCGCGTCCTACCCGAAGCGTGCCGTGGCCTGCGTATCGACGCACGATCTGCCGCCGCTGGCCGGTTGGTGGGACGGTTCCGACGTTCGGGAACGGGTGGCGTTGGGTCAGATCCATGCCGGATCCGAGGCGGAGGACGTTCGGACATCGGAGCGGATGGCCCTGTCCGGCATGCTGGCCGAAGACGGTTTCCTCACGCCGGCGGACGCGACAGAGCCCTCCCCGACAGCGATCATGGAGGCCGCGCATGAATTCGTCGCGAACACGCGAAGCGATCTCATGCTGATTCAGGCGGAGGATCTCGCGGCGATGCGCGTGGGGGTGAACCTGCCGGGCACGGACACCGAACGGCCAAACTGGAGGCTCAGGTTACCGGTTCCGGTTGAGGCGCTGCTACAAACCGCGTCCGCGCGGGCAATCCTGGATCGAGTCCGCGCGTCCGGTCGTGGCACGGCGGTGTCCCTCGATCCGGCGAACCAGGACATTGGCGATCTGAACGGTGAGGGATCATAGACGCGGCCAATCCAGAGGCCACGCCGTAAGATCAATGTCCAATGCCTGGGACTGTGATGGATCGGATCGCCTGTCGATCCAGCAGTTCTCATTTTGGCGATCGGCCTCCCCAATTCGTCATCCTCCGGCCTGACCCTACCAGATGCACACATCTCATTCGCCTTCCGGAAGGAATCCTCTGCCCCAAGACAATCCGAGTCTTCCCGAAGACGTGGCAAGAACGAATGTCCGCAAAGTCCATACGGTATCAAATCGAATAGTGAGTCACAAACCTTTGATATCGCGAAGCAATCTGAGATGTGTGAATCTTGTAGGGCCTGACCGGAGGATCATTCAGGCCCCGCACAACCTTGAATAGTCACGCATTGTCTGATGGGTGCGCGGCGACCGATCCTCCGGCCAGGCCGGAGGATGACGGGAAATGCGGAGGATGACTGGAACCGCGGAGATGACGGGAAATGCAAAGGGTTCCCGCAAAATGAGAACTGGTGCTGTCGCCCACGATCATTTGAGTACGAATGATCCGGATGCTATACCGGCGTCGCGATGCGACATTCGGAAATCGACGGTCGGCCTTTGGCCAAAACCCCCGGCACCGCGCCCGCGGCTTCCGTGCTCGCGGGCTACGTGGTCGAGGATCAGGTTGGGTTTTTGATGCGGCGGGCCAACCAGCGCCATACTTCGATCTTTCTGGACGGCATGACGGAAGCCGGTCTGACGCCGACGCAGTTCACCGCGCTGGTCAAGATCGTCGAACTCGGGCGGATCACTCAGAACCATCTTGGCCGGCTGTCCGCGATGGATCCCGCGACGATCCAGGGGGTCGTTCGCCGGTTGATAGACCGCGATCTGGTGACACGTTCCGCGGAACCACTCGACCGGCGGACCATCGTGCTGGCACCGACGAAAGCCGGAGTGGACCTCGCGGCGCGTGCCGTCGTCGCGGCCCGCCGGATCACCCGGGCGACGCTTGAACCGTTGACCGCGGACGAACAACATTTGCTGCTGTCTCTGCTGCGCAAGCTTGGCTGAACGCCAGGCCGGCCGGCGATCGAAAGGAACTCCTCTCATGGCGCTGTCCTCTGGGCCGGATAGGCAGACAGGCAAGCTTGTCGTCACCAACATCGGTTTGCTGCTGTCGGGCGCGTTGGAGGCACCGATCCTCGATGCCGATACGCTCGTCATCGAAGGCGGCCGGATCGCCGCGATCGGCCGACACGCCGATTGCGACACCGAAGCAGCGAGCGTCACCATCGACGCCCATGGGTGCGCGGTTTCGCCCGGTCTGATCGACAGCCATGTGCATCCGGTGTTCGGCGACTGGACGCCACGTCAGGGCCAGTTCGGATGGATCGATAGTTGTCTGAACGGCGGCGTGACCACCATGGTTTCGGCGGGGGAGGTGCATTTGCCCGGGCGGCCGCGCGACATCGTCGGTGTCAAGGCGCTCGCCGTCACCGCGCAGCGGGCCTACGAGAACTTCCGCCCAGGCGGCGTGAAGGTCCTCGCCGGTGCGCCGGTCATTGAAAAAGGCATGGTCGAGAGCGACTTTTTCGAAATGGCCGCCGCCGGGGTCCGGCTTCTGGGCGAAGTCGGCCTCGGCAGCGTCAAAGCCGGTTACGAGGCCAAACAAATGGTCGCCTGGGCGCGCGCGGCGGGCATCCAGAGTACCATCCATACCGGCGGTCCCTCGGTGCCCGGGTCAGGTTATATCGATGCCGATACGGTGCTGGAAGCCGACGCCGACATCATCGGCCATATCAACGGCGGCCACACGGCTCTCCCGCTGTCACAAATCCGTTGTCTGTGCGAAGGCTGCGCGCGCGCCATCGAGATCGTGCATAATGGCAACGAACTCGCCGGCCTCACCGCGCTTCGTTACGCGAAAGACCTGGGGCAGTTGAACCGCGTGATCCTCGGCACCGACAGCCCGGCTGGGTCGGGCGTGCAGCCGCTCGGGATTCTTCGCATGATTGCTCTGCTGTCGTCGTTCGGCGATATGCCGGCGGAGTTGTTGTTTTGTTGCGCGACCGGCAATACCGCGCGGTTGCGCTCGCTGGATTGCGGGCTGATCGAAGTCGGGCGGGCGGGCGACCTGGTATTCATGGACCGGGCGCAGCACTCGGCCGGGACGGATTTGCTGGATAGCGTGCGGAAGGGCGATCTGCCGGGGATTGGAATGGTGGTGATCGACGGGATCGTCCGCTGCGGCCGTAGCCGGAACACGCCGCCGGCGGAAAGGGTGCCGGAGGTGGTGGGGTAACGTCGGGGGGTTGGCGTCGGTTGGCCAAGGGGTTTGTGTTCAGGCCATCCACACCGGAGCAGATGCCCTTGGGATCTGGTGCACGTTCGCGATCCTGTGGTTTGGCGTTGATCCATTCGCGCGGACGATGGTAGGGACAAATCATGACCGATGACGAACGCGAGGCACTGATCCGCCGATACGCCGCCGGAGCGATCACGTGGCATGCGCTTCAGCACCTCGGGTTCGAAAACTACGTGCAGGTATTGGGGCGCTCGGCGAACTGGGGCTTCGTCCGCCGGTAGCGCCGATGGAAGGCCCGAACGTCGCCGCCCGCGAACGCGGCCGGGCGATCATTCGCGACGCCTTGCGGAGGTTGGGACTGCCTCTGGACACCTCTTATACCGGCCGGCGATGTTGACTCTCGTGCTTTCGTCATCCTCGGGCTCGACCCGAGGATCAGTTGCCTCAGGCATTGTATTTGATGAGGAGAGCCGCGGTGTGGCGGCACGCGATGGTCCGGACCCGGCTCTATCAGAGTGAATGCCTTGCTGATCGGTAAACGTTCCATAGCCGCTTCCATCCCGCACGGCCTCACCATAGCATCTGTGCGCCGGATCGTGTGTCGTTACCTCGCCTGACCACACTGCTGTTCCGCTTCGGCATGCGACACGGGAAATCGCTGGGTTGCGTGAATTGTGTTGAAGAAGTCAGGAGCTGCCGCGGCCACCGTCCGACAGTGGTGGCCGCTTTGCGGGGGCGTGTCACCGGACGCGGCCATCCCGCTCATTAGCTGCCATAAGGTCCGCCATCGCGCGGGCAAGGAGTTCCGCGTCATCTTCCCGCTCTGTGAGACCCGTCCGCGACTGCCCAGCGCGGAGCGGCGGACGCCCTCTTCAGGCTCGCTGGAGAAGCGATTATCTGCCTGACGGTTCATGCCAGACGCGTTATCGGTAGCCACACGATAGTTTCGTCCGGATCCGGCAAGTTCCTGATTCTGTCGCAAATACGCTCCGCGGCCGCCATCACGATTTTCACTACCAGAGCTTTGTCGATGATTCCGTACCGCGCCGCGCTAAAGACCAGGCACAGGCTGCCCGGTAATCCCGGTGGATGCAGGACGATCGGCGCAGCGACACCGACATTGCCTTCATTCAATTCTCCTATCGAAATAGCGTACCCGGCGCGGCGAATCAGATCGAGAGCGGCACGAAATTCAGCCCAGTCGGAGCCGAGTCCAGCGGCGGCGATGGCGTCAAAGTGGGTTTCGTAAAGGCGTTTCTGTCGCGCTCTCGGCAACGAGGCGAGAATCATTTTCGATCCGCAACCTTGGAACAGCGGCATCTGGCGCCCCCGGCCAAAGCTCATGGTGATCGGTTCGCCGCCCCGCTCGTGATGGCTCACGATCACGCGGTTCTCGAAAAAGCTTGTCAGCAATACGTCGCAATCGAACTGGCGGCACAGCGCCCGCATCACCGGCTGGCCGGCCCGCAGCGCCGGATCGCATTGCCTGATCGCGTGGTCCAGCTCGATGATGCGAGGCCCCAAAGCATAGCCGCCATTTAAGTGGGTCAGCAGCCCGGAGCCGGCGAGTTCACGCAAATAGCGGTATGTGGTGCCGCGGCTGAACCCCATGCGAGCCATGATCGTATCGGCGCCAAGCACGGGCTCGTCCGGCGAAAACACGTCCAACACCGAGAGCATGCGTTTCAGGCTGGACACGAGTTCCGCCGCCGCCGATCGATCCGCTCAGAGCCCGCCATTCGTTGCATGGACCGAGTGTGCGTATCCTTCGAGGCGGCGTCAATTACCCGCGCTTCGAAATCCCATAATAGCGAACTGACGCACTAACAGCGCTTGACTCTCGCTTCGGAGCGATGTCAGGTTCCATAATAAGGAACAGGTTGGGGAGTGAGATGCGGACCCATTCAGGGCCCAGATCAGATCGCGAGATGGCGCCCGGGGCGTCGGCATGACCGCGCCTCTCACACGCGTGCGCGTTTGCGCAACGAGCGATTTGTCCGATCAGGCCGTGCTTCGGGTCGATTTGCCAAACCGCCCGCCCATTGCCTTGTTCCGGCTTGCCGACGGGTTCTTCGCCACGGATGATACCTGCACCCACGGCGCCGCCTCACTGGCGGATGGATTCGTGGAAGACGGGCAGATCGAATGCCCGTTTCATTCTGGCCGCTTCGACATTCGCACCGGGGAGCCGACGTTGCATCCCTGCGTCGTGAAACTGCGCACCTATACCGTCATCGTCGAAGGTGACAGCGTGTTCGTGGACATCGCACAGGGGACCGGAGCATGACCGACATCGCCAGCCTCATCCACGACACGCGTGTCTACAGTTCCTTGTACACCGATCCGGAGATATTCGCGCGCGAAATGGCCGAGATCTACGCCCGCAACTGGGTTTACGTCGGCCACGCCTCGGAAATTCCCGAGCGCGGCGATTACGTACGCCGAACGATCGGCACGGAGCCGGTGATCGTCACACGGACGACCGACGGCATCAACGTTCTGGCCAACCGCTGCACCCATCGTGGCAACCTGCTGTGCCAGGCCGAGCGCGGCAGACGCCGGGCCTTCGCCTGCCAGTATCACGGCTGGGTTTTCAATCCCTCCGGCGAACTGGTGGACACGCCGTTTCCGGCCGGCGG
>Ga0182030_10007905_pt1 | contig 22126 bp, 23 predicted proteins | sample 812S3MmetaG_FD_121299 | JGI IMG/M metagenome (GOLD analysis project Ga0182030, IMG submission 121299) | Permafrost microbial communities from Stordalen Mire, Sweden - 812S3M metaG (Illumina Assembly) | ecosystem: Environmental > Terrestrial > Soil > Wetlands > Permafrost | place: Sweden... | reverse complement strand
CGCCCTTATTGCCGAGGGCGTCGCCGATAAAGAGCGCATCTACCTTGCTGGATTCTCCGGCGGTGCGCGCATGTGTTCGTATCTCGCCGGCGTCATGCCGGAGCGCATCGCAGCGATCGGCACGGTTTCGGGATTACGGCTTCCGCCGGCTTCGTCCGTGCCACCGCCGCCGATCGTCGCGTTCCACAGCCGCACCGATGACATCAACCCGTATCTCGGCGGTGCCGGCCCCCGTTGGGACATGAGCGTGGAAGATACTGCGGCCGCGTACGCAGAGCGATACGGCTGGGATGTGCCGTCGATCGAGCACGATGTCGGAGTCACTCGTCATGTGTATCGTGACGGTGACTCCCGCGAACGGCTCGTCACCTATACGCTCGATCACCATCCACACGGTTGGAGCGGTTCACACGATGTCGCCCACAACGCGCAGTACGGGCTGCCCACCGGTGCGATCGACGCGACGACGATGATCTGGGACTTCTTCCGCAACATGTGATTGTGGCTGTCCCTCGACAAGCTGGCTGTCCCTCGACAAGCTCGGGATGACGGAGGGAGGGGGAGAAAGACCGAAGGGCCGGCGATGCCTACGTGGGTTCTTGGCGACACTTCCGTGACGCGCATCATCGAGTCCGAAGACCCGCTGCTATCGCCGTTCGAGATTTTTCCGGATTGCACGGCGGCGCACATCGCGGAGAATGCGGCGTGGATGACACCGGCGTTCTACGATCCGCTCACCGAGCTGCTGGTGATCTCGATCCAGAGTTTCGTCATCCGGCGCGGCGGAATGACCATCATTCTCGACACGTGCACGGGCGATGGGAAACATCGTTCGCGCCCACAGTTTCATCAGCGCACGTGGCCGTGGCTCGAGCGACTACGGGCCGCGGGGATCGAACCGGCGTCGGTGGACGTCGTGATGTGCTCGCATCTGCATGTCGACCACGTCGGTTGGAATACCCGGCTCGAGAACGGTAAGTGGGTTCCGACATTTCCTAATGCGCGTTATCTGATCGCGCGCAAGGAATGGGAGTATTGGCGGGACCAGTCGCGCCAAGCGGGCTTGCAGCGCACCGGCGACTACGTGGCCGACAGCGTTCTGCCGATCTTTGACGCCGGTCAGGCAGATTTGATCGACGCGGATTACGGCATCGCGAGTACGCTCTGGCTCGAGCCGACGCCCGGGCATACGCCAGGCCATTTCGCCGTGCACGTGGGTGGTGGCGACTACGAGCTAATTCTCAGCGGCGACCTCATGCACCATCCATTGCAGCTTCGTTATCCGCAGTGGAGCACGCGTTTTTGCGCCGATCCCGCGTTGGCGCGCGAAACGCGCGCGGCGTTTTTAGCGAAGTACGCCGGAACGCGAAAAGTGATCGCGCCAGCGCACTTTCCTAACCCGAACGGAATCTTCATCGAACGCGCGGGCGATCACTACAGTTTCGTTAACGCTCCGGACAGATAACGATCGTGTTCGGTCCGCCGAGCGGCGGCGGGAGAGTGGCTTGCCGTAAGCCGTGCTCGGCGACGCGATCGTATTCTTCCTGATCCGCGCCGATGCGGGCCACCGCTGCATTCCCGCGGTCATTCGCGGCAGCGGTATAGTCGGTGCCGATTGGAGTGGAGATTGCGCCGTTGGCATTGAGGGCGTCGATTGATTTCTTCGCCGTCCGTAAGTGGCCCAACTCATGCCACAACGCTGCCTGATTGAGGCGACGAAGAGCAGCGTCATCTACCGGCGACATCTTTTGCCAAGCGTACGTATCCAGTTCGATACGCGCTCGCTCGATGTGCACCACGAGCCGCCCCGAATACGTATTACCGCTCGTCTTCGCCTCCTGGACCGACCATGCGGTCTCAAAGCGAGTGAACCCCGCCTCTTGCGTCGGCCGCCCGACATCCGTGCACGCAGGCAGCTCGACTCGCGTCCAAACAATCGGAACCGTGAGGTCGTCAAACGAAATAGCTCCCGCAACATTCGGATCCGCGCACATCGCAAACGTCAGTATCGTACACAATAGCATGCTAAAGGACGCTATACCACGTTTACACCCCCTGTCATCCCGAGCGCAGTCGAGGGACCGCCGAAATCGTCGAAGCTGAGTGGCTGTCCCTCGACAAGCTCGGGATGACACGGAGGGACGATCCTAGCTGTGTTTACCGCAGCCGGTAACAGCCGGCTGGATCCACCGAAAGGGTTCGTGAACCGAAGGCGATTTCTCTGATGCGGTGATCCCAGTATGAGAGCGTTCGAACGACGACTGGGACGACGTTTGCGATCAGGGCGCGAGCGCGCGATGAGATGGAGACGACGTCGCGTTGCCATTGCGGGTGATCGGATGGGAGTTCGGGGACGCCGTTTGCCTCCGCGTCGATCGGCGGGAGGACGGGGACGAGAGCGAGCGGGTAGACGAGGGTTGGGTCGACAGGGATAAGCGCGGACGATGTTTCGTTCATGCGGGCGCAAGGGTGCGGCGCATGCGCTGGATTGCGGCGACGTGGAGTTGCGAGACGCGTTGTGGTGAGACGCGCATATCGTCGCTGAGTGCACGCAACGGCTGCTCTCCGAAGTAATGCGCTACCACGATCGCGCGCTCTCGTTCCGGTAACGTATCGATTGCCGCATGAACGCGACGGCGCTCCGCGCTCGCGAGAATTGCGTCAGCGGGGTCCTCGCCGCCGCTCGGCACGTGGCCGGCCTCCGGCGGAAGCGGAGCATCGAGCGAAAGTGGCGAGCCGCGATGCGCGTCGGCACGTGCGCGAACGAGTGCAGGATGGCGTGCTTCCATCTCGCGGTATGTCGGCAATGCGCCCTGCTCGACGGCTAGCGCGTAGCGCTCGCGTTCGGCGATGCGGATGACTCGGCGCACGCGTTCGCTTACCGGATCGAGGCGGCGAACGCCGTTGAGCATCGCACCGAGCGCAATCTGGCGCGCGTATTGCTCGAGCGAAGGTCCGAGCGATGGATCGAACGCATCGACGGCGCGAATGATCCCAAGGCAGCCGTCACCGATCAGATCGTCAAGATCGCTGCCAGGGACGAGCCGCAAGATGCGGCGCGCGATTCGCCGTACGAGCGGCAACAAGCGGCGTATGGCATCTTCCCGGCCTTCGCTCATGGTTTCGGCCGCGTGAAGATCGCATCGGCAACCGATCCGATCGCGACTTCACCGACCGGCCCGAGCCCGGCGGCAAGCGGTTTGAGGATTTCCCGAAACACGATAGCCGAGAGCGCGTTGGTTGCCGCTGAGCGCGTCGCGGACTCTTCCGCGCTTTGCACGAGCGGTGCTTGCGGTTGGAAGCGAGCATCCATAGCGCCGAGCGTAGAAGAATGCCGTTACCACGGAATGTCGGCGGCGTTACGCGCGAATGTTCAATGTACCAAAGAAGTTCACGCGAGATCGGGGCAACGAACGGTCGGGCGGCCTGACGTGAGCCCCCGGTCACCCCGAGCGTAGTCGAGGGGCAGCCACAATCGGGTTAGACCCCGCCGCAATCCAAGGCGCTTAGCTCGCTGCAGCAAGTTCCGAAAGAGGTTTGATCTTCGCGATGGCTTTTGCTGCTGGTGAGTGATGCGCGTCCCACAATTCGACGTCTTGCTGCAGGCCAAGCCAGAACTCGTCGGACATGCCGAGAGCCCTCGCGAACCGCATTGCTGTGTCCGGCGTAACCGCACGACGACCATTCGCGATCTCGTTGAGTCGCACGTACGATATACCGATATGCTTCGCAAACTTCGTCTGCGAAATCGCAAGCGGCTTGAGGAACTCCTCGACAAGAATTTCACCGGGCGTGTTCGGTCGCCGGTTCGTCGGCAGCGGGATCTTCGGCACGGTCATCCCTCCCTACGAGCAGGCAGCGGTTAGTGGTAGTCGATGATTTCGAGATTGGCGGCTGCGTCTTCATTCCAAGTAAAGCAGACGCGGTGCTGTCGATTGATCCGAACGCTAAATTCGCCGACACGATCGCCGGAGAGTACTTCGAGATGATTGCTCGGAGGCTCGCTGAGCTGATCGATGCTAGAAGCCCGTCGGATAATCGTCATCTTCCGGCGAGCAACGTCGTGGAGTGGGATCGGGAGAATTCTACGCGCGGCTTTAGTATCGTCGCCATTGTAGATGTCCTCGGTACCCGCATTCCTAAAATCCGACATATAATTTATAACGCCTGCCGTTATATCTCGTCAAGCCTCGGGCGCCGTGCGCCCGGCCGGTGCTGCGATTGTTCGCTGTGGTGGTCCCTCGGCTGCGCTCGGGACCAGGTCGATCGTGGCAAATATTTATGATCGTGGCGGTCCCTCGACGATGCTCGGGATGACACACTTGAGGGAATGTTGACTTGAGAAGCCGAGCGCGCAGGCGCGAGGTGTTTTCCTTTTACTTCGCGGCAACGTTGCCTTGAGCAGCCGAGCGCACCTCGACTTCGCTCGGCACAGGCTCCGGCGCGAGGAGTTTACCTTCTAGCTGCGGTGGAGATTGTTGGCTATGCGTTGCATCTCGTCCGCGGCTTGGACGCCTTTGGCGTTGGCTTCGTAGGCGCGTTGGGCGGCTAGAATTTGCATCATCGATTCGATGATCGATACGTTCGAGCGTTCGAGCATGCCGAAGGCGATCGTTGGGCCGTTTTCGCGGCCGGCTTCGATGCGGCGTTCGGGGCCCGACTCGTAGGTTGCGGCGAAGACGGTGCCGCCGAGTGGACGCAGACCTTCGGGCGCTGCGAAAGTCGCGAGCTGAATGCGCCCGATGTTGCGTTGCGTCGCGTTTGGGCTGTCGATCGTGACGCTACCGTCTTTGGCAACGTGAACTGCGGTTGCATCGGCTGGAATGCGGACATCGCGTAACGTCCAGCCGTCGGCGTTGCGTAGCGTTCCGTCGGCGGCGCGCGAGAATTCGCCGTTGCGTGTGAACGCGTGCGTGCCGGCGCGTTCGACGCGGAAGAATCCGTTGCCGTCGATCGCGACGTCGAACGGGCCGCCGCTGTGCATCAATCTGCCTTGCGAGAAAATCGGATGTTTGCCGGCCGTCGCGGTGCCGAGGCCGAGCGTTCCGCCCGCGTTCACGTCGGTGAAACTTGCGGCGACTAGTTTGAAGCCGGCGACATCCGCGTTGGCGAGGTTGTCGGCAATCACTTCGAGATTCGTTTGCTGCGCGGCCATCCCCGATGCCGCGGCGTACATCGCGCGGTTCACTTTAGGCGCGCCACGTCGTTGACGGCCTTTTCGCGCGTTTGATCGATCGCGACGAGCGTCTTTTGCGCGGTCTCGAAAGCGCGCTGCGCGGTCAGGACTGCCAGGGTCTCGCCGATCGCATCGACGCTGCTCGATTCGAGAGCGCCGCTGCGCACGGTCGTTCCGGGCGGGAGCGGCAGCCGGCCGACGATCCGGCCGGCGTCGCGGATCGTGCCGTCGGGCTGGACCCGGGCGCTCTCCGAGAGGCGGATTGGGCCGGCCGTACCTTGCACGCGGCGACCCTGCTGGTCGGCGAGGTAGCCATCGCGGTCTCGGACGAAGGCGCCGTTGCGGGTTTCGAGGATTGTGGCGGTCCCTCGACTTCGCGCCTCCGGCGCTGCGCTCGGGATGACAGGGCTCGTGCCGCGGCGGATGACAGGGCTCGTGCCGCGGCGGATGACAGGGCTCGTGTCGCGGCCGATGCCTGGGGTTGTTGTGAACGTGCCGGGGCCGATGAGAGCCAGGTCGAGGGTACGTCCCGTTTCCCGGATGCCGCCTTGGGTGGCATCCGGCGACTCCGTGGCCACGAGGCCGCGCCCCGTGAGGGTGAGCGAGGAGTGGACTCGCCGGAAGCCGTCGCTGGCGACGTTGGCCAGGTTGTGGGTCGCGGTGTCGAGTTGGGATTGCGCGGCGCGCATGGCGCTCGCCATCCAGGTCATACCGTCCATGTCGCCGAGCGTACCTGGCGCTCGTGTCCGGGGTATGTCGAGGGAATTGCCGCTCGGGTTGGGACTTCTGGGGCGACGTGCAGAAGATGGTTGACTTCTCGGGAGGCAGGCTGGATTGAACATCGGGATTCTCGGCGCCGGCAATATCGGCGCAAGCGCAGCGAAGCTCTTCGCAGCCGCCGGACACGACGTACGCATCGCAAACTCGCGCGGGCCCCAATCGCTCGCGTCGCTGGTCGCCGATCTCGGCCCGACCGTGCGCGCCGCGACGCCTGAAGATGCGGTGGCGTTCGGCGACGTCGTGCTGATCGCAGTGCCGTGGCCGCGCAAAGAAGACGCGATACCCGATGCCGGCCCCTATGACGACAAGATCGTCATCGACGCGATGAACCCGTACGATGAAGATTTCGAACTCGAAGATCTCGGCAACCGCACGTCGAGCGAGATCATCAAGACGCTCGTGCCGGGCGCATCGCTCGTCAAAGCCTTTAACACGCTCTTCTACAAGCGGCTCGCGAGTGAAGGCAAGCCGGCCGGTGCGAAGGATCGCCTCGCGATCTTCATCGCCGGCGACGACGCACACGCAAAGTCGGTTGTCGCGAAACTGATCGACGAGATCGGCTTCGATGCGATCGACACCGGATCGCTCGCCGAAGGTGGCCGCAAGCAGCAACCGGGCAGCAAGATCTACAACGTCGAGCTGACCACTCGCGACGCCAAGGAAACGCTAGCCGCGATCTGAGCGCTTCCCTTGGTGAGTGATTTAGCGCCCTTTGGGGTATGGTGGGCGCATGCGCACACGCCGGTTACTCGTCATTGCAACATCAGCCCTCGCTTTAACGCTGGTCGCGTGGCCGTGCGCGGGCGTTAACGCGCAGTCCGACGATCCGGGCGTTGCATTCGTCAGCACGTTGAACGGAGACGTCAGCGTGCAGCGCGGTGACTCGGGTGACGTCGTGGCCGCCGGCATCAACGCGCCGCTCATGGTCGGCGACTACGTCTCGACCGCGCCGAATGCGCGCGCGGAAGTGCAATTCGATTATGGGCACGTCGTTCGCGTCGGGCCCAATTCGCAAATTCGTTTCACCGAACTCGGCAGCCGCGATGACACGGTGCAGTTGGCGTCCGGCAGCGTCGGCGTCGGTGTACTTCATGCGACCTCGCAATACACGCAAGTCGAAACGCCATCGGTCATCGTGCGGCCGCGCGAAGCGGGCTCCTATCGTGTCAGCATCGATCCGAACGGCGTTACGGCGATTACCGTGCGTTCCGGAAACGCCGCAGTTCTCTTGCCGCACGGTATGCGCTGGCTTGACCCGGGCAGCACGATGCTCGTGTGGGGACCGGCGAACAACCCCTCGTTCCGCTACATTCATACTCGCGACCGCGATTCGTTCGACCAGTGGAATAACGACCGCAACGCGGCGTTCGAACACGCCAACGCTTATCAATACGCATCGTCGACGATCCCCGGCCTCTACACGCTCGGCGGCTATGGCCAGTGGCAAAACGATGCCGACTACGGCAACGAATGGATCCCGAACGAGTCCTCCAACTGGTCGCCGTACGCGTCGGGACGATGGGTTTCCGAACCGTATTATGGTTGGACGTGGGTCGATAATTCCAACTGGGGCTACGCGCCGTTCCACTACGGCCGCTGGCACCGCGACCGGCACCGCAATCGCTGGGCCTGGACGCCCGGTCCGCGCGCGCAACCGGCGCCGTCGTGGTCGCCCGCGCTCGTTGCGTTCATCGGCTACGGTGGTGGCTCGTCGATCGACAACATCGGTTGGGTTCCACTCGCACCGAACGAACAGCCGCATCCGTGGTGGGGCAGCGCGTCGCGCTCGTACGCAGCGGCCAGCGTTCCGAATATGCAGCGCACCTACGTGAACTCGCAGTACCCGAACGCCGTGCATGGCATGCCGCGCCAATCGTTTGCGAACGGTGAATCGCAGCATATCGCTCCGGTTGGCGCGCGGAACTTCCAACACGCGGTCGTCATGCGCAACGCGTTGCCGGTCGTTCCCGGTCCGCAAGCACTGCGTTATACGCAGCGCGCGCCGGCCGCCACGCACGCGCCATCAGCGCAAGCGTTTCACGCATTTACCTCGGCTCCGCGTGCGCCGCAAACGTTCACGCAACAGCGCGCGCAGGCCACGGCTGCCACGCAACATCTTCCTCTCACGGCAGCCCCGCCGCGTCCGGCAGCTGCCGCTCCACCGCAACGTCCGCGCCCCGTCGTTCAGCAACCGCGCCCGGCTGCTCCCGCTCCAGGCCGCCCTGCACCCGTCGTGCAGCAAGCACGGCCCGGTGTTCCCGCTCCCGCGCGACCGGCACCAGTCGTGCAGCACGCGCGTCCGGCCGTTCCCGCTCCCGCGCGACCCGCGCCGGTCGTGCAACACGCGCGTCCGGGCGCTCCCGCGCCGGTGCGACCGGCGCCCGTCGTGCAAGCGCGCCCGGCCGCTCCCGTGCGACCCGCACCCGTCGTGCAGCAAGCACGCCCGGCCGTTGCCGCTCCCGTGCGACCGGCGCCCGTCGTGCAAGCGCGCCCGGCCGCTCCCGTGCGACCCGCGCCCGTCGTGCAGCAAGCACGTCCCGTTGCCCCCGCTCCCGTGCGACCCGCGCCCGTCGTGCAGCAAGCACGTCCCGTGGCCCCCGCTCCCGTGCGACCGGCACCCGTCGTGCAGCAAGCGCGTCCCGTTGCCCCCGCTCCCGTGCGGGCGGCACCCGTCGTGCAGCAGCCGCGCGCGCCCGTTGCCGCTCCCGTGCGGGCAGCGCCCGTCGTGCAGCAGCCACGCGCACCGGTCGCCGCTCCCGTGCGCGCAGCACCCGTCGTCCAACCGGTGCGTGCGCCGGTTCCCGTGAAGCCGGCGCCGGTCGTTCATCCTGCCGTGACGCCCGAACCGGCGCACTAGCGCGCGGCGGTTAGCTCAGGAAACGTCGAAACGTGCCGCGCTCGCGTGATTGAGCGGGAGCGGCGGCGTGTCATCGATGTGTGATGGCTCCACCGTGACGTGCGAGACGGTCGGCACGGGCGGCGGCGCGGCTGCCGCCGTCGGCGCTTGCGGCGCGAGCGGTTGAGCCGGCGGCGTGACCGTTTCCATATGCGGCGGCGTCGGGGCCGAGGCGGCATCGTAGGGCTGGCGGTCGATCAGCGCGAGATGTGAGAGCAGCAAGCTGCGGATCTCGCTCTTCGATTTCTCGGCGATGTCGAGCATGCGCTGGTGTTCGCGCCGCGATTCTTCGACCTTATCGCTGAGGCTGCCGATCGCGCGTTCGCTCTGCAGGCGCGCCTCTTGTTTGATGAGGTCGGCCTCCTTGTGCGCGGCGGCCTTGACCTCGTCGGCCGTGCGTTGCGCGAGCAGCAGCGTCGACTGCAGCGACTCTTCCATCGCCTTGAAGTGCGAGATGCGTTCCTTGAGGTCGGCGATCTCGGCTTCCAACGCGGCCCGTGCCGTCGCTTCATCTTCCAGCGATTCGATGATCTCGTCGAGGAATTTATCGACATCGGTGCGATCGTAGCCCTGCAGTGCCCGCTTGAACGAGCGATGCTGAATATCGACGACCGTAATTCTCGAATTAGCGCTCATTGCGTGTGTTATTCCCATAGCGTGCAGTAAGATCGAGCATCCCGTCGTCGTTCATCTGTTCGCGCAGGTTGGCCGAGTTTACCTGAACGCCGGCCGGAACTATGAGGTAGATCGATTCGGCGAGTTTTTGTATGCGTCCGTCGATCGTGTAGGCAACACCCGAGGTGAAGTCGACCACGCGCTGGAGTAGCGTGCGGTCGGCTCCTTGCAGGTTGACGATAGCGACCTGCCGCGCACGGAGAGCATCGGCGATTTCGGTCACGTCGGAGAAGCCGCGGGGCGCGAATACGGCGACCGACGGTCCCACCCGGCGCCCGGCTTCCGTGAGCGGAACGACGTTGCGTTTTGGCGCCGTCTGGTCGACCTCGTAGCCATCCACTTCGTCGAGCTCTTCGTCGTGAATAGCAAACCACGAGCCGATCTTTGCAAACATACTCATGCCGTGACCCTTTCTTGCACCGGCCGCGCGCCGAATATCGCGGTACCGATACGAATCATCGTCGAACCCAGATTGATCGCGCGTTCCCAATCGGCGGACATCCCCAGCGAGAATGTCGTTCCACCGACCGCCGCAAAGGCTTCACGTGCCGTCTCGAACGCCTGGTCGACGTCGCCTTCGAGCGGACCGATCGCCATCACGCCGTCGACCGTCAGGCCTTCGCTGCGGAGTTGTTCTGCGAGGTGAGCCGCGCCGGCCGGCGCAACGCCGAAGCGCTCCGACGGGGAGACGTTCACTTGGACGAGCACGCGCACGCTGCGCCCGAGCGCCCGCGCCGCTTTTTCGATCGCGAGGCCGGCCTCAAGCCGGTCGACCGATTGCACGACATCGAAGAGTCCGACGATGGCCTTCGCCTTGTTCGTCTGAACGTGTCCGATGAAGTGCCGGGTGACCGGCGGTAAGTCGACGTACTTCTCGCGCGCTTCCTGAAGATAATTCTCGCCGATATCTGACAGACCCGCAGCGATGGCGGCGAGCACCGCATCGCGTGGCTGCGTTTTGGTAACGCCGAGAATCGCGACTGAGCCGGCGGACCGGCCTGCCGCTTCAGCGACGCGATCGACGCGTGCGCGAAGCATCGCCACGCGCTCGCCGATCGTTGTGGCGAGTGCCATGGGCGTACATCTTCTGTAGCCGCCGCTTCATCTCCCGTAGCGACGGTAGGTGGCTGTCCCTCGACTTCGAGGGACAGCCACTATGCTGCTGCTGCGGGGCGTACCGTTTCGTCGGTGTGGCGGTTGCGGCGGATCGCCATGTAGAGCAGCGCGACGCCGATGAAGACCATCGGCAGTGCGACCAGTTGACCGCCCGAGAGCCCGATGACCGTGAAGCCCGGCTCGCGCCAGATCTCGGCGACCGTGCGGGTGATGCCGTAGTACGTGAACCACGTCCACGCAACGACACCGTCGGCCGGGCGTTTGCGCAAGAGCCACAGCATCAACGGCACCGCGAGGATGTCGAGGATGCCTTCGTAGATTTGTGAGGGGTGACGGTAGCCCGGCGTCGGCGCGCTGGGAAATTGGATGCACCACGGATGGTCGGGATTGCAGACCTTGCCCCAGAGTTCGTCGTTGATGAAGTTCACGATGCGCGTGGTGGCGATGCCCAGCGGCAACAGCACGACCACTTCGTCAGCGAGGACGTTGAACGTAAGTCCGCGGTGCTTGCGCAAAAACAGGAAGATCGCGACGATCACGCCGATCAGCGCGCCGTGGAACGCCATCCCGCCCTTCCAAATCGCGATGAAGTCGAGCGGGTTCGCGAGGTAATCGGCGAGATTGTGGTTCGTGATCACGTCGGCGATGACGAACACCAGGCGTCCGCCGATCAAGACGCCGACCAGCGCATAAATGAGGAAATCCTGGATGTTATCGGTGGTGAGCCCAAGGCGCCGCCGGCCGGCGGGACGGTTCATCCATAAGAAGACGCAGATGAATCCGAACAAGTACGATAGCCCGTACCAGTGCACGGCCAGCGGGCCGAGCCGGAACGCGACCGGGTCGATGTTCGGATAGGTGAACCAGTGTTGCATCGCTCCGGTCCTACGCTGGCGGGGAGCAGGCAGCCTTTCTGGATTCGCCTAACGGCGAATCTGTAAGTGAACGTCCAGCTCAACGTCGCCACCGCATTTTTGGCGGGCCTCGTCTCCTTCGTCTCGCCGTGCGTGCTGCCGTTAATCCCAGCCTACCTCTCCTTCCTCACCGGTTCGAGCTTGGAAGAGTTGAAGGCCGAACAAAGCACGGCGCAGCGCGCGCGGGTCATGGGGCATGCGGTCGCTTTCATCTGCGGATTCACCGTTGTGTTCATGGTGCTTGGCTTTACGGCCGGCGCGATCGGCAACGTGCTCTTGCAGTACCGCGACATCGTGGCCCGGGTCGGCGGCGTCGTCGTCGTGATCCTCGGGCTGAACATGATCGGGGTGTTCAAGATCCCGTTTCTGATGATGGATAAGCGGCCGCAGTGGCGCAGCGCGAACCGCTCCTACCTTGCATCGTTCGTGGTTGGATTGGGCTTCGCGGCCGGCTGGTCGCCGTGCATCGGGCCGATCCTGGCCGGAATTCTCGCGCTGGCCTCGCAGCAGAGTTACGGCGTCGCGACCGAACTGCTGCTGGTGTACTCGCTCGGGCTTGCGGTGCCGTTCTTGCTGACGGCCGCGGCGATCTCGCGCGCGCTGGGCGCGCTCAACCGGATCAAGCGCTATCTCGGCGCTATTGAGATAACGGCCGGCGCGTTTCTGGTGGCAACCGGTATCGTGCTGCTGACCGGCACGTTCACGCGCATCGCCGGCTGGTTCTACCAGTACGTGTCGCCGCCAAGCTTATGATTCTTTGGATCGTTGCCGCCCTCGTCTTTCTGCTTGATCGCTGGACGAAGTCGCTCGTGAGTACGCACTTCTTTCCTGGGGAGAGTGCGATCGTCGTTCCCCACGTGCTGTGGTGGACGTACGTGCAGAATACGCACGGCGCGTTTGGCATGTTCGGTTCGCAACCGGTGCTGTTGATCGGTCTGGCGCTGTTGGTGTTGGCGCTGTTTGCGTATGCGTTCCGCGATGCGGTGCGCAGTTCGCTGATCGTGCGCATCGCGTTCGGCGGCATCGTCGGTGGCGCCGCGGGTAATATCGTCGACCGCCTACAGCATCAGTACGTCGTGGACTTCATCGACTTCAAGAATATCTGGCCGAACGTGTTCAACGCCGCCGACTCATGCATCACGGTCGGCGTCATCGTGCTGATCCTCGCGTCGTTGCGCGCCGAGCGAAAGCGGCCCGTCGCTGCAGCTGACACCCCTGACTAAGTGGGCAGCCGATTGCGGTACCGGTTCCAGTGCGTTGCAAGTTCGTTGACGACGCGACTTCCCACGCGGTAAGCCGCCTCGAGCGCTTCGTAATAGGCGGATTCTCCACTCGCGTTGGAGTCGGGCGCGAGAAGGCTCGTAGCGTCTTCGCCGGCGCCTGGCGCGTCGTAGTCGCTGGCCGTGCGCAAGACGAGGATGCGTTGCGCGTCGATGCGCGCTGCTTGCGCCAGGAACGTTAGCGATTGCATGATACCGGCGTCCTCTTCAGCCGTCATGACGAACGTGCCGCGGCCGCCGGTCCAGTACGAGACCCACCCCTCGGCCCACGCGTTCATGGATGTGCCGATCCAGAACCGGTCGCCGCAGAGACTGTCGCCGCGCAGGACGAACGGCGCGCGGCTGGCGTTGGGGAACTGGGCGTATGGCACGCGGATTTGCCGTAAGTTCGCGTTGTCCGGAAGCGGCGTGTTTGCGGTGAGGTTGTAGGCCCAGCTGGTGAGGCCGGCGTTGAGTTCGTAGGCTTCCTGACCGTGAATCGAATCGGCGGCGATCGGTGGTAACGCGTATGGGGAGCGACGCTCGAACGGCAAGATGCCGGTGCTCCATGCGGGCGGCATGTCGCGCGCGTCGACCTCGTAGCCGAGATCGGCGTTGACGACCCAATTCGCCCATGCGGCCGACCCGACCGATGCTGCGTTGGGATCGACGCCGGCGATTCCGGCGATCACCCAGTAGGCTTTCGAGAGATCGAAGCGCGGATCGGCGCCGAGCGCCATGATCGATGCAGCGCCGCGCTCCGCGCCTTCACCGGTAACGATTCCGAGCACGCCGCGCGCGGCGTTGTAACGCAGGTGACGATAGCCGAGAGGCAGCGCGATCGTTTGGGGAAGCGGCAATCGCTCGACCCAGTATTGAAATTCGCCTGGGGCGTCACCCGCGTCGGCTCCGCGTTCGAACGTCGTTACGACGACGACGCGAATCGGAATCGGCGTGACCGCGGCGTGCGCGGGAGACGCCGCTGCGATGACGGCGAGAAATGCGACGGTCGCTAAGATGAGCCGGTGTGCCACACAGCGTTCTTCGTAAGCAGCGGATCGATCGCTTTAGCCAATCGCATAATGCACGCTCTTCGTCATCCCGAGCTCGTCGAGGGACAGCTACTCAGGTACGACGATTGAGGCGGTCCCTCGACTACGCTCGGGATGACAAGGCAAATTAGTGTAGGCGCACGATGCGGTCTAGCGGGGGTGGGGCTAGTGGGGAGTGGGCGGTTATGTATGCGTCGAGGGCGTCTAGGTCGTAGGGGCCGGTGGTTTTTTGCGTTCCTTGGCGTAGGACCACGAAACCGTCGCCGCCGTCGGCTTGGAAGCCGTCCACGGTCACGCGATAATTCGCTGATGGATCCAGAAGCTTGCCGTTGATTTTCACGCTTCCGGGGACGACTTTGGTTGCGCCGTCGGGTTTACTCGCGTCCCAAGCGTAGCTGAAGCCGTGCGAGACACCTAGGAGCTCGGCTTCTTTCTTGCCGATCCACTGTTCGTCGAGCAAGGTGGTCAGTTGCGCGCCGGTCAGGGTTTCCGTGTAGAGCAGATCGCCGAACGGTTCGACGTTGTAGCTTTCGCCGAACGTCACATCGCCGCCGCGTAAGTACGAGCGAATTCCGCCAGCGTTGATGAACGCAATCGCGGCCGACTGCGGCGGGGCGTTCGTCGCGGCGACGCGCGCGTCGGCGATCACGTTGCCCATTGCCGTTTCGCCGGATGCGCCGCGCGCGACTTCCATGCCGTCGATCGTAATGTCGGCGGTGGTGTGGCCGATCACGCGATTGACGAGCGGTGCCGTCGCGCCTTCATAGCGCGCGACGAGGGCCGCGATCGCCGGATCCGGCGAGAGGGCCGAATCCGTTCGCGCGATCGGGTTCGGGGCTTTATCGTTGACGACGAGGTCGTTGCGCGCGGAGATGTTCGCGATCTTCCCGCTGGCCACGTCGAGGTCGACGTTGATGTCGGTGACGATTTGCCCGTACTTGCCGGCGCTGGTGTAAAAGACGTGCGGGTTATTCGTGCCCTGGCCGCTCGCACAGAGATACGCGCGATGCGTGTGTCCGCTCACGACGAGGCGGATCGAGCGATCGAGTTTGTCGAGGACCGGCAGCAGATCGCCGTCGGCGCCCGCGCAGGTCGGGTCGTTGTAGCCGACCTGCGTTATGATGCCTTGATGGATCAACACCACGACGGCGTGCACGCCTTGCGCATAAATCGCCGGCAGTAACGCGTTGATCGTCGTCGCTTCGTCGTTAAAGCGCAGCCCGCGCACGCCGCTTGCGCTGCTGACGACCGGAGTATCTTTGAGGACCACGCCGATGAATGCGATGCCGACCCGCTTGCCGCCGGCATCGAAGTATTTGATCGCGTACGGCGGAAAGAGCGTCTTACCCGTTGCTTCATCGATGACGTTTGCCGCCAGATACCGGTACTTCGCGCCCGCAAACGTATGATTGATCAGACACGTGTCGACGCCGATCTTGCCGCCCGGCAGACAGCCGCCGTGCTGCTTGCGCAGCAGCTCGGCTTTGCCGTTATCGAACTCGTGATTACCAACCGACGTGAACTCCAGCCCCATTGCATTCAGGGCTTGGATCGTCGGCTCGTCATGGAACAGCGCCGAACCGAGCGGGCTCGCACCGACCATGTCGCCCGCACCGACAACCACATTGCGCGGATTCTCGGCCCGCAGGCCGGCGATGGCGGTCGCGAGATACGCGGCGCCGCCGACCGGGACGCGGATCGCTTTCTTCGGATCGGACGGATCGGGCAGCGCGAACGTTTCGCTTGGTTCGAGATAGCCGTGGAAATCGTTGATCGCAATGAGTTTGACCGTTATCTGAGCGGAGGGCGGCGCCGCACCCAGCACGCCGACGGCTAACAGAACGAGCAGGGCTCTGACGAATCGCATCCCGCTTGCTTCGCCTCGCGGCAGGCGGTAACCGGCACGCGTCGCGCCGAACGCGGGGCTAAGCAATGTTCACTGTGAGCGAGGATGCGTCGGGCGGGCGAATCGATGTCGAGCTAACCCGCCGCACCGGTTTCTCGCGTTCCCATGTCGCGGCCGCGATCCGTGCCGGCGGCGCAGCCGTCAACGGCGAGCCCGCGAAGCCGAGCCGCATCCTCGAACCAGGCGATAGCGTCACCTATACGATCGCGCCGCCGGTCGTGCTCGAGGTTCTGCCGCAATCGCTGCCGCTCGACATCGTCTTTGAGGACGAGACCCTGCTCGTCGTCAACAAAGCGGCCGGCATGGTCACGCATCCATCGCACGGCTGGGTCGATAATACGCTCGTGAACGCGCTGCTGGCCCACACGGGTTCGCTGCCGGGCGAGCCGCTGCGTGCGGGATTGGTGCACCGGCTCGACCGCGACACCTCGGGCTTGCTGCTCGTTGCGAAAACCGAAGAGGCCCTGGGCACGCTCGGGCGCGCGATGCAGAAGCGCTACATCAAACGCGAATACCGCGGCATCGTCGCGGGAATCCCGCGCGAACTCGACGGCGTCATTCGCGGAGCCATCGGCCGCGATCCGCACAATCGCTTGAAGTACGCCATTCGGGCGGACGGCAAACCGGCCGTGACGCACTATGCATTGCGCGAACGGTTGAACGATGCTGCGGAGTTGACGCTCACGCTCGAGACCGGACGCACGCATCAGATTCGCGTGCACTTTACCGCGTTGGGTTATCCGATTTTCAACGACCCAATCTACGGCAAAGCCGACCCGCGCTCGCCGTTGCCGGGGCAGGCGCTGCACGCCTGGCGCCTCGGATTCAAACATCCGGTAACCAAAGAGATGCTGACGTTCGAGGCGCCGCCGCCGCCTGATTATGTCGCCACGCTCGACGCCTTGCGAAAATGACCGCCTTTGCCGTCCACGCCGTCAGCGGCGCAGCGCGGCGCGGCACGCTCGGGCTTACGCACGGCGCCGTCGAGACGCCGGCGTTCATGCCGGTCGGCACTGCCGCAACAGTCAAGGGCCTCACCCCGGCCGACTTGCGCGAGATCGGCGCGCAGATCGTGCTTTCGAATACCTACCATCTCTGGTTGCGGCCGGGGCGCGAGACGCTCGTCGAACTTGGCGGGTTGCACCGCTTCATGGCATGGGACCGGCCGATCCTCACCGACAGCGGCGGATTTCAAGTCTTCAGTTTGGAATCGCGCCGCGACCTTGACGACGACGGCGTCACGTTTCGCTCGCACCTCGACGGCAGCACGCATCGCTTCACGCCCGAGAACGTCGTCGCGTTTCAGGAAGCGTTGGGCGTCGATATCGCGATGATGCTCGACATTTGCGTGAAACTGCCGGCGAGCCTCGGCGAAGTCGAAGCCTCGGTGCGGCGCACGACGCTGTGGGCGCAGCGGGGTGCCGCTGCCTGGCAGCGCGGTGCGACGGCGCTCTTTGGGATCGTGCAAGGCGGCCTCGACGAACGTTTGCGCGAGCAGAGCGCGCGCGAACTAATCGCTCTCGATCTTCCCGGTTATGCGATCGGCGGGCTCTCGGTGGGTGAATCGCGCGAAGACATGGCGCGATTTACCCGTTTCACGGCGGCACTTTTGCCCGAAACGAAGCCGCGTTATTTGATGGGCGTGGGGACGGTCCGCGATCTGATCGCCGGAATCGACGGCGGCATCGACATGTTTGACTGCGTCTACCCGACGCGCGCCGGACGGCACGGCCGCGCAATCACGCGCGCGGGTGAGTATAATATTCGCAACGCCACCTACGTCCGCGATGACGGCCCAATAGACCCACAATGTTCGTGCATGGTTTGCACGACCTTCACGCGCGCGTATCTCGCGCATCTCTTCCGATCGGAGGAACTCTTGGGACCGCGACTCTTGTCCTACCATAATCTCGCTGCGCTCGCGTCACTGATGGCCGACGCGAGGACTGCTCTCGCCGAGGGCCGCTGGACGGCGTTTCGCGACGGCGTGCTCGGTGAAGCGGTGGCGGCGTCATGAGATTTCTGGTCTGGCTCGGCGCGCTCGCGCTCGCGCTGCTGGCGTTTGCAGCCGCACCGGCGTTAGCCGACCCGCCTTCGGCAACCATCGGCTTAACGCTCGATCCGATCCTCGGCGGCATTCACGATAGCTTCAACGACATGATTCATCTGCCGCCGATCCCGGTGCCGTTGGTCGAAGGCAGTTTCCGCGTCTCAAATTTCGAGCTCGTCGGCTATGGCTTACCGCCGACCGTCGCGATTCCATACACCGACGCGATCCAAGGGTCGGTGGCACTGCGCTTGTCGATTCTCGACACGACGTTGCGCGCTTGGGATCCCAGTGGGCATTTCGGCATCGGTGCGGGTGAAACGATCTACAACCAGACGACGCACTACGCGGTGGCCGATCCGCCGGCAACGTCCGGCGGTGAGCGGCAGTACTCGCGCATTGCCGGAGCCCACTACGAAGTCGTAGTACGATTTCCGTTCCGGGCCGGAACGCTCGAGACATCGTTGCGCTACGCGCCGGTGCTCCTCGGCACACAAGTCACGACCTATGAAGACGGTACGCCCTCGCAGTTCGCACCCGAACGCGGACAGCAAATCGACGGCAACATCCGTTACGTCCATCATATCGGCCGGCACATGGATGCGGTACTCGGCGTGCGCTACGTGAACTTCACGGCCGCATACGACACGCCGTCGCACCCGCTCTCCGATCGCAACGCGGCGGTGATGCCGGCGTTTGGGTATTTGCTGCGCTTGTGAGTCGCAGCGATTGTGGCTGTCCCTCGACAAGCTCGGGATGACAATGGGCGTTAGCGATAGGCGGCCGGACTGATAAGATCGCGTGGATCGACGGGCGGAGCCACGTGGTAGCGCGTGGCTGCGTCAACCAGCGGCTTCATCAATTGCGGCGTGAGCGTGATGCCCGCGGTGACGCGATCGCCGAGCGACGCGATGTCGTCCGGCTGTACGGACAGGAAACGCGCGAGCATTGGGGCGGTTTCCGCGTGGTGCGCGTTCGAGTAGATCGCAGCGTCGTGCATGACGCGCACGAACGCTGCAGCGAGCGCCGGATTCTTCGCGGCAAAATCGTCGCGCGCAAACCACGCGGTCATGGTGAACCGTTGACCGATTGCCGTCGCCGAGTAGCCGAGCAGTTTGACCGTGCCACCGTTGAGGCCGTCCTTGAGGAACGGCTGCGTGAGCGTTCCAACGGCGACGCGTCCGCTCGCGACGGTCGCGGCAACGGTGCTGATCGGCACCTCGACGAGTTTGACGGTGGATGAGTCGCCGCCGTGCGCATCGATCCACGTCTTCATCGCGATCGTGTAGAGGTCGTCGATCGCCGAGACCGCGGCCGTTAGGCCGTTGAGGTCGGCACCGCTCTTGATCGGACTATCCGCCTTGACGACGAGACCGAATGACGGATGGTCTGCACTGTACTCGCCGCCCGGCGCAAGACACGTCAGCGGGATCCCCTTGCCGCGCGCAGCCAAAAGTGAAGGCATGCTGGACTTACCGATCTCGAACGCGCCGCCTAGCACACCGGCCACGATGGCGGAGCCGCTCGGCAACCGATCGATCTTCGCATCGATGCCCGCGCGCTTGAACATCCCGCTCTCCATCGCGTAGAGAAACGGCGTAACTTCGTCGTTAGACGATGACGCGGCATGCAGCGTCATCAAGGGCGGAACGGTATCGGCCAAGGCCGGCGCGGCGGATACGAGCGCTGCAGCGCCAAGCGCGATCATCTCCGCGCGGGAAAGGTTCAAAGGTTTCATGCTTGACCCCCAATGGTTCGCAGACTGCAACGATGATTGCCCAGCCAATGGCGTCGGCCCCTCCATTGTCAAGGGGAGCCTCGCGAACTGACCGGCTACGATGTCTTCCATGAATCTACCGGTTACGGTGCTTGAGCCCGGCGATCGTGAGCGCTGGACGGAGTTATGGCGCGGCTATCTCACGTTTTATGAGACCGAGCTTCCAGCGGACGTCTACGAGGCAACGTGGGCACGCATCATCGATCCGAACGGTGCGATCCATGCGCTCGGAGTGCGCGACGCCGATGGACGACTCGTGGGACTCACGCACTTTTTCTATCACGCGCACGCGTGGTCGCGCGCCGATGCTTGCTACTTGCAAGATCTGTTCGTCGATGCGGATTTCCGCGGACACGGCTACGCTCGAGCGCTTATCAACGGCGTTGCGGCGGCAGCCCGCCAACGCGCCTGTTTGAACTTGTATTGGATAACGCACGAAACCAACGCGACTGCACGCTATCTCTATGATTCAGTTGCACGCTACACCGGCTTCGTCCGGTATGACTTTCCCCTATAGCTCCCGAAGGCGGCTAGTCCAATGACGTTTTTCGATCGCCTCCGCATCGCGGTCCTCGGCCTGGCGCTGGCACTTGTGGCTCAGCCCGCGTTGGCCGCTGAAAAAGTCTCGGTGACGAACTACGGCGTGAACGTGGCGACGCTGCCGTGGGCCATCGCGCTCGAGAAAGGCATGTTCGCCCGCCAGGGTCTCGATATCGATGGGATCTTGGGAAGCAACGGCGGCGGTACGGCGATTCGGAATACCATGGCCAACACCAACCTGCCGTTCGGCGAGGTTTCATTTCCGTCGGCGGTCGCGGCCATTCAGAGCGGCTTGAATCTAAAGATCATCTACGGTGGCGTGAACAACTTCGGCGACCTTGCCTGGGTCACGCGTAAAGACGCGCCGTTCAAGACGATTGCGGATCTCAAGGGACACAAGGTTGCGTTTACCGAGCCGCGATCTGCGACGGAGATGGTGTTGCGGACGATTTTGCGGAAGGCCAAAGTCGACGTCGATGCGATGCCGTCCGGTGGCATCGGCGCCGGAATTATAGCGCTCGATCAGAGCGCGGTCGATGCCGCACCGTTCGAAGAACCCTTGCTGCTTCCGGATCTGAACAAATATCGTGTCATCTTCCGCGTTGTGGACTTCGCTCCCGAGGATATCTGGCAAGTCGGCGTGGTCGATGCCGACTTCGCGAAGTCCCATCCGGATGTCGTGCGCAAGCTCATCGCCGTTCGGCGCGATGCGATCGCCTACATGAAGGCGCACCCCGTCGAAGCCGAAGCGATTTACCACAAGATTTGGAACAATGACGATCCGCGCATCGCGCAGATTCTGCCCAACCTCATCAAGGGGAACTACTGGTCGACGGGAGCGCTCGATCCCGCCGGTTTCCAAGCGATGCTCAACGGCATGCAACTCGTCGGCGCGCTCGATAAGCCGTTCGATCTCAAAGGCGCCCTCGATGGCTCGTTTCTGCGGTAAGGCATGACAGCGACGCTCTTCGACAACGTCTGGGACGCGCACGTTGTTGCACGCCGTCACGACGGTCGCGATCTCGTGTACATGGACCGTCACGTCCTGCACGAGTTGCACGGTCCGCACGCATTCGCTCGTCTTGCGGCAACCGGACGCGCGCTGCGCCGGCCCGATCTGACCTTCGGCGTTCTCGATCACGCGTTGGCGACGACTCCGGGGCGCGATGAGTTCACCAATCCCGCCGGAGCGCCGTTCGCAAGCGCGATGCGCGCGGCATCCCAAACCTATGGGTTCCGTTTGTTCGACGTTCGCGACGCCGAACAAGGGATCGGGCACGTCGTCGCACCTGAGTTGGGCCTCGTCCTTCCAGGCACGACGTATGCGTGTCCGGATAGCCATGCGTGCACGGTCGGCGCGGTCGGTGCGATCGCGTTTGCCTGTGGCACGACCGAACTCGAGCACGTTCTCGCCACGCAAGTGATGGCGCTGCGCAAGCCGCAACAGATGAACGTGCGCCTTGAGGGAACGCTCGCGCCGGGCATCGGCGCGAAAGACGTCATCCTCGACGTGATCCGGCGCATCGGCATCGACGGCGCGCGCGGGTTCGCCGTCGAGTTTTCCGGGCCCGTCGTCGATGCGCTCTCGATCGAGGCGCGGCTCACGCTGTGCAACATGACGATCGAGATGGGCGCGCGAACCGGCTTCGTCGCACCCGATGAGAAGACGTTCGGCTGGCTCGCCGGCCGCCGCCATGCGCCCAAAGGCGCGGATTGGGACGCTGCGCTGCAGCGCTGGAGAAATTTGCACACGGACGACGGCGCGACGTTCGACCGGACTGTCGTGGTCGATTGCAGCACGCTCGATCACATGATCACTTGGGGAACGAATCCGGGGCAGACGATCGCCGTGAGCGGGCTCGTTCCCGACCCCGAATCCGCGCCGTTCGAACAACGTCCCGGTATGCAGCGCGCGCTCACCTATATGGGACTCACGCCCGGCATGCGCATAGCGGACGTGCCGATCGACCGCGTGTTCATCGGTTCGT
>Ga0182030_10007904_pt1 | contig 22127 bp, 21 predicted proteins | sample 812S3MmetaG_FD_121299 | JGI IMG/M metagenome (GOLD analysis project Ga0182030, IMG submission 121299) | Permafrost microbial communities from Stordalen Mire, Sweden - 812S3M metaG (Illumina Assembly) | ecosystem: Environmental > Terrestrial > Soil > Wetlands > Permafrost | place: Sweden... | reverse complement strand
TTGACGCGACATCGCATCTTGCAGCGCCACTGGGATCGCGACGTCGCGGATTTCCACCGAACTTACCGATATACCCCAGGGAGCGGTTTTCTGACCAATTTCAATCTTCAGTTGCTCATCGGCATCCTTGCGATCCGATAACAGTGACGCCAACATCGAGGAGCCGATCATTTCGCGCAGCGAGGTCTGTGCCACCCGGTCAATCGCCTCGCGGTAGTTTGTGATTGCCAATGCGGCCTTCTCCGCGTCATGCACGTGCCAGAAGATGATGGCATCCACGTTAACCGGGACCGTGTCCTTGGTAAGCGCCTGCTCGGCATTGAAACCCGTCGTCTGGATGCGTCCATCGATGACCGCGACAACAGCATCGAGCACCGGAATGATGGCAAAGAGGCCTGCCCCCTTGACGCTTTGCAGCTTTCCCATCCTTAAGATCACGAACTTCTGCCACACATTGGCCATCTTCAGCGACATCCCGATTACCACTGCGACTACGAAGAATGCAGCCCCGAGATACAAATTGACGAAGTAGCCCATGCCTGCGGCGGCGACCAGGAAGGCAAATACCAAGAATGAGGTGATCGGATTCATATGCGTTGGCCCCTAGTCGCAGCGGATTGCCTGAAACTACGCGCCGCCCGCGGCTGCTGTCGGTGCGCTAGCGCACTGAGATTGCTCCTATGCATGACGATTGTCTTTTGTTGAGGGCCGTCCGGCCTTCAGTCAAGCCGCTATCCCAGGGGACAGAAAGCGAGAGATGTGAAAGTTAACAATCTGCAGGCTTCGAGCCGATGGCAATGGCACTCGCCAGCTCCCGATGAGCACGTAATTGATCGAGCGAGCGCTCGTCCCCGACTGTTGCGTGTGCGCATGTGTGGGGGCGGTACGGACACCCGCACGCCGGGTTGCCGGCCAGCATGGTGCCACGGTTGCTGCTGGCGTGGCTTATCACCGAAGCGGTGCGCACCCGGGAGCGTGATCTCGTCCTGGGCGATACCTTGTCGCGGTTCATGGCGCAGCTGATCCAGCTCGGCTGATTCAAGGAATGTGGATACTCTGTGGATCAGCGGTCAGAAGAATGATCGGCAGCGGATATCGGAGAAGCCCAGCGATGCGTTCGGCGACATCGATTCCGGTGACACCCCGTGCCAGGTGAAAATCCACGATGAGTAGATCGGGCGCAGCGCCATCGATCCGAATGGCCTGCAGCGCCGCATCACCATCCACGACGGAGATTACATGGTTGCCGTATGCCTTTAAGAGCGTTCGAATGCTGTCGAGAACGACTGGGGTCATCTTCGACGTGCATGACGACCTTGCATCGAACGGCGGGCTTGGCCTGACCCAGTGTCACGAATCCTGCTTCTATGAGGCAATCATAGAGTCGCAGCGTACTGCAGGTTCGGCGATTCCCCTATAGGTATGAAACGCAACGCATTGAGGATTAGCGCTTCGAAAAGTTTGCGATCATGGCGCGTAGGAATAGGTCCATTTGAGACTAACTGGCTTTCCGCAGGATCTCGGGCTTCGCCACCTTGCTGTTGGATCCGAGCCCGCGATTGGCGGCGCCATCGACTTGTCCTTCCTCCCCGTGCGGAGCCCATTTCCAATTGCGAATCTCCGGCATGTCTTGACCGTGCTTATTAATGTAATGCTTGTGTTCGATGAGTTTGTCTTGCAGCGTCTGCTTCAGATACGCACCCGCCGTACTCAATCCGGGCAGCCGATCGATGACGTCCATCACTAGGTGGTATCTGTCGAGGTCGTTCTGGACCCGCATATCGAAAGGCGTAGTGATCGTGCCTTCTTCCTTGTATCCCCGGACATGCAAGTTGCGATTCGTCCGTCGGTAGGTCAACCGGTGCACGAGCCACGGGTAGCCGTGAAAGCCAAAGATGATGTGCTTGTCCTGGGTGAACAAAGAATCGTAGTCGCTTTCGCTCAGTCCGTGCGGATGCTCACTACAGGACTGCAGCTTCATCAAATCGACGACGTTGACCACCCGAATCTTGAGCTCCGGCAGATGCTCGCGCAGAATCGACACCGCGGCCAAGATCTCGAGCGTTGGCGTATCTCCACAGCATGCCATGACCACGTCCGGCTCGCCGCCTTGGTCATTGCTGGCCCATTGCCAGATGCCGATGCCTTCCGTGCAGTGGACGACGGCTGCGTCCATGGTGAGCCATTGCGGAAGCGCGTGTTTGCCCGCCACAACCACGTTGACGTAATTGCGACTACGCAGGCAATGATCGAAGACCGAGAGGAGGCAGTTCGCATCGGGCGGCAGATAGACGCGGACGATATCCGCTTTTTTGTTGATGACGTGATCTAAGAATCCGGGGTCCTGGTGGGTAAATCCGTTGTGATCCTGTTGCCAAACGTGTGAGGCCAGCAAGTAGTTCAGCGAAGAGATTTTTCGCCGCCAGGGAAGCTCCAGACAGACTTTGAGCCATTTGGCGTGCTGGCTGAACATCGAATCGACGATGCGAATGAAGGCTTCGTAGCTGTTGAAGAGGCCATGCCTGCCGGTTAACAAGTACCCCTCGAGCCAGCCCTCACACTGGTGTTCGCTCAGCATCGAATCAAGCACTTGGCCTTGGGCCGCTAGGAATTCGTCGTTCTTGACTTTTCGGGCGTCCCACTGGCGGTTGGTGACTTCGAAAACAGCGCCCAGTAAGTTCGAGAGGGTTTCGTCAGGCCCGAAAATACGGAAGTTGCGATCGCCCTGGTTGAGCTTTGATACGTCTCGCAGAAACTGACCTAGCACCTCCGTGTCGCACGCTTTAGTCTCGCCCGGGGTTGAAACCTTTACCGCATGATCATGGAAATCCGGCATTTTCAGGTCGTGCAGCAATAGGCCGCCGTTGGCGTGTGGATTGGCGCCCATGCGGCGATCGCCTTTCGGGGCGAGCGCAGCCAATTCGGCGATCAGGCGGCCGCTCGCATCGAACAGTTCCTCCGGCTTATAGCTTTTCATCCAGCTCTCGAGCAGCGGCACGTGATCGAGATGATCCGGATCCACCAACATCGGCACTTGGTGCGCCCTGAAAGTACCTTCGATCTGTAGCCCGTCGACGACTTTGGGCCCCGTCCAGCCCTTGGGTGACCTCAGAACTATCATCGGCCAGCGCGGGCGAGAGGGATCTTGCTCGTTGCGAGCATTCCCTTGGATCCGCTGGATATCTTCGATCGCGGATTCCATCACCGTGGCCATTCGCTCGTGCATCGTGTCTGGATCGTCGCCTTCGACGAAAAGGGGCGCCCAGCCGCAGCCGCGCAAAAACTGTTCCAATTCCTCACCCTCAATGCGAGCGAGCACCGTGGGATTGCTGATCTTGTAGCCATTCAAGTGCAAGATCGGCAGCACCGCGCCGTCGGTCAGGGGGTCTAAAAACTTGTTCGATTGCCAGGAGGTTGCCAAGGGGCCCGTTTCCGCTTCACCGTCACCAATGACGCACGCTACGATGAGTCCAGGATTGTCGAATGCGGCACCGAAAGCGTGACTCAAGGAATAACCCAGTTCGCCGCCTTCATGGATCGATCCGGGAGTCGTCGGCGCCACGTGACTGGAAATGCCGCCCGGGAATGAGAACTGCTTAAACAACTCTTTGAGCCCCGCTTCGTCCTGCGTAACGTTGGGGTACACATCGCTCCACGTTCCCTCGAGATAGACGTTGCCGACGATCGCCGGACCGCCATGACCAGGGCCTGCGATATAGAACATATCGAGGTCATACTTGTTGATGACCCGATTCAAGTGCGCGTAGATGAAATTCTGTCCGGGCGTCGTGCCCCAGTGGCTGACGACCAACGGTTTTACGTCAGAAATCTCGAGCCGACGCTTCAAGAGCGGATTGTCGTAGAGATAAATCTGCCCGACGGAGACATAGTTGGCAGCGCGCCAATAGGCATTGATCTTGCGCAGCATGTCGGGCGTCAAAGTAGTCGTCATTGCAGCATTTCTCCGGTTTCGAGCGCCTGCACCTTCGCCAATCGACGTCGGTGGCGAGCAGCGCCGTTGAAGCGAGCATGTAGAAAGGTTTGGACCAGCTCCAAGGCAAGCGCGGGTCCAATCACCTTTCCGCCTAAGCCAATTACGTTCATGTCATCATCTTCAACGCCCTGATGCGCGGAGAAGACATCGTGAATGAGGCCGGCGCGTACGCCGGGAATCTTGTTCGCAGCGACGGATGCGCCCACCCCGCTGCCGCAGAGCACCACCGCGCGTTCAATGCGGCCCGCGGCGACCGCCCGAGCCAAAGGAATGATGAAGTCGGGGTAGTCATCATCGAGAGTCAACTCGTAGGCGCCGTAGTCCTCGATCTCGTACCCGGCGGCGCGCAGCGACGCGGTCAACTCGGCTTTCAGCGCAAAGCCGCCGTGATCTGCGGCGATTCCCACCCGCAGCAACTAGGCCACCGCAGAATGTTCAATCCGGGCCGCCTGGACCGGCAGCGCCCGGATAATCGCGTTGAAATACTTGGCTTTCAGACTCGCCCCCCCGATGAGCGCGCCGCCGACTTCCGGCACCGAGAGGAACTCGTGCGCATTCGCAGGGTTAACGGACCCGCCATATAGAATGCGGATTTCTTTGCCGGGTGCGCCGAATCGCGCCACCAAACACTGACGGATGTGAGCGTGCACTTCGGCCACCTGTGCGACGGTGGGCGTATGGCCGGTGCCGATGGCCCAGAGCGGCTCGTAGCCAATGGCATTGTCGGCCGCGATGATACCGTCCGGTACGCTTGCAGCGATCTGCTTGGCACATACGGCGAGCGCTTGACCGGCGCGACGCTGAGGCTCGGTTTCGCCAATGCAAATAATGGTGCGAAGCTCGCCGAGCCAGGCGGCTTTGGCCTTTGCCGCCACCATGGCATCCGTTTCACCGTGATGTTGGCGCCGCTCTGAATGTCCGACGATGACCCAGGTACCCCCGGCATCTTTCACCATTTGCGCGCTCACATCGCCCGTGTACGCGCCGCAGATCGCCGCATCACAGTTCTGTCCGCCAATGGCGATGCGCCCTGCCGCGGCGTGCGCAGCGCGCGCAATCAGCGTGAACGGCGGGCATATCAGAATTTCGGCAGCCGGAGACATTGCTTGAACTGCCGTGGCAATCACTTCGATCTCGCGCAGTTGCGGGGCGGTGCCGTGCATCTTCCAGTTTCCAGCGATCAATGGACGCATTACATTTTACCTGACTGGATGTGCAAACGAATCGACATGCTCGCCAATCGAGTCGGGTTCAGGCGGCCCCACGTCCATTCTTGTCGTGCCAATAGCCCTTTCGCTGGTAATGCCGGTAAATGCCTTCCTCATCACCGCGATTCAGCGCGATCAGTGAGTCATAGGCCGGCGCGTTCTTGACTTCTTGTCGAGTCAGGCCCGTCGTGACCTTCGAATGCACCCAGCTCACTTCTTCAAACCAGGCGGGTGCAATCAGCACTTGATGCCCAAGCCACCAGTTGCTGGTGTTCACAATCAAATACCGAATGGCCCATGTCCGCTCATCGACGAGAAAGTCATCCACGTGACCGATGTCACCGTCGGTAGCATGAATGTGGTAACCCTTGACCGCTTCGCAGCTGCGCAAGTGCTGATCATCATTTGCGCGCCGCTGCACTTCGCGCGAATACGCCGCGTCCTCATTCTTTTCCTGCGCCCTCGTATAGTCGATATCCGAAGCGCCCGATCCCAAGCCAGCACCGGTCAGCATGGCGCCGGGATACGCACCTCCGCCCCAAAGACCCGCTCCGCTCCAGTAATACGGATAGCCGTAATACGCCGAATAGCCCATCTCGTGCTGTCGAGACACGGGTTTCTGACTGTCAATGCTCGGGCTGTTTTTGACTTGATCTTTGCTGATGGACACCCGAAGGACCCTTCCTTCCGTAGCCGCATCACTAACCGAGAAAGGCGAAATCAGAACTTCGCGTCCCACCAACCACGCCCCGGTCTTCACCACGAGATAGCGGACGACCCACAGCTCATCATCGAAGTAGCAATCTTTCACGCTGCCGATCGTACCGTCTGTAGCACCGATCGTGTATTTCTCGAGTTCCGTGACGCTGCGTAACATGGTCGATTCTCCGCGAACGGGTTTAAGCTGAACGATGCGGCCACTGTGCACGCGTCCACGTAGGCCGTCTGTTCGCTGTGACACACCCAGGTCTCACGATCCTCGGCGATCTCCGTCATTGACTCCTACTTAAGTCTCGGTCGCGGTACGGGGAACGGGGAAGCATCCATCGCATTGAAGAGTTGATTCGGTTCGGCAACGTGAACTTCGATCAGTTCGCAGTCCCGAGGAAGCGGATCGCCCGCCGTTTGCGGCTCTTCTTTCTCAGTCGGTGTCGATATCAAAGGTACACGCCATCCTTGTAATCGATTGATTTAGACGAACGCTAGAAGACGATGCCGCTACCCGAATGTGCCATAGCCAAATCGTGTGAAACCGCGCTACTCGGCACGGCCCTCCACTGCCGTCGGTGCGGGAGCGTACGGACAGCCAATTACCAATATGATTTTATCCGCCGGAGTGCCTAATGTGTCAATAGGTATAGGAATCAAGTTTATTGGTTTGTTAGCCTGATGCCGTTCGCCGGCATCTCGATGACCCGAGGAGGAGCATAGCCTGCTACATGGCCGTGAGCATGGAGGTAGCCACAGCGGAGAGCGCTTCGGTGGCTGTGATACGAAATTAAAAGCATTCTTGTTCCAATCGTGTTTCCAATCACCGCGCCGCGGGCTGTTCGCCAGGCCGCGTTTTTGGCTCGTCATTTCAATTCTGAGATCGTGCTGCTGCATGTCGTGACGCCAGTGAGCTATCCGGCCGGTGTACTGGAGCGCGGACACGCACTCACCGAACGTGACTTGCATGCCGGAATCATCCTACAGGCTCGAGATGATCTGGACCAAGCGCTGCAGTCGGAGCTCGATGGCATTTCCGTCAGGCGCTTGTTGCTCAAAGGCGATCCGGCCCGTGAAATCGCGCGTACCGCCCGCGAAGAGAAGGTGGACCTGATCGCGATGTCCACGCACAGCCATGCGGTGTTCTATCGCTTTTTACTCGGCTCGGTGGCAGCGAAAGTGCTACACACTTGCGATTGTCCGGTTTGGACCGACACTCACCCGGAGGATGAGCGAACGCAGGAGTTCGCCATCCGAAGGATTCTTTGCGCGATTGATTTGAGCGCTCACAGCCGTCATACCGCGTCCCGAGCCGCGCAGATAGCCGCTCAGTTCGACGCACAGCTCACGCTCGTTCATATCACCGCCGGGGTGCAAACTTATGGCCCTGGAGGTTCCCATGTCGTTCCCGAATGGAAAGAGGTGCTCGTCGGCAACGCCGCTGAGGAGATCGCCAAGCTTCAGCGAGATGCACACACCGATGCCCAGGTGATCATTGATAGCGGAAACGTTCATAAGCTGTTGCACCGAGCGGCAGAACAAGCGAAGAGTGACCTTCTGGTCATCGGGCACCTGCCTGGCGGCGGCCACTTGGGGGCCAATGGCAGTGGCTATGCGATCATTCGGGACTCGCGCATCCCGGTGCTGAGTGTGTAAGGGTGCGGCCGCGCACGCTAATACTTTGGTCGGCGCGGCCGACTGGTCGGTCGAGCCGGGCATGTCTCGCGTCCGAGTTGCAAGCAGGAGACCACCATGCAAACTGAAACCATGACTGTGACGGGAATGCTATGCGGTGGCTGCCCAATAAAACTCTCCCGCGCGCTGAGGGAAGTCGCCGGCGTCGAGGATGTTCAGATTTCACTGGCTTCAGGCGAGGTGACGGTCCGATATGACGAGCGATACATATCGCCGCCCCAATTGAAGGCAATTGTCATAAGGACCGGATTTGGCGTCGATGGAATCGCCGCAACCAACGGGCACGATCCGCGGCCCAATTACTGTGGTTGATCATCTGACGTGCTGCCGAACGACCTAGCGCATCCATTCGGCCGACAATCCCTCACTGCGCATCCCGACCCGAAACGCGCGGCGCTCAATAGGGTGCACCGAGCGCCTCAGGCGCCGCGGTCGTCGTAATCGAACGTTCGGAAGACCTCCCTGTCGGGGGCTGCACGACGCCGTGCGTAAGTGAAATCAGCCCGCCGGATCAATTGCCCTTCGGTAGCGTATGCGCTATGCCCTTGTGGCAGTCAATGCAGGTATAGCTCGGTGCCAGTGACCGGTGCATGGTTGATGGGGATATGGCGGCGGTGGGGGGCGATCTGCCAGTCGCCATTGCGGTTGGCGTATGACAGCCTCGGCACTCGGCGGAATCATTCGTTTTCAGCTCATTCCAGACTTTCTGTGCGAGTGCCAGGCGGTGATTTTCGTATTTTGCCTGTGTGTCGAGTTCTCCTGTCAGGTGTCCCCAGAGCTCCACGGAGGCCGCCATGTGCCGCATCAGCCCGGGCAGGAAGGCTGGCGGTACGTGGCAGTCGGCGCAGCCGGCGCGAATACCGAGCTCATTCGAGTGATGCACTCTATGCGCAAGCTCCTGGAATGGCGTATTCATTTCGTGGCAGGAAGTGCAAAACGCGTCAGTCGAGGCGTAATGAAGGGCGCCGAAAAAGCCTCCCGTGAACCCCATGCCGACGATGAATGCGAGCAGCCCGCCAATCGGAATTCCGAGTAAGGACCAACGTTGTGGACGCCGCCACAACCCTGCGGCAAATCTCCGGCGCGCTGGCTCAGGCGACTTCACGCCGCCTACCTGTGGCATTGGTCACACGTGGTAAAGGCGGTTCTGCCGTTGTGACAGGCGAAGCATTTTCCATCACTGCTATGGTCGGCAACGGAAATCAGCCCTTGTTTCTGGGTCTGAAATAACTGTGTCCCGGTCGATGGCAACCTCGTGTGGCAATCCGCGCACACGTAGCCCTTGGAGGCGTGCGTGCCATGGTCAAACGTGACACGCCCCTGGCCACCACCTCGGTAGTTGAATGTCCCCGCGTACTGGCCAACCGCGGTCAAGCAGAAGAGGCAAAGCAACAGACTACCGAGCGCCGGTCCAAGACCCGTGGGAAAGCGAGCCATAGAGCACCTCCTCGGAGTGCCTGCTAGGCCAGAACGTTGCGGTTGATCGCCGCAATGTTGGGAACCGCGGTGAGAACCATGGCGGCTGTCAGTTCGTCGTGCATCGTCTGCATGAATAGCTTCACGCCTGGTCGGCCGCCGCCGTGAGCGGCACGCCACAGATGCCGACCGACGAGGACAGCATCCGCGCCCAAGGCCAGGTACCTCAGCACATCGGTGCCGTAGTGGACGCAGCCATCGACCAGGATCACCATTTTGCCCTTCACCTTGTCGGCGATTGCAGGCAGCGCGTCGGCTGTCGCGAGCGAGTGGTCTAGCACTCGGCCGCCGTGGTTGGAGACACAGATACCCGCCGCCCCGGCTTCGCCCGCCAGAAGCGCATCTTCAGGGGTCATGATGCCCTTGATTACAATGGGGATTTTGGTGGCACGAATCAGTTCGCGCAGTTGCGCAACAGTCTTAGGCTCCACCGCGGTCGCGCTCGAAGCATCCATCCAACCCCGCCCCGCAGAGTCGATATCAATGGTGATCATGAATGCCTTAGCAGCCTCGGCCAGGCGAATGACACGAATCAGGTTCTCATTCGGGCGCGGTTTAATGCCGGCAACCACCTTGCCGGGGTATCGTGCGACTACATCGTATCGAGCCTTGGTCACGTCCCACGCATCCGACTGAATGTCGCCAACCGATCCCATCGTGCCCGCATCAACACACCCACCGATGATAGCGTCGAAGTACTGAGCCTCCGACATGTCATGCAGATTCGGAAAGTTCACTGCCAATCCACCGATCGGCGCCGCCATCGCGGGAAATGAAATCTTCTGCCCAAAAATCACAGTGGAGCTGTCAGGTTTCTTGTTCCCACTCAATGGCCGCAATTTGAGCCCTACGCGCTGCAGCCCTTTAAAGTTATTTTGGAACGACATCCCAGAGTCCACTCCGCCTATACCCGGAAATTCTCCCGCGCATGCAACTCCATCGCATTGCGGGCAGACGCGGCATATGGGATAGAGAACCTGGCGAGCCCTTTGATAGACTTCCGCGACGCTGCCGTTAGCGCTGGCCGGTCCATAATGAGTGGCTGGCGATGCTGTGTCGCCGGTTGCCGCCGCCGCTACCGGCATCAACGCTCGACTTGCGAATGCGCTGGCGCCAAATAAGGCAGTAGCTTTCAAGGCCGCTCTTCTGTTTATGGCATCCACATCGCACCTCCACCTAGGGTTTCCCTGCGGCAAACTCGTACACTAGCACCTTCAGTCTGATCTGTATTTGCAACGTTATGATGTTCTGATGCGAATCTATCGCCTGTGTGCCGTTGCCATCTGTACGGTTCCGCACACAAAGATGGCGCCTGCAACTCGGGTCTGCCACTGGCATCGCGAACTCGCGCCCGGACCGTTTGGAGATGTCAATGAGCGAGAAGCAAACGATCAACATCCCGGTGTGGGCGGGCATTGCGGCGATAGTGCTCGGTGGGGGGCTGCTCCTGAGTGGCAGAAAAACCTAGGCGAGCGCACCAACAAATGCTTCGCCGACTCCCTGGCGAAGACCAGGTCCTAGGCTGAAATAACAGGCTGGGTTGCCTCATCCCAAGGGCCAATCACCTACCCTTCTAGGTAGATTCCGCACCATCTAGTGTACGGTATCGCACGACAAAGCATTCGCCCTCGTGATCAAATCTTGCGTCGCAATTATTAATGAAGGGGAATTCCATGTATGTCGGCGGCGGCTTACTCGGACTGATTCTGATCATTGCCTTGGTCGTCTTCTTGGTGCGTAGAACCTGAATCACATCGGCCGCGGACGCGGGAACATAGGTGTAGCCGCCACAAAGATCACTGGAGCATCAACAGAATCAAGTGAGGAGATCGGATTATGTTACGCAGCGTGAAGAGATTGGAAGGGTTTTCGGTCGGTGCAACCGACGGCACAATTGGAAACGTAGAAGACTTCTATTTTGACGACGAAGCGTGGGTCATCCGCTACGCTGTGGTCAATACGAGGGCGTGGCTCGGCCACGAAGTGCTGATTTCGACTCACTCGCTCGGTCAGGCGGATTGGACGCGAGCAGTGCTCCCCGTCACGATCACCAAGGATCAAATCAAGCATAGCCCCGGAATCGACACCGACAAGCCGATATCGCGGCAGTACGAATCCAGTTACCTCGGTTACTACGGTTATCCGTACTATTGGGGCGGAACCGGTCTTTGGGGTGAACGCGACTATCCGGGCACGATGCTTGCCGGCATGAATCCCAGTGCTTTTCGCGGCTATGTGAAAGCGCCGTCGGCTGATCCAAACGCAGACCCGCATCTGCGCAGCTGCAACGCCGTCATGGGTTATCACATTCATGCCCGCGACGGTGAAATTGGCCACGTTCAGGGATTTTTAGTCGACGATTATCTTTGGGCCGTCCGGTATCTGATCGTGAACACCAGCAACTGGTGGGTCGGGCATCAAGTACTCGTCTCTCCGGAATGGATCCAGGGCGTGAGCTGGTCGGAGTCGAAGGTCACAATCGATCTTGATCGGCAAGCGATCAAGGACGCTCCGGCATATGACGAAGGGGCGCTTGTCGATCGAGACGCGGAGCTGCGTATCTACAACCACTACGGCCGCCATGGGTATTGGCAGAGCGAGCGAGAACGCACGGTCGCCTGACCGGGATGGATAGGACGAAGTGCGGCGATCAATGAGGATGGACGAGATAGCGCTCATGTGGGCCGCGGTGCGTTAGGCCAACCGTCGCCTGAACAACCAGGCGGCGCCCGACAGCGTCACGAAACCGATGATGATGAGCGGCACGAAATCGGGGACCAAGGTGGCGAAACCCGCGCCCTCCAGATATACCCGCTTCGTGATGTCCAGGGCGTAGCGCAGAGGATTGACGACCATGACCGTTTGGAGTGCGTCCGGCATGCTGCTGAAGGGCGTCGTGAATCCAGAAAGCAGGGCGAAGGGCATCACCAGCAGGAATGCATAGAGCATGGCCTGTTGCATGGTCTTGGAAATGGATGACACGAAAAGGCCGAGGCCAACCGCAGCCATTAGGAATAGCCCGAGGCCGGTATACAGAACAAAAAAGGACCCGACGAAGGGGATGTGAAACCACAACTGCGCGATCAACAAGATCGTGGTCGATTGACCTAGGCCGATGACCATGTTGGGGATGGCCTTTCCCGCCATGATTTCCGACGGACGGAACGGCGTGACCAACAATTGATCGAAGGTCCCCTGCTCCCGCTCACGGGCTACAGACAAGGCTGTCAGCATCAGCGTACCCATCAGCGTCAGCGTACCGATCAAGCTCGGTATCATGCCCCAGCGCGAGTCCAGGTTCGGGTTGTACCAAGCGCGCGTGACAATCCGTACGATCGGGCCGCCCTGCCCATGATGCCCTTTCCAGTCGCCGTTGAAATCCTGGACCACGCTGTTGAGATAGCCCAGGGCGGTACCCGCGGTATTGGAATTGCGCCCGTCGGCGATTACCTCGAGCGGCGTAGCCGCGCCGGCAAGCAGATTCCGTTCGAAACCCTGATCGATTTGGATGACGAGAAGCGCGCGGCCGTTGTCGATCCAGGCGGCGATGTCTTTGGCACGTGCAAGGTCGGCCTGGCGTTGAAAGACACCTGAACCATCCAAACGTGAGAGCAAGGCGACGGAGGCTGCGCTATGGTCCTGGTCAAGGACGGCGTAGGCGACGGTGTTGAGGTCGAAGCTGGCGGCGTAGCCAAAGATCAGGCATTGCAGCACGGGCGGTAGAAAGATGATGAAGCGGCTACGCGGATCCTTTAAGACCGCGAGAAACTCTTTGCGGATCAGCGCCAGGATACGAAGAAGCGAGGAGCGCATACCGAAACCTCAGGAGAGCCGCTTGCGCGTGGCCAGCCGGGTGGCGAGAACGAGCCCCGCGGCCATCAGCGTCAGCACTCCCAGATTCAGCCATACAACACCGCCGACATTGCCGGCGAGATATAGAGTTTGCAGCAATGTGACTGCATATCGTGCCGGCAGAGCGTAGGTAATGCCTCGAATGACGGCAGGCATGCTGCGCAGATCGTAAAGGAAGCCGGAGAGCATCATCGCGGGCAGGAACGTCAGCAACATGGCCAATTGGCTGGCAAGGAACTGGCTTTTGACCAGCGTCGAGACGAGCAGTCCAATTCCCAAAGCGACCAGGAGATAGATCATTGAAGCGAGACACAGCAAAAACAGCGAGCCACGCAGGGGGACATGGAATAGAAATTGGCCCGCCAAGAGGCAGAGCACGAAACCGATCATGCCCAATCCAAAGTAAGGTACGAACTTGGCTGTAAGAAACTCTCCTGCTTGCATCGGTGTGACGAAGAGCGCCTCGAGCGTGCCCCGTTCCCATTCTCGGGCGACCACCATCGCAGTGAGGAACGCGCCGATAATCGTCATGACCAACACAATCAGGCCTGGTATCAGGAAGAAATGACTGTCGTTGGCCTCGTTGAACCACATGCGATCCACCACGATTACCGCGCCTGCTGAAGCTGACGCAGTGAATGGCGATTGCGCCGCGCCCCATTCCGCAATCGGCCCCCCGGCATAGGCTTGCATGATGCGCGCCTGGTTCGCGTCCGTGCCGTTCACCACTATCTGAACGTCGGCCTCGCCTGTATGCCAGCGACGGCTGAAGTCGGCGGGAATCTGCAATATTCCGTCCACTTTCCGATCCAGCACCAGCGTAGTCGCCTCGTTCAATGAACGAGTCACCGTCACCACGAAATTAGGCGACAGGCGGAACGCTCCGACGAGGGCGACGCTGTCCGACGAGGCGTCATCGTCGACGACGGCGACGGAAACCTTGGTGACATCGAGCGAAAGGCCATACCCGAACAACAGAATCATCATCAGCGGGAAGACAATGCCGATGGCGATGCTGCTCGGATCGCGAAGGATCTGTCGCACTTCCTTGCGCGTCAGCGCCCAGATCCGCCGCCATTTTGCGAGCCACACGGTCACGGGCTCCCTAGGCAGACTTCCGCAAGGATTCGGTACGCGCCTTTTCAACAATGGCGATGAAGGCTTCCTCCATCGTCGCAGCCCGGCCGGGCTGCACCGGCGCGAGAGCACGCAACTCCGCAGGTGTGCCTTGGGCGAGCACCCTGCCGTCATCCAGGATGAGAGCTCGATCGCAATATTCGGCCTCTGCCATGAAATGGGTGGTCACTATGACCGTCACCCCGCTGCGGGCGAGCACGGTGATGCGCTGCCAAAACTCGCGGCGCGCGAAAGGATCGGCGCCGCTGGTCGGTTCATCCAGGAACAGAATCTCGGGCCGATGCAGGAGCGCGGCCGCCATGGACAGGCGCTGCTTGAACCCTCCGGGCAATTGCGCGCTCGGCAAGCGGACGAAGGGTTCGAGTTTGAACTGACTCAATGCCCAGGCGATGCGCTCACGCTTTTCGTTACGTTCCAGGCCGTAAGCGCGAGCAAAGAACTCCAGGTTCTCACCGACCGTCAGTTGCCCATAGAGAGAGAACTTCTGTGCGACGTAGCCCAGATGCTGCCGCGCTGAGGCCCGTGCTTGACGCACGTCAACTCCGGCGACCTTCAAAGTGCCCGCGGAGGCCGGCAAAAGCCCGCATAGCATGCGAAAGGTGGTGGTTTTGCCGGCGCCGTTCGGACCGAGCAGACCGAAGATTTGTCCGCGCTCCACGCTGAAGCTCGCATGATCGACCGCGATGAACTTTCCGAAGCGCCGCACAAGGTCGCGCACCTCCACGACGGCGTCTCCCGGGGTGCCTCCAATCACGGGTTCCTGACCCGCAGACGCCTGCCTGTCGGCTGCGTGAGCGCCGCCGGCTTGATGCAACAGCACCATGAATCCATCCTCGAACCGGGCCGGCGTCGGTCGCGCTTCCACGCCGGCCAATTGGCTGCCCTCGTATCCACCGGATCTCATCTGAACAACCAGTCGAACCTGCCCACATTCCGGCACTGCATCGATGACGTTGGGCTCTGCCAAGAGCCGCGCTTGTAAATCCCGTGCCCTGATGCCCTCCGGCGGCTGCGCGAGAAAGGTACGGCCGAGCGCCAAGCGGCTGACTTCCGTCGGGGGCGCTTCCATGAGCTTCTTGCCGTGGTTCAGCACCAGGACGCTGTCGCAGGTTTCAGCTTCGTCGGGATCACTGCTGCTGAGTAGGACCGTCAGACCTTCCTTGATCAGTTGACGGATGATCTCCCACAGCTCACGGCGGGAGAGCGGATCGACGCCGACGGTCGGTTCATCCAGGAGCAGCAATTCAGGGGACCGGACCAGCGTGCAGGCCAGCCCGAGTTTCTGCTTCATCCCGCCGGATAGCTGTCCGGCGAGCCGCTTTTGAAATGCATCCAGGCCGGTCATGGCCATCAGGCGTGCGTATTGCGCTCGCCTGTCGTCAGCCTTTACTCCATGCAGATCCGAATAGAGGTCGAGGTTCTCACGGACGGTCAGATCCTCGTAGAGACCAAATTGCTGCGGCATATAGGAAATCCGCGACTGAATCGCCTGCGGGTCTTTAGCCGCGTCGATGTCGAGCACGTTGACGGTTCCACCATCGGCCTTCATGAGTCCGGCCAACAGACGAATCAGCGTCGTCTTGCCCGCTCCATCCGGACCGACCAAAGCCGCGAGGCCGCCCTGGCGAAGGGAGAAGGAGATATCATCGAGAGCCAATACTGATTCGCCGGTCTCGCGGTGAAACGATTTTCGAACGTGGTCCAGCCGCAATGCGGGTGACGAGGCGGGCGTCGTCACGGCGACGGGGCGGTCGCAGAGGCCGACGTCTGCGGCAGCGTCTCCCACCCTCCGCCCAGCGCTTTGTAGAGTGCGATGAGATCGAGCGAAACGGTCTGATCGCTCAAAGCCAATTCGTCGTCGGATTGGTACAGCGATCGCCGAGCATCGAGCACGTCGAGAAAATTCACGCGTCCGTTCTTGTACATACCATCGGCCATTTCCAGCGAGCGGCGGTTTTCGAACACCGCATCGGCGAGCGCCCGGTGCCGGTTCTGCTCTTGGGCGTACGCGACGATAGCGCTCTCGGCCTCTTGCAGGGAAACCAGCACGGCCTTCTGATACGCCGCCAGCGCCGCCTCTTGCACGGCAGTTTGGGCCCGCACTTGCGCACGCACTCGGCCAAAATCGAGCGCCCGCCATTGCAGGCTCGGTCCGATCGACCAGAAACGGCTACCGGGTTCGAACCATTTGCTGAGACTGACGCTCTCGATCCCCGCTTCCCCGGTGAGGGAAATCTTTGGAAACCAGTCCGATTTTGCGACTCCGACGCGCGCCGTCTCGGCCGCGAGTTGCCGCTCGGCCCGACGCACATCCGGGCGACGGCGCAGGAGGTCGGCGGGTAATCCGATCGGAACTTCCGACGGCACCCGCGGGATCGCGACAGGCGCAGACAGTTCGGCCACAAGTTCGCCGGGTTGCTGACCCAGAAGAACCGCTAACCCATACATGGCCGCCCGCTGGGCAGTTTCGAGCGGCGGAATCGCCGCCTCCATGCCTGCGAGCAACGCCGCTGCCCGCGTGACATCCAATTCGGTTGCCACCCCGCCTTGAAAGCGGGCGCGGGTGAGTTCTAACGCTTCCTTCTGAAGCCTAAGGTCGCGCCGTGCAATTTCCAAGCGTTGCTGGTCGCCCCGCAGCTCGACGTAGTTTCTTGCCACTTCGGCCAGCAGGCTCACCATCGCATCGCTGCGCGCCTCGATCGCTCCTTCCCAGTCCGCGGTGGCCGCTTCGAGCGCACGGCGTTTGCCACCAAAGAGGTCTATCTCCCAGGAGGCATCGAAGCCCGCCTGATATACGCTGTATTCAAAGGGGAAGTTCGCCGGCAACGGCAACGCGCCGAAGAAAGGCTGGTTCTCGCTCACCTTCTCTCGAACATAGGAACCGGAGGCGTCGACCGCAGGCCAAAAATCGGCCGCGCTGCCGCCCCGGACTGCCCGGGCTTGCTGCAGCCGGGCTTGCGCCATGCGCAGGTCGAGGTTCGATTGCGCCGCACGCCGGATAAGGGATTCAAGCTCACCATCGTTAAACGAAGCCCACCAGGACGAGGTCGCAATCGAGCCGCTAGTCACGGCGCTGGGGACCGGTGAGACCCACGCGGCTGGAGCCTTAGCGGGGGACGAGTGATAATCCGGACCAACGACGCAGCCGCCGGCGCCGGCAACGCCGGCTATTGCCAGCCGCCCGAGGATTTTTGTCCACGACATTTGCGCAACACCTTCCTAGGGGTTACGCCGCGCGGCCGGGCCTAATTCCAGAAGCACGGTCGCCGGCATGCCTAGACGCATTTCGTTTTGCGGGTCTTGCACAAAAACGCGAATTTCATAGACAAGGCTCGAGCGCAACTCCTGGGTTTGAACGGTTTTCGGAGTAAATTCTGCGACCGAAGAAATGAAACCGACCCAACCCGAGAGCGACTGACGGGGAAAGCTGTCCGTGCTGATCGACGCTCTCATACCGCTGTGAATCTTCCCCAGATCAGGCTCGGATATGTAGGCTCTGACCCACTTTGGATCGAGGAGGGCCAAATTGAGAACCGGCCTTTGGGGGGATGCCATCTCGCCTGGCTCCAAGAGCCTGGAGCGGACCACAGCGTCGCTTGGGGCGACGAGTTCGGCGTCCGCCAGTTGACGGCTCAAGAGTTCGAGTTGCGATTCGTTGGCACGCAGCTGCGCCTCCCCTTGAGCCACTTCCTCTTTCCTGGGACCGATCCTGGAAAGATCGAGACTCTTTTCCGCGACCGCCAAGCGCGCCTGCGCCGAGTCCAAGGCAGCTTTGGCGCTTTCCAGGTCTTGCTCACTGATGGCTCGGCCGGTGGTCAGGGTTGTCAGCGCCGTCAGACGCCTCCATTGCTGCTCGGCATTGACTTGATCCGCTTTGGCTGACGCGACATTGGCCTGGGCCTGTTCAATCTCCTGCGGGCGACTGCCGTGATGCAGCTTTTCAACGATTGCCTGCTGTGCATCCACGAGTGCCTTTGCGGTCGCCATCTGCGGCTTGAGCCGACTCGTATCCAGCCTGGCCAATACCTGGCCGCGCGTGATCATGGCCCCTTCCTGGACCAGCACCTCGGCGATGCGCTCGTTATTGTTGAAAGCGAGATCGACTTGACGCAGATCGACATTCCCGTACAGGACCAAGCGGTTCTGGCTTTTGTCAGAGTTTGTCCCGAGCCGACCGAGTCCAAACCCAACCGCGATGGCGGCCAAAATCAATAGCCCCACAATGACGAATATCCGATACCGATCGAAGAAGGACCGAGTTGGGGTCGCAGGAGTTACTGGGGTCGCTGCGGCGGCGATAGTCTGAGTCGGAGGGACCGTGATGGCTATTGACCCTCGCCGAATTCGTACCATATGGCGTTCAACACGCCGAATGCCAAAGCGAAGCCAAGACCCAGAATCCAGCTGAAGTACCACATCAGCCACTCCTTCGTATTCTAATAGAAGCCGACATGACGTCGAATTGCTTCGAGTGAAACCTGACCGCGCAAGACGCGATAAACCCATGCCGTATACGCCAACACAATCGGTAGAAATACAATGACCGCGATGAGCATGATGAATAAGGTCTTGGCGCTGCTCGATGCGTCCCAGATCGTCAAACCCTCGCCGGGATCGGTGGATGACGGCATCAGAAACGGAAACAGCGCCACGCCGGCCGTCAGAATCGTCGCCGCCTGCGTGACCCCACTGGCCACCAGTGCGACTCCAAAGCGATGCACGCGCAACAGCCGATAAGTCAGCAATGCCGCGCCAATTCCACCCGCAGGCGCCAGCCAAAGCACGGGGTGAGCGTGGAAATTATCGAGCCAGGCGCCGGCTGCAGACACCACGGTTTTGAGCAGCGGGTTGGAAGGGCCCGCGCCGTCGGCAGCAGAGGTGATTCTCTGCCCCTCTATGCCCGCGAAAACCCAAACCCCCGCGGCGATGAAAAGACCGGCAAAGACCAATGCAGCGGCCTTGCCGACTGCGGCGGCGCGTGCACCGAGCGCACCTTCCACTTTGAACGACGCATAGGTCGCTCCATGCATGACGAGCATCGACAAACTGACGAGGCCGCACAACAGAGCGAACGGGTGCAATAGATTGAAGAATCCTCCGGTGTACACGGGTCGCATCATGGAATCGAAATGAAAAGGCACTCCGATGAAGAGATTTCCGAAAGCGACTCCGAATAGAAGGGCCGGCAGGGCGCCACCCACGAGCAACGCCCAGTCACACGTGTTGCGCCACCCCGAGTCCACGATCTTTCCTCGAAAGGCAAACCCTACGGGTCTTACGATGAAGCCCACCAATACCAGAAACATGGCGAGATATAACGAGGAGAACGAGGCTGCGTAGAGCAGCGGCCACGCGGCAAACGCGGCGCCTCCGCCCAGGATGAACCAGACCTGGTTACCTTCCCATACGGGTTCCACGGATTCCAATAAGGCGCGGCGCTCATCGTCGTTGCGCCCGACGAACTTGAATACCGCGCATACCCCTAGGTCGAAACCATCCATGACTGCAAATCCGATCAGCAGCACGCCGAGGATCAACCACCAGATGATTCGAAGCGATTCATAGCTCAGCATAAGGTGGCCTTAAGCTCCGAGGGTGGGTGCGGGCTTCGCGGCGCTCGCGACAGGATCGGGCCAGTAGCCCAATCCGTCGGGACCGAGCCGTATCATGCGCAGCATCAGATAGACATCCGCAGCCGCGAGCGATGTGTAGAAAACGACAAAGCCGAGAAGCGACATCCACACGTTCGCAGCCGAGGTCGTCGACACACCGAGAAACGTCGGCAGTAGGCCATCGATTGCCCACGGCTGCCGGCCATACTCCGCCACGATCCACCCCAGTTCGGCCGCGATCCACGGCAAAGGCAGGCTGCAGAGCGCGACCTTCAGAAACCAGCGATTGCGCCCGAATCGATGCCGTGACGCCAAGTAGAACGCGGTTGCAAACAGAGCGATCAAGAAAAGCCCCAGTGCAACCATGAACCGAAAGCTCCAGAAAAGCACGGGCACATTGGGGACCGTCGACCATGCCGCGCGATCGATCTGCTCCGGCGTCGCGGCGGCCGGATTGCGCGTATAGCGCAATAGCAGCAAACCATAGCCCAGATCCGCCCGGTGCGCTTCAAACTGCATGCGGGCACCCTGATTGCCATGATCGGCCCGCAATTCTTGCAGTGCCGCGTGCGCCAGCATGCCGCTTTTTATCCTCTCCCTCGCCCGATCGACGAGTTCGACGATGCCCGGGACTTGGCGGTCGATGGAGCGTGTGGCAATCAACCCGAGCAGCCACGGCACCTTTACTTCCACGTCGGTCTTTCGGGCCGACACATCCGGCAACCCGAAGACGGTGAATCCGGCAGGCGCCGGTGCCGTGTGCCACTCCGCCTCGATCGCGGCGATTTTCATCTTCTGATTTTCGCTCGCCTCATAGCCGGATTGATCCCCGAGGACGACGACCGAAAGCGAACAGGCAAGGCCGAAGCTCGCCGCCACGGCCATGGATCGGCGCGCAATGTCGGTGTTGCGGCCATGCAGCAAATACCAAGCACTGATCGCCAGCACGAATACCGAGCCGACCACGTAGCCGGCCGCCACCGTGTGCACGAACTTTGCCTGTGCGACGGGATTGAACAGCACCGCGCCGAATGACACGAGTTCCATGCGCATGGTCTCGTAATTGAACTCCGCGCCGGTCGGATTCTGCATCCATGCATTGGCAATCAGGATCCAGAGTGCAGACAGACTAGATCCTAGTGCCACCAACGCGGTAACAATCAAATGGCCTATTTTGGATAACCGGTCCCACCCGAAGAAAAAGAGACCGACAAAGGTGGATTCCAGAAAGAACGCCATCAATCCTTCAATCGCCAGCGGCGCACCGAAAATGTCGCCCACATAATGCGAGTAGTACGCCCAGTTGGTCCCGAACTGGAACTCCATGGTGATGCCGGTCGCCACGCCCATCGCGAAATTGATGCCGAACAACACCCCCCAAAAGCGCGTCATTCGCTTCCAAATCTCTTTCCCGGTCATCACGTACGTGGACTCCATGATGACGAGGATCATCGAAAGGCCCAAGGTGAGCGGGACGAACAAGAAATGATAGAGCGCCGTCAACGCGAATTGCAGCCGTGACAGCGTCACCACATCGAAATCAATCACAGCAATCCCCTTTCGGCAGCTTGGTCGTCTCCCAAAGCGAAGTCTGCGCAGCGGCCAGCCCGAGCCGACTGGCAGCGGCCGTCCCATCGACATGGGATCGATGCGTACCGGAAAAGAACAGGGCCCATAAGAGGGTGAGCACGCTTAGTTTGGCGAACAACCACCAACCGACGTCATGGGTGAGGCGAGCGCGCCAATCTCGATCGAGTTGTCTTGCTTCCATCAGACACTCCCTCTGCGGCTCGTCAAACTGGTCAGGCTTTAAAGCGGTGCCCTACGCCTCGACGTTCCCCGCTGCGAAGCGCAACCTCTCGGTGCGGCTTCCCCTTATAATATGTAAGGGGCGCAGCGTCTATATTAACTTGATACCGCGAGGCAAGAAGCGTCCGCCGATGCCGAGCAACCCCTGCACTGAATGAACGGAATCGCAGGGTCGACCGAGGACTTTGAGCGCACTCTTATGCCCTTAGCCAGGGTCTTTGCCGATATAGCACGCGGCGGCCGGCTGCCGCTGCTTGTATTCCATGCGGCGGAACACTGATGAGGTATGACGGATGAAGCCAAACCGCGCGACGGGAAAACGACACGCATCGCGACGTGTTTCCGTGTCGCCAAAGGCCATCGGGAGGCCGCGGGACGCCCGGATTGACGCGGAGGTGGTCGCAGCGGTCTTGAAGGTGCTGGAGAACGGCGGATATCACGCTGTGACCATTGATGGAATAGCCAAGACTGTGATTCGACCTCGCAGCAGCCTCTACCGCCGCTGGCCAAGCAAGCGTCATCTCGTTGTCTACGCGGTGATTAGCGAATTAGGAGAAAATCCCGCTGCGGATACGGGCACTCTTCGCGGCGATCTATTGTCGGCCGTTCGCACACTGTGGCACGCGTTCCGAGGGC
>Ga0182030_10007903_pt1 | contig 22127 bp, 15 predicted proteins | sample 812S3MmetaG_FD_121299 | JGI IMG/M metagenome (GOLD analysis project Ga0182030, IMG submission 121299) | Permafrost microbial communities from Stordalen Mire, Sweden - 812S3M metaG (Illumina Assembly) | ecosystem: Environmental > Terrestrial > Soil > Wetlands > Permafrost | place: Sweden... | reverse complement strand
GGTTGTGCCATCGCTTGTTCGACGCCAGCCAACTCATGGGAGTTACAGAGTTTTGAGACAGTCTCTGCTGCGCCGCCGGATCGGCTGACCTGCAGGTCAGCCCTACCGGGTCGGCGTTTGTGCCAGAGTTGATGGAAACTGCTATACTTCAACCGCAACACTTCCCGCACTTTTTCCGACAACATCGCCGGGCGCTTTTGGGCTTGCACGGCGGAATCGTTTTGCGATGATCCATTCATGGCCGGACTGATGGCAAACAGCATATTGCGGTTGACGTCAAAACTTTTCCGCCACGAGTTCACGAGTGTGACCGATTGGCACCTATTGGAATTAGGCCACACCGGCTCGGCTTAATATCATGTTAGACCACTACGCGCATGACGAAACCACATCCCATTAGCATTGCCGCCATCGGTGCTTGCGTTTCGCTGATTTCGTCGGTTTGGCTCTACATGATCGTCAGTGACGAAATTGGCGGCGGCAGAAGAGAATATCAGACTATTGTTCCGTTTATCATCGGTCTTGCCATCGCCGTTCCTATCGCCATTTGGCCAGTCAGGAAGAGGTTTATCGGTTGGAAGAGGTTAGTTGCGTGGAGCATCCTATTTACGCTGCTGTTGGCACCGGTGCCGTATGGGCCGGAAGGCACATTAATGCCGTTGATTGTTACGCTCATCTTTCCACCGCTGATTTTCCTATTTTTGTTTCCAGGCCGCATAGCACTGTCATTCTTCTCGTTGCTTGGTTTTTTTGCGGTTGTGGATTGGATTTCGGGAGTAGTATTTTCAGATGGAGGTAAGAGTTCACATGACGTGGTCTAACAAGGAGATAGGCCGCAAGCTTTCTTCGCGTCCTTTCCACCTTCGCTCCGCTTCGGCGCGACAAGCGCACGACATTTATCCCTCCAAAACCGCCGTCACCGCCGCGTAATTTTCCGTGTGGCTGATGCTGATGTGCAATCGCCTCGCGCCGCGCGACAAATTTCAGCGCAAGTTTTTCGATTGCGCAAGTTTTTCGATTTGCGATTTTGGAAACAGTTGGTTACGTTTGCACCGTGACCGCGGCTGAAAATAAATTCCTGAAAGAAGCCGTCAAACAGGGACTTCGGATGCAGCATCGTTTCCTCGCCGAGCCGGTTCTGGCGCGCACGGGCAAAGGCTACTTGAAAAGCGAAGGCGTGACGACGTTGCAACGGATCAAGGCCAGCCTGAAAAAATCAAAGCCCTGCAGCCGCAATGTCCGGGCTGAATAAAAACTGGCTTCAAGTTGTCCCGTGGGAAACGGTCGTTTCCATCAATGCCGCGCTTTGCGAAGCCCGCAAAGCCCTCCACAAATTAACGTCCGACGGTTACATTCCGGCGAAAGATTTGTGGGAGCGAAGCCGCTTGAAAAAATTGTCCCTGCCGGAACTTCTGCAAATCTGTTTTCAATGCCACCGGCTCGCGCCATTCTGCAATTACAACGGCAACACCTTCGTCACGATTGTCAAAACCTTGCTCGATGATGAATTGAGCCACCTGCCTGCGGACAAATCTTTCATTTTGCGGAGCATCGCGGGACACATCGTCGCGGGAACGGCGACGGACATCGAACGGAAACAACTGGATTCCATGCTCGCGGCACTGGAGAAATAATCATCCTTCCAAAACCGCCGTCACCGCCGCGTAATGTTCCGTGTGGCTCAAGCTGACGAGCAATTGCCTCGCCTGGCGCGAGGCAAACAATTCTTTTCCCCTGCCGTGCAGCACCACGAACGGCTCGCCGGATTCCTTCCGGCGGATTTCCATGTCCTGCCAGCCAAGCTGCGCGCCGATGCCAGTGCCGAACGCCTTGGAAACCGCCTCCTTGGCCGCGAACCGGGCGGCGACAAACGGCGCGGGATCCTTGTGCGCCAGGCAATAGGCAATTTCATCCGGCAGCAAGATCCGCTTTCCGAACCGCTCGCCAAATTTTTCCAGCGACGCCTTGATGCGCGCGACTTCGATGATGTCAATGCCGATGCCAAGAATCATTTTATTTACGATTTACGATTTGCGACTGGCGCGCAAGAAAACTCGAAATTAATTCCAGCCAATGCCGCGCCCGCGGCGCTTCAAAATTCCGGCGGTTCACTCCAGCGGATTTTTTCCAGCCGCAAAGCCGGCTTGAAGACGAATTCCCGCCAACCACGGCGCGCCATTTGGGCGAGGCTGCCGGCAAAAATATTTCGACAAAGTTTGGACTTGAACCTGACGCGGGAAAATTGTTTAATCAGGCAAAGGTTGAAACAAGCCATGGCCGATTCAAACACATATCTCAATGCCGGCGAGGCTTTGTATAATCAGGGGCGCCATGATGAAGCCAAAGCCGAATTCGAGAAACTTCTGGCGCTGAACCCGGACGATTCTGAAATCCACAATTGGCTGGGCCGGGTGGCCTTGATTCAACGCCGCTTCACCGATGCCGAGGCGTTTTTCCGCAAGGCCGCCGCGCTCAAGCCGCAATCGAGCGCTTATTCGTATAACCTGGGGCTGGCGCTGGTCAATCAAAAGCGATATGCCGAAGCGGAAGTTCTGTTTCGGCGGGCATTGGAATTTAAGGCGGACAATTTGGACGCCCGCCAATGGCTCGGTTCGGTGTTGTTTGACCAGCGCCGTTATGATGACGCCAAGGCCGAATTCGAGAAAGTTCTGGCGCTGAAGCCGGAGAATGCCGAAGTTTGCAATTGGCTGGGCCGGGTGTCCTCAATACAAGGCCGCTACACCGATGCCGAGGCGTTTTACCGCAAAGCCGCCACACTCAAGCCGCAATCGAGCGCTTATTCGTATAATCTGGGGCTGGCCCTGGCCAATCAAAAGCGATTTCCCGAAGCGGAAGCGGCGTATCGCCGGGCGCTGGAATTAAAGAAGGATAATTGGGATGCCCGCCGATGGCTCGGCTCGGTTCTGTTGGAGCAGGGTCGTTATGCTGAAGCCAAGCCTGAATTCGAGAAAGCCCTGGCGCAGCAGCCGGACGATGCTGAAATCCACAATTGGCTGGGCTTGGTGGAGTTGAGGCAAGGCCACTACACTGATGCCGAGGCGTTCTTCCGCAAGGCTGCCACGCTGGATCCGCAGGAAAATGTTTATTCGTCCAATCTGGGGCTGGCGTTGGCCAATCAAAAGCGATATGCGGAAGCGGAAGCGGCGTATCGCCGGGCACTGGTGTTGAAGCCGGATTATTTGGATGCGCGCCGATTGCTCGGTTCCGTTCTGCTGGAACAAGGCCGTTATGCAGAAGCCAGGGCCGAATTCGAGAATGCGATGGCGCTGAAGCCGGGCGATGCCGGAATCCAGAATTGGCTGGGCTTGGTGGAGTTGAGACAAGGTCACTACCCTGATGCCGAGGCGTTCTTCCGCAAGGCCGCCGAATTCGATCCGCAAGAGAATGTTTATTTCTTTAATCTGGGGCTGGCCCTGGCCAATCAAAGGCGATACGCGGACGCGGAAGCTGCGTATCGCCGGGCATTGCAATTAAAGGCGGATAATTTGCCCGTTCGCCAATTGCTTGGTTCGGTCTTGATGGAACTAGGCCGTTACGATGAAGCCCGGGCCGAATTCGAGAAAGTTTTGGCGCAAAAGCCGGAGGATGCTGAAATCCACAATTGGCTGGGCCGGGTGGCATTGATACAAGGCCGCGACACCGAGGCCGAGGCGTTTTTTCAAAAGGCTGCCGCGCTCAAGCCGCAAGAGATCGCTTATTCCTATAATCTGGGGCTGGTGTCAACCAACCAAAGGCGATATGCGGAGGCGGAAGCCGCGTATCGCCGGGTATTGGAATTAAGGGCGGACAATTTGCCGGCCCGTCAATCGCTCGGTTCGGTTTTGTTTGAACAGGGCCGTTATGATGAAGCCAAGGCCGAATTCGAAAAAGTTTTGGCGCTGAAACCAAACGATGCCGAAATCCACAATTGGCTGGGCTTGGTGGCGTTGAGACAGGATCGCGATGCCGATGCGGAGGCGTTTTTCCGCAAGGCCGCCGCGCAAAATCCGCAAGCGAGCGCCTGTTCGTTTAATCTGGGGCTGGCCCTGGCCAATCAAAAGCGATACACGGACGCGGAAGCCGCGTTTCGCCGGGCGCTGGAATTAAAGGCGGACAATCTGGATGCCCGCCGATGGCTCGGCGCCGCTTTGTTGGAACTGAAACGTTACGATGAAGCCAGGGCCGAATTCGAGAAAGTTCTGGCGCTGAACCCGGACGATGCCGGAACCCGTAACAAGCTGGGCCTGGCGAATTGGTGGCTGCAGAATTATGAGATGGCAGAAGATGCGTTCCGGCGTGCCGCGAAGATTTTTCCCCAGGAACCGGTTTTCGCGTTTAACCTGGGCCTGGCTTTATCAAAACTGAAGCGATATGCGGAGGCGGCGGGCGAGTATCGCCGGGCGCTGGAATTGAAGGCGGACAATCTGGATGCCCGCCAATCACTCGGCGCCGCTTTGTTGGAGCTGAAACTTTATGATGAAGCCAGGGCCGAATTCAGGAAAGTTCTGGCGCTGAAACCGGACGACGCTGAAATCCACTATTTGCTCGGCAGCGCAGCCCTGGCGCAGGAACAGTATGAGGCGGCGGAGAAGGAATTCAAACGCGCCATCGAATTGGACAAGGGAAAAAAAGTCGCTGCGGCATACCTGAAACTGGGGGCATTGCTGACGCTTTTGGAACGCCTTGACGAGGCAAAAGACTATCTCGTGGAAGCGACTAAAATTGATCCGCGCAACGACGAAGGCTTTGTTGAGCTTGGCAGGCTATACTTCAAGAAAAAGGCGTTTAACAAAGCTTTAAGCCAATACCGGATTGCCGCGAGAAATTCATCCAACAACTTGCGCGCTCAACGTGGCCTGGCCCTGTGTCTGATCGAGTTGGAACACTTTACGGATGCGGAGAACCTCCTGCAAAGCCTGGTCAGGTCAAAAAGCCTGGAAACCTCCGAGCGGCAAACTTTCCGGCAAATTCTCATCGAACTTTACATTCGCTGGGGAAAGTCATGCGGTGATGAGCGGTATTACGAAAACGCCATAAACATTTTGGACAAGGCCCTCGTCGCCGCCGCTCAAGATGACAAGCGGGTCCAGGCGCATCTTTTGTTCAGCCGCGGAATCATCAATTGCTACCGCAAACAGTATGAAACCGCCGCCAGGGACTTTGGCAAATGCATCGCCCAATTTGATGATTGTATCCAACGTGATGATTCGTTCTTTGACTCCACCTACTTTGCGGCCAGACGCAACCTGGAGCGGTTGCAGGAGTCTTTTTCACTGGCTAATGGGATGGAGCCGAAAACAATGAAACGGGTTGTGGCATTTTTAGTAAGTCTGGCGGTGGTTCAACTGGCCGTGATCTGGGTTCTTTATCTCACCCGTTGGGCTGACATTTCGACTAAAATGTTTTCGGTTTTGGTTCCGCTCTTTTTTGGCATGATACTGTTAAGCCTGTTGTTGCCGCATTTGAGCAAATTCAAAATTGGCGGGATTACGGCGGAAATCAGCTCAAAGCCGGAGCACTTTGATGGACTTAAAGAACAACAAATCGAGAGTGGAGTCACCTTTCTTCCAGTTTCCATTATTGCTCCCGACGTTGTTGTTTCGGATCCTGGCCACACCGGGAATGCTCCCGATGGTGTTGTTACGGATCCGGGCCAAACCGGCAGCCTGAAAGGAATATCGCAATAAAATGATGCTCCTCAAGCAATTGCTTGCCATGCAAGCGGTGATTCACGCAGGATACTAATCAGGGACATCCGGCAGGTCGCATTTCCCGACAGACGCCATTTGCGTGTCTTCAACTTGAAATTATTCGGCGCCACCATGCTGACGGAGAAGCTGCACGACAGCATCTTGATGCCATTGCGCCGCTCGATCCAATGGGGTGCGCTTCTGATCGTCACGCGCATTCACTTTGGCCCCTTTGGCCAAAAGCAAATTAGCCACATCCAAACAACCTGCTTGGGCGGCCAAATGCAGCGGTGTGGCGCCGCCCGCGGCTTTGGCATTGACCTTGGCACCCTTATTTAGCAACAGCAGGACAACATCCGTGTGGCAGTGCGTCGCCGCCAGGTGCAAAGGCGTCCGTCCGGCATCGTCAGGCAGGTTGAGATCGGAGGAGTTGGTGGCCAAATCTTGCGTCACCGCCGCAACATTGCCGGCAGCAGCGTATTCATGAATCGGACGATAGCTGCTGTGCGAAGGCGGGATAAGAAAGCATCCGGCGCAAGCGACGGCCAGCGCCGCCGCCAGCATGGTGGTTTGAATTAGTGTGTGAAACTTGGTTTTCATGTCAGTCGCGGCAGTTCGCTATGCGGGCAGGTTGTTCATCGCGGCAATGAGTTCGCCGAATTTCGGGTGGTTAACGTCGGCTCCATTTTGCTTCAGACTGGTCACGGCCTTTTGGAAACCCCTTTGCAGATTGGTGTTTGGAGCCGGCACGGTTGCGCCCGTTGGAGCGGGCGGGCGGTTGGCCAGATAAACCGCAAGCGCAGGCGCCGGCGGCGGATTGGCAATGGGATTGTCAAAATCAAGCATGGCAGAAACGCTGCCGACCGGACGGGCGTCCACCAATGGCGAATAAGAACCATTGCCGAATTTTTCGCCGATCAACTTAAGCACCGAAGTGTGATCGAAAACGGCGTGGCTGACTGACCCCGGCTTGACAAAGGGTGAAATGACATAGGCCGGAATGCGCGGCCCCAGGGAAACAAAAGGAGACGGATCATTCCAAACCGCGCCGGGCTGCGGATTGGTGGAAACCATCGGTGGCGAGACGTGGTCGAAGAATGCGCCGTTCTCGTCATAATCAACGATCATGAGCGCGTTCTGCCAAAAAGGGCTGTTGACCAGCGCATTATACACCTGCATCAGGAACTCCTGTCCATTGCTGACGCCGGAGGGAGCATGTTCGTCGGTGGCGAAACCCAGGTGGGGAGCATCCTGATACGTTGGCTCGACGAAAATCACCTGCGGCAAATCATCTGGCGACGAATTCATCAGATCGTCCGCCAGATCACTGAAGGAACGGAAATGGTTGCTTGAAAGAATTTCAGGAACCCATTTGAGCATCATGGTGAAAAAGGGAATGCCCTGATGATAGACACGCCAGCTCACGCCATGCGCCGTCAGCCAATCGTAAACCAATTCCTGGCGTGACAATACGTCATGGTTGACATCAATCATCGTTTCACCGGCCATTGACATCAGGCGGTTGGGTTGGGTGCCGGCCGGGATGGCGGAAAACCAGCGGTCGCAGATGGCAAAGTTCTGGGCAAAAAAATGGCTCATCGGGACTTGCTCCGCGCCGAAATAACTCATCACCAGCTTTCTAACGTCCGGATTGGTTGAAACCGTGGATGGAATGGCGCTGACAAAACCGTTCATCGGATAAACATTGTTTTCCAAAATGCCGAGGTTGCCAGCCATGTTTGGACGTTCATGGGGCGGATCAAAATCGTCCGGCATGTCATACGGATCGAGACTGGGAAATGGCGGGATTGCCTGGCCATTGTCGTAATTGGTAAATCGAGCCAGCCAATCCGGGTTGTTGCTCAAACCGTCCACTTCGCTTTGATTGAACGGTGGCAAGCTCAAGTAACCCAGCATGTGGTCGAAAGAGCGGTTTTCCAACATGACCACCACAATGGTTTTGATTTTTCTCAAATCCAGCGCCATAAAAAAATCTTAGGGAGTCTTTTTCATTGCGTCTGTAGCCCTTTTTTGGCTCGCATCGGCTTGTGCGGACAGACTATCCATGAAGCTGGTGAAAGCATTGGCCATCCGGTGAATGCCCTCGCTACCGCCGGCGAGCATCGCCCCGGTCACCACAATGTCGGCCACCGTAAAAAGAGTTCCAGTCTGGGTGGAGTCGGAGAGAAGTCCATGCAGCGCGCGCACGCCGGCGAGGCTCACGAAGATGCCGAAAACAAAGCCGACCAAAAGAGCGATCTCTTTGGTTTCAGCACGGTAGATGATTTTTTGATCGTGAGCGGTGTTGGCATCTTTGATCGCCGCGTCCATGGCCTCCTTGCTGGCGGCGGCGCCCGCCAGCAGTGCGACCGCCTTCGTGGCGCGCGCCGCCGCTTCATCAAGCAAGTCGGCCTGCGAATCGCGAAAGACCAGCACCACAACTTCCACCGCGCGCTCGACAAAAAGTGATATCGCAAACAGCCAGCCAATCAACCCGGCAAAAACTTGCGGGGTCAAAGGCTTGAAGTCCAGCGGATCAGGAACCTTGTTTGCGCAAATGGGATAAACAATAAATACGCAAAAGGTGGCCAATATAGTCACCCAGACAATCAAAGTAATTTTTTTCATAAGAAAGAATATTCGTTGTTGCCGGACAAAATGTGTTACGGTTGATGTTAATTCGCCGCTGATTCCATATTCCGTGCCTGGTTAATCGCCGGTAAAGGTCAGCACCACTTCGTCTGGCTGGTTTTGGTAATGAACCAACTCGTCTCCGTCCTTGGTCTGAAAAATAATCAGATCGAGGACGGCGTCCAGGGTGTCGTCGCTGCTGGCCGGATTTTTGGGAACCGATTTGGTGTATTCGGGCATAATGCCTCCTTTCTTTGAATTAATGAATTTGGGAGCTGAACTCCGCCAGCGCTTTGAGTTTCTGCGCAATCACCGGATCATTGGCGTCCACGCCCCGGCGCAGGTATTTTACGAACTGGGCGTCTTCCACCGGCTGTTGAATGAGGCCGAGTTGCAAAGCCCGGTCGCGAATTTGCGTCCGCTGGTCCGGTTTCGCGGCGAGATAAGCCGTTTCGATGATATCGAAGGAATCAGTCTCATTAGTGAAAACGGTTTTGAACTTGGAAAATTCATTCACGAGATTCGCGTCCAGCAAGGCTTGGGTGGGAATAGGTGACGAAAGACTCCCATCAGGGTTGATGGCGCAATCAAAGCCTAAATAACCAAAAATAATGGGCGGGTCGAAGGTTTCGTCCAGGCTGACCGTGCGGGCACTGGCGGCGGCCAGGCGCAAACTTCCACCGGGAAGAACCTGCCCGGCGGCATTGGTAAGAGCGCTTGCCCCTTTGACCATATCAGCAAGGACGCTCCAGGCGTTGGTATAATTCTTGAGCGCCGATTCCGGGGTGTTGGTTGCCGTGGCATGAAGTTCAGGGGTGAGCAGGTTCACCGGCTTGGGAACACCGGCATCCAGTCCGCCGCTTCGATTGCTGGCATCTTTGAGACTCACCATCATTTTGCCGGTGGCATAAACCCGCGTGACCACACGCACGTAGTTGGTTCTCTTTTGCCCGGCGCTGGCGCCATAATTCTGGAGAAAGACGGTGTTCGCGGCAGCCCATGATTTCAACTGCTCATAAAGCGAAATGGTGTCCACGCCCAGAGTGCGGGCATCCTCGATTTGAATGGTGCCGCTGGCGGAATCGCTGGCCAGCAAACTTAATCCCACGGGAACACCGGAAACCGGCACCGCCAGGCTCAAGCCCGAACCATTTTGCACACTGAAACTATAACTGGGAAAGGCCGCCCGCGGAGCCGCCGCCCAGGAGCGGGTGCTGATGCCATTTGTGCCACTGTAAAGACCGGTCCCATTCGGACGAACCCAATCGCGCGGCAAGATATTTGTGGAGCCGGGATTGAGAAACGAATGCGAATAAAAATTGTCGTAACCGTCCGGATTGATCCGTGCAATAAGATTGTCCAACGCCAGAAAGCCCCTTTCATCGTATATTTGTTGCTGCCGGCAAATCGGAACCTGAACCAGGAAAACATCTCCCGGCTGGATATCTTCGGTGAGGGGATATACGGGAATAATCTGACTGCCGCGAATGGTCATGCACCAGTCTTTGGCCGCCCGTTGCACCTGCTTTTCGGCGCTGGCGCAGCCGCTGTCAATCCATGCGACCGCCAACATGACCAGCATTGCAACCGGTGTTTGTTTTAACATAAAATTTCTGGTTGTGGATTAACTTAAAAGCATTATCACCCACCTGTTCCTCTGCCCGCCATACCGTTATAATTTTCCAACACGGTGGCGCAAGACCAATCTTTCAAAACTTTTAACCCGGCTTATGCCGAGGCCCACAACAATCTCGGAGTTGCTTTCGGCAGGAAAGGCCGGACCAACGAGGCGATCAGCCAATATCAGGAAGCCGTTCGTTTGAAACCAGATTACGCCGATGCCCAAACCAACCTGGCGCAAGCCATGGAACTCAAACGCAAATCAAAACCGACCCCGTAAAGTTGTGATTCTGGAACAGGCATGACAAGGCTTTGTTGGCAAAGCCCGACGACGCGATCAATTCATCTCCTGCCCGCCGGTGACGCTCAACGAAATGCCGGTGAGATAACTTGCGCCATCACTGGCGAGGAAAATCAGCGCGTTGCAAATGTCGTCGTAGGTGCAGCCTTTTTTCATCGGCACCTGGTTGGTGTAAAATTGTTTCACGTCTCCGACGGTTTTTGCGCCGGGCACTTTGCCGGCCTTGAGATATTGGACGAACAAACCGTTGTTCGGGTCGGTCCACAGCGGCGAATCGAGCAGGTTGCCGGGGCAGATGGCGTTGCAGCGGATGCCATGCGGCGCCATTTCCAGCGCGACGCTCTGGACGAGGCCGATGCCGCCGAATTTCGTCGCTGCATAGGCGGAGTTGGCCGCGCTGCCTTTTTTGCCGGACTTCGAATTGATCTGGATGATGACGCCTTTCTTTTGCGGTTTCATCACCCGGCAGGCGTGTTTCATCGTCAGAAAATTGCCGAACAGATTCACGTTCATCACCGCGCGCCACTTCTCGGCGTTCGCCTCGGCAATCGGTTCGGCAATCAGAATTGCCGCGTTGGCGACAATGATGTCCACGCGCCCGAAATCCGAAACCGCCCGGTCGAACAATTTTTGCACGTCCGCCTCCTGCGTCACGTCGGTTTTCAATGCGAACGATTTCCGGCCCGTCGCCTTGACAATTTCCGCGGCCGTCGCCTGCGCCGCCTCATCTTTCATGTCGGCGATGGCGACATTGCATCCGGCCTTCGCCAGCGCGCCGCAAACGGCCTGGCCCAGTCCCTGCGCGCCGCCGGTGACGACGGCGATTTTATTTTCGAGTGGAAGATTCATTGCACGCCGAACTCCTTCTTCAACGCCGCCTCGGCGTTCTTGTTCCAATAGCCATCGTCGAGCGCATTGGCCACGCCGGAATGTTCCTTGCCGACCTCGGTGAGCGCCGTGAGCTTCAAGCCTTTGGCGAACGGATAAACGATGATCTTGCCGGGCATGAGATTTTTTTCCACCGCGCGGATGCCGTCCACCGCGCCGTCCAGTCCGGCGATGGCGGCGACGGACAAATTGGTGTCGAGCTGGCGCGAAGCCACTTTTTTCAGCACGGCCTTCATGTCGTCGAGCGTCGAGCCGCTGGTGCCGATGAAATAACATTGCCTCTCGATGTAGGCGTCGAGATCAATCTCGCCTGTCTTTTCGGCGGGAATGCCGGCAAAGATGTTGATGATGGCCTTCGGCGAGGCATCCTTGACGGCCTGCGCGACCAGCGCCGGAACCGGCGCCATCAAAACGATGTAATTGAATTTGTCCGCCAGCTTGTCTTTCGACGGATTGTAGGTTTTCAACGCGAGCTTGTTCTTCTGCGCGAGCGGTTCGGATAATTTGCGCAACGCAACCAGCCGTTCGTCGCTCAAATCGCCAGCGTAAATGGTGACGTTCGGCACGCCCTGGCACAAATCACGAATCACGTGCATTGTGCCCATCGGGCCGGCGGCGCCGATGATGTTGATTTTGTCGCTAGGCCGGATTTCGGCGGTGGCGGGAATCGCCGCCAGCGCGTCGGCCACGTTGTTGCCCGCCGTGCCGGTGATGCGGATGCCGCCGTAATGAACGCGGCCAACGGCGGTCACGACCGGCCGGCCAAATTTCTTTCCGCCCTGCACGATGACGAATAATCCCTTCGTGCCGACGTTGGTAAACAGTTTCTCGGCAACTGCGGCGTCGCTGCCGAAATAAATCACGTCATCAAAAAATCCCGTCGGCAGTGCAGTGGGTTTGGCATAGGTAACTTTGCCCGTGCCGTCCACTTTCGGTTCACCGTCGGCGACGATGAGCGTCTTGCCGTCACGCTTGAAAGTCTGGCGCTGCTTCTCGACATAGGCGTCCTCGACGCAGGCCCACGGTTCGCAAAGCGCAATGGCCGACGCGGACAAATCCTCCGGCGCGGGAATGAACATGGATTCGCCGTCCGGCGCGGTAATGACGCGCTCGTCCACCATCACGTATTCCTGAAGCGCGCCCTCGAAATTGTAGCCGAACGCGGAATTGGAATTCCTCGTCGGCAGCCAGCGGTAATCGGTCTGGACAAGATAGCGTTCACCGGCCTTGAACCGTTTCACTTCCGGCCCGACCTTGACGATGCGCACGACGGTTTCATGGCCGGGCACGACCGGTTTGTCGCCGGGGACGTAATGCGGCATTTGCGCGAGCGCCTCCGGCACGATGCCGCCGGTGATCTCGGATTTGCGGACGTGGCCGGAAAATTGTTTCAGCAGCTTGAGATCGGAGAAGCACAAGCCGCAAACCTCGACCTGGCAGAGGATTTGGTGCGCCCCCGGCTGGAACACGGGTTTCGCGTCGTTAACGCGGAGCTGGTCGGGGGCGACCAGTTGCACCGCGCGCTGTTTTTCAGGAATGGTTGTTGTCGGCATAAATTGTTTCAGTTGATTCTGGCAGAAATTATTTTCGATGTCACGCCTGATGGCAAACCGGCAAACGGACTTCCGCTGCTCGCTGTAATTGACGCCCAGCGTCTCAAAGAATCTTTCTTTCCGGCAAACCCAGCGCCCTGCCTGCGAAGCCCCGCGACGATTTGGGCGAGGCGGCAAATTTTCTATTCCGTTGCGAACACGCGGAAGGAATGCGCCGGCACCGGCACATCAAATGAACTGCCGCCGTTGCCGGCATTTCCGCCGCCGCGCCCGCCGCGACTGGACCGGCCAGCACCACCTCCACCACCGCGCTGGGACGCAGTCAGCGCCTGGCCGTTGAGCAGATCGTGCAGGGCCGTCGCGCGCACGACCGAGACGCGGGTGGTCACCGGTTGCGACTGGAAATTCTGGACAATAAACGTTCGGTTGTCGTAGGCGAACAGGCTGACATGATCCGGGCCGTCCAAGCTGACGAAAATGTCGCGGCCCAGCAGGCTGCGGATTTGGGTCAACACGCTTTGCGGGAGCCGGTAAATGTCCGCAAAATCATCCGGCACCGCCAGCACGTAAAATGTGCCTTTGCCGTAGGCCGCGCGGATGGCCATCGGATAACCGGACATGGCGGTTTCAAAATTGATGGCGGGCCACGAATCGTTTTCAAAATAATGCATTTGCGGCAGAAGAATGTTAAGATCGGTTTGGGCCGGCATTCCGGCCGGGTTTCCGCCGCGACCACCGCCGAAGCGCGTGGCCATGACGCGATGGCCGGTCACTTGAATTTCGGCGATGCCCTGAAATCCCCTGGCGCCCAGCGCCTCAACCAATCCGCTCGTGACGATGGCCTGACCGCCGTTCCGCACATACTCCTCGGTCTTGGCCACGAGGTTGGGATCATAACTGGACGCGGCGGTCAGCAAAACAGTCGGCGCATTGGTCGGAAATTCCGGGACCAGATTGACCGGCACACCGATCATGCCGAGATAATCCGGCAGAAAGGCTTCGCCGACGGAGTTGCAAGGCTTGTAAGTGGCCACGCCAATCGGCTGGCCGAGTTTGCCGAGAAAGCGGTCCAGAATTTCCGCCGAATAGCCGGCGGTGCGGGCGACCATGTTCGGAGTGTAAGTTGAGCCATCAGGTTGCGGAATGGGGGCCATTAGGTTGGCGAGAATGGCGTTGGTGTCCGAGCCGCCAGCCGCGCCGCGCAGCCCGGCTGAGACTTGCACCGAGTTGAACAGCATGATTTCCGGCACTTTGGCAAACAGCGTGTCCCAGAACATTTCCGCGTAACGCGCATCGCCGCCGCCGTCAATCCAGCCGCCCTGATTGTTGCCGGGCTTGATGTTGTTGAAATAAACCGTTTGCAGGTAGCTCTGGTAGGATTGCAACCGCTGGCCGCCATTCGCGTCGCGCGTCTCCGTGCCGGTGTAAATCGCGTCATACATTTTCGGCTCGACTGCCAGATCGTAACCCAGGCCCTGAAAACTTTCATACCAGTTGGGATATTTGATGATGACGCGCACTTTGGGATTGACCGCCTTGGCCGGAGCGATGATCAGATTTTTGGAAACGTCGTCCATCAAGGCGTTGCGGAATTCCGTCCAGCTCCGGCTGCCGTGGGGCGCAACGGCATCGTTGCCTCGTTGTCTTGGCGAAGAGATTGGCAGTTTGCTCTTGGCATCCTTTGCCGCAATGGCATCGTCGCCCTTGTAATTTGTGAAAAAGAAATCGTCCAAAATAATCTCGTCGAAATGCCGGGCGGTGAACTCGGACATGGACTTGATTTTCTCGCGGTCCGCCGGCGAATTGTAGTCGTAAGATTGAAAGCCGTTGCTTTCCTGTGCGGTCAAACCCATGCCGCCGGAAGCCTTGATGCCGCGGTCGTTGAAAAATTTCTTCAACGTTTCCACGTCGGAATCGGTGGCGAGTTCCGCGTTGCGGGTGGTTTCGAGATAGACCTTGTCCACCTTCACCTGCTTTTCGAGATTGACCCATAGGTTGGAAAACTGGGTGAGGTTGGCGGGGATGGAGTGAACCTCCTGATACCGGAAATAGACGCACACGCTGAAGTTGGTGTAGCCTCGCGCCTGCGCCGGCGGAACGGAAATCAGGGCTGCCAGCAAAATTAAGCCGGCGACCAAGCCGGCCTTGAAAACACCAGCTTGCGATGTGGTTGAACGTAGTGAGCTGAACCACTGCCGACTCGCAACGCGAACCGCGATAGCGGAACGGCCAGTGCCAACGACGGTTGGCTCCGGTGAGTTAGGCAGCAGTCTTCTTTTTGAAACAAAATCCAATGACATAAGCGATAAACTCCACGCTGGCGACGAATAATCCGCCGACAATAAACATAACAACATAATGATAAACAAAAGTATGATTGTGAAGCCCGCGCACATAAGCAATAAAATCTGCGGCGGACATGGAATCCGCCTTGGCGAGAACCTCCCTGTCCGCATCAATAGCAATAAATGCAACACCAACGCTGACAAGAAGCAGAGCTATAAACTTCGGAATTGCGTTTTTGATAGTCATAAAATCTAAAGTTCATTTCATCGCGCGTCAAAAGGTGCCCAGCGTGACGCGCAGAGTTTCCGGAGCCGTGCCGAACGGCAGCGCATGGTCGGTCTCGTCCCCGTTTAGAAAGCGCATCACCCGGAAAGCGGACTCCGCCGAGTAGTCGCGCCCGTCGTGTGAAGCATTGGGCGTTCGTTCCAGCTGCCCGGCTTCCTCGGCGCGGAACCAATCGCGCTTTCCGCCCGACGCCGCCTTGAACTCGATGGTGCAGGAACTGCCGGTGATGTAGAATTGATTTTCCGAAATTTGCGCCACCAGCGCGCGACCCGTCGGCGCGGCGGCTGCTCCCGCATCTGGAGCCGCGCCACGCGCTCCTGCCGCCGGATTGGCCGTTGCCGCCGGCCCGCCGCCGCGTCCGCCACGACCGTTGCCTGATCCCGTAAAATTGATGATGGCGCTCCACGCTCCAAAATCGAGCGTTGCGCTCGTCTGGCCCGCCTCTTCTTCCACCGCCTTGACCTTGCCCTCGAAGTTCAACCGCGCCACTTCGCGCATGATCGGTTCGAGCATCCGGTAATTCATCCCGACCGGGGCGATGGATTCCGGTGTCGCCCGCGTGTAGTCCAGGCCAAACGGCGACCAGCCGATGGTTCCGCGTCCCAGCGCGGCGAAACACATCCGGCTGCCGTTGCCGGTGCCGCCGGTTTCGGGAACAAACAGCGGATTGTCGGGCCGCGAATAATGATCCAGCACCGCGAGATATTTCACGCTGTCATTCTGGTAAATGTCGGGCGCGAGAATGTCAATCGCCGGAGCCGCCGCCTTCCAGATGTCCAGCACGTTGTCGGTCGCGCCGCCGCTTTCGTAGGTGCCGGCGCGGGGATTGGACAGCGGATCGCGCAACGCGGCGTTGACATACATCGGCAGCGGATATTCCGCCTTGCCCGCCGCCGCGACCTGGCCGATGTAATGCGCCACGCAGTAGGCGTGAAAATATTCATCGGCGTTGTCGCCGAAAACTTCCCGCCAATTTCCGCTGGCGGCCATGGCGCCGTTTCTGCCGTTCAGCGCCTTCAAGAAATCCGCCGGCACCGGCGCGGCAAAAACTTTTTCCGCCTCCGGCGAATAATCGCGGATGCTGCCCCAGGCACCCGGCTCGTTTTCAACCTGGATCATGATGACGGTGTGAACCGGGTCCACCGATTTGATGTGGCGCATCAAGGCGCTGAACGCTTTCTTGTCCGCTTCCATGCACGCCGTCGCGAGCGGCGACGGGGAATCAACGGAGCTGCCGCGATTGCCCGTGATGTGGGTGAACATGGCCGGATCGCTTTTGGCCCAGAGCGGGATGTAATGGCCGCTGCCGTTTTTCCAAGTGCCGAACCAGAGGAACACCAGGCGCACGTTGTGTTCCCGCGCGCCCTTGATCATCAAATCAACAATCGAAGGATCGAATTTGCCCGGCTCCGGCTCGAACTGCTCCCAATAGACCGGGATTTCCAGCGTGTTGGCGTGCAGATCATCAATGGCCGCCCAGACTTTGGGGAGCGTGCCCGGCCACGCGCTCGAATTGTGGGCCTGCGCGCCGAGCATGAGATAAGGCGCGCCATCCACGAACAAAGCGTGGTGTCCGTTTTGTGTGACCACCTGCGGCATCGGGTGATCAGCGGCTTGCAACGGCATTTGGCCGCTGAAAAAAACGAGGCCGAGACTGGTGAGGGCGGCGGCGCCAAGCCGGCCGCACGAGCGTTTGCTGATTTGGATTTTCATGGTGTTAATTTGTTTCTAGTTTCACTGTTCAATTTGCGATGTCGCCGTAAAGAATTCCGCGGCCATTGGTGCCGACATACACGCGCCCGTAAATGCGCGGGTCGCCCGAAAGACAATCAAACCGGTTGCCCCATTGATGCTGCGCGTCGTTGATGCGAATCCAAGTGGCGCCCTCGTCATCGGAACGGTAAATGCCCGCCAGCGGACCGCCGCTTTGGTCGCCATTGGCCACAAAAATGGCGGGATAATCCCTGCCCGGCGCGGCTTTGCCAAAACTCAACTGGCCAATCGGCGGATGATTGGGAATTTCCTTGAAGGTCCGGCCGCCATCGCTCGAATGGCAAAGCGCCTGGCCAACCATCCAAAGGTCGCCTTCCCTGCCGCCAACGGCGACCAATCGGCTTCCGCCGCGCCCGCCGCGCCCGCCGCCGCCTCCGGCTTCAGGAAGGCCGGTCACTTCGTAGCTGTTCGTGAACGTCGCCCCGCCGTCGGTGCTCAAATACATTTTATGCGCGGCGGAATCCAGCGCGTAAAACTTCGCCGGGTTGGAGCGGTCGGCAATCGGACTGATGCCAGCCGGCAGGTCGGTCACATCTTTCCACGTCGCGCCGTGGTCGGTGGAAATTCGCGAAGTTCCGCCGGTGCTCATGAAAACCGAGCCGTCCGCCGACAAAATCACCCGCCCACCGCCACCACCGCCAAATCCGCCGCGCCCGCCACCCGCGGCAGGTTGCGCGCCGAGGGTGAAGGGTTGCCAACTGTGTCCGCCGTCCAAAGAATACGCCATCGTGCCTTCGTCGGGAGGATGAAATGGCCCGCTGCCCATGCGGACGACGACGTTTGGATTTTTCTCGGCGAAATCCAGCGACGAGGTGTTTGCAAATAAAGGATGCTTATTCGGCCCGTCAGGAGGGCTTACGTCCAGGTCGTCGTGCGTGAAGCCGCTGATGTCGCCAAAGCCGCTGATGAGGTGCGCGCCGCCCGTCGGGCTGATGAGATTGATGATGGCGGTTTCCTCGATGCCGTCCGTCCAAATTGTCCAATGAGTGTCGCCGCCGGAATCGGCGTTATTCATTTCGGTGGTGTTCCAGATGGTTGCGCCGGTGGCGTAGCAGACGTGCTTGGAATCAAATGGATCAATGGCCAGCCCGTCAATCCACCAGCCAACCGCTGCTTCGGGCTTCGACGCGGTGGCATCATAGACTCCCGCCCACGGAACGTAAGGCGAAGCGGATGAATCACGGTGGGATTTTGGCGTGATGTCTGTCCAGGTCTGCCCTCCGTCAGTCGTGCGGTAAATGCGGTCATCGTCGTTCGCGCGCGCCGGCAGATTTGGATTCACGCGGTCCAACGAAGCGACGACCACCGTGCCGGGACGCTGGCGATCAACACCCATTCCGCCGTAGCCGCCGGGAAAATGGTTCGCGTCCTTGACCGGCGTGATGTCCGTCCATGCGCCGTCCTTGGGATTTAATTTCCAGACCGCGCCGTCGGTCACGCCGCCGGGGCCAACGCCGTTGCCATAGACGATGTAGAGAATTCCCTGCGTGTCAAACGCCGCGTGAATGGCGAGAAAATTGGCGGGCTGGCCGGGAACCGGCTGCCATGTTTGGCCGGCGTCGGTGCTGCGGAACAGGTGGCTGGCTCCCGAATCGGTCGAGCCGACGTAAATTGTTTTCGTGGGTTTGCCGCGAGTTCCGGTGCTGGGATCGAAGACAACGAAGCTCAAGCCCGCGCCTCTGCCGCCGCCGGGGCCGCGCCCGCGCCCCGCGCCTGCCGCTGGTGCCGTTGCGCCAGTTTCGGCGGCGGGAGCTGCTGCGGCTGCGGTTGTCGAGGCTGGCGGGAAATCATTAACCTTGCTCCAAGTCAGCGCCGCGTCTTTGCTGACCCAAAGCCCGGCCGCGCGTGAGCCGAAATAAAGAATGTTGTTGTCGTTCGGATCAATCGCCAGACGTTCGCCCACGCCGCGCCCGTTTTCATTGCCGCCCATCCTGAACGGAACATCCACGACCTGAAAAGTTTTGCCCTGATCCATCGAACGCAAAATGGCCGCCGGCTGGCCCTGCCCCATGCCCGCGGCGATATAAACGCGCTGCGGGTCAATCGGATCGGTCGCGATGCTTTCCGAACCGTGGAGATTGCCGACGCCGCACCAGTCGGTCAGCGGAATCCATTTCTTCGCCTGGTTGTCCCATTTGTAAGAACTGCCGATGTCCGTGCGGCAATAAACAAGGTTCGGCTGGGTGGTGTTGAAGACCACATCGCAGATGAAACCTCCGCCCTTCACCGTGACATTTTTCCAGGCGTAGGCTTGGGAAGGAAACGTGGATTGTCCAAACGCAACCGCCGACATCAACGCCGCGCAAAAGCCGGTCACAAGAATTTTTGACGGATACAGCAGGTTGGTTTTCATAAATGACTTGTTCCCCGGCGGTCCTGCGAGTCAGCCGTGAAAGCAAGGAACTGTTCCGGGGGATTCATGGTTGAAATCGTAAGTCGCACCTTGTCCAAGTCAAGCACACATGAATGATCAGACACAAACGCATTCGCCATGAACGTTCTGGGAGCGCTGGCGCTCCCAGGAATTGCGAGCTGAAGGCGCTTTATTTCTGTTCCAGCAGAAACACCTTCGATGACTTCCGGTCCAGGGCGGAGTCCACCCGCAACATCGCCTGATAATCGCCGGGGCTGATGATGGCTGGCGCGGTGTCAAATTCATCCGTGATGACATATCCGCCGGGCGTTTCCCGCGTGGTCGTGCGCGCGGTTTCGGCGCCGGCCACGTTGAAATTCGCGCTCCCCGGCGCAATGAGCGTCCTGGGAAAATCCGGCGGCAAATCAACCGCGAGGCGGACGGTGTTCTTGTTCGGTTGTGAAATGAGCATGGGCAGCGCGCGTTGATCCGCCCCGGCCGGCAACAGCGGCGGGGTTGGCGGCAGGTTGAAGTAAAAATATTTTCCATCCGCGATTCCGTAGTTGTCAATGACCACGGAGAATTGTTCCAGTCCCGGATAAGTGTCAAACATGGTGGTCAAATTGCCCACCGCTTGCGCGCCCTGGGCCACCGTGGAAACGGCTTCCTGGAAATACCGATTCCGCTCCTCGGGCGGCAGTTCGGAGAAATACTTGTTCATGTCGCTGTAATTTCCGCCGTAAAACCACCGCGAAACTTCGAGCAGCGTCCGTCCGCTGGCATCCAGCAGAAGCGTGTAATCCGTCCGGGTCGCGTCCTCGCACCCTTTGGCGGCATGAATCACCTCCCACGCCTGGCTGGAAAGGGCGATGCCCAGCGCGCCGTCACAGCTCGTGGAACCCAGTTGCGCGTATTGATCCGTGTCGTTCAGATAATAATTCACGCCGTCGAGCGTAATTCTGACGAGCGGCGTTTGAAACGATTCCGGCAGCGGAAATTTCATCGCAACGTTCGTGATGCCGGCGATGGCCGGCAGACCCGAGGCCAGCACAAACGCGGGTTGAAAACCCGCCGCGCTCAACATCGCGTGGAACAGAATGGCGCGGTCTGCCGCGTGGCCGTATCCATCCGCCAGCGTTGTGTCGGCATCGGAAAGTTCGCTCAACGGCAGTTCGGTGAAGGACGGCCCCGCCTCGCGGATGGCCTTGGCAACAAAATCGCGAATCGCCTTCACCGCGTCGAGCCTGGTTCCAGTCTTCGCGGTCAGTTGCCGCGCCAGTTCCGCCGACTTGGCGGATTGGCGCGAACGATCCAGCATCATCTCATTTAATGCTTTGAAGTAATTGGTCGCATCGCCGATAAAATAGCCCACGCCGGCGGCATAAACCCATTCCGGCGGAAGCTGCGTTTCGGCGGGCAAAGCCGCGACCTTTCCCGACTTCCATTGAAATTCCTGCTTGCCGCCGTCATTCTTCAACCGGCCATCAATGATTCCCGGCGGGCCGCTGACCAGCCGCTGAATTTTCACACCAGCCGGCGCGGTCAGCGTAAATGATTTCTGCTCCAGCTCGTCCGGCAATTGAAATGACTCAAACCCCGACACGAACGGCTTGTTGGTGTAAATGATTTCAAATTCAAATTCGATGGTGGAGCCGACTTCCACGCCCGGCAGGCTCGCCACCAGGATTTTGCCGCCGGTGTAACGCTTGGCGGACGCGTTCCAGCCCTCGTCCATCACGTTGATTTCCTCGGTGGAAATTTCCTGGCGCGCGCCGGTCGGGGAAGTCACGGCGGCGCTGACGAGCCGGGCTTGTTCGCAGGCGGGATTGTAGGGAATTTTCACCTCTGATTCCCGGATTTTGCCGTTGTAAGTCAGGATGCGTTTTGAATATTTCACACGATAAATCGCCGTGTGCGGATCGGTCACATCGAGTTCCTTCCGGCTCTCCAGAATCTGCGCGTTGGATTCGACCGGCGGCGTGGGAGCATTGCCGGCCATTGACTGGTCATTCGTGGCGGGGCTGCCGGCTAGGGCGAGAATCGGCGTCAGGCGGCTGTCATCGGCCAGCGTCTTCAATGTCTGTTTCAGGGCCACATATTGTTCGGGCGAAAACTCGACCGCCTTCAATTTCAATGTGCGGGAACATTCGAGCGAACCGTCTTTCGCGTCAAAATGCTGCTGATAGCTGACGCAATCATCGTCCACCGACGAAGGCGACGGCAGCGACGCCGTTCCGGTGAAGCCGCCTGCGAGCTTGAGCGAAATGTCCTCCTGCACGCCGCAGGTCACCTCGGTTTTGAGCGGGTATTTCCGTTTGTCAAGGCCGGTGCCGTCGAGGATGAAGTTGACGACGCCGAGGCGTTTGCCAATCCACGGCGCGCTCACGACCGACTCGCCGCCGCCGTTCGCCGTCATGCCGGCCACGGAAAATTCCAGCTCCGCCCGCAGGGCCGTGGACACGTCGCTCATGTCCGCCGGCACGAGTTGAAGCGATTTGAGCCGCAGACCCGGCAACGCCTGCTGGAGGCGCTGCTCAAAAAACCGCCGCTCGTCGTCCGGTTTCATGTGCGAAAAGGCGTTTCGATATGCGTCGTCGTTGACGCCTTGGAACGATAATTCCGACTTTGCCTCAATCGTGCCGTCGGCGTTCAAAACTCCGGTTGTTTTTATCCGCAGCAGATTTTCATCCGGCGATTGAATCGGGCTTAACCGGATGTTGTCGCCTTCGGCGCGGCACACGAGATAG
>Ga0182030_10007902_pt1 | contig 22129 bp, 19 predicted proteins | sample 812S3MmetaG_FD_121299 | JGI IMG/M metagenome (GOLD analysis project Ga0182030, IMG submission 121299) | Permafrost microbial communities from Stordalen Mire, Sweden - 812S3M metaG (Illumina Assembly) | ecosystem: Environmental > Terrestrial > Soil > Wetlands > Permafrost | place: Sweden... | reverse complement strand
TTTTCGAAAGGGCTGGAAGCGCAAAATGAACAACAGACAAACAGACGTATGTCTGACAGCAGACGGCGGAAATCGAAATGAAATTCTGCGCTCCGTGGTCTAAAGGATGGGGTCCACCTCAGACAGCGCCTCGAACGGTTTCGGCTTTTCACCAAAAACAGCACGGAACCTTTTCACCGGGCGCAAGCCGCCGCACTGGCGCCCTTACTCCGGAAACTCGGCGTTGGAATGCACGTCCTTCACATCGTCGTGTTCTTCCAAAATCTCCAGCAAACGGTTCACTTCTTCCGCCGTCTTGCCGGGGGAAACCGGAACCGTCAAGGTCGGAATCCACGTCACCTCTGCCGCCTCAGGCTTGATGCCCTTGGCCTCGATGGCCTTGTGAACGGATTCGAAGCGGCCTGGATCGGTCAGGATTTCGTACCCTTGGGATTCGGTCTTGAAATCCTCGGCACCGGCATCCAAGGCGGCCTCCATCAGGGCGTCTTCGCCGGCGGCCTCCCGCGCCACAATAATCTGGCCCTTCCGCTGAAAAAGCCGCGCGACTGAGCCTGAGGTCGCTATGGTCCCGCCGTTCTTGGTGAGCAGGCTTCGAATTTCCGCCGCCGTCCGGTTGCGGTTGTCGGTGCTCATTTCGACCAGGATGGCCACGCCGTTCGGGCCATAAACCTCGTAAGTCAGGTCCTCATAATTGATCGTCGCGCCGTCGCCCGAGCCTCTCTTTATCGCCCGCTCGATATTGTCATTTGGCATGTTGGCAGCGCGCGCTTTGAGCAGCACCATGCGCAGCCGCGGATTCATCACCGGATCGCCCCCGGCCAGTTTGGCCGCGATGGCAATTTCCTTGCCGATTTTGGCGAAGATCTTCCCGCGCTTGGCGTCAATCGCGCCCTTGAAATGCTTCACTTTGGCCCAACGGCTGTGTCCTGACATAATGGAATTATGAATTATGAGTTGTGAATTAGGATGGCAAGCTCTTCGGAAATCTCATGCCTGAACCGGCTCCACCTGCACCGCGGTCCCGTAACAGAGCACCTCGGTGATCCCCTGGCTGATTTCGGTCGCGTCGTAGCGGACGCCGATGACCGCATTGGCCCCCTGCGCGCTGGCGTGCTCAATCATCTCGCGAAACGCCTGGTCGCGCGCCTGTTCGCACAGTTCGGTGTAAATGGTGATGTTGCCGCCAAACAGGCTCTGGATGCCCGCCCCAAAGTTGCCTACCACAGATCGGGACCGGACCACAATCCCCCGCACCACGCCGAAATTCTTGACCACGCGATACCCCGGCACGTCAAACGTTGTTGTTGTGAAAGGATGTGTTGCGCTCATAGTGGGGAGATTGAACACCAAAACGGCGGTCAACACAACCTTTCAATTGCGAATTGCAAGCCGCAGTTTGAACGAATAATTATGGATAAGGTCTATGCTTTGTAGTGCAAAGTGCGCGCCGACATACTGATCATGCCAAACTGAATCTATGAATGCCCGGACAAGATGGCTGGTGGTGTTTGTTTATGCCGTGGCGATGGCTTGGGTCGAGGCCGCGGCGGTGCTTTACCTGCGAACCCTCGTGCATCGCATCGAGCCTTTGCAGCCCAATCCTTTCCCAATTGTCGGCGGCTTGGGTTCAGTCGAGTTGATTCGCGAAGCCGCCACTTTGCTCATGCTGCTGGCCGTCGGCATTCTCGCCGGCCGCACCTGGCGAAGCCGACTGGGCTATGTGGCCATCGCCTTCGGCGTTTGGGACATCTTCTATTATGTCTTCTTGAGGGCGATGTGCGGATGGCCCCATTCGCTGATGGACTGGGATATTTTGTTTCTTATTCCGCTGCCCTGGTGGGGACCGGTGCTCGCGCCGGTGTTGATTTCGCTCGTGATGATCCTCTGGGGCACACTCATGTGCCGGTTTGAACAGACCCGGACGCCCGTCCTGCCGGAATTGGCGGCGTGCGGATTGGGCCTCGCAGGCATCGCGCTCGGACTTTGCGTCTTCATGGAGGACGCGATTGCTGCGGCCCGTCAGGGCGGCGACGCGATTCGCGAGGTGCTCCCCCGCAGTTTCAATTGGCCGTTGTTTTGCGGCGCGCTGCTCCTCATGGCCGCGCCGGCGCTGCAACTGCTCTGGCATGGGTGGTCGCTACAGCGCGGGAAAATTGAAGCGCGTGACGCAAAACTTGAACAAGAACCGCCATTAACGAATCAGCCGGGAATCCAATAAACCGCAATCAAGGACGCGCTGGCGCCGGGTTCTGCGCGGAATTCGCAGCGCCGCCGGATCGCGGCGGGCGTCCATTTCCAATCTCAAGTGATCCACTCTTGATCGCTGCCGTCGGCCCTGATTTGTCCGGCAACAAACACACAGACCACACCACGGGTGCCAGAAAATCGCTTGTCTGGTGAGCGTCAACTAGCTTTCCAATAGCACGATCCCTGACACTTGCCGTCTCAACAGAAAAGCCGCATTCCCAGCGTATAGTATCCGCAGGGAGCCATACTCCAAACACCGCATTCGAGCCTGGAGCCAACACTGCGATTCCGCCGGTAAAAGGTGGCGCCAGGCAACCGTTCGTCAGTCCTTGGGGAGTCTCCGCCTTTGCCCAACCATACGGTTCAGAACCCCAAGCTGCGTATGAGATGCTTACTTTTCCTTCGTTCTTCAAATTCATGCGTGCCCTGAGCCATTCTCCTCGTTCTGGGTAAGTGAAGTGGCTGCTGTCGGGGTCCGACATGGTGATGTTCGTATAGCCCAACAGGGTTATGCTCGCAACAGGCGCCGAGGATGGAGGATGACGCCAAATATAAGACAACCATACAGCGAGGATTATAGCACCCAGAAGAACCAAGAGACCCGCGGCAAGAAGTGTGATTTTTAAGGCCCGCATAACCTATTTCACTATTCCCTGTTCGCAATTCCCAATTCCGTCTGCAGCAGCTTCGCTATCTTTCCGTTCCAGTGTTTCAGCAACGCCGCCTCCGGGCCTTCCAGCAGCAGCCTCACTTTTGGCTCCGTGCCGGAATACCGCAGCAATATCCGCCCCCCCTGCGACTGCAAATCCGCCTCCGCCTTCTGCAGCAGCGCGGACAACCCGTCCACTTCCTCGAACGGCGTCTTCTCCCGCACCACGATGTTCGTCAGCAACTGCGGGAAACGCGTCCAGCATGCCGCCAGTTGCGACAGCGGCTTGCCGCTGGCTTTCATCACGCGCAGGATTTGCAGCGCCGCCATCAACCCGTCCCCCGTGGTGCTGTAATCTCTCAAAATAATGTGGCCGCTCTGCTCTCCTCCCACGTTGTAGTCATGCTTGAGCATCTCAGAAAGGACGTTTTGATCCCCCACCGCCGTGCGCAAAAGCCGGCCGCCGGCCTGCTGAATCACGGCCTCCAGTCCGGCGTTGCTCATCACGGTCGCCACCACGGCTTTGCCGCGCAATGTCCCTTCGGCCAGGCCCTCCAGACCGAGGATCGCCAGCACGTCATCCCCGTCAATCAGCTCACCCCGCTCGTCGCACAGGATCACGCGGTCGGCGTCTCCGTCGTGCGCCAGGCCCACGTGCGCCTTGCATTGACGCGCCAGTTGGCAAAGAACTTCCGGGTGCATCGAGCCGCAATCCCGGTTGATGTTCGTCCCGTCCGGTTTGTCCCCGCACACAATGACCTCGGCCCCCAGTTCGCGCAGCACGCAAGGCGTGGATTTGTAGGCCGCGCCGTGCGCGCAATCCACCGCCACGCGCAGGCCCTCCAGCGTCATGTTCCGCGGGAACGAACTCTTCGCGTATTCGATGTATCGGCCCAGCGCGTCGTCTATGCGCACCGCCTTGCCGATGGCGTCCGCCGTCGGGCCGATGGTGTTGATCTCCCCGCTGAACACCAGTTTCTCGATCCGCTGCTCTACCGCGTCATCCAGCTTGTATCCGTCCGCGCGGAAAAACTTGATCCCGTTGTCCGCGTACGGATTGTGCGACGCCGTGATTACGATCCCCGCGTCCGCCCGCAAACTTCGCGTCACGTAAGCCACGCCCGGCGTCGGCAGCGGGCCGATCAGCAGCACATCCACGCCCATGGAAAGGACCCCGGATGAAATCGCGTTTTCCAACATGTAGCCTGAGAGCCGCGTGTCCTTGCCGATCACGATCTTGTGCCTGCCGCGCCCGCGCGACTGCGTCTCCAGGTTCTTGAAAACGTGCGCCGCGGCCCGCCCAAGTTTCAGCGCCGTTTCGGCGGTCACCGGTTCTATGTTGGCGGTGCCCCGCACTCCGTCGGTTCCAAATATCTTCGGGGTGCGGCTCATGCGAGTTGGCGGCTCAACGGCCGGCGGGTTCGACCGTGACGGTGTGCGGTTTGAATTCGATGACATAGATATTGGTTGGAACGTCCGGATGCAAATCCTCCTGGGTGGCGGCGATGCCTGGATGATCCGTCAGATCCACGTACATTTTGATTTCCTTCCCTTCCGGGCCGCGAAGTGTTTTTGCTTCGCCCATTATGGTGAGTACCACATTGGCCGGTGTCAGCTTGAATACGTTCGTGTCCCCCTCGTTCTGCAGGATGGAGATGGGGACCGTCAAGTTTCTCTTCACGAACCGCTGACTGGCAGCCGGCTCGCTTAGGGTCAGATCGTGGTCAATGCTGAAATGCACCGCCATCCAGATGATCGTGCCCGAAGCTATCGAAAAAAACTTGAGCCAGAAATTATGGAATATCAAATGGCGCAGAGACATGGCTATTTGCCCTCCAATCTGGCCGGCGCGCCGCCGGCCGCGGCCCGCTCCGATGCGCCACGCTGCAGCCACCTCAGTATCTTGTGCGGCTTGCCGGGTTTCACCAGCAACGACGACAGGAAGGCGCGCAATTGATCTCCCGTCACCCCCCGCACCAACTGCCCCTTGTAGGCATGCGAAATCGAGCCGGTTTCCTCCGACACCACCACCACCACCGCGTCCGTTTGTTCCGACAGCCCGATGGCGGCCCGATGACGCGTGCCCATCGAAGCTGCCAAATCCTGCCTCTGGCTCAACGGAAAAATGCACGCCGCATAAGCAATCCGGTCCCCCTTGATGATCACCCCGCCGTCGTGTATCGCGTTGTTGGGGAAAAATATCGTCTCCAGCATTTCAGGCGTCGCTTCGCAATCCACCAGCACCCCCGACTCCGTGGCCTCCTGCAACTGGATGGTTTGCTCGATAGCGATCAGCGCGCCGATTCGCACGTCGGCCAGGCGCTCGACGGTCTGGATGATCACCTCGATGTTCTCCCGCTGATCGTGGGTCGCGTTGAAGAGCGGATGTGTGCCCAACTCCGCCAGGATGCGGCGCAGCTCCGGCTGGAAAATAATCAGCACCGCCACCGCCGCAAAGGCTACAAATGACCGCAGCAGCCAGTTCAACACCTCCAGTTGCAACACCTCCGCCAGCACCGTCAGACTCAGCAGCACCAGCACAAAGCCGTACACCACCGGCGCTCCACGCGTCCCGCGCACAAACTTCAGGCTGAAATAAATCCCCACCGAAAGGATGGCTATTTCCAGCACGGGCCGCCAAGCCTGATTTATTAAATGTAAAAAATTATGCATTTGGTTCCCGATCCTTCAGCGCCCTCGTCATTTCCGCCGCCTGCCGCGTCGCCGCAACGTCATGCGTCCGGATGATCCCCGCCCCGTGCTCCGCCGCCCAGCACGCGCACGCCAGCGAACCCGGCAGACGCTCTTCTGGGGGCCGCCCCCCGCTCATCTTCCCTACGAAAGACTTGCGCGAAACCCCCAGCAACAGCGGCCGGTTCCATTTTGTAAAGGCCTCCAGCCGGGCAATCAACCGCAAATTATCCTCCAGCCGCTTCCCAAAACCGATCCCCACATCCAGCGCCACCTGCTCCGCCTTCACCCCGTTCGCTGCCAGCCGCGCCAGCCGCTCGCCAAAAAACTCGTTCACCTCGGCCACCACGTCCCTATAGGCAGGACTGCCCTGCATATTTTCCGGCGTGCCCACGATATGCGTCAGCACATAGGCCGCCCCGCTTTCCGCCGCCACGCGCCACATCGCGTCGTCCTCCCGGTTGCCTGCGATGTCGTTGATCACGCTCGCCCCGGCCTCCACCGCCGCCCGCGCCACCGCCGGTTTGATCGTATCAATCGAGATCGCAATCGCAAGTTTGCCCGCCAATTGTTCGATCACCGGCAGGACCCGCCGCATTTCTTCCGCTTCCGGCACCGGCCTTGCCCCGGGTCGGCTGGATTCTCCGCCCACATCAATGAAGTCCGCCCCTTCAGCCGCCAGTTCCAGCCCATGGGCCACGGCCCGCTCCGTGGAAAAAAACCGGCCCCCGTCGGAAAACGAGTCCGGGGTCACATTCACCACGCCCATCAGGAGGACGCGGCCGGGAAACACATATTCAAATTTGCGCGCGCGCAAGATCATTCTTCCGGCGCTGCCGACTCATGCAGGCCACCGCAAACTATCGCCGCTTCCAACCACCCCTGTCAATGCCCGGCAACGCGTGCAATCCCATTCAATCCGCAATCCGCCTTCACTCCCTCCCCGCCGCCGCCAGGAACGGCTTCAAATCCTCCATCAGCCTGGCAAAGCCCGCCAGCGTCAATTGCTGCGCCCCATCGCTCCACGCCTCGGCCGGATTCGGATGCACCTCGATCAACAGCCCGTCCGCACCCATCGCCACCGCCCCTTTGCACATCGCCGCTACCAAGTCCGCGCGCCCCACCCCCTGGCTGGGGTCCACAATGATGGGGCAGTGCGATTCCTGCTTGATGATCGGCACCGCCGACAGGTCCAGCGTGTTGCGCGTGTACGTTTCAAACGTCCGTATCCCTCGCTCGCAAAACATCAGATTCGGGTTGTCGTTCGACAGAACATATTCCCCCGCCAGCAGCCATTCCTCGATCCTCATCGAAAGCCCGCGTTTGAGCAAAACGGGTTTACCCGTCTTCGCCGCCGCGATGAGCAACTGAAAGTTCTGGGAGTTCCTGGCCCCAATTTGAATAATGTCCGCGTATTCCGCCACAAGCTCCGCGTGCGCTTCCGACAGCAGTTCCGTGATCACCGCCAACCCGGTTTGCCGCCGCGCTTTCGCCAGCAATTTCAGCCCTTTCAGCCCCAGCCCCTGAAATTCGTATGGCGAAGTCCGCGGCTTGTAAGCCCCGCCCCGCAGAAACGTCGCCCCCGCTTTTCGCACCGCATGCGCCGTGCTCAACAACTGCCTCTCGTCCTCCACCGAACACGGCCCCGCCATCACCTGCACCTTCCTGCCGCCGATTGCGTTCCCTCCCACGGTGATCGTCGAAGTCGTTTTGTGCGCCTCGCGGCTGACCAGTTTGTAGCGCTTCTGGACCGGCATCACCTGTTCCACCTGCGGCCAGGACGCCAGCACTTCCAGGCTTTGGTGCGTCCGTTCATCGCCGATGGCCCCGACCACCGTTCGTTCCACCCCGCGCATGACGTGCGGCCGGTAGCCCAGCTTCTTTATTTCCCGGAGCACCAGCGACTCGTCAATTTTCGACAACCCGGGTTTGAGCACAATAATCATAATCCCAGGATTCTTGCATCTTCCGCGAAAACCGCAATCCGCAATCCTCAACCAAATCGCGCTATTTTATGTTTCAGTATGCCATCCCCTGCGTTATGATCGCCAAAAGCCAATATGGACAAATTGCTTCTAATTGATGACGAGGCGGACGTGCAATACTCGTTCCGCCGCATTTTTGACCAGCCGGACATCGAGTTGACCACTGCCGACAGCGGCGAGGAAGGGTTGAAGCTCATCGCACGCATCAAACCCGACCTAGTCATAATGGACGTCCGCATGGGCGGCATCAGCGGCCTGGAAACCCTCCGCCGCCTTCGCCAAATTGACGCCAGACAAATGGTCATCATGATGACCGCCTACGGCACCACCCAGACCGCCATCGAGGCGATGAAACTCGGCGCTTACGATTATCTCCTCAAACCCTTCGACGTGCCCCGCCTGAAGCTGATCGTTCTCAACGCCCTCAAAGCCGCCCGCGACATGCGCCGCGTCGTCTCCTACCAGCCCTTGCTCGAATCCGAGGATTACGACCTCGGAATCATCGGACGCAGCGAAGGAATGCAGGCCGTTTTCAAAATCATCGGCCAGCTCGCCGGCAGCGACGCCACCGCCCTCATCACCGGCGAAAGCGGCACCGGCAAGGAACTCGTCGCCCGCGCCATTTACCATCACAGCCAGCGCAACGCCCAGACCTTCCTCGCCATCAACTGCGCCGCCATCCCGGAAAACCTCCTCGAAAGCGAATTATTCGGCCACGAAAAAGGCGCCTTCACCGGCGCGACCGCCCAGCGCATCGGCAAATTTGAGCAATGCAACCACGGCACGGTCTTCCTGGACGAGATCGGTGACATGACGCCCTCGACCCAGGCCAAAATCCTGCGCGTCCTCCAGTCCGGCGAGTTCGAGCGAGTCGGCGGCAACCAGTCCATCAAGGTGGACGTCCGCGTCATCGCCGCCACACACAAGCCCCTCGAACAGGCCGTCGCCGCCCGCGAATTCAGGGAAGACCTGTTTTACCGCCTCAACGTCGTCCGCATTCACATTCCCCCGCTGCGCCAGCGGCCCGGCGACATTCCGCTCCTTGTCAACTATTTCCTGAAGAAGTTCGCCCAAGGCAGCGAAGCCGCCCCGAAATCCATTGTCCCGGCCGCCGTCGAATTGCTCGAACGTTTTCACTGGCCCGGCAATGTGCGCGAACTGGAAAACGCCGTCGAGCGCGCCACCATCATGGCCAAGGGCAACGTCATTTTGCCGGGCGATTTGCCGGCGGAAATCTCGAGCGCCCCGGCACCCGGACCGGGGCAGTCCGGAGCGGCGCCCACCGCGGTTGCTGCCGCTCCGGCGGCCGGCGGCATGTTGGATTGGGCGTCGGTGGGGCGGACCTTGTTTCAATGGGCGCGACGGGAAGGGGGAATGAAAGTTCTGCCCGCCGTCGAACGGGAACTGATCATTCAGGCGCTGTTGGAGGCCAAAGGCAACCAGGTCCAGGCCGCCAAGATCCTCGGCATCACTCGCGCCACCCTTCGCAAGCGCGTCCTGAAATTCAAAATCACCCAGGAACTGGCAATTCAGTAATTATTATTGCGCCTGCACTCTGTAGAAACTCGCGGGGGGTGCGGGCGCGTTGGTGTCCGCAAACTGCATCATCATTCCGGTGCCCGGCAGGTTGCTCGCCAGGATCGTCCAATTGGTCGAAAACAGGGATGCCGAACTCTGTACCATATAAGTTTTCCCAGGCACCGATGGCCATTGCACCGAGAAGTTCGGCGACGAACCCGACGTCATCAGTTTTAATGCGGAAGTCGGGTCCATCGGATTGGTCCCCGCCACATACTCCTGCCAGTTGGACGCCCCGTCCCCATCGGGATCGAGGTTCGCCGCGGAAAGCAGGTTGCTTATGGTGCCAAAATATATCAGCCGCCACGTATCCGGGATCCCGTCGCCCCAACTCGATCCCGTCCGGTTGCCCACAGTGATTAGTCCGTCCGTGACCGTCGAATGGAACAGGGCGAGGCCATTGGGCGAGGCCGAGAAATGTTCAAAATGCACCAGATAGGACGAATTAGGGTTGACGCTCGGCGGCAAGGTCACGCGCACCGTTCCGATGACGCTTGTTCCGGGAACGCCCGCAGCGCTGGAATCCAGCCACGTGGCCGCATAATTGTTCAGCCCTTGCGACAAGGTCGTGTACGGCGTGCCAAGGCCGGCCGCAGGCGAGAAACTGATCGTATTGGTTACAGCCGGAGACCCGTCCAGCGGGATGATATCCACGTTCATCGCCAAAACACGGATGGGAAGCGAATCCGCTGCCAATACACGCACGGGCACCTGCACATTCAGGCTGCCACCCGCCTGAACAGTGTCCCCCGCGACCGTGATATAGCGCGGCGCCCCCCCGCCGGCGGGCTGATCGAGCGCGCGGATCTTCGGAGTCTTGATCTCGGGCGTCTTGTACTCATTCGTTACGTACTGCGCTTGTCGAATGCCGTTGGACCAATAGCGTTCAACCCAGTGCAGGGATGGATCCAAAGAGCGGCGGAAGGTCACATAGACATCCGTCACGTCCAATTGCCCGTCGCCCAGTTGCATGCTGTCAATCTGCGCGTCGGTCTCGGTGTAATAATTGTTGAACGAGCCGTCGGAAGAATCCATGGCGTCATAAAAATCGCTTCCGACCGGGGGCGTGTTTAGCAAATACACGGAGGAGCGGAATACATCCAGAACGTCATTGTTCAAAATGTTCGTGTCGCCGAAATCCCCCGCGTTAAACCACCGGAACGGCGCCACGTCCCCCACAAGGTAGGGGATCACACCCACGGTGACATTCTTTATAGCGTTGACGGTCCCCGGCCCAAGCGAGCCGTTGGTCGGAGTCTGCATGAGAACGTTCTGGGTGAATCCATCTCCATCGGCCGAAGGGCGTCCGAGCTGGATTTGATAGACCTGGTTGTTCGCCGCATTGAGGGGAATCTCAAAAGAATAGCCGCCCACAATCACGCTGTTGGGCGCGCTTGCGTTCGGGTAGAGGGTTTCGTGCGCCATTGAGTAAGTGATCAGGTTCTGCGCAAGTGTATTATAGAGATTGGTCTCCGGCCGAATTTCCAGCCAGCCGACGCCCAACAGGTTCAGGTTCGAATTGGTGAACACCAGGCTTTGGAGACCTCCGTTGGTGAACGTATCCGGAGGGATCGGGATGTAGAGGGTGGCCCCACTGACTTGGATCGGCTTCTGGAGCATCGAATCGAACTGGTAAGTCTGCCCTACCGCCGGGGCGCTGGATAAGTTCGTCACCGTCACATTGAATTGCAGGCCATACATCGTTGTGCCCGGCAGCAGGCTCAGCGTCACCGGCGCGTAGAACCTCTGTCCGGGGGCGCCCACGAACTGGCTCGACGCCTCCCCCGCGGCAAAGCCAAACGTGATTTGCGTGGCCACATAATTGGATGGCTCGAACACCTGGGTCACTACGACGCTGGGTGCAAAGCCGGGCGAAAAAGCCTGCACCGAAAGGAGCATGTTGCTATATACCCCGAACGATATGTTGCTGCCCGATGTGATCGGCCCAATACTCTCAGCCCCGTGGACCGTTGGCGGCGTGCCGTTCAACGTGTACCACATCGTCGAAGGGCTGGTCAGATCCGTCAACTCCACCGCCGCGCCATCGTTGCCTCCGATCACCGGTGGGGCCGTGACATAGGTAAAAGTGGCTTTGACTACCGGGCTGGGGGCGCGCCCGTTGCAGAAACTCTGCGCATACATCGTCACCTGGTATGGCAATGGTAGCGGATTCAGGGTGGTATCCAGTGGCGTCGTCTCCGCCGAGCCGTCCCCCGGATAATTGGGCGCGAAGTGGCTGTTCGTGGTGATCAGTGGCGCGGGGGCAAACGGATCAACCGGCGTGTTTGTCACCACGTAATAAGTCTGCACGTTCGGGTCCGAGTCGGTGTTGTAAATGGTGATTACGTTGTTGGTGTTGAATATCCCGCCGTAGGGCAGCGGGCTGAAGGAGGAGGCCGGAGCGCCGGTCTGCGGGGAGAGGGGAAAGCTCACGATGCCGATTTGCGGGGTCGTCACTGGCGGCAGCGGCGGGCCGGTTTGATAGCGGCGCAACGCATTGTTCTTTTGGTCCACGATGTAGTAGCCATTGTTGATGGTATCCACCGCCATCCCGGTTGGCGCATTCAATTGAGCGACCGAGATCGGGCCGTCCTTGCTTCCCGGCTCCGTCGGTTGGCCGGCCACGGTCTCCACGGAGAAGCCGCCCCGCGTCGTATTGGCATAGAGCCGGCGCACCGTGTTATTGCCCGTGTCGCTGATGAGCAAACCGGCTCCATTCGGGTCCCAAAGCAACCCTGCCGGCTCGTTGAACAACGCGCTGGACGCATTGACTGAATCGTTGGTCCCAGTATGGTGGCGGGTTCCGGCGATGACATGCACCGACTGATTGGTGATGACGCTGATGTTGCTGATCACACAAACAACGTCGTTGCCCGTGTCAGCCACCCAAAGGTTGTTATTGGTGTCCACCGCAACCGCCTGCGGCAGCGAGAATGCGTAGGTGTTGACTTGCACCGTCTCCACTCCATTGGTGCTATTGACACGGCGGATGGCGTTGTTTCCCGTGTCCGCCACGTACAGGTTCCCGGTGTTATCGGTCGCGATGCCGGTCGGATAACTGAATTGGGCCACGGCAGGGGCGCCATTAACGAAACCACCGTCCGGGTTGCTCTGAACACCGGCCAGCGTGGTCACCCCGTTTGTTGAAGTTATCAGCCGCAACACTTGATTGACCTGGTCCACCACCACCAACCCGCCACGCGCTTGATCATAGACGATGCCCAATGGCTGGGAAAAAAGCGCCTGATCGGTATACACGCTGTTGTTGTAACCAGCCTGGTAAGTCGCGGATCCGGCGAAGGTGAACACTCCGTTGGTTGTGGGGACGAACTCGACGATGCGGTTGTCCGAAGCGTCGGTGAAATAGATATTATTGGCCGGGTCGCTCGTGATGGAGCTGGGCTCAAAGAGGTTGCTGATGACCGTGGTCATTTGAGGCTGGGCCTGCGCGACGGCGGCGAACAGGACCCCCGCCAACACGCCGCCGGCCCGTCTCAGGCCGCCGGTTTGCCGGATGATTTTAGCTGTTGTAGTCATGGCTGGAGTAGTTGGATGCGATAAAACCGGGCGCTCCCCGAGTGGTTGGTCAGGATCACCTGGAAGTCGTTGCCGTCACCCAGATTGGTATTGACCGGCGTCCAGGTGTTTCCCCCGGGCGTCGCGCTGGATTCCAGCACGTACATCCTGCCCGGCGCTGTGGGCCAGCTTAAACTGATGTTCTGCGCCGGGTCGAACACGAAGCCCGGGTTCAGGAATCGCAACGTGGACAGGGCATTCGTCGGATTGGTCCCCGCCAGATATTCCTGCCAATTGGGCATGCCGTCCCCGTCCGGGTCCGCATTATCCTGCGCCGCCGCATTGGTCAGGCTGCCAAAGAAACTCATCCTCCACTCGTCAGATGCGATTTGCGGCGGCGCCAGAGCGGCAGAGGCAACCCAGGCCGTCCCCGGCACACTTTCCAATTGATAGGTCGTATTCAAATCCGGCGACCCATCCACACCCAAGAACCGCAGTGTGTAGGATTGGCCGGCGCTGGCAGTGACCGGCACTTGGAAAGAGATCCAGCCAAGCGCATTGCTGCCCTGGATCGCCGGTGTGAATGGCTCTGTGAGTGACCAGGCGCACACAATGTCGTTGGGCGAGAGTCCCTGCTCGTTGGCCAATAGGGCGGGGAGGCCGGCCGCAGGCGAGAATTGAATCTGGCCCGGTGTGGGCGCATCGCCGTTGGGCGCCAGCGTGGCGCGAAATTGGAGGCCGGACAGGCTGTATCCCGGCAACACATTCACATAGAGCGGGATGGAATAGACCAGGCCGGGAACCAGCCCGGCGATGGTTCCGGCATGGATGGAAGCCTGACGCAACCAAACCGCGGGCGGTTGAACATTGACGTCCGCTTTTATCGCCGGTTTCGCCGAAGCGCGCTGGGCTGCATCAATCCCAATGGCCAGATTCGTGCCTGGAGACCAGGAGACACGCTGGTGCGAAAGGACGCCGTTGGTCCAGAACCGAATCCAGTTGTTGGTCTCCAGCCCGAGTGAGCGCAGGAGGATATGTTGCACATCCAGAAAGGTGATGAAGCCGTCTCCCATTTCACCACCCGAAGTTTCGGGATAGACATCCATCGCGCTGAAGGCATCGCTGAATGTGTAGGGAATATGGATGCCGACGGAGGCCATAAGAGCATTGTTGACATCATTGTTCTTGAGCGTGCCGTCCCCAAATTCCCCGGCGTTGTACCCGCTGTGCGGAGAGGAATCCCCCTCAAAATAGCTCACGCTGGAAACGGTCAAGGTTTGGGTGGCCATGCTGATTAGTGGCACGCTGTCTTGGCCGCCATCCGATGTGCCGGTCGGGTTGAGCACACTGAGGGTGTATTTTTGTCCGTTGGTGGCCGTGGGGGGTATCGGCACCTTCAGCAAGACTGCCACCGCGAAATTCTGCACGTTCAATCCGGTGTTCGCGCCCAGCGCGTACACGTACATCCCGAATCCGTTGCTCGCCACTTCCCCGGGAGGGTAATTAAAGGACTGGAAAATCACCGGCCCATTGCCCGGCGACGGCCCGGCAAATTGGACGAAATCGTTCGTGGTCACGGGCAGGAGGGTGACACCCGTAATGGAATTCGTGTTGGAAGCCTCCGGTATGATTTCCACGTCGAATTGCAGCGAAACAAGCGACGCGTTGCTTTGCAAGGTGATGACCACCGGAATGACTGCGGTGGAACCGCTGCCGGCGATTACGGGGGATGGAAAGCCAATTTCGTTGATGGGGCTGCCGGCCCCGTTGGTGACGGCGCTGACGTTGGTCCCGTTGGCAGCCATCAGGTGCAGGTAAGTCAGATCATGCAGGGAATCGCACCACTGGAGAGTGCCTTGATACGTGGACGGGTTGTTCGTAAGGTTGATCGTCAACTGCAACATCGCGCTGTTGGTCGTTGGCGCCGTCCCGTCCGTTGTGTAATAAATCGTCGGGGCCGAACTGTTGATCGAAATGGTCTGGCATTCGGGGAAATATCCGTAGCCGGGGCTGATAGTCGGCGGCAAGATCGCCGTGTTGGTTGATCCGGAGGAGTTGGTGCCGCCGCTTGCATTGGTGCTGCTCCCGAAGGCCACTCCCTGCACCTCCCGCAGCAAATCATAGCACAGTTCCGTCACGTAAATCGTGCCGGTGCTCGAGAGCGTCACGCTGATGGGTGCGCGTCCGGTGGCGTTGGTCCCATGCGGGCCGAATTCGCCATCCACCCACCCGGCAAAAATTCCTTCCGCGCAATCCGAGGCTCCCCAAAGACTGGAGCTGACCCCGTAAATGGTGCTGGTGGTTCCACTGGTGTTAATCCGCCGCACCGCGTTGTTCCCCCGGTCCGCCACCACCAACTGGAAGTCAGGCGACCATGCCAGCCCGGCCGGCTGGTTGAACTCGGAGAAGCCCAGAATGCCATCCACCCAGCCTGCCGTCGAACCCTTCGCGCCGCCTCCGGCATAGAGGGTGGGGACGGAGTGGTTGGTGCCGGCCAGCAGGAAAATCGCGTTGCTGGCCTGGGAGCTTACCGCCAGTACGCCGTCGCTGCGCAAGGCGATCCCGCCGATTTTCAGGTTGTTGGTCGGGAGGATCGTGTTGGTATAAACCACGTTGGTGCCCGACTGCGCATATCTGAGGATCACCCCATTGGTGAACGCAACAAATATGTTGGCCGACGTGTCCTGCGACACCGCCAGCCCGGCGGGCATATACGGCAGCGTGTTGCTGAACAGCAAATTGAGCGAGTAGTTGTATTTCCTCAACACATTCCTGCCCTTCACATTGTTGCTCTGGGTCAGGACATACAAGTTGTCGGCCGCGTCCACTGCCACGCCCACCACGCTGTTCAGGTTAGTCAGATATAGAGAGGTGACGGTGACGCTGGCGCCGGTGTTGCCGACGGATGTGACCTCGCGGACGGCGTTATTGGTCTTGTCGGCAATGAAGAGGTTTCCCTGAGAATCCAGCGCCGCGGCCACCGGGCCATTGAATTGGGAATCTTGAAGCGTGCTGCCATCAACGAAGCCCGCAGGCTTGGCGCAGAAGTCGGAGGAGGGCGGCCCGCCACCCACGGTGGTAACGGTGACGTTGGTCTCGGAGTAATTTACTTGCGCGCGGAGCGCCGGAGCACAGACGAGCATGCCCAGGCAAAGGAACACGACCGCACGACCGGACTGGCCCCCGTTTCCGCCCGCGTCTTTTCTTGTCACCTGTTGCATAGTTTGTGGGTGTTCAGGGCTTAATACATGGGCGTATCGAACGGTCTCGGCTTGGTCCAATCGTAAGGCTCTCCCCTGTCCCAAGCGTGGTCTTTGACCGTTGGCATCGCATCATTCTTGCTGCGCAGAAAATCGGTCTCAGTCGGCTGAAAATCGGAACTCTGAATGATGGTCGGGGTGACAAATATCAGAATCGTATCCCGCGTATGGTCCTTGGTGTTGCTGCGGAACAGCGCCCCCAATCCAGGAATGTCGCCCAGCCCCGGCACTTTGGTAAAGGTCTTGGCCATCACGTCCTCGTCCAAGCCACCCAGGACCAGCGTGTAACCGCTGGGGACGGAGGCTTCGGTAATCACCGTGCGGCAGTCAAAAATTGGGGACGTGTTGACCTGTCCGTTCAAGGTGTCGGTCGCTATTTGCGTGTCCACGCTCGATATTTCCGGCTGGACTGAGACGAGGACATTGGATGGCCCCGCGATGCGCGGGACGACCGTCAATTTGATCCCGACTTCGTTTAGAATTCTGTTCCCGACAATTTTTGAGTAATTGGGCTGCACTGTGGCCAAACCCTGGGAAGCTCCCGCCCCCGGCGCGCTCTGCGTCTGCTCAAAAATGGGGACATTCTTTACGACGCTCAATTCGGTTTTCCTCCCGTCGAGCGAGACCGTGCGCGGAAACGCGATGGACTTGGTGTCGTCGTCGGAATTGAGGAAGGAGAGAACGGCGGATACGCCATCGGCATTGAGAAAGGCGGTCTTCGGATTGAAGCCGCTGCCGGTGTTGAGCGAAAGGCCGCCGGCTTGGGCGGGGTTGCCCGCAAGTGTGGTAAGAAAGCTGTTGCTGTTCAGGATGGACGTTGTGAGGGGATTGGCGCTCGTGCTGGAGGTTCGCCCGCCAGGCGCCGTCGCGCTGCTGGCGGCGGCGGAACCGGTGGTTTGCGAGCTGGACTGCGAGAATCCGGCTGTCAGGCCATTTCCAAAGGTGACGTGCTGGCCCGAGAGGGTTCCGGTCCAGTCAATTCCCTTGGCCGAGCTGATGTTCTTCTGGGTTTCGATGATCTTGGCTTCGATCAATATCTGGCCCGTTTCGCTGTCAAGCTGCGAGATGAGCTGTTCGACGGATGGCATTTCCCTTGCCGTGGTTCGGACGATGACCTTGTGGGTGCGATTGTCTGGCGTGATGGCAACGCGGTCACCCAGCGCCTCCTTGACCTCTTTAACGATATTCGTAGGCTCGCTGTAGCCGAGCAGGATCACCTTGAAAACCTGGGGTTCGACCATGTTGGCTTCCTTGCTGGTGATAATGACCACCGGCGTGTTGCTGTCCCGTTTCATCTGCCAGTCATACTTGTCCAGCACCGCTTGCATTGCTTGCATCGCTGTCAGATTGTGCCATTTCTCCTTCACCGTCGGCGGTGTAATGGGAGCGTGAGTTAGCGGATCGGTCATCGGGTCCAATTTGTGGTCAAGCTGGATGTTTAGCCCGGCCATGAGGGCGAGCGTCCGGATCGCGTCTGGCAAGGGGTCATCCTCAAAGGTTATCGTCTCGAGCACTTCATCCCCGGCGGCTATGTTGGTGGCTGAGGGCGGGTTGGTGGACGGCGCAGTTGCATAGGGCATCACCGGGCTTGTGGGCTGGAGCGGAGCCGGATTTGTGTTGGTGGACGCCGATGCCGTGTTGGTTGCCGCGCCAACAGAAGGGAACGGGCCTGGTTGAAGCGGTCCAGCGGACGGCCCCGGCGCGGCCGGCGGCGGATTGGTCGCGGGCGGTGGTGTCACCGTGTTGCTGGCCATGTTTGGATCAGGTGCGGTTTCCGGCTGGATCATTTGCGCCAAGCTTGTCAGCGCCGGCGCCGCCACCATGACAATGAGAAGCAAGAACTGTTTGGTTTTCATAAGAAAAGGGCGGTCAGGACGGGTGGAGGGGTGGGGAGTTTCATAGCGTGAGGAGCGGTTACTTTGCTTGGCTTAGGGTTAATCGTTTTGTCACGGCGCTTCCCTCGACCATGACGTCTGCATAATTTGAGCCGATTTCCACGACACTCAGCTTGACGGAGCCGCCTGGGAAACGGACCGTGGCCTGCTCATTCACGGCGAGAGTCTGGTTGTTGATGGCGGCCAGCCAGTGTCCCGGCGAACCCACCACACCGCGAAGCTTCAATTGCGGATCCACCGGCACCGCGGCAGAGCCTGGTCTCCCGGGCGAGAGGGCGTGCGGATCTACTCTCTGTGAGAGGGGGTTGAACGGGTCCTTGCCTTTGTTGCCCGGCGGAAGACTGGCGTCAAACACAGAAATAAATTCCGCGGCGAGGTTCGTTCGCGCCCCGGCGGCCGTGTTGGTGCTGGCGGCCCCCGAGTCGGAGCCGGGTTTAGCGGGGCCGCCCCCGCCCTGCTTGGACGCCTCGCCGCATCCCGGCAGCAGGGCCAGAGCCATCAGCGCCGCCGCCACCGCGGCCAGCGTGCTTTTACTTGGAAATCTGGACTGCGGTTTCATTTCTTTTCCGTGCTGGACACCTGGAGCGTCACGATGTCAAAGCTGTAAGCGAGCATGTCCGTGTCCGCCTTGACGGTGGGAACGGAGATATCAATGTTCCGAATGCTGAAGAAGGGAAAGGCGTTCTCGAAGTCCGCGATGAACTTCCCAAAATCATGATAGTGGCCCTCGCCGGTGATGTGAAACACGGCCCACTTGTAGGGAAAATCCGCTATGACTCCTTTCTCGGCAATTTCCGGCTGTTTGAAGTCTATTTTGGAAACGGTCTTGAACGGCAGCGCGCCATTGGGCGGCAGATAGAATCGGTTCATGACCTCCCTCATCCACGAGTAAGGCTCGTGCTCGGGTGCGAAGCCAGCCTCGCGGAGCGTGAGTCTTTCCAACGTGTTGGTCAGCCTCTCGCCGATCATGTCGGCCTCACCCACCGTCCTGCGCTCGTTGCCCAGTTTCTCTTTCATCCTGGCGCAGTCGGCGATTTTGCCCTTCAGGGTGGTGTCTTGGGATCGGACGACCAGGAACCACAAGCCGCCGATCACCGCCACGGTCCCAATTCCCACGGCGATCAACTGGCTCCTTTGTTTCTTGGTAATCTTGGTCATTTGTCGTTGCGCCGAATGTCGGGAAACTGGTTGGTCAGTGTGAATGCCCGGAACTGCCGCGACGAACCGGGCGTGTCGGCGAACTGGGGGCCGGGAGCGCCGTCAATGGTAAACCCATCGTGGCCACCCATTATTTTCGCGAAGTAATCATAATGGTTCAGCGCATCTTCGTAATTCCGGTACCCCTCTCCCGATGGGCTATAGTCCTTTCCCGCGATGGACAGCCTGACTTTTTCAAAATTTGCCGTCCCCATGATCGTCTTGAGGGTGGCGCCGGAGCCGATGGCTACGTTCTTCTCGCGCTCTATGGTTTGGAGGCCCCAGACGTGGGTCACAAACACCTGATCCACGACGGTGTATTGCAGCGCGTTGAGGACGGGTCCCCAGAGAAACCGGTTGGTTTGAAGATGGTCCAGCGCGGCAATTTTTGCATTCGCCGCGGCAGTCAGCACCTGCGCGTTGGTGGCGGCGCTGTAGTTCTTTTCATTAAAATCCCACGTCGCTTTTAGCCTGGAAAGATCGTTGTCCTGGAAGTAAATGTCCAATTGCACCTTGGCGATCCACAGCCCCATCAAGGCAACGAAAAACCCGGCAATCCAAATGCCCTGCTTGACCGGATTATGGAGGCGCTCCTCTTCCAAGGCTTGCGCTTCGGCCATCAGGTTGATTCGAATGGGCATATTTTTCTCTCTGATCGCAAGAATGCTCCATTTCTCCCTGTCCAAAATAGGGCGGAGCAACATTAATCTGCGCCAAAAATGGGCATCCGATCCGGCGCATCCATGCGTAATTTGACACGGCCACTCACATGCAATTCGCTGCAGGGTTTGCAAGCATCAATTGCGCTTCCGTTGTCTTAGCAACTTCCGGGCCAAGTGTTAGTGGAGAGTCCCGCAGAGGCCCAGTCACCGTGGCTTTCCCCTGTGGATGGGCCTGAAAACGGTTGTTAATCGAGTCTCAACCATTTCCAAAAAGTGGAAGAATTTGCCCCCTTCTCGCCCGATTCGGGGCGCATTGCCTATTATCCGCTCGGAAGAAACCCTTACCGCTTATTGGGGAAAGGACCGGGCGAAGGATCGCTCATGCCGAGCCGGCGGCGGTTCTTCCAGAGCGCACCCGGTTGGAAAATGCCCTCCGGCGTGATGATCCCGGTGATCAAATCCGGCGGGGTAACGTCGAAACCGGGGTTGCGCGCGCCGCTGGAAGGATTGGCGATGCGCAAGTAGGACCGCCCGCTCCTCCCCCGCCCCGCGCCCCAGACGCCGAGGACTTCTGCCTCGTCGCGCTCTTCAATCGGAATGGCCCGGCCCGTGCGCAGGTTCCAGTCCAGCGTCGAGAGCGGAATGGCCACATAAAACGGAATGCGGTGCCGCCGCGCCATGACGGCCACCGTGTAAGTCCCGATCTTGTTGGCCACATCGCCGGTCCGGCCCAGAACGCGGTCGCTCCCGACAATCACCAAATCAATTTCCCCGCGCTGCATCAGATGGCCGGCGGCGCTGTCAGAAATTACCTGGTGGGAGATATTCTGCCCGGCCAGTTCCCACGCGGTGAGCGTCGCTCCCTGGCAGCGCGGTCGGGTTTCGTCGCAATAAACATGGAATTTCTTCCCTGCTTTTTGTGCCGCATATAGTGGCGCCGTCGCGCTGCCAATATCCACAAATGCCAGCCAGCCGGCGTTGCAATGGGTCAGGATGTTCGCGCCGGGCCGGATCAATTTTTCCCCGTGCCGCCCGATGGCGGCGCAATGCCGGACGTCGTCATTGGCAAATTCCTCTGCGGCCGCGAGGGCCAGCGCCTGCTGTTCCTCCACGGTCGTTCCAGCCCGCATCGCGCGGAGAACGGCGTTCATGGCGTTCACCGGGTCAACCGCTGTGGGACGGGCCGCCTCGATAGTTTGGTAAACCGTTTCGACGCGCGCGGAAAACTTTGCCGGGTCCTTTCCCCGAAATGCGCGCGCCCCCTGAGCCAGGCCGTAGGCCGCCGTGGCTCCCATGGCCCCGGCCCCGCGCACTATCATCTGCCCAATGGCCCGCGCCGTCGCACGGAAATCAGCCGTGATCACGATTTGGAAACGGTGCGGCAGCAGCCGTTGATCAATCAACTGAACCGCATTCCGGCCGGCATCAAAGGTCACCGTGCGGCAATTGCGGGCGCGGCCATCAACGAAAATGTTCAATCAGGTTTCCTTGGCAAATAGGCAGCGGACTCTGGCCTGGATCCTCTTATACCCGGCGTGTTCGCGCAGATGTTTGAGGTCCGGGTCCTTCGCCATCCAGTCAAAATCCTTGTAGCCGAGGTTGATGGCCGTGTTGAGCGCCTCGACCGCCATCTCACACTGTTGCGTCAGCGAGTAACTGCAGGCCAGGTTGTAATGGACCAGCGCATCGCGCGGGCGCAGCACAACCAGCCGCCGGTCAATCCGCAAGCCATCCTCGAAGCGGTCCCGCCGCGTATAATCATCGCCCAGAATTTGCAATGCCTCGACGTAATCCCGGTCGCGCTGGATCACTCCCTCCAGGAACACGATCTCCACGTCCAGATCACGCTGCTCCCGGGACGACATCTTGCGGCGCGGATTTCTTGTTTTCTTCGGCATAATAGACATGCCATAATAGACACGATTCCCGAATGTTCAAAAGTTTTTTCGCAAACAAAACTCATTTAACCGCGCCTTATCCGCTTCCTTCCACATCATTATCCTGTTCCGGTTCTTGGCCCCCATCTTCCTCACGCAGCCGGATTCAAGCCGATCCGCCTTCTCGCCGCCCAATAAGGCAGTCAGTGAGGCTGGGGTCAGCGAGGCGATGAGTTCTGAATTCCCACTTGCTGATTCACTGATCGGCGCGTTCACAACTAACTTCATGGAAGACACCTTTATCCACCTTTATTGAGCTTGATTTGGCCAAAACTGTAATGTTGCGGGATGTGGCTTGGTATCGCTTCGCTTTGGCGCGGCAGTTTGCGGAATTCTGGGATCGGTCGGATCGGTCGGATCGGGCTGAAAGGGCTGATCGGTCCGGGTTTGACAGGAAATGCGGATTGCATGGCCGAATTGGTGTGGGCTTTATCGGTAAACCGCAATTGGTTGTGCATTTGGCTGGGGAGACCACCATATATCGTGGTCGCGGCTGGGACCGTGGCACGAAG
>Ga0182030_10007901_pt1 | contig 22130 bp, 22 predicted proteins | sample 812S3MmetaG_FD_121299 | JGI IMG/M metagenome (GOLD analysis project Ga0182030, IMG submission 121299) | Permafrost microbial communities from Stordalen Mire, Sweden - 812S3M metaG (Illumina Assembly) | ecosystem: Environmental > Terrestrial > Soil > Wetlands > Permafrost | place: Sweden... | reverse complement strand
TGCGGGTCCGTACATAACGGATGAGCTCGCGTTCCCACACCATGCCGACGACCCGGATCTCATCGGAGATTCGGGTCTCGGGGGCGGTCCCCTGAGTCACTGGACTCGTGATGGTTGTAGTGGTCATGGTCCTCCCTCAGCCCCGTCGAGCGCCGTGGACCCGGGCGAACATGGAGACCGCCTCGCCGTGCTGCTCTCGGATCTCGCGTCCGGTGAAGTGCAGAAACACATCATCGAGGGTCGGCCGGTGGGCCCGCACAGTGCGCACCGGTACCCCTGCCGCGGCCACGATCGGCCCTACGGCCGCCTCTTCGTCGGCCACGAAGGCAGTGAGACCACCCTCCGTGCGCTCGACCTTGTATCCGGCCCGCTTGAGCGAAGCCAGGGCGGCCTCGTCGTCGGCCGTTTCCACCTCAACCGTGTCAGTGCCGACTGCCGCCTTGAGGACATCAGGCGTGTCGAGGGCGATGATCGAGCCATGATCGATGATGGCAATCCGCTCGGCGTATTCAGCCTCGTCCATGTAGTGCGTGGTCAGAAAGATGGTCACCCCTTCTTCTATCCGCAGGCGCTGAATGTCGTCCCAGATCAAGGCCCGAGTCTGGGGGTCGAGACCGACCGTCGGCTCGTCGAGAAAGAGCACCTTGGGGGTGTGAAGCATGCCGCGGGCGATCTCCAGACGCCGGGCCATCCCTCCCGAGTAGGTCGACACGAGATCCTTGCGACGGTTCGACAGCGCCACCAGCTCCAATACGCGGGTGATGCGGTTGTCGACCTGGGCGCGGGGAACTCCGTAGAGGACAGCATGGAACCGGAGGTTCTCCTCGGCGGTGAGCTGGTCGTCGAGCGTCTGCTCTTGAAAGACGAGCCCGATGTGCCGTCGGACGGACTTGGCCTGAGTGGCCACGTCGAATCCGGCCACCGTTGCTCCGCCCAAGGTCGGATGGGCCAGCGTACAGAGCATCTTGATGGTGGTCGACTTCCCGGCACCGTTGGGTCCGAGAAAGGCGAAGATCTCGCCCTGAGCGACCGAGAAGTCGATCCCGTCGACCGCGGCGAGGTCACCGTAGCGCTTGGTGAGATCGTGAACCTCGACAGCTGGCGATGCAACTTTCGTCGATACTCGAGAGTGATCGGTGGCGATCGCGCTCACGAGTGAATACCTGCTTGGTGGCGCTCTGCTTCGAGCCGAACGTTGCACCTTCGCGCCGAACCACAGATCCGCCAGTCCGATCCTTTCGGAGGCCGCTGTCCCAACCCTGCGAGCGGCTTGGATTCCGGCCCTTTATCTGCGACGGTTACCGCCGCCTCAGCCGACCTTTGCCGATCCGTCTTCGCCGGATGCGGTTCGTCGGGGACAGGAAACGCATCAGGGCCAAGGTCGGCGACACGGGGAGCGGTTGATCCGGGTCGAGGCCGGGTCGGCAAGAAGAGAATCTGTGCCTCACGAAGCCGCCGGGGCGACGGACCGTCTCCGAGGAGTTCGTGAAAGGTGGCCAGCGTGCTCAGGACGATCCGGCGATAAAGCCAGAAAAAGAAGAAGGCCAGGGGTAGCTCGCCGCCCACCGCCGTAAGCAGGGTGAGCCACTGATCGCGATGCCCGATCGAGGTGATGACGTCGAACCAGGCGTCGCACAGCAATAGGGTCCCGGCAACGAGAGTCGTGGAAGCCAGTATCTGTCGGCGGAACCAGGCGGCCCAGGCCGCGTAGCCGAGGACACAGACGAGTGCGACATCAAACCCGACCCAGAGCAGGTTCCAGTGACCTGCGTCGTATCGAGGTGGAAGGGTCGCTCCGAGGAAAGCCACCCAGGGGAGCATGGCCACGGCCGCGACGACGAAGAGACCAGAAACGAAACGGCTGCCGCGCTCGGACAACAGCCCTAAGATCCGACCTCTCCTCGGGGGACTTCCAGAGTCGATCGAACCGAACCGGATGGTCATGCTGCCAGCGTGGCGCATTCCGACGGCACCCAATAGGGGCTTTGGTCACTTGATCATGTCCATGTCATCAGGCACGTGCACCTGTGTGCAACCTATGGAACCTTTATGCCACCTGTGAATCCCGCACAAGGTGCTCGACTCAGGCATCGGAGTGGCCGGTGGATAATTTGAACTCTCGGATGGCGAGTCGGCGGGTACCTATCGAATGCGCTCGATAATCGTGCCAGTGGCCAGTGCTCCGCCACAACACATGGAAATGAGGGCTAGCTGCTTGTCACTGCGCTCCAACTCATGGAGTGCGGTGGTGATGAGTCGTGCACCGGTCGATCCCACCGGGTGACCGAGGGCTATGGCGCCGCCATTGACGTTGACCTTGTTCCAATCGGCGTCGTGGACCTTACCCCACGACATGACCACCGAAGCCAGTGCCTCATTGACCTCGAAGATGTCTATGTCGGCCATGGTCATCCCCGCCTTGCGGAGGACGTCGGTGGTGGCGGCGATGGGACCGTCTAGAAGGAGGTAGGGGTCGGAACCGACCAAGGTCTGGGCCACGATGCGCGCCCTGGGGCGCAGGCCGCTCTCGGCCGCCTTCGTCTCGGACATCCACAGCACGGCGGCGGCGCCGTCGGAGATCTGCGAGCAGTTGCCGGCGGTGTGCATCCCGTCGGGAAGCACTGGCGTAAGTCCGGCCAGCCCTTCATGGGTCGTCTCCCGGACACCTTGGTCCCTGGTAATGAGGGTCTTCTCCCCGGTGGGACCGTCGGTGCCGACGACCGGAGCCTCGAGGGGAGCGATCTCCCGGTCGAACCGACCCTCGGCCACGGCTTGCCCGGCTTTCCGCTGGGACTCGAATCCCAGCCAGTCGACGTCTTCACGGGTGATCCCGTGCCTCTGGGCGATCCGCTCGCCGGCCCCGAATTGATCCGGCATGTCCCAAGGGAACCCCGGGGGCGTCATGGCTCCGGGTCCGTTGCGGACATTGGCCCCAAGTCCGACCCGGCTCATGGCCTCGACACCACAGGCGATCCCGACCTCGATGGCACCGGCACCGACGAGGTTGGCCACGAAGTGGTTTGCCTGTTGGGCTGAACCGCACTGGCAGTCGACGGTGGTGGCAGCCGTTGCATACGGCAGGCCCTGGCTCAGCCACGCGGTCCGGGTCACGTTGGAGGCCTGCTCTCCTGCCTGGGTCACACACCCTCCGACGACCTGCTCCACGTCCCCGGGGTCGATACCGGCTCGCTTGACCAGTTCCACCTGGGCGTTACCCAGCAATTCGGCGGCGTGGAAGCCGGCCATCCAGCCGTTGCGCTTCCCGATCGGGGTGCGTACTGCTTCGATGATCACTGGTTGGGCCATGGCGGTTCCCTCTCTGAGGTGTCTGTCTGACGGTCGTTCATTGCACAGGAACGGCACGAAACAAGGTCAACTGCGACGCGGACCGTCCCTTGGTGCTCGCGTACCGGCACCATCAGACCGACGGCCCCGGGCCCGTGCCGGAGGCCTGCATCTGCTCGAGCAGTTCCTGAGTTTCGGTCAACGATGCGGTGATGATCCGCTTCGCCACTTCGAGAAGCTCGAAGAGCAGCGGCTCGGTCACCGAGTAGTAGACGTTCGCCCCCACCTTCCGGACCTGGATGAGGTTGGCTCGGCGCATGATGCCGAGCTGTTGGGAGAGGTGCGATGCTTCGATTCCAACTTCGGGAATGAGCTCGCTGACGGGTCGCTCACCGTCCCGGAGGACCTCGAGGATGCGGATCCGCGCCGGGTGCCCGAGGGTCTTGAAGAAGTCCGCCTTCACTTGGTAAATGGGGGTACTCATCGGTGTCGCATCTCCTGGCATCGTCACGGCCTGGCGCTTCCCGAGCGGTAGGGCCATGAGCTCGAGTGGCGCCGGTCGCCCGGCTCGATTACTTGAAGCTTAATCAATTGATGAATCTGGCAATTGACCACCATCAGAGGTCGTTCCCCGCATAGGAGAGGTTGAAGCTCTTGTTGGCCAGCGGGAAGTCGGGGACGATCGTGTCGGTCAGGCACACCGGGAGAGCTGGCCAGTTGAGGAAGGACGGATCGACCACCTTGACCCTGACCAGCCGGCCTTCTTCATCGAGCTCCACCCGATGCACAACCGCCCCCCGCCAGCCTTCGGCGATACCCACTCCTCCCTCGGATGGCTGCCTACCGGTGCGGTCCTCGAGCCAGGTGACCACATCGAGAGCATCACTGCGCTCGATGAGGTCGCCCAGGAGCGAGAGCGATGCCCGGACCTCGTCCACCCGGACACGGAAACGGGCCATCACGTCTCCGCCCGACTGCACGGCGGGCAGGATGGCGTCACCGAGGTCGGCGAGAGGATGGGCGGTCCGCGCATCGAAGGGCAGACCCGACGCCCGGCCGACGACGCCGACGACCCCGAGGTCCCGGGCGTGGCCCTCATCGAGGATCGCCGTCCCCGTGAACCGCTCCATGACGAGGGCGCTCGACGCGATCAGCTCCACCAGCTCGCCGAACCGCTGACCGATCTCACCTAGCTCGGCCTCGGAGGGGAGGTGGAGGACACGGGCGCCTCCCGGGATGACACCACCACGCAAGAGACGGTGACCGGTGACGGCCCGGTTCAGACGCAGAAGCTGCTCTCGAAGGGTGAGCGCCCAGGCCTGGGCGATCCCGAACCCGACGTCGTTACAGAGAGCACCGATGTCGGCGACATGGTTGTAGAGACGTTCGAGCTCCAACAGCGCACTGCGCAGGAGCTGGGCGGCCTCCGGCACCTGCGTCTGCCGGGCGTCCTCCACGGCCAGGCAGTAGGCCAGCCCGTGCCCGACGGCTGTGTCCCCGGAGATCCGTTCGGCGATCTCCAGGCCGGCGGCAACGTCTTTTCCCTGGCACAGCCGTTCGATCCCCTTGTGGACGAACCAGAGCCGGGCCTTCATGCGGAGGATGGTCTCCCCCACCACCCAGAAACGGAAATGCCCGGGCTCGATGAGCCCGGCGTGCACCGGTCCGACGGGGATCTCGTACACGCCGGTGCCTTCGACCGGGATAAACGGGAACGATCCGGCGTCGACGACCATCCGGGGGACATCGCCCGATCCGTTCCGCATGGGATGCCAGCCCTCCGGCCAGTGCTGATGGAGCACCAGGCGCCGGGGTTGGGGATGGCCGACCGGCTCGATCCCAAACAGGTCGGACAGCTCGCGCTCGAACCGGGAGGCAGGAAACGAGAGCCCGGCCAGGGAGGGCACCTGGGGCCGCGCCCGGTCGATGGGTACATGGAGCTCGACACGGCTGTCGGGCGGGCCGCCGGTGAAGAGGTAGACGGCGCGCATCGACACGCCGTCGTCATGTCCGGAGACCAACGCCAGTCGCATCCCGTCGGCGAGCAGGGACGCGGCCACGTCCACCAGGTCGCCGCTCCGGACGGTGGTGGCGACCCGGTGATGGCCCACTGGGCGGAGGTCGGGCAGCGTGACGGGAAGGCTCATGTGGCCACCACGTGGGCGGCCGCCTCGAGCAACCCGGACAGCGGCCAGGCGAACACGCCGATGAATCCGCAGACCACCAGCCCGCCCACCAGCGGGGCGGACACCCAGCCGGGTGGAGGTGCCTGGACGACCGCTGTCCCCGGTGGGCCGAGGAGCATGTGGCGGGCATGACCGACGACGGCGACGAAGATCACCACCATGGCGAGAATTGCCGCCACCGCGGCCCAACCCAACCCCACGTCGAACTCGGCTCGGGCCATGAGCAGCTCGCTGCTGAACAGGCTGAAGGGCGGGAGCCCGAGCAGGGCCACCAGCCCGATGCCGAACACCCCACCGAGCGCGGGACGCCGGGCCAGCAGAGCCCGGACTCCGTCGATCTGGCTGTTGCCCTCTGCTGCCATGATCTCCCCCGAGGTCAAGAACAGCACGCTCTTGGCCAGGCCGTGGCCGAGGATATGGAGCAACACCGCGGCAATGGCCAGCGGGATGCCCGCCGCAGCGCCGAGGGCGATAAGCCCCATGTGCTCGAGGCTTGAATAGGCGAGCATCCGCTTGTAGTCACGTTGGGTGAGCAGCAGCGAGGCAGCCACGGCCAACGACAGAAGGGCCACAATGACGAGCAACCCCCGGGCGAACCCGGTACCCACGGCCAGATCCACCACGGCCTTGAAGCGCAGGATGGCGTAGAAGGCCACGGCGAGCAGAACGCCGGACATGAGGGCGGATATGGGAGCCGGTGCCTGACTGTGGGCGTCGGGCAGCCAGCTGTGCATCGGAGCCAGGCCCACTTTGGTTCCATATCCGAGGACCAGCAGGGCGAAGGCCAGCCGCATCACCGACGGATCGAGGTGTCGGGCGTGGGCCATGAGTGACGTCCAGTCGAGGGCGTTGGCCGAGTGGCCGCCGGCGTGCAAGGCGGCCAGGTAGACGAACACCGTGCCCAGGAAGGCCAGGGCGATGCCCACCGAGCAGATCACGATGTACTTCCAGGAGGCTTCCAACGCTCCTTTGGTCCGTCGGTGGCCGACCAGGAAGGTGGTGACGACGGTGGTGGCTTCGACGGCCACCCACAGCACCCCGACGTTGGCAGCCAGGACGGCGAGCAGCATGGCGGCCACAAACGCCTGGACCAGCACGCCATAGGTGGCGACCCGCCGTCGTGTGCTCTGACCGTTGGCCAACTCGAGGGCGACGGTGCGGATCCCGATCCACGAAGCCAACAAGGCGATGGTCCCGATGACCACGACCATGAACGCACTCAGGGCGTCGGCCCGCAGCACACCCCCCGCCCCAGTCAGCGGACCGGTCCGGACCACCCGCACGGCCGTCCAGATGCCGAGCCCGAGGGCGGCACCGTTGGCCCCGACCCCGGTCCACCCGAATGTCGGTCGCCCTCTGCCGGCGGCGATCACCCCTCCGCCGAGGAGGGGGAGGACGAGTATGCAGACGAGGACCATCAGTCGTGCAACTCGGTGAGCTCGTCGAGGTCGAGGTCGCCGAACTCGGAGCGCAGGCGCTGGGCTAGCACCATGAGGACGACCACCCCCAACAGCACGTCGAGGGAGACGCCCATCTCGATGAGAAAAGGAACGCCAGCCGTGCACAAGAAGGCCACCATGGCGATCCCGTTGTCGATCATGAGCAGCCCGACCATCTGGAAGATGGGCCGGCGCCTGGCGACCAGGACGAAATAGCCGAGGAGCGCGGTGGCCACACCCACCGGGACCAGCCCACCGGTGGTGCTCCCCACGAAGTGCGCTACGCCCCGAGAGGCAACGAAGGCGAGGACGATGAGGACAGCAGAGGCGACCAGGGACGCGGGCACATTGACCAGGGGCCTGGTCTCCCGGGTGAGGGCCCCGCCGCCGGCCCGCTCCAGCAGGATGGGGATGGCGATGCCCTTCACCGCCAGGACGACGGCCGCGGTGACGATCAGGCCGGGGTCGCCCAGGTGGACACCGAGCACCAGGACCACAACGCCGAGGGCCACGCCCTGGAGGGCGACGACTCGGATGACCGAACGGACCGAACTCAGCCACACCACGGTGACCGCGCAGACCAGCACGGCGCCAACCGCCAACGTGAGGGTCGAGGTGAACGGCGATCCGCTCATGCCACCACCAAAGCCGAAAGGACAGCCAGCACCGAGAGGACGAAGGCCCCCGCCAACAGCTCGGGCACCCGGAAGAGGCGGAGCTTGGCCACCGTCACCTCGAAGACGGCGAGGCCCACCCCCAGCGCGGCGACCTTGGCCACGGTCGTCGCCAGTCCCACCACGAGATGAATGGGACCCGGTGCCGTGGCGATGCCCCAGGGGACGAAGAGATCGGCGAACAACGCCATCAGCACGGCCAGGCGCATCGACTCACCCAACTTGATGAGCGCCAGATCCGTGCCCGAGTACTCGAGCACCATGGCCTCGTGGATCATGGTCAGCTCCAGATGGGTGCTCGGATTGTCGACGGGAAGCCGACCGCTCTCGGCCACGATCACGATGACGAAGGCCACCAGGGCCAACAGGCGCTCCGGCGTGGCCAGCCACAGGGGATGGGCGAGCGAGCGGGTGACGATGGTGGGCAGGTTGGAGGAGTGGGCGGGCACCGACAGAGCCAGAATGGCGACCAGCAGTGCCGGCTCGGACAGGGCCCCGATGGTCATAGCCCGGCTGGCCCCCATGCCCCCGAAGGCAGTCCCCGAGTCGAGGGCCCCGAGGGCCAGGGCCACCGAACCGAGCAGCAAGAGGAAGACGACGGCAAAAAGGTCGGCAGACCACCCGTAGGCGGGATCGGTGGCGAGTAGAGGAGCGATGGCGGCCACCACCACGGTGCTGGCGACCAACACCAACGGGGCCAGGGGGAAGATCCAACTCGTCTCGTCGGACGCGGTCCGCTCCCGGCGGGCCAGCTTCCGGAGGTCGAGGAGGGGTTGGCGAACCGGGGGGCCGGCCCGGCCTTCCAGGCGGCAGCGCACCGTCCGCATCAGCCCCACCAGCAACGGACCCCCGACCAGCACTCCCGCCAGCTGGAGCAGCGAGATCGCCGCCATCGAAGCGGTCGGCCAACCCGTCCTCATCCGACGACCACCAGCACCACGACGAGGGCCACCAGGCCGAAGGCCAGGTAACGATGGATGCTGCCATTCGGCACCCGCCGGGCCAGGGCCCCCCACCACCCGAGGCCCACGGAGGCCGGGTGGTAGGCGTGGCGCTCGAAGGCGTCGTCGAGCGAGGTGTGAAATCGGGCCGCCTCGACGTAGTACCGGGACTCGGCGACATGGCTGACATCGAGGTCGTGGGCCGGCCGGAGCACGTCCTCGAACACCCGGGTCAGCGGCTCACCGAACGAGGTGGCCGTGTACTCCATGGTTGCCGTCTGAAGCTCCCGGCCGCACCCCCACGCCTGGGTACGGCGGGCGGGGGCGCGCTGGAGCACCCGTCGAGTCCCTGCCACCAGGGTGACGGCGACGACGAGGGCGAGCGCCAGGAGACCGGGGGCCAGTACGCCATGGACGCCGGCCAGACCCACTTGCCAGCCGCCCACCAGGGGGTCCGGGATACGGGTCCGGGTGATACTGCGGGCGGCCTCGACCACGGACGGGACCACCACGAAGGGGGCCACACCGAAGACCAGGCAGAGCGTGGCCATGGCACCGGCCCCGAGCCTCATCGACGGGCCGACCTCGTGCGCTTCGGCCGCCCCGGTGCTCCGGGGTTGCCCGAGCAGCCCGATGCCGACGGCCTTGACAACGGTCAGAGCGGTCAGCCCCCCGGTGAGGGCGAGGGCGCCGACGCCGATGGGCATGGCCACGGCGATGGCGGGATCGGCGGAGGGAAGCCCATGCAGCATGGCCTGGAGCAGGAGCCACTCGCTGACGAAGCCGCTGAGCACGGGCATGGCGGCCATGGCCAGGCTGCTGACCAGGAAGATTGTGCCCGTCATGGGCATGCGCCGGAGGAGACCCCCCATCCGGTCGAGGTCCCTGGTGCCTGTCGCCTGCTGGAGCGAGCTGGCCGACAAGAAGAGCGATCCCTTGAACGCGGCGTGGAAGACCACGTGCAGGAGGGCGGCGACCAGCGCCAAGAGGGCGAGCGTCCGGTGCCCGGTCGACGCAAACAGCCCCGAGGCGCCGACGCCGAGCAACATTAGCCCGACGTTGTCAGTGGTCGAGTAAGCGAGCAGCCGCTTCAGGTCGCTACTAGTCGCCGAGTGCAGGGATCCGAACAATGCCGACAGCGCGCCGAGCGTCATGACCAGAAGCCACCACCATGCCGGTCCCCCGCCGAGCAGTCCGTCGCCGACCCGCACCAGGCCGTAGATCCCGAGGTTGACCATGGCCGCTGACATCAGGGCGGATACCGGACCGGGGGCCTCGGGGTGGGCACGGGGCAGCCATACGTGGAGCGGTACCATGCCGGCCTTCGACCCGAACCCGACCAGCGCCAGAACGAACGCACTGCCTCGCACCCAGGCCGGCAGGTGGGCTGATCGGGCGGCAATGGCCGCGAACGACTGGCTGCCAGTGTGGGTGGCCAAGAGCACCAGGCCAACCAGCAGGGCGGCGGCACCGAACTGGGTCATTACCGCATACCACTGGCCAGCCGAGCCCACCTCGGAACGTCGCCGGTGGTCGACGAGGACCAGAAGCAGCGAGCTGATCGCCATCAGCTCCCACAGGAACAAGAACGTGGTCACGTTGGAAGCCGCCGGAACGAGCAACAGCGTGGTGACGAACAGCGGGAGCACGCACGATGCCGTCCGGCTGGACAGACCATGGCCCTTGTAGCCGAGGCGGAAGACCATGGCACAGATCCCGACCATGGCACTGACGGCGACGAACAGGGCGCCGAAACGATCGAGCACCATCGAAAGCCCGCTGAACGGGAGCAGCGCCGTGGTGTGCACGACTGCCACGTGTCCGGAGTGGAGAACTTCCGCGGCTATGACGAGTCCACTGATACAGGCGGCGATGGTGAGGGTGACCGAGACGTGCATCCTGATCCTCGATGGCGCCATCGCCCCGACAGCCGACGCGGACAATCCGACCAGCGCAGTTACGACGAGCAGGTCGGACGTCACGTGCCGGCCAGGCCCCGCAGCGCGGTGATGATCGCCTGGGGATCCGGCGGGCAACCGGGAATCTCGAGGTCGACAGGCACTACGTCGGCCACCGCCCCTTCGACGCCGTAGGCACCTCGGAAGACACCGCAGTTGCGGGCGCAGTCGCCGAGCGCCACCACCACTCGCGGTCGGGGCACGGCCTCGAAGGTCTTGCGCAGGGGGTCGGCCATATTGCGGGTGACCGGCCCTGTGACCAGGAGGCCGTCGGCGTGTCGGGGTGACGCCTCGAGCCGCATCCCAAAGCGCTCGGCGTCGTAGACCGGAGAGAAGATCGAGGCGACCTCGAGCTCACACCCGTTGCACGACCCGGCATCCACGTGTCGGAGCTGCAGTGAGCCCCGATTGCGTCGGGCCGCCGCTTGGATCTCAGGCGCCCCGGGGTCGGCCGGAGGCAGGGCGACAGGCCTGGCCCGCAATCGTCGGACCAGCGCAGTGAATCGCATGATTGACAAATATATCAATCGATGATTATGTGAGTTGTCAAATCACCACACTCTGTAACGACCTCATGCCTTTGAACGGTGCGCAGCAATGACCGGAGCACTGCGGGAGGGCAAACCGTGGCTGTAACGACAACGCCAAGAAGGAGAAAAGAAAAGTGAGCACGACAGCGACAGCGCCCACGATGAACAAATCGCTCCTGGCGTGGGTCGAGGAGTGGACCACCATCCTCACTCCCGATGGCGTGGAGTGGTGCGACGGCTCGGAGGCCCAGTACGAGGCGCAGTGCCGGCGCCTGGTGGAGTCGGGCACCTTCATCCCGCTCAACCCGGAGTTGCGGCCTGATAGCTTCCTCTGCCGGTCCGACCCGGGCGATGTCGCCCGGGTCGAGGACCGGACCTTCATCTGTTGTGAGAAGCCCGAAGACGCGGGTCCGACCAACAATTGGATCGACCCGGCAGCGATGCGCGCCGAGCTGCTCGACCTATATCGAGGGGCAATGCGAGGTCGGACCCTCTACGTGATCCCGTTCTCGATGGGTCCGCTCGGCAGTCCCATCGCCCATATCGGCGTGCAGCTGACGGACTCGGCTTACGTCGCCGTCTCGATGCACATCATGACCCGTATGGGCACCCCCGCCCTCGAGGTGCTCGGGGAGACCGGCGAGTTCGTACGATGCCTGCACTCGGTGGGACAGCCTCTTGCCCCAGGAGAAGCGGATGTTCCCTGGCCCTGTGACGCCGAACGCAAGTACATCGTCCACTTCCCCGAGACCCGGGAGATCTGCTCGTACGGCTCCGGCTACGGAGGGAACGCTCTCTTGGGCAAGAAATGCTTCGCCTTGCGCATCGCCTCGACCATGGCTCGGGACGAGGGTTGGCTGGCCGAGCACATGTTGATCCTCAAGCTGACCAACCCTCGAGGCGAGAGCCGTTTCATTGCCGCTGCCTTCCCGAGCGCCTGTGGCAAGACCAACCTGGCCATGGTGGTGCCCACCATCCCCGGGTGGAAGGCCGAGACCATCGGTGACGATATCTGTTGGATGAAGTTCGACGGGGAGGGACACCTCCGGGCCATCAACCCGGAGTTCGGGATGTTCGGCGTGGCGCCAGGCACGGGGATTGAGACCAATCCCATCGCCATACGGGCGTTGGCCCGCGGCACCATCTTCACCAATGTCGCATTGACCGACGGCGGCGACGTGTGGTGGGAGGGGCTCACACCCGAGTCACCGGACCATCTCACGGACTGGCGAGGGGACGACTGGACGCCAACGAGCACGACTCCCGCAGCTCATCCCAACAGCCGCTTCACCACTCCGCTCTCCCAGGTCCCAACTATGGCGCCCGAGTGGGAGGACCCCAACGGTGTGCCGATCTCCGCCATTCTCTTCGGCGGACGCCGAGAATCGGTCGTCCCCCTGGTCACCGAATCGTTCGACTGGGCCCACGGGGTGTTCCTCGGGTCGATCATGGCGAGCGAGACGACGGCAGCCGCAGCCGGCGCCACCGGTCGCCTTCGCCGGGATCCTTTTGCCATGCTCCCTTTCTGCGGGTACAACATGGCCGACTACTTCGCCCACTGGCTCCGGATCGGACAGACGGCACCGAATCCGAATCTGCTCCCGAAGCTGTTCTACGTGAACTGGTTCCGGAAGGATGCCGACGGTCGATTTCTCTGGCCGGGTTATGGTGACAACGCGCGGGTACTGGCGTGGATCTTCGATCGCTGCGAGGGATCAGTGGGCGCAACTGATACGCCGATCGGCTTCGTTCCCATTGAGGGCGACCTCAACGTTGACGGACTCGAGATCGATCCGACCGCCCTCTTAGAACTGACCGTCGGCCAGGCTGCCGCTTGGCGGACCGAGGTGCCGCTCATCGAAGAGCACTTTGCCCAATTTGGCGAGCGACTCCCTGACGAACTTCGCCATCAGCTTACGACCCTGGAGAAGCGGCTCGGCTAATCACAGTTGGGGGGGGGGTTCCGGGACGTGTCCCGCTACCCGCCGGTCAACACCGCGTCGAGCTCATCGGCAATGTCTTCGTCATCGAGCTCGAACGACGTGCTCGTGCGACGCCACGGTAGCGGGCTTCCAAAGGAGCGGCGAAGAACCGCTTCAGCAGCTCCGCCACGGTCAAACGGGACGCCTCCGACGCAAAGGCAATGCGGCTAATGCCGAAATCGTCGACCAACTCCCGCCTTAGCTGCTCAGCTGCCTCGTTGTCTCCGTGAACCGTGAAGGAACGCTGCACACTTCGCGAGTGAACCGGATCGAAACCGACGACCACCCGGATCTCCCACACGCCTGGAAGTCGCTCGCGGATGGAGCCCCTGCCTCGCTTCGCTCGGCCGATCGATGCCGCCACATCCCTATAACCGGGGATCCAGGCCCTCGTCGTGACGGCCAGCGGCTCGATCGCCCTCCTGGGAGACGCTCTGCACAGTGCGGCTGATGCCCTGACGGCAGTGCCGTTGTGGCTTGCTTTTCCTGGGACGCCACCCCCCACTCGCCGATTCACCTTCGGCTATGGCAAGTCCGAGGACGTGGCCGGCGTGGTCATCTTGCTATTGGTGTTCGGGGCAGCCGCCTTCGCTGGTTACGAGGCGATCGACCGCCTCGTCGACGAGGCCCTTCCAGATAGACGACAGCAAGGGCGGCCCCGATCAATCCGAACACGAGCCACCCCACCACAAAGGCAACAATCCAGATCGCCTTGCGGCCTGGAGGCATGAGTGCGGGTGACCGACGCGCCACATCGACGACTGCCCAGAGCACAACGACAAAGGAGGCGGCATATAGAACCAACATGGGCACACTCTGTACGACGGCTGCGGTGGTCATGTGTTCCTCCAGATGTCATGCGAACGCAGTGAGCGGCGATCGCTCACGGCAGGCAGTGGGGCAGGACAGGCTCGTCGACATCCAGGCCAAGCAAATCCTCGACCGTTTCTCGACGGGTCACCGACCGGTATCTGCCGTCCCCGACGAAGACAACCGGCGGGCGTAGGAGCTTGTTGTAGTTGGAAGCCATGGCATAGCCATACGCTCCAGTCACGGGGGTCGCCAACAGGTCCCCCACGACGACGTCCTGAGGGAGGTGGCCACTCTTGACCAGGAGGTCCCCCGATTCGCAGTGCTTCCCCGCCACCGTCACCGGGAACGGTCGCAGGGCACTCACCGTCCGGGGCAGGAATGCCTCGTAGCAGCTGTCGTAGAGGGCCGGTCGGGGATTGTCGCTCATCCCGCCGTCGACGCTGACGTAGGTGCGGACACGAACCACCGACGACAGGGGGACCGTTTTGATGGCACCGATCCGGTAGCAGGTGATCGCGGCCGTGGCCGTGATGGCACGCCCGGGCTCAGCTGTGATCCGGACCGAGTCGGCGATGCCGGCCCGGCGGCAAGCATCACGCACCACGGCGGCCCATTCCGTGATTGACACCGGTGCCTCCTGGTCGCCGGTGTAGGCGACTCCCAGACCGCCGCCGACACACAACTCGGCAAGTTGGGTCTTCATCACAAGTGGAGCCAAAAGGTCGATGGTGTCGCTGAAGGCGGACAGCTCGAAGATCTGACTCCCGATGTGGGTGTGGAGTCCGACCAGATCGACCGGGCTGTGACCGGAGGAGAGTAGGTCGACGGCCTCCGCAGCAGCACCCGAGGCAAGGGAGAACCCGAACTTGGAGTCTTCCCGGCCGGTGGCGATCGACGCGTTGGTGTTCGCGTCGACACCGGGATTCACCCGGACGAGGGCTCGGGGCCTAGGGGTGGACCCGCCGCGGGCCACCAGCCGGTTGAGCCGTTCGATCTCGTCGAACGAGTCCACCACGATCCGACCGATCCCAATGCTCAGCGCCAAGGCCAGCTCTTTGGTCGATTTGTTGCTTCCGTGCAGCACGAGACGCTCGGCGGGAACTCCGGATCGCAGCGCCACGTAGAGCTCGCCACCCGACGCCACGTCGATCATCATGCCCTCGTGGTGGGCCAGCCTGGCCATCGCCCGGCAGAGGAACGACTTGGAGGCGAAGGCGACACCATCGCCGAAGGCTCGACGGGCCTCCCGGCACCGGGACCGCAGATGTTCCTCGTCGTAGATGAACACCGGGGTTCCAACCGCCTCGGCCACAGAAGTCACGTCGACCCCACCGATCGACAGGCTGTCGTCGGGCAGAACCTCGGTGGTGTCGGGCAGGAGACGCAGTGGCACGGGACCCACTCCCCGATCCGTTGGGCCGCGGTCAAACGACCGGCTGGCCGGGACTGCACCGTCTACCATGGCCGGAGCGTCAATACCCATCCGGCGGTCGATCTGCCGCCAGAAGGCAGTCGAGGTGCTCACCGCCGTCATCATCGGCACCGCCGGATCAGATGGGCGTGCCCCGATGCCGGCACAACCTCGAGCCCGAGTGCGTTGACATCCCCTTCAAGTTGGTGCAGTGCGCCGGTGAATGATCCGTTCGATCGGGCAGCGGCACGGGCCAGGTGCTCGTCGTCGACGGCCGCTCCAAAGCGGGCGACAAGAGGAGCAGCCACACAGGTTTCGGGGAGAGTGAGCTGAATGCCGTGATCTCCCAGGTGAAGCCAGCCGTCCTCCTCGAGCTCCGGCGGTATGGCCGAACGTTCTGTCGCCGCCCAGTCGCTCAGTCGCCGGAGGGACTCGTGGATCTTCAGGTCACCGGCGGTCTGGGGAAGCCATTCCTCGGACTTGTCCCGGGCAACGGCCAGAGCGGCCCCCTCCTGGACCAACCACAGTCGCGGGATGCCGAGGCAGCGCAGACGGTGAGATCGGCCGACATCACGGGGCCACTGGAGGACCGCCACCCCGTTGTGCGAGCCGAGGAAGCTGATCAGATCTCGTTCAGTGGCGTCGGATCCTCTAGGGCCGAACCACACGCCATTCGGACGGGTGCTAGCCGAACGACCGGCCTCCCTATGGTCCGGTTTCTCTGGGTCGCCCTCCATGTCGGATGGCCCGTCTTCCTCGTCCGGCTCGTAGAGTTCTTCGATCGGAGAAGTGTCGACTGTCGTCATCCTCATACCGTCCTTCCACTGACTCATCGTCCCAACCCTCCGGCTGTGATTCGAGGGTCGTTGAAATTCCGTTCTATCCCCGGAACGGGATCACTCGTGCGGGTTTGACGCGCTTTTTACACTAAGTAAGGAATTATTCAGACGCTCTTTGCACAGGGTCGCCGCTAGGTTTCTGGACATCGAAGCGGTCGGCAGGAACCAACCCCCAGAGGGATGCGGTGACGGTTCGTCGGACGCTTCCGGTCTGCGAGGTGTTGCGAGGACGCAGGCTCACTTGGGTGGACCTGATGGTCGGAGCCGGGATCTTCGCCGTCCTCTACGCCGACGTCCGACTGGGCCAGTCCATGGCCGTCAACTTCACCCCGGGCCGGACACCAGTCACCATCTCGACCGACATCGCCGACGTGCCCGATTACGCCCCCCGGTCGCTCCTGCGGATGTTCATCGCCCTGGCCCTGTCGACCTCCAACGGGTGACCGCGGAGTGTGCAGATCGTACGGCGACGCAAGAGCCACGCCAATGGGTCACCCATCGAGCCAACCCGCCAACCTCACGTGTTCACCTCGAGTCACGTTCTGACAGTATCGAATTCACACGGAGCGCGGTCTCACGCCGGCCGGGAAGCGGGCCCCGGATGCGCGACAGAACTCTCCGCCGTGTAAGCATCAGCTATCCACAGGCCCTGGGGACACGAAGCCTCCCCGCCCCTTCTGGAATCGGCCGGGGACTCGCCAGCGAAAATGAGCCGTCTTCCACTTCTTGGTGTCGAGCGCCGGCGGTGTGACGATCACTGGGAGCGAGGACAGCTTTAAGACCCGCTCCCTGGTTCCATGCCCCATGATCGACTCGAGCCCCCGAAGGCGCAGTGATCCCAAGATGATCGCGTTACAACTCTTCTCTGATGCCTCGTTCACGATACGACGAGCCACGTGGGCTTCGCGGTCCGAGCAGGCCTCCCCCTGGGCCTTCACTCCGGCGGTTTGCAAGCGCCGAACCGTCTCATCCACGAGAATGTCAGCCTCTTTGACCGTCTCCAACGGGGTGATCCGGAGCGAGGCCGGGAGCTCCCGGACGTGAAGCACCTGTACCTCCGACCGCGCCAAAGCCGCCAATCCGATTGTGAAGTCCACTGCAGTCGAATTCGGTTCGAACTGACCGACAGCGAGCAATAGTCTGTTGCTCAAGCCCGCACCTCCCAGTCATCCCTACCAGGGTAAGGCTGCTTTACCCACCAAGAGAAGTAGAAAATGCATAAAGGACCGCTCGATCGGGCCACGACGGGAGCCGAGAGTTCGCATCGGGCACGGGGTCTGCCCAGGTGCCTCCCCTCGCACTTCTTCATCAGTCACCCGGAGCGACAAGCCGGTAGCCGACCGTCGGATCGCTCTGTAGGAGCTGGCCTTGTTGATCACCTAGCTTTCGCCGGATGCGGTAGGCGTAGACCTTGAGGTAGTGCAACTCGTTCACATGATTCGGCCCCCACACGTGCTCCAGGATCATCCGTCTGGTGCAGACCTTTCCGACGTTGCGCGCCAGATACGCGAGGAAGTCGAACTCCTTCGGCGTGAGATCCACGGCCTTGTTCCGAAGTGTGGCTTGGCAGTGGACAAGATCGAGATGCAGTGGCCCCACATCGAGCTCAACCTGGTGGTCGTCCTCGTCTGGACGGTGACGAAGGGCGACACGCAAACGGGCATCGAGCTCACGCATTCCGAATGGTTTGGTGACATAGTCGTCAGCTCCATGGTCCAGCGACTCGACCTTGCGGTCTTCAGAGCCGTCTGCGGAGAGGACGATGATCGGGACGTCGCTCCAGCTCCTGATTCTTTTACAGACCTCGAGGCCATCGAGGTCGGGGAGACCCAAATCGAGAACGATCACCTCTGGCGTGCGTGTCGCCGCCTCGATCAGTCCCTCATTGGCGGTCTCCGCCGTTCGCACCTCGTGTCCCAGGGCTTCGAGGCCAACCTTGCAGACACCGAGGAGGGACGGATCGTCATCAATGACGAGAATCTGCGCCAACTGGGGCCTCCTCAGGTATCGAAGGCGCCACTGGCAGCGTGACACAGAACCGTGCGCCCCCATCGGGAGCGTCTTCCACCCAAATCCGCTGGCCATGGGCCTCGACGAATGTCCGGGCGATGGTGAGGCCCAATCCGGCTCCAGCGTCTTCGTCCCGTCGCGCGAACAGCTGAAAGATCTCCTTGCGTCGGTCTGGTCTGACACCGGGTCCGTGGTCCGTGACAGACAGTTCGATGGTCTCCCCACTGGCGACGTGGGCAGAGATTGCGACCTGGCTTCCCTTTGGGCCGTGCCGAATGGCGTTCTGGAGGAGGTTGGTGAGCACTCTCGACATGAGGACCTCGTCGATATCGACTGGCGGCAGGTCCGGAGGCACATCCACCACGAGCGGGTGATTTCCCAGCAGAGGCGTCACGTCGTCTCTGACAGTCGATACAAGGTCCGCCGGGGACACGATGGACAGCCGGGGGGTGAGCACTCCGGCTTGGATTCGGCTCATGTCGAGCAGGTTCTGGACGAGCGCGGCCAGGTGGTCAGCTTGCACGTCGATGGTCGTTGCCAAGCTCTGGCGCGCATCTAGATCGATGTCCAGGTCGCCGTCCGACAACAGCGAAGAGGAGGCTTTGATCGAGGCAAGAGGTGCTCGCAGGTCGTGGGAGACTGCACCGACGAGTGTTTTGGCCAGTCGTGCCACCTCCTCTGTCAGCCGGGCCTGTAGGACCTCGTCGCGTAGCTGGGTCCGCTCGACCGCGAGGGCGATCTGGTTCACGAAGAGCAGCAGAGGCTCCCGCTCGTGACGTGCCGCAGCTTCTGCAGAGAGCACAAGGAGGCCGATAGGGCGTCCAGCCGCAGCGAGCGCCAGAACGAGGAGTTCATTGCGCTCGAACGAGTGGCTGTCGAGGCTGAAGGCCGCCCCGTCGGCGGGAAGGATTCGCTGCAGGTCGTCCTCACTCAGGGGCTCACCGGCGGAAGCGGCAAGCTCCAACCGGTCATCTTCCGGGAGAAAGAGCGCAACCTGGCGGGAGCCGAACGTGTCCGCCAGCGTGGTCACAATGACGGTCAGAAGCACATCGAGCGGCTGGTCCTCGACGAGGAGGTCTGACAGTTCGAAGAGTTCTCGGATCTCCTTGCCATAACGGCGCTCATTGGCTCGGGCCACATTCATTCTGTCCACCACCCTCGCGACAGGCAGCATCACGACGGCATACACCCCCAGTGCCGCCCAGTTCTGGGGAGCCCCAACCCACAGGGTCAGGTAGGGGGGGATGAAGAAGAAGTCATAGACGAGGAAACCTGCGACCACGCTGGTCGCTCCGGCGACGAACCCACCGATGACGACGCCGATCACGACCGGCACAACGAGGATCAAGGCGGTCGTGGCAATGCTCAAGTGACTTCGGAGGGGGATCATCAGGCTTGTCAGAACGGCCATACTGGCCAGCGCCGCACTTGATCCGATCGCGCTGCGTTTCATTGCGCTGCGTCTCATTGCGCTTCCTCCCAGGCTCTGACTACGCGTCACGATGTGGCTCGACGCGTCGTCATCTGGATCCGGAACCGCACACTAGAGGAATACCAATCCTGATTGATCGGAGGCCCGATTGATGACCGACGTCCACCCGTGGGATCGAGGCGCACAAAGGAGAGGTTTGCTGCCCAGTAGTCGTCTTCACGCTACGAGTGCTTAACGCCGGCCGGCGCATCGAACACCGACCACGATACTGGCCATCAAGTGCGCCCTCTTCTTGAGGGTAAGGTTGCCGTGTAGCAAGGGCGGCGAGTCGGGCTGGTCGCTCATCCCAGGGCTTCGATCTTGGTGCTATGACTCATCGGCCGCCTCCACGAGGATGCCGGAATCCATGGCGGTATCCGTGCGGGCGATGATGTGCACATCGATGGCCGCCGGCGCGCATAGGCGGGCGATCTTCCGGACGACCGAGCCCCCGCCGAGCAGCTCCTGGAACCGCGACCGACCGCTAGAGCCGACCACGATCTGGGTGAAGTGCCGCGACCGGGCGAAGTCGATGAGGGCCTGGGCCGGGTCGTCGCCATGGACCTCGTTCCACTCGGCACCGACGTCGGTGGTGACCTGTCGGAGGGCGATCAGCTGGTCCTCGGGGAAACGACCCGCCCGTCCCGGGGCGAGAACATGGAGGACCTGGAGGTCGGCCTTGATCCGGGAGGCCATGCGGGCAGCCCGGCGCACGATGGCGTCGGTGCCCGGTGCCGTGGTGACCCCGACCAGGATGCGTTCGTGGGTCTCCCACACCACATCCTTGCGCTGATGGCGGAGGTACTCGAGGAGCTGCTCCTCGGTCTCGTCGGCCAGAAAGCGGAGCGCCAGCTCCCGCAACGCGGTCAGGTTGTCGGTGCGGAAGTAGTGGGTGAGCGCCTGGGGGACCTTTTCGGGTGGGTAGATGTTCCCGTGGACCATCCGGCGGCGCAGCTGTTCCGGTGACGAGTCCACCAGCTCGATCTGATCCGCCTTGCGCAGCACCCAGTCGGGAACCCGCTCGCGGATCTGCACCTCGAGGATCCGTTCCACCGCGTCGGCGATGCTCTCCAGATGCTGGATGTTGACGGTAGTGATGACGTCGATGTCGGCACTCAGGAGCGCCATCACATCCTGCCAGCGCTTCTCGTGGCGGCCGGAGCCCGGGACGTTGGTGTGGGCCAGCTCGTCCACCAGGACCACCTGCGGCCGGCGGTAGAGCACCGCGTCGAGGTCCATCTCCTCGAAGCGCGTACTCCGGTAGTCCACGGCCCGCGGGGGGATCAGCTCCAGGTCGTCGATCAACTCCTCCGTGCGTTGGCGGCCGTGGCACTCGACGAACCCGATGACCACGTCCGCCCCCCGCTCCTTGCGCCGGAGACCCTCGCTCAACATGGCGTAGGACTTGCCCACGCCGGGAGCTGATCCCAGGTAGATACGGAACCGACCAGTGGCATCAACGGATGCTGGGTCCCGCTCTTCACCAGTCACCTGTCGACCTCCTCTTGAAGGTCAGGCCAGCTCGCGTCCGGCAGCTCGAGAACGTACAGCGGATTCCAGATGACGGGTCGACCTCCGTCCAGCCTGACGGTGCCTTCCACGGTGCAACGGGCACCGACCACCAGACCCGGAACTATCGGTCGACCGAGGAAGAGGAGACCGATCTCCCCACTCTGGTCTCCAAGTGCAACGAAACAGGACCGGGCTCCACCGATGCTCACGGTGTTCACCTCGAAGATCGTGCCAGTGACGACAGTTCGAGTTCGGGGAGCGGCGTCGGCGATCCTCATCGCTACTGGTCTTCCGCACCCCGACGAGGCACCAGAGAGCTGCCAACTACTCAACCTCAACGCAGCTTGGCCAGCGCTTCGTTCAGCTGCAGAACCACGATGTAGCTGCTGCCCAGGAAGCCCAGCTGTGCGCCGTGGGTCTGCCGGGCGATCAGCGCCCGCAGGGTGGCTGGAGCAAGGCCGGTGGCCGCAGAGACCATCGGGATCTCAGCGGTTGCATCGGCCGCGGTGATGTCGGGGTCGTACCCGCTGCCCGAGGTGGTGACCAGATCCGGCGTCGGATTCACACCCCGCTGGTGCCAGTAAGCCGCCAGGGTCTCGGTGTTGCTCTTCAGGGTGCTGGACCGTGGCCCGAGGTTGCTGGCCCCGGACTCCCCGGCGTTCGAAACCCCCGGCTTGCCAGGGATGTTGTTGGCCTCGAGCGGGTTGTCCCCGCCACTGGCGGCGGGGCTCAGGGAGCCGGCGTAGGGGCCGAGGGCGTCGGGCCGGCCCTGGAAGACACAGCTCCCGAGGGGGTGACCGGGGCACTTTGTCTGTGACCAGTTCTGGCCGATGAGTGCGGAGCCGTTCTTGGTGATCGACCCATCGGCCTGGTGCTTGAAGAGGACCTGGGCCACACCGGTCCCGGCAAACGCGTAGACGAAGCCGAAAAACAGGAGGCAAAGAACGGCCATGGTAAGGGCTCGGCGTAGTTGGATGAGCATCAGAGGGACTCCATCAGTAGGCGTGCAGCGCGACGAGGATGAGATCGATGAGCTTGATGAAGACGAAGGGGACGATGATCCCGCCCACCCCGTAGAT
>Ga0182030_10007900_pt1 | contig 22131 bp, 17 predicted proteins | sample 812S3MmetaG_FD_121299 | JGI IMG/M metagenome (GOLD analysis project Ga0182030, IMG submission 121299) | Permafrost microbial communities from Stordalen Mire, Sweden - 812S3M metaG (Illumina Assembly) | ecosystem: Environmental > Terrestrial > Soil > Wetlands > Permafrost | place: Sweden... | reverse complement strand
TTTTCATTTTCATATTTCTTTTTGAATTCTTCTATTCTTTTTTTAATTAAGTGCAGCAGTGGTTCATCATCTGGACGCGTTTCCTCAGTGGCATCTGCAAAATCAGTCAGCAAACAAAAAAACAAGTTCTTGTCCCTGTTTGCAAGAAACCTCACTTCTAAGGCCTCAACTAAATCTTCTATTGCTATAGTGTTTGTCAGCATAGCGGGAATTACAATTAGTGTGCGGTGATTATCCGGGATTGCCCGAGAAAAATCCATTCTTGGCAACAAATGTGGTTTGACCAGTAATGTTGAAAAAAAGTTAACAACTGCTACTGCTAATTGGCTTGAAGAGAGTATTAAAAGGATCCCGATGACAATTAGCCACCCGATACCTAAAGCCTCAGAATAAGATTTAAATAAAAGAACAGCGCTAATGATTATTGTTATTAAAAAAATGGAACCCAAATATGTATCCAGGCGATTATTGACAAACATTTTTCCTATAGCCCCAGTACAGGATCTGCGTATACCAGCGATTTTTTTTGTTTGGGGAAGCCCATTGCCAATAAGATAATAGCCAACATGTGCGTTGTGATAATCGGTTCCATTTAGATTTGCATTTTCGGCTGCTAACCGGATTGCAATTTTTGCCACTTCATTTTCTGAAAATTTAGATTTCTTTGAAATATATTCAACAACGTGGCGGTAACTATCGCGTGTTGTGAAATCCATTTTGGAATAGATTCCATCGCTGTCTTTTCTGAGCGTTTGCTCAACAATGCTATGTTCTTCAACAAAGTCCCGCCAGTCGAGCGAGCTAAGTAAGCGGAGACTTCCGATACTATTACTTACAGATACCTGGTTTACTGCCTGCTTTTGTATTTCAGCAGATACCAATTCATTAATTGTCCGCCCATCTTCATTTAATCTTTGCTCAATCCAGTTAAGAGGCAATGCCAGACCAAGGCCTTTTCCAAGTAATTGCCGGCTCATTTCAGATACAAAAGCACTAACCATTGGGGGATTAGATCTTGCAATATCTCCAGTGACCAATATCAGGCTTTTGGGATCATGCTCGGAAATTTTCAACATTTGTTTCGCCCAATAATCAGCAAGATTCTTATCAACCTTGTCAATCGCTATCAATGCGGAAACACGCCTAAGATTTTCAATTAGTGTAAGGCGAAGCATGATGGGTATGGCCCATAATTCACCTAATTGTAGCTGCGAAACAGACTGATATGATTTTATGAAGCCACTCAACCTTTTCAGATCTATGCGACCATCACTGTGTGATATTATTTGTAAGGCGATATCGTATACGCGCGTCAATACCGGCGTATCAGTAATTAGTAATTGTGGTAACGTTTCATTATAACCTTTAGGGAGGTGCTTCTTGGCCGTACGGATCTGTTCTTCTATCAAATAAAAGTTATCAATTAACCATTCTCCGGCAGGTGTGATATAACTGTTGGTTTTAATTGCATCTACAAGTAATTTGCGTACTGCATCCAACACTCTTTCATTATCTGCCAGCCTGTTTAATAATTGCCCTTTTGCTGGTTTTGTTCGCAGTTCATGCGTTTCTGCAAGTTTTCTTGCGTACTGACTCATTTGATCTGAACTAAATAATTCTGACCGCAACGGTTCCTCATTTGCATAATTTAATAACGGACTACTTACCTGAAAGTAATCCTTCATATTTGATATCAACTCATGGGCAACCCCAATTTTCAATTCCATAATTATGCTCCTTTCACAGATAGGGGAGCCGTTAATACGTGATCAACAATATCCTGCGCCTGCTTCAAAATTTTATCTAAATGATCTCTTCCGAGAAAACTCTCCCCATATATCTTGTATATTTCCTCTGTCCCTGATGGACGTGCTGCGAACCAGCCATTCTTTGTTGAGACTTTCACACCACCTATTAAAGCTTTATTACCCGGTGCTATGGTTATTATATTTTCAATCTTTTCACCAGCTAATTCCTTGATCTGAATTTGCGTTGGCGAGAGTGCGCTTAACAGTTTTTTTTGTTCGGGTGTTGCTGGCGCTTCAATACGGTCGTAAACTGGCGTTCCAAATTCTTTAGTTAGATCCAGGTATAATTCACCTGGATCTTTTCCCGTTACGGAGGTAATCTCGGCGGAAAGCAAAGCTGGAATAAACCCATCTTTATCTGTTGTCCAAATACTGCCATCCTGCCGCGCAAAGGATGCGCCTGCACTCTCCTCACCGACAAAAGCGAGTGATCCATCCAGCAAACCATCTACAAACCATTTGAAACCAACAGGCACTTCATATAGTTTTCTTCCAAGCTTTGCCGTAACCCTATCTATCATCTGGCTGCTTACGATCGTCTTGCCTATAGCGGCTTCCCTATGCCAATACGGGCGATTTTGAAAAAGGTAGGATATACAAACAGAGAGATAATGATTAGGTGGAAGCAGTCCTTCGCTTTTTGTAACAATGCCATGACGGTCGTGGTCTGTATCGCAGGCAAAAGAAATGTCATACTTGTCCTTTAACCCAATCAGGCTCTGCATGGCATAAGTGGACGAAGGATCCATCCTGATCTGTCCGTCCCAATCCACGGTCATAAAACGGAATGTAGGATCAACATCTTTATTTACTACGGTAAGGTTCAGTTTGTAACGTTCAGCAATGGGTTCCCAATAATGAACACCTGCCCCGCCAAGAGGATCTACCCCTATGCGAATGTTACTGTTGCATATAGTGTCCATGTTGATTACATTCCCAAGATCAGCGATATAAGTATTCAGATAGTCGTGCTTATGCGTAGTGGATGCATGGAGTGCCTTTTCCAAGGAAATTCTCACAACACCTTTCAGGTCATGTTCCAGTAATTCGTTTGCTTTTGCTTCTATCCAGCTTGTTGCTGAGGTGCCGGCCGGGCCACCGCTGGGAGGATTATACTTAAATCCGCCATCATGTGGCGGATTGTGAGATGGTGTAATTACAATGCCATCGGCCAGGCTGGTTTTCCGGTTTTTATTGTACTTGAGAATAGCGTGCGAAATAATAGGAGTAGGAGTATATTCATCCATCCCGGCAACCATGACATCTACTTTGTTTGCCGCTAACACTTCGAGCGCGCTTGCAAGTGCAGGCACAGAGAGTGCATGGGTATCCATGCCCATATACATCGGGCCATCTATTTTGTTTATTTTCCGGTACATGCATATTGCTTGGGCAATGGCAAGTATGTGCCATTCGTTAAATGACTTTGTAAATGAAGAACCACGATGACCGGAAGTTCCAAAAGCCACTCGCTGGGCTGCTATCTTAGGGTCTGGAACATCACTATAATAGGCAGTAATCAATTTTGGTATATTAACCAGCATTCCTGGAGTAGCAGGCTTTCCTGCCAGGGGGCTTATTTTCATTTTCTATTTGCTTGAAAGATTTGCGGCTTTATTGTCAACAAACCAGTATAAGTTATTGTCTTATTGTTTATAAAATTTGCACGTTTTTATAAATTCTTTTGCGGAATCCAACCCTTGAAAATGCAGTGTCTGAAGACCAATTGAGGCTGCTACTTCGACCAGCAGAAGGGTGTCGTCAACATATAGCGCATGTTCTGGAAGGGTATGAGAAATATCGCAGGCCATCCGTAGCATGCTTTTATCCGGTTTGTGCAAGTGCACATAGCATGAAGAAACGTAGGCGTCGAACAGTTCATCTAATTTGAATTGTTTGATCCTATATTCATTTAGTTCCCGCCCTTCATTACTTATTGCTATAACTTTAAGGTGATATTGTTGTTTTATCGCTTTAAAATAATTGACACATCCCTCTAAAGGTTGAGATTGTTGCAGCATAAATGTTGTAAATTCCTGCCTGGAAAACTTTCTTTCCTCATAAAAAATTACCCAGTCTAGATACTCATCGAAAGTTATCTTATCTATTTCATAGGTGTCAAAAACAAGCTTATTACGTCCTTCTACTTCTTCTCTGTCCAATCCGAATTTTTGTGCTGCTTCAAATCTTGACACATGCCCCCATCCGTTATTAAGCAATACACCGCCAATGTCTAAAAACAAGGCCTTAATTACTCCTGATTCTATCTGCTTATGCATGTTGCATTATGTTTGAGTCCCCTTATTGAGTCTCACAATTTTTCAAGTCGCGGAGCTATCTTGTTACCTTATTTTATACTGATTACCCTGCTGCCTTTATCATCGAGTGGCCTAAAATCTGATTGCGCTTCGTGCAAAGTGTTAAAGCCGAATCGCTCGCCCGGTTTGGACAAATCGATACCTTCGTTATGTAACTGTAAAATAAATAAATGGGAATCAGACCCTTTCATGGAGACGGCTTCTAGAATGTAGGCATGTATAATTCCCTTATCATTTTGATTTATTACCTAAACTCTTAAAAATTGTACCACAGAATTAAAATGAGTGTTAATTTTCAACGAAATATAAATTACAGCAGATACATAGTACTAAACTATTAATGAGTTTTTGCTTATTTGAAACTGCCAGGTTCTCTTTCTGGCTTCACTGCAAAATCAAATTCACCCCAACGAGCGTCACTGTTACACTTTGCCTGGTAACACAACTCCTGCTGTGCCGGAATCGCATTCTCTTCCTTTCCCTTCCATATCTCAAGTGCGGGTAATTGAATAGCGCGGGAGAATGAAAATGTCAATGCCCATGGTATTCTTGATTTGAATAACCTATTCATTTCATTTAAATGATTGGTTGCCATCTCGCTGGTTTGACCGCCTGATAAAAAAGCCACCCCTGGCACGGCAGCAGGTACGCATTGTAAGAGACAGTCTACAGTAGCTTCCGCAACTACCCTAGCATTATTTTTATCATTGCAGTTTTTTCCTGCTAATACCATATTGGGCTTGAGTAGCATACCTTCAAGATCAATGCGTTGTTTATACAATTCAGCAAAAAGGGTCTTTAGTACTTTTTCGGTTACTTCAGAACATTGTCTAATGCCATGATCACCCTCCATAAGAACCTCAGGTTCAATAATAGGCATAATACCCGCTTCCTGGCATAGTGCCGCATATTGCGCTAATATTTGCATATTAGTAGCTATACACGCTTCGGTGGGAATCATATTCCCAATAGAAATTACTGCACGCCACTTGGCAAAACGAAGTCCCATGCCCACGTATTCATTAAGCCGGTTACGCAGTCCATCGAGCCCCTCGGTTATCTTCTCGCCGGAAAATCCAGCCATGTCTGTCGTACCTAAATCGACTTTTATTCCGGGAATGATTCCAGCTTTTATTACTAAGTCAATAAAAGAACTTCCATCGATTGTATGCTGTCGGATCGTTTCATCATAGAGGATAGCTCCGCTTATATATTTACCAAGATCCGGTGTGGTTAGAATTAATTCCCTGTAATCGCGGCGTGCTTTAGCTGTTTGAGGAATTCCGAATTGTGCAAATCGCTTGTTGCAGGTCGGAGTGCTTTCGTCCATTGCCAGTAATCCTTTATAGGCAGCAACTAATTCTTTTGCCGTGTCTTTAAGTACTTGTATTTTTTCAGTTGCATCTTCCATAGTATTCACCAAAAAGAGTCACTTCATTTTTTTATTTCCAACATTTATTTCAAGACATTTCCAATTTTCCTGCACATTTGGGTTGCCCCCTAAATATTGCAGAGTTTCACTGAAATGATCAATGCTGACTGGATAATTCATAGGGCTAAATCCTTCAATCAATCCAGTGACGAGATATATACTATCTTTTTCATTTTTTACAACCGGACTTCCTTTCACACGCAAGCTAGGAATAGACTGTAGATTTTGTGTGATAAAGGCACTTGAAAAATGGAGCGCGGCAATATTTATTATGCTATTGTCAGGCCTGAGTTTACATGCGGCAATCATTATTCCAAATAATAAAACGGGTGCCATTTTCGTCAGGCTCATTAATAAATGTTTCATTACCTGAGCTTTGTTACATTACTTTCAATAACTCTCTTCATTTCCTCGTACTCCTCGGTATTGATTTGACCTGCAGCATATCGTTTCTGTAAAATGTCAAGCGGAGTATCTTTCTTCATTCGCTGGCCAGGAATATTATAAGGTGTTGCGAATATCCAAAAAAGAAGTATTACCCAAATGAACCACCATACAAGGTTCATTCCTCCATAATAATTTGTGTAGAACATGATTTTTAATTTTAGTTATTAGAAAATATATTTTAAAAAAATCAGGGTTTGTTTTGATTTATTATTAATTGTTAATAACAGACCTCAACCTTGGCTTTGAAAGTTTTTTCGTCGCGCAAATGAGTTACAATATAATCGGCAAGATCGGCGCGCGAAATGCTGGATGGTTTGCTTAGATGTTCATTGATTGCTATTCTGTATTTTCCAGTCCGCATATTGTTTGTGAGTCGTGGAGCACGAATAACAGTCCAATCCAAATCGGATTTACTAAGTACCGTTTCCATCCGCAACATGTCAGCATAAATATGTTTGAATAGCCGCTGTAAAATATTTTTTACTACAAATTTTATCATGAAAGAACTTTTTGGGGGAACAATTACTGCGCCCGCCGAAATACAAATAATGCGTGTAATACCTGCTTTGCCCATGGCATTAGCAATGTTGGTTACTCCTTGTGAATAAACCGTGGTAGGCTCTTTTCTAATGCTTCCTAAACAGGAAATAACAGCATATTTCCCTTTCATAGCACGTTCAAAAGTGGCTAGCTGAAGCACATCACCTTTGATAATTTCCAGGCTCTTATCAGTGAGCGTAAAATCTCCGGGATTCCGAACAATAACGGTAACCTGGTAACCTGCTTCAAGTGCGTACTCAACAACAAATTTGCCTGTACCGCCTGTGGCCCCAAATACAATTATTCTATTCATCTGCTTTTATTTGTTTCTGTTATAATGTTCTTTTTATCTTTATTTTTAACTACTGATTATTTCTGTGATATTTCTTTCAATCTGGTGCATAGTGCTGAGCCTCCTGTACCTTGTAGTACTCTTTCATTTTGTTCAAGCTGTAGTGGTTATTTTTAACTCCCGAACTATTTTATTTAAATGCAAAAGACATCAATACGATAGTCAAAGCATTAAGAATCACTAATATTACAGCGAATGCTGTTTTTGATTTCGCCTCACTGGGATTCCTCAACATATAGATTGTGTAGATTATTGCGATAATCGCAGCGCCAAGAAAGTTTCCCTTTATCATAGTTTTATTTGTTTTAAATTTTATTAATTAAATAAAGATTATGAATAAAGGTGATGGTCAATGCCCCGGTTCAAGAAGGGTCAATAAATCAAAATATTCCCTTACCTCCGTGAGCTTACCATTTTTATTTCGCACATCAGCATAATTATATCATTCACATTTCGCTTTTGTTGTATTCAGGACTATCCTTTACTTGCGCTACATTGATATTAAATATTACTTCAGAAATGTCCCATTTTATATCCTTTACTACTTGAGGCGATATGATCACTTTTTTTTCTGAAAACAAATTACCTGTTTCCACTACTATAAAATCTATATTCCAGTTAGTATCATCAATAATGAAATCTTTTATCTTGCCAATTGTGCCATCGGTAGCTTTTACATCATAGCCTAAAACCCTTTCAATGCTACGCAGGTGCTGGTCATCATTAGTTTTCTTGTTAGATATTTCGTCGTCTTCCTTCATCATTGCTTCATTCATAGGGAGTGGTATACCTCCCGCAACAAAGCCTCCACGCCAATAATTCCCTAAAGCATAATGGTCATACAATTTGATTTCCTGTTGACGGTACACAGGTAGTTCGGTATCAATATTAGGGCTGTTCTTTATTTGTTCTTTACTAAGATTGATTGGAAACGTTTCATTTTTCCAGTCTGGGTTTAGATAAGCATCCGGTGAGATGAGCACTTTCCGACCATTGAGCCAACTCCCTGTTTCAATGACTAAATAGCGTACAATCCAACTATTATCCTCAAAATAGAAATCTTTAACTGTTCCAATAGCCCCATCGGTAGCCGCCATCGAGAAACCAATTAAACTCGTTATATTGCACTTCATATATTCAATTTATATAGCTGGCAAGTGTATATCATTTAAATTGCACCACTAGCAGCTACAGGCGATCTTGAATTGGGCGTTCATTTTCAAGTATCTTTTTCTTCTGCTGGTACTCTTCGTTTGTGATTTGCCATGAAGCAAACCGTTTCTGTAATATATCAAGAGGGCCATTCTTCCTTTTTCGCTGGCCAGGAATATCATATGGTGTAGCGAATATCCAAAAAAGAAGAATTACCCAAATGAACCACCATACCAGGCTCATTCCTCCATAATAATTTGTGTAGAACATGACTTCAATTTAAAGAGAGAGCTTTTTTCAGTATTGCGAAGGTGTTTTCGCAATAAGGTACCCTAATAACCATGCCATTGATTATCATCGGCCTGTAAATTTTAGTTAACAAAACCCGCATATTTCCGTGGCATGGTTTTACAGCTATTGACCAACCGATCATTATATGAAACATAATAAAAACAAGGAAACCGCGCCGTATCATATGGAAGCTGCAAAAGATCAATTAAGAGCTAATAAAAAAACATGATGGGGAAAAGTAAAAATTAAACTCTCGTAATACTGATTCGACTAAAGGTCATGATACATTTATAAATGAACATTCCATAGAGGCTGATAAAAATGTACCAATAAAACAAAATCTGAAGAAGTTAATATCTACATTCAAAGGCAGATTTAAATGAATGTACTACAGGAGGCTACATGGCATTATTTTGCTGAAAGTCTCCTGTAAAATCGCCCGATAGTTAACCCTTGCACAATAATAGAGAAGATTACGACTGTGTAAGTAATAGGCACGAACAGACTTCTGTGCATTTCGGGTGCCAAAACTTCTTCAGCGTCGGAGGGAGCTAATTATTCCCCCTCAACACGCACGTAAAATTATTACTGCTAATATGATCACCCGAAGACAGCATTCCGATCATCCGGCTCAACATAGTTTTAACAATATACAAATAGCCGTAAACGTCAGGAGAATAAAAAACAGTATACTTTTATACTATAGTTTATAAGTTAATGGCCCTAAGCAAAAAAATATCTGGCTGCCTGCTCTTAGTATTGCTGTTTTTGTTCAGCAATAATGATGTTGCGCCCCCCTGCTCCGGTGCGGCTAATTACCAAAGTGAGTATACAACTTTACGTAGTGGTCATGACAAAGCGGTTGTGTCCATTACTAAACACACAGTTCTAAAAGACTGGATAAAAGTTAGGTACAAAGGGGGCGAAACACCCATTTTTGATACAGCTGCCCACATCCCCGTCGTTTCACTTTTGATCGCTGGCCAAACCAAGCGGCTAAGCTATGTTCCTTTTATTTCCTTACCCTATTACTTCTCCTATAAATTAAGAGGCCCTCCTACAGGGTTATCGTAAAATCCAGTTGTTCATTTCATTGCCTTCGTACCATGCTGACATATCCGGGTTAGCAGGTTAATGACGTATTGCAATTATGATTTTTTAGAAAACAATTTCATTCAAAAACAAAAAAAGAATTATGAATAATAAAATGGAATCAAAATATAGTTATTCCGGAAAGGCAGGAAATCATAAAAGACACCTGGTTTTTCTAGGTGCCGTGGTGCTTTTCTTAGTTATGAATATTATGCCTTCTTGCAAAAACAACACCTCTGTGAAAAATCAGGATCAGAGTAAGATTGATTCAATTGCCACCGTTAAGGATACATTGCAATCACAGTATAATTCAGCACGCATGCAGATCGATAACGACGCTACAAAAACCGCGCAGCTGGATAGTTTGATAAAGCAAAAAGACAGGGAAATAGAAAAGATCAAAAATACCGTTGCCCACCTGGAGAAGAACAACAGGAAAATGGCAAGTGAATTAAAAACTGATAAAAAACTCATCGCTTCTTTGAAAAGCGATTTGAACGACCAATCAAAGTCTTTTGAAGAGCGCCTTAGCTCGCTTGAAAAGGATAAAGACGACTTGGTGCGCCAGAGAGATTCACTCATGGCTAAGTACGACAAGATATTAGCGCTGGGCTCGGTATTGCATGCCTCTAATATCAGGCTTACAGCCGTTCACCTTAAGCATCACGGCACAAAAGAGAAGAATACCAAACGTGCCAGGAAAACGGATGAGTTGAAGGTGGATTTTGACATAGATGAAAACAGGATAGCAGAAAATGGCACCAAGAAGCTATACCTGGCCATCAATGACCCATCTGGCACGTTACTTAACAGTGCTACTGAGGGTTCGGGTTTTACAACATCCAGCAACGGCTCTAAGTTAAATTACAGCGTCATGAAAGAAATTCCGCTAATTACCAACCAACCGGTGAAAGATATTAGCGTTACCTGGCACCAGGATGGTGATTACAAAAAAGGCGCATATACCATAGCTATTTATAATGGCGGCTTCAAGATAGGCGGTGGCACTGTTGATCTGAAATAGGATGCCTTACCAATTAAAAAGCGCCCCGCAACATATTGTTTCGGGGCGCTTCTATTATCTAAATCTTTTGTGAGTACCCGGCGACTTTACCGGCAGGCATCCCTTATATACTTGTCAGCCCTTGCATCACCAAGTCTTTTTGCTTCCTTCAGATCCAGGCATCCTGCTTTTTTCTCTCCCAGAAGCACTTCAGATACACCCCTGAAAGTATAAGGCTTCGGGTACTCCGGATAAATGGCTATGGCGCTGGTAAAGTCGGCAATGCAGCCAGTAAAGTCATCGAGTTTTAATTTTGATACACCCCTGCTATAGTAGGCCACTGCATCCTGCGGTTTCAGTTCTATGGCCTTGGTATAGTCGCCTATCGCGTCGCTGTCGTTTTGCATATTATCCTCTGCAACTCCCTTGCTGAAGTAAGCTTCGGCATAATCCGGGTTCAGCGCAATCGCTTTTTTATAATCTTTAATTGCATCGCTGTCGTTGTGAAGCATATCTTCTACAGTGCCCCGGTTATAATAAGCCTCCACAAACGCGGTATCAAATTCCATAGCTTTCGTATAGTCATTTATTGCCCCTTCATAGTCCTTCAATATGTTTTTTGAAACACCTCTGCCGTAATAAGCAGCAGCAAACTTTTGGTTAATTTCAATGGCTTTGTTATAATCATTAATGGCGCCGCTGTCATTTTGCAGCTCACTTTCCATGATTCCCCTGCTATAATACGCATCTGCGTTCATCGGGTTTAGCGCTATCGCTTTGTCCTCATCGCTTATTGCCCCGTGATCATCTTTTAGTTTTCCTTTGGCCACACCCCTGCTGAAATAAGCCTCTGCATCATTTGGGTTGATCTCTATGACCTTGCTATAATCATTAATGGCTCCGCTGTCATTTTGTAATTCACTTTTTATTACGCCCCTGCTGTAATAGGCATTAGCGTTAGTAGGGTTCAGCGCTATGGCCTTACTTTCATCATTTAGAGCTTCTTGCCTGCTTTTCAGTTTATCCTCTATCATGCCCCGGTTGTAGTAGGCCTCGGCGCTGTGGGGATCTATCTCTATTGCCCGGTTGTAGTCCGCTAATGAACTATCGTAGCGCAACAGGTCCGCTTTTACTATGCCCCTGTTTATGTATGCCTTCGTATATCCGGGGTTTATTTTTATTGCTTTTGTATAGTCGTTTAGTGCACTTTTGGTATCTTTAAGTACATGTTCTGCATTTCCCCGGCTGGTATACATTTCTGCACTTCCGGGCTTCATTTTTATAGCCAGCGAGTAGTCTGCAATTGCGCCCCTATAGTCTTTGAGGCCATATTTCGCTTCTCCGCGCTGGTAGTAAATATCGGCACTACCGGTATCAATGGCTATAGCCTTGTTGTAGTCGGCAATGGCGCCATTGAAGTTAAGGAGGGCTGCCTTTATAATACCTCTATTGAAATATGCGCTTGCATACATAGAATCCTTTTCAATCGCAAGGGTATAATCTACCGCTGATTTAGTGTAGTCCTTAATTGCATATTCAGCGTCGGCTCGGGTATCATACAGGCCAGATTTGTCCGGCTGTATGTTTATCGCTACCGTGCAGTCCGCGATCGTGCCTGGATAGTCCTTAAGGCCAAATTTTGCTTTAGCGCGGTAATAATAAATTGCAGCATTGGCTGGGTCATTTGCCAGCGCCTTCGTAAGGTCCTTCACCGCTCCTGTATAGTCTTTAAGGTGGTATCTGGTAACCCCCACTTTAAAACGGGGCATGGCATAATATGTATCAATTGCTGCGGCTTTTGTATAGTCGGCTATCAGTCCGTTGTATTCATTCATTCCAAATTTTGCCTCAGCCCTGCCATAGTAAGCACCCGCATAATTACTGTCTAATTTTATAACCTTTGTAAAGTCGGCTACAGCCGCTTTGTAGTCCTGTTTATCTTTCAGTGATTTTCCCCGGTAGTAATAAGCTTTTGTATAAGCAGTATCATTCTCAATTGCTCGGCTATAATCTGCTATAGCTCCGGCAGTATCATGTATTTTGCGTTTCGCATTTGCCCTGCCAAAATAAGCGCCTGCACTATATGGGTTCAGTTCTAAATCCTTCGTGTAGTCATCAATAAGTGGGTTTGTTTGGCCATAGCAGTTCATTGCTGAAATGACACAAATAATTAAACATAGTTCTTTATTCATATAAGATGGTAGTAGTTATTTTAAAAGATGCATAATTTTCTTATCGATTTGAAGCTGAAGATACACTCGAAGTTATTTTTTATGGTTTCTCCACTTTAATTTTAAAGCCGAATAGGATAATAAAAAACCTATTACCTAATGGCTTGTTTCCTTTTTTTAAAAAGATTTCCAACCCTAAGTAGAACAATCAACAGGACTAGAAATTTCAATGGAAAAATAACGAAAAGACTGCTATTTCTTTTGCCAAATAAGCAATACAAGGCGACTATTGGAATCAAATAAAGAATGAAAGCGCATATTGAAAATAACCACCGCTTATTATCTGCATAACCCTCATCAACTGTTAGCATTTTTGATATGGTTGAGATCAAATAAATTTCAAAAAAAACTAAAAAGAATCAAGGGACAGGTAGAATATGCATTTACCGACATCAAATACCAGCAATAGTTCTTGTATACTTAAAGTTATTATAAAATTAATGATGAAGGTAAAAAAGAGTATCACAAATATCACGCTGACATATCCCACGATCTTCTCTTTTCGGGTAAAGAGATTTTCTCTATTATCCATGATAACGCTTAATTTAAAGTAAGCTAAGTTTTATGAACACTGACCTGGCTAGAATGATACAGTTATTTGTTATTCTTGCATGCAAATTTCAATGATTATCTCTTTCTAATAGCCAAAATAAAAAAATCGTACTTATTATACTTATTGCGCTCATCCCTCCTAAAATCCAATTTATTAGTATTGAATGTTTGATAGCTGCCAATATGGAAAGTATCATTTTTGATAATTTACACGGGACATAAAATTAGCGTTGTTGCAGTTAAGAAAATGTGATATTCGCAAAGATGTATTGAGACCGGATCCTGTGTTTAGATTTATGAAAAATGAATTTTAACAATATTATAAATGACATCGAAAGACTGGGGTTTGAAAAAAATCTAATTTTATGTCCGAATCATTGTAATTGGCAATAAAAGGAAAAATATCGGGCATTCTGCTGACATTGTTGTTGCTTTTTATCCGCAGCAATGGTGTAGTTTGTTCGGGCCCCGAACCGGGTAACAGCCTTAGCAGGTATTCAACTTTACAAAAGGGATACGAAAGGACAGTTGTTTCTTTTACTAGGCACACTATCGTCAAAGACTGGGTAAAAGTAAGATATAAGGGAGGCGAGATGCCTATTTTTGGAGTAACGGTTCCCATCCAGGTCAGACCATTTGCAGTTGTAACGCAAATTAGGGGATTAAAATACATCCCCTTTGTTTCCCTGCCTTATTACTCCAGCTCTAAGCTAAGGGGTCCCCCGGCATACTTGTCATAATCAGCTCATCCTGTAGTTGCCCGTAAAGCTAAGGCTATGCCTTAGCCGAAATACGTACATACTTATCTGCAGGATAAAACAATTTTTCTTTATCACAGACTAATTATTTGTCCCGGTGCAACATCCGGGAATAACTAATCAGCGACTCAATTAACTATTATGAAAAATCTAGTAATTGCCTGCTTGTTTCTATGCTTTGGGATACAGGCAAGTGCCTCGATAAACGATACTACACTCACAGAAAAAAATGTAAGAGAGAAAATATTAAATGATATTCAGCAAAATCTCGACAGGAAAAACAAGGTCATCGACTCGACCATATTAAAGCTAGACGGCAGGGTAGGGAAACTGGACAGCGTAATAAAAATGACCGGTAACCCAAGGGAGCGGATCGACAAGCTGGTGGAACGGGTGCAGATACTGGAGGAAAAGCAAAAAGCGCTTGAACAAAATGAAATAAATGTTTACGAGGCCAATTACCAGTCGGCCATCATCAACCTGGTGTCGATGGACAGGGAGATAAAGCCCCTTTTTCTATTTCGTGCGACAAAAGATTTCTTCAACACCCTCACCTGTGGCGACTTTTTTGGCCGAAGCAAAATAATGAAATTTTCATCCTTTTACGTCAATGCACTTTTTTTACTTTTGTAGTACCGTTTTGTAGTATAACCGGGTATTTGTAGTCAAATTGTAGCCAAGGTGAAAATAAGCTGGTTACTGGCAGCCTCGATTAGTTTAATTCATAGACTTACGTACTTCCCCTATCACTATGGAAACTAAAGGCTTTTTTTATGGTTTGCCATGTGGCATTATCTGCATTGTACTAATATTTGTGTTTCAGGTATTCTACTCTTGACCTTAGATATGATAAAACAATAAAAGCCTATTAAAAGCCCTATAAAAAATAGCGCTATCAATATTTTCCAACATATACAAAATGAGGGAAGGTTTATAAATAGGCCAATTGCACAGATTATCCAAAATATGGCTGAAATAAATGAAAATAATAACGTCAATTTGGGTGTCGAAATATTTGCTGAGCTCGTAGGTTTCCAATAAAAATCATTTTCCTCGGCAACTTCTTTTGAAAAAATTGAATAGACGGCAAATTTTGTATTTTCTGATAATTGTTCTTTTTCATATTCTGGAATCAATGACTTTTCAAAACGCTTAATTATATCAATCCAACTCAATGACCAATAGTAATACCCTTTACAGGATAAATGCCAAAGAATACAGACAATAATACCTACAAAGGAAAAAATCAACATGCCATTATTAATTACATTATCTTTATTATATAATGTAGTTATAGCTACTAAAACACCGGCATTTGCAAGATAGTAGTATGACATCCATTTATAGAAATTGTCATTCAATTTATCTCTTGCATCAATAGCTTGTTTATATTGTCTTTCTAAAAATTCAAGTGCTTTATCTTCCATGACAGTTATTTTTATTTGATTTCATTATTGAAACTCACGCTAAATTCTCACTTCTACAATCTTGCTCGTATCTATACCCAAAATATCCACCACTTTTACCATGATCTTGTATTTGCCGGGTTTATCATAAACATGCGGTATGGAGGAAAACTCAATTGTAGGGTTCTTTTTGGTGCGGAAACTTTGCCATTCATTTTCAAACAGATAATTGCCGCTCCATACTTCTTCGGTTTTGCCCTGGTCGTTTTTTATTTTGATAATTTCTTTTCTGTCTTCGTAGTTGAAATCTATGGCCCAATAGTCAACCCAATCATACCAATTTTTTGTTAGGAGCGTTCTGTTTATGATGCCGTCTTTTGATTTTTCAATTTTAATGATCTCCCCGTTTTCTATTATTACTTTGCTGCCAGCGCGCATTTGCTGCTGAATATCCTCTATATCGTCTTGTGTATAGTGAGTAACAAAGTCTGTTAACTCTACGGTTATTGATTTGCCTTTTATTTTTTCTTTTGTATCGAGGTATGCCACATCAAAGAATTTAACCTGGCCTTTTTCTACTGCGCGCTTGTCGAAAACTTCTTTGGGAATGTATTTTAAAATGATGGATACGCCTTTCTCTTTTAATTCCTGTATAAATTGAGGCGTTAAACCCATTTCAAATTCAAAACCCAAAACGTCAACCTGGGTATAAAGTTTTTGCCGACATTCTTCAAATATTTCAAGTAACCGGCTTTGTGTAACCGGAACGTCCAATGGCCCAACATGCACAAACCTGCCTGCCTTGCTGCCATGCAGGGTGGCGTGGCCTTCAATGCGTTTGGATTTGTAGGCTTCCAAGATCAGCTCTACATATAAATCTTCTTTGGCTTTGCGCTTACCATTGGTGAGATCATCCATAAAAAACTGCCGCTCATACTTGCCGAGGTTCAGCATTTCAAAGGCGCGGAAATCTTTACCGGCGCTTTGCAACTCCCGCTGCACACCTATTAACCGTTTACGGGCTGTATGGACTGAAAACCTGCCGAGGTCGGTAGTTATCCATTTACGCCCCAGCTTCTCCGCTACTGCCGCTGTGGTGCCGCTGCCGCAAAAGAAATCAGCTATGAGGTCGCCATCGTTGCTGCTGGCTTTGATGATGCGTTCTAATAGTGCTTCGGGTTTTTGGGTGGGATAATCAAGACGTTCTGTAGATGTATTCCCAACTCGAGATAACTCATCCCAAAGATTATTTACACTTGCACCTTCTGTATCAGTTAAATATTTTTTATGCCCATCTTTTCTTGGTTTACCATTCGATGTAAATTCGATTAGACCTTGTTCTACCAATTCTTCTAGCTTTTCTATTGAGTATGCCCAACTCCTATTCATTCCCGGGACAACACCTCGCCATTCAAATTTCCTTGAATTTCCCGGCGATGTTAAATCGTCACATCTATATAGACCTTTCTCGTCCGTATTTTTATACCTTGATAACTGTTCAGGTGAGTGTTCCTTTGTCTGTAGATTAAAAGCATAATTATCTGATTTAGCATAGAATAATATTGAATCTGTAATAGTTCCATATTTCTTACTGACATTGCTTTTGGCATTAGTTCTTTTCCATGTAATTTCATTTTTGAAATTATCATTGCCATAAATATCATTCAAAATCAATCTTAAATGTGAACTTACTCTCCAATCACAATGCACGTAAATACTTCCATCCTCTGTAAGGAGATTATACATTATTTTGAGTCGCTCATACATCATGGAGAGATAAGATGAAATGCCCTTGCCCCATGTATCGCGGTAAGCAATTTCTTCAATTACATTTTGCGTTTTTTCTGCTGTTTCTCCGCCTATTTCTATATTAAAGCCAAAGTCTGCGCCTACAGCAAATGGCGGGTCTATGTATATCAGTTTCAGGCCGCCCTGGGCTTCTATCTCCTGGCGTATGGGGCCATTGGCGAGGGATGAGAGGATTAGCTTGTTATCACCCCAAATCAGTTTGTTTGTCCAGCCTTTCAATTGCCTGCCGCGAAAGTCGGTTTCAAACATGGAGGACTGTAATTTTTCTTTTTCTTTCCGGGGCTCGTCTATATGCTCTATGCTGTGGAATGGGAGGGCTACATTTGTTATGTCCTCTTTACGGCCATTCCAGAACAGGAATACATCTTCTTCGTCTGCAAAGAACTTGTAGATGCATTCTTTTGGCAATTTTTCACCAGCTTTTATAAGGGCTATGATTTTGTTTTTATCGTTATCGCTTAAATTCATTCCGATGTATTGTTATCAGTTACTTTAAATATTTTTACAACGTCTGAAAAAGATTTAAGACTGTTTTTTTGTTTGTCCCAATCTTCCTGTTTTACATATACCGGAGTGTATGTATAATCGCTTTGAACTGCGTTAATGTCATTGCACCAGGTAGCCAACCTTTTTATTTTACGCAGGTCGTTTAAATCTTCCCTTCCTTTAGTTTCCAATACAAAAAAAGTATTGCTGTTTGTTTTCACAAAAAAGTCGGGATAATATTCCCTTATATTTCCATCCTGGGCCTGATACTCAATTTTAAAGTTTATACCTCCTTCACCCATAGTATTTTTTGCATACGAAATGACATCTTTAAATGGCCCTTCCAATGCTGCGGCAATTTCTAATTCAAAAGGATTATCACCAATAATTTTATTGAACACTGATTTTTGGGAAATTAAAAAAGCCTGATTTTCGGCAATTTTTGGTTTTGTCAATTTCAGAGAAATATAATTTTTTACCTCTGCTATTCCTTTATCAGTAACCGTAAGATCATCAATAGCTTTTTTGAAAGTGGTATAAAGAATTTGTTTGGGATGCGCTTCTGATAAATTGCGTAATGTTTGCGGGTCGCTTAACTCCGTTTCCCGGTTAAAAAGCTGGTATTTTACAAAACTTTCAACCTTAGGATATAACAAATTGAAGCCACTAACCAAACGGCTATCTTTTAAAATACTTGTGGTAAAAAAGCCAATTACATTCCGGTAATCAGGCACAGTATCTTTAAAAATAGTTTTGTGTGAAAAATCTCCGTCAATGTCATTGAAGATGATTTCCTTTAGTTCATCACTACTGAATATTTTGAGTTTGGCTTTTTCGTTTTTGAAATTGCCAACGTCAATTAATTCGAGGTTTTTATATTCTCTATAAATACGGGGGCTCATTTGCGGAATGGGAATATCCAGTGCGTCTAAATCTTTGTTGGGATTTTCTTTGTCCACTTCGACAATCACCGGGGACTTACCTTTACTGCCTTTACCCATTGAGCTATATTCAAACTCAATCCCTTCTGTTTTTAAACTTTCAACAAATTCCAAAAATGCAGGAGTGCCCACCACCACCAATGTTTCCTGCATATCTAATGAAAACATTTTACGCAAACCACGGCCAATTGTTTGTTCCGGTAAAATTTTAGAATCTGCACCAAAGGGCCTTAGCCCTACAATAGTAGATACATTTCGCACGTCCCAACCTTCGCGCAGCATCAATACTGAAACTACGGATTTATAAGGTGAAAAATCATTGTCTATTTCATCTGCTGCCTTACGAAGTTTATCTAAATCCTCTTTATCCTTTTTGCTACTTGCTGTTTCTTTTATATCGCCTGAATTGTTTGTATGAATAGTCAGGACGGCGTTTTTTAACAGCGGGTAATTACTTTCTAAAAAAGCCGCCGCCTGGTCTGCTTCTTTGGTACTCATTGTCATAATAAACAGTATTGGTGTTTTTTGACTTTTGAGCGCTTCATATTGCTGTTCCCATTCCAAATAACCCAAATGAATATAATCCCGGTAACGTTCAATAAAATCATTTGAATCTTTTTCCTGTATTTTCTGCCTTGACGCTTCATCCGGCAAAACAGGGGATTTTACTACATTTTGTTTTATAGCTTCCACCAATGGATAGTCGCATATAGTCTGTACAAAAATTCCACCGCTTGTATGCCTGGGCGTTGCTGAATAATCGGCCTGCAGGCTTATACCATTGCCTGTTTTTAGTTTCAATTTGTTGCTTATGTCCTCAATATTCCTGAACCAAGCTAATGTGTTATCATGTATGTGATGCGCTTCGTCATTCAGAATGACTAAATCTTTTATCTTATCGCTTCGCATTACTTTACCTAAGTCCAAACCTTTGGAAGTATCAGCATCGGGTTTAGGTTTTACGCCTAAAAATGTAGTTTCAAAAGACTGTTCCGCTTCTTCATTGAAAAATACCCGGTGAATATTGGTTAGGAAAATATTGCCCGATTCAGTAATTGGCTTTAAATCGTCCTGTATGTGTAACGTAAGCTGGAAGTCATTTTGCCAGTCTTTATCATCTAAGCCATTATCAGGAATAAAAGGCTCTTCAAAAAACATTTTTAATCCTGCAAAATCTTTTAGCAGCCGGTTAAGTACAATGATGTTTGGGGCAATCACTAAAAAATCTTTTGAAAGTGTACTGTCAGCTTCATATAGTTTATGGAAGTATGACCATACTAAGGTTAAACCCATTACTTTGGTTTTACCTGCGCCAGTGGCCATTTTTATAACATACCTTGTCCAGGTTTCATCAAACATTCCCGCACTTACCCGCCCGGATGAATCATACCGCATCAAATCATACTTATCTTTTGCCTTAGCAACTTCATACAGGTAAATAATGGATTCTATTGCTTCACGCTGGGAAAAGTAAAAGTTGAATTTTTTTTGATTAATAAAATGCTCCTGGTTAAACCAATAATTCAATAATGATATAGACGTAGCTGAGGCACCTTTGTAACCGTCATCCCTCCATTTTGCAACAGCTAAACGGATTTTGTAAACCAATGGCGGCAATAACTTTTCATAAGCATTTTGAAAAGCGTCCATCTGATTTTGAGACGGAGCCCAACGTTCATTGGGTGAAAGGATTTTAAACGGATCTATCTTAACCATTGTATATGCTTAGTGTGTGCCGTAAATATAGTTTATCTTTTGGCAGGTAGGTATTAGATAAATTTCGTTTTTGGCTTTACATCAATTTTGGGTAATGATGCGACTTGATAAAACCTGAAATTTGTTCTTTTGTTTTTCGCATCGTTATCCAAAATGGATGCGGCAAGAATAGGTGAAGCTGGGTAGGGTTACTGTGGCTGGTGTTCGCGGCAGTAGGACTATTTGTTTTTTAAAGACTCTATCTAATGAGTAATTGCAAATTTTAAATCCTCATAAATATACTTAGCTTTTTTCCTTGCATCATTTGCATTGACGTTATTAAAGTGAATCTCATTTTGAAAAGTGGGCCAGCAATTTAATTTGGTACGTACCAGGTAAACAATTTCTGCTTCAATTGCTTCAATAAACTCTTTATTATCATCATAATTATTTTCAAAAACAGCTACACTGAGAATTAATTTCCTATGTCTGTTTATATTTTTATCAAAAAATTTGTGACCATATTTTTTTGAATTGCGCAATCTTGCCTTAATAGATCGTTTTGTCTCTCCTACATAAAGAATTTTTTTACCGTAACTGACGATATAAATTTTTCGTCTGCCGGGGTTAAAAGCCTCCCCATCATCCTCCAAAGGAGAAAAAGATACAGAACAATTATCATTGTCATTAATAGTGATCTTAAACCTTTTAAAAGTATATTCTTTCATATTTTTTTTGCCAAAGTAATAAATAACCAGCAATTAATATTAGTTCTATGTAAAGTGAATTTACCTTTTGCATTAAAGAAAGCCTCCGGGGTCAGTAGGACAGTTAGTATTATTTACCCATTTATTTTGGCAGCAATGGTGAGGTAATTGATTGGCAGGAATAATAAAGAATTTCCACTGGGGTGCGCAGGCTAATGGTAAAGGTGGGGAATGAATGAAGGGAGCAAGCTGTAAAGGCTATGAATGAAACAGGTCTGCTCCGGGTGTGTGTGGCTATAAACGTGGGCAACCGGGGCGGTCTGTGAAATGAATGTGCGGCGGGGCTTGTGTACTGAATGAATGAGCCACTTTTACGTGCGGAGCAATTTGATTGCTGCTGTGTTCGGGTTTCGTGGGTTGAGCAGCTACCAAATGCGGGGCTAATAAACAGGCTTAATTCTTTATTCTTTCTGCTCCATTGAAAGGGCGGTGGGGAGCGTGGGTTTTCGGGCGGTAAGGCATGGCGTGGGTTGGGTGTGCGGGCTACTTTACATAATGTGGTTATAGAGCATTTTTGCTGCCTCTATAACTACACATTATGTAAATGTAGCTTGGCGTTATTTTTATTGTTGGCTGTGATGCGTTGGCTATGCTCTTTGCAGCGGGGCGTAGGCGCTGTGTAATGGCAGGCTGCAATGTGGATAATGGTAAGCCTCAGACAGCAATAGAAATAACAATGCGCGGGCTGTGGTTGGCCGGGCAAGCCGTGCGCCCATCATTAGATGCGTTTCCTTTGGTTTTTTTGATAGTGGGTTGATTTTGTAGAGGATTAGATATGGGGCTTAATCAGGGAACGGGAGCTGGGCGTATTATGTACTGCATTTGAACGCTAGATGGGCAAATTTCAGGGATAAAGGTTTTTTGATAAGATAGCCACACAAAACAGTAAACGAGGAAATTTGAGGCAATCTTTATTACATTGAAATAATATTGGGTAAAAAACTCAGCAAAATGTTTCCTCAAGAAAAGTTACCTTTATAAACAATCGTACTGGAACTACGAATTAAGATATTGCCTTGCATAAATGTGTTATGTTCCAGATGTATCCTCA
>Ga0182030_10007899_pt1 | contig 22132 bp, 18 predicted proteins | sample 812S3MmetaG_FD_121299 | JGI IMG/M metagenome (GOLD analysis project Ga0182030, IMG submission 121299) | Permafrost microbial communities from Stordalen Mire, Sweden - 812S3M metaG (Illumina Assembly) | ecosystem: Environmental > Terrestrial > Soil > Wetlands > Permafrost | place: Sweden... | reverse complement strand
GGGGTGGCCGCTGTTTCCCATGGCGGGAGACGAAGCGGATTTAAAACAGCGGACCTGGGTGTTCAATTCCATTGTTCAATTCACCAACGGATTGCGCGAGGCGAACATCGCACTCTACTGTCTTGATCCTTTCGACCTGGGCAGAACGAATCCCTTCTACTATCAGGGCTACCTGAAAGGCGTACCGGCTGCGAAAAGCGCTGAATATGGCGATCTCGCACTGCAGGTCCTGGCCGAGCATTCCGGAGGACAGGTGATCATTAACGGAAGAGATATTTCCGGCGCGTTGAACACGGCAGTTCGCGATGCGAGCGCAAGCTACGAGCTCACCTTCGAGGCTGCTACCGGCGATCGGCCCAACGAGTACCACGCCTTGCAGGTTCAGGTGGACAAGCCGAACGTGAAGGTACGCACCACTTCGGGCTATTACGCGCGAACGCCCGAGCAGATGCAGCTGAATGCGCATTAGGGTGCTGCGGGATGAATGCGCTACGTGGCCTTGGTGTGCGAAGGCTTGCCTTTGCTGGAGGTGCCGTCGTCCGAACGGCTGACCGGTGATTGCGGGCCGGGAATTTGGCTAAGTGGTGTACGCGCCGATACGTGTCTCGTGGCTGGTGAGTTCGTCGCAGGCGCGGTCCAGGGTCTCGTATTCGGCATCGTGCTGCTTGCGGAACGCGCGGAAGGCCGGTTCGCTGGTCCAGCGATCGATGGTGAGGTATTTTCCCGAATCGTAGGCATCGTGGAGCAGCTCGGTGCCCTTGTAATCGGGCGAGCTGCGGAAAAGCTGCGCCCATGCGCCCTCTGGACGGTAGGCCGCTTCAAACGCGGCAATCTTTTCCTCGGCAATTTCAAACTGCCAGACAACGACAAACATGCGCGCCCCAATTGCTGCCATTTTTATATTGATTCCTATGGTAGCGCGCCAGAGTCGGAACCGCGCGCCAGCACTTCCGCGAAGTGCATCGCCTGCTTGTGGCCGAGCTGGCTGATCTGTTCGCGGCAACTGAATCCATCGGAGACGATGATGGTTTCGGGGCTTGCGGATTGGATCGCGGGAAGCAATTCGTCCTGCGCAATCGTCTTTGAGACTTCGAATTTCTCCGCTTCGAATCCAAACGGGCCGGCCATGCCGCAGCAGCCTGCATGGATGGGTTCGACGGTCGCGCCGGCGCGGCGAAGCACCGCAATCTCGTTGCCTGCTCCGCCAAAGACGGCCTTGTGGTGGCAATGGCCGTGGACCAGGATGTGCGATCCCGCGAGCGTGCCTGCTGCGAAATCAGGCGGCGCGTTGGCCGCTAGCCAGTCGGCGAGGAGCCAGACCTGTTCACGCAAACGAAGTGCACGAGCGTCGTTTGGGAATAGCTCGTGGAGTTCGTCCTTGAAGACACTGGCGCAGCTTGGTTCTAGAAAAACGAATGGCAGACCGGCGTCGATTTGCGGATTCATGCGATCGAGCACGCGTGCCAGATAGTGGCGCGCCGCGCCCAGAAAACCGAAATCGTATAGCGGTCGGCCGCAGCAGAGGTGGCCCTTCGGGCTTGTGACTGCGAAGCCCGCGGAAGTCAGGACGGATTCCGCCGCGGCGAGGGTTTGCGGGTGGTAGTAGTTGTTCCACGTATCCACCCACAAGAGGACTGGCCGTCCAGGCAATCGCCCTTCGGGCACCTGCGCCACCTGCGGTGGGGCTGACTGCGCTTCGCGCCCTTGCGGTGTGCGCTCCCAAAGATTCTTGCGTTGAGCTGCGCGAGATTTCGTGTAACTGGCAGGCGCGAGTCTCGGCAATTCCCTTGCCTGCGCAATGCCCACGATGCGTTTGATCAGCGGACTCGTGATTGGTCCGTTGAGAATCGCGTTGGTGAGAGCCGGAGAGAGCGAACCGAACCGAGCCATTTTGTCCGCGAATCCGAAGATATAGTGGTGCAGCGGATGCAATCGTCCCTTGTAATGCTGAGCCAGAAACTCCGATTTGTAGGCCGCCATGTCCACCTGCACGGGGCACTCTGTCTTGCAGGCTTTGCAGCTCAGGCACAGGTCCAGTGCCTCATGAACGGCCTCGCTGCGAAATCCCTCTTCGCGCAGCGCTCCCTCGAGCATCTCCCAGAGGAGGTGCGCCCGTCCGCGCGTTGAGTGTTGCTCCTGTCCCGTCGCACGGTAGCTGGGACACATCACGCCGCCTTCGGTTTTGCGACACGCACCCACGCCCACGCACCGCTCGGTCGCGTGGGTCAATGACCCGCCATCGTTGGCGAAGACGAAGTGCGTCTCGAGTGCTCTTTCCTGCGATCCATGCCCCAATCCGGCCCTCGAATCGTGCTCCTCGATTTCCTTTCCCGCGTCTTCTTCCTGGCGCGGGCCAGCCGAAGGCAGTTGGCCCCACCGCAGGTGGTGGCCAACCCGCAGGGGTTGCTTCAAATTTTCGACGGGATCGTAGACACGGACCGCATCGATCAGCTTGCCGGGATTCATGCGGTTATCGGGATCCCAGAGTGCTTTGAATTCGCGGAAGGCTTGCATCAATTCCGGCCCAAACATCTTGGGCAAAAGCGCCGCGCGAGCCTGGCCGTCGCCGTGCTCGCCGCTCAGCGACCCGCCGAAGTGCAGCACGACATCGGTCGCGCGATCGAGAAACTCGCGGAAATTGCGCAGTCCCTGCTCCGACCTGAAATCGAAATTAATGCGCATGTGCACGCATCCCTGGCCGTAGTGCCCATAGAGCGGACTGCGATAGCCGTATTCGTTCATCAGCGTCGTGATGCTGCGCAGGTAAGCTCCAAGCTTGGCCGGATGCACCGCGGCATCTTCCCATCCTTCCCAGCGATCCGGCTCGCCGGGCACAAATACCACCGCACCGAGTGCAGATTCGCGCACGTACCATACACTCGCGGCTTCCTCAGGCGTGCAAATATGTGCGGCAGGCGGGCAAGGCCAGTCGCGGCAATCGTGGATCAGTGCTTCTGCTTTGAAGCGTGCCTCTTCGGCGGTCCACGCGCCCATCTCCACCAGCAGAAAGCCCACGCCGGCGGGAAGCTGGTCAAGTTCTCTAAGAGCGAGCCCTTTGCGGCGCATGAATTCGACCAGCAGGTGATCAAATCCTTCGAGACCGATGGGCCCATGTTCAAGCGCGAACGGAACCGCATCGGCGGCGAGGAATCCGTCGGGGAATCCGAGCACAGTGAGAACGCGGAACGGTGGACTTGCCGTGAGGTTGAGCTTCGCCGAGACTACCGTGGCGCACGTGCCTTCGCTGCCCACCAGAGCGCGCGCCACGTGAAATCCGTTTTCGGGCAAAAGCTCGTCGAGGTTGTAGCCGGAGACGCGGCGCGGGATGCGCGGAAACTTTTCGCGGACCAGATCGGAGTATCGGTCGCGAATGCGTGCGAGACCGGCGTAGATTTTGCCCACGCGGCCACCTGCGCCAATCAGGCTGTTGAGTTGGTCGGGGGTGGCGCGGCCCACAGTCAGGCGCGTGCCGTCATAGAGAACGATGTCGAGCGATTCGACATTGTCAGCGACCTTGCCGCCGAGAAGGCCGTGCACGCCACAACTATTGTTGCCGATCATGCCGCCCAGGGTGCAGCGCGAGTGGGTGGCGGGGTCGGGTGCGTAGGTGAGGTGATGCTGCTCTGCCGCGTCGCGCAGGCGGTCGAGAACGACGCCAGGCTGCACTGTCGCGAGTTTCGCGCTGGCGTCGATCGTGCCCAATGCGTTCATGTACCTGGAAAAATCGAAGACGACCGCGACGTTCGCGCACTGGCCCGAGAGGCTGGTGCCCGCGCCACGTGGCAGCACAGCGGCGCCCAGCGCTCGGCATGCGGCCAGCGCGGATTCCACGTCGGCTGCGTTGCGCGGATAGACGACGCCGATGGGGAGCTGGCGATAATTCGAGGCGTCGGTTGCGAAGAGAGCGCGGGACCCGAGGTCGAAGAGAACGTCGCCGCGGACGGTGGAGCGGAGACGGACCTCAAGTTCGCGATGGGCGGCGAAGCGCTCGTGCTCGAGCGGTGTGAAGTTATTGAGGATCGGCAGCGAGGAATGGCTCACTGGGGAATGTTAGCGCGTTCGGTGCATGGGAAGCCGAGACAAACATTGGGCCTAGCCAATGTTACCGATCAGAAGCGCCCGTGAGGCTCGCCCGGATACGCCCACTTACCGCGTGGGCCACTCTTCGACGAGGATGCCGAGGTCGTTCAGCTGCTGGATTGCGGCTTCGACGTTGCGCCGGATTTTTGCGCGGTCCTTGGGGCTCGCACCGGGAGCTTCGGCAACAGCGATCACCCGGCCGTAGCGCCATGCACTGGGCGGAAGCGCAACGATCGCCCCTGCCAGGTCTGCCGGCCGCAGTTGCAATTCCTGGCGCCGCGCGGCCGCGGGCCGCAGCATGGTTCCCTCACCCACCGGGCTCGGGTTGGCATCGGCCAGATTGACACGCAGGTCCAGAGAATCCGCTTCCACCGAAAGGAACGGGTTGGCCCAGGCGCCGGGCTCGCGAATGTCGATGTAAAGACTTTTGGTGGGCAACGGGATGCTGGCCAATTGGGCACGCTGCTGGTCGCGCAGTGTGGCTGTGGCCTGGGCCTGGCGCTCGGCGTTGGCCGCCTTCTGAGCAACGCCTTCCACCGCCTGCTCTTCCCTATGGCACGCGGTGAGAGCGACGAGCAAAAGCAGGCCCATCGCGGCCAATCCCCTTATCCGGACTGCATGAATCACATCTCAAGAATACCAGCCGGCCGCAATCTCATCTGCCGGTCCAACTGGGAAGGCGTTTGGCAAGGAAAGCTTGCGTACCTTCGGTCTTGTCGGCAGTTCCACAGAGATGACCAAAGCCAGCGGCCTCGCGCTGAAGAGCGGCTTCGAGCGGCAGATCGATGCCCTCGTCCACCACGCGCAACGCTTCGGCTACGGCGAGAGGTGCGTTGGCGGAGATCTCGAGAGCTAACGTTTCGGCGCGTTGCATCAGCTGGCCGGCGGGGACGACTTCATCGACGAGGCCGATGCGGAACGCCTCCTGGGCATCGATAATCGCGCCGCTGAGCAGGAGCTTGAGCGCGGCGCCGCGGCCGACCAGCCGAGGCAGCCTCTGTGTTCCGCCGTAGCCGCAGATGACGCCGAGTTTGACCTCCGGCAGGCCCAGGCGCGCATCGTCCCCAGCCAGACGCAGGGTGCAGGCCATCGCGAGTTCGCATCCGCCACCGAGAGCGAAACCCTGGATGCAGGCAATGACGGGCTTACCGAGGGTTTCAACTTTGCGGAAGATCGCCTGACCGCGCAATGCAAATGCTCGACCCTCTTCGGGAGTGAGCGGGGCCAATTCCCGGATGTCGGCGCCGGCGGCAAAGGCGCGGCCCCCTGCGCCGGTCAGCAGGCTGACGCGAATGTCGGAGTCGCCCGCGAGTTCATCGAAGGCTGATTCCAGTTCGGTCAGCGTCGCGGCATCGAGAGCATTCAAGACTTTGGGCCTGTCGATGGTGACGATGGCGAGAGGAGAGCGCTTTTCAAGGCGGAGGTTTGCTGTTTCCATGGGAACAAAGGCTAGCAGAATGGAGGCAGATTTCGGGTGCTCGTAATTGATCTCGCTGGAGGAGTAACTTCCAGATTGCGGTGACACACCCAGAGCCGCCCTTGAGAAGTTGTTTCGGCTTGACCTTGGGCTCCGCGCCGCTATGATGGGCCAGTCACGAATGAAACGAATCTGCGGTTCGGCAATTCTCGGCTTGGTTCTCTGCGCCTCCGCTCTCGCTCAGCAGCGGACCGCTGCAATCGACTTAACCAAATTTGGATTCCCATCTGCCAGCAGGGCATGGAATCCTGACGCATGCACTCCTGCTTATCGCGGATATCACTGGATTCAATGGTTGGATGATCAGCACATCGTCGCGGTGTTCAACACTACTCCGGTATGCCCGCCCGGCGTCCAAGACGCGTTCATTTCTGGGAACGTCAGAGTCGTCGTGCTCACCGTGGAGGGAAAGCTAGAAGCTGAGAAAGACATTCCTTATATCGCTGATTTGTGGGAGACGAAAACTCCGGGGTCGGGCCTGGCAATCGGTCCCGGGGGCACGATTCTCGTGATCGTCCCCGGCGTGCCCTGGGAAAACGTTCCTAATGCTGATGGTATGGTGCGAGTCTTCACGCGAGATCTGCAGCCCGTGCAGAGTATTCTGACGGAGACAGCTTCCACAGCCATGGAATACAAGACGTTTACACACTTTGGCATTCACTTCGAGGGTGTCACCATCGATCACAACGCGGTTGTGTTTTCGGAAGACACAGGCATCGGCAAGCCGCAAAAGTGCCTCCTCTTTGCGGAAGTGCCACTGAAGCAGGTTGGGGAGTGCGGTGCGGGGGTCATTAGAATGCAGCGGGAGAATTTCGATCCGGAAGCCCGGTCCCCGGCTTCGGAGAACGAAATCGCGACGGCATTTCTAGGACGCTCCGCCGATCAGTCACGCTCGGCCGTGTTCTTTGTTAGGGATCGTCCCATTTGCGACTTGGCAGGCGCATTTTGCCCTGGCAAAGGCACTCTTGTCGTGTATGAAGCACAAACCAGAGAACCTTTGTTTCGTCGAAAATTTTCGGTCGATGCTGCGCTTGCGTTTTCGCCGGACGGTCGGAAGATCGCGTCTTTCCTTCACAACGACGTGAAGATCATCCCTATACGCCAATAGACGGTTGCGTGATCACAAGGCCGAGTTACGGCCGTCTTGTGGAAGGCTCGTTTGCCTGAGTTGGCTACTGCAGCAAACTCGGCTCGATCATGCCGTAAATCTCGTCGGACGCGTTCCTTACCTGGTTCACGATTTCACGCAACTCGGCGGCATCCATAATGCGTACGCTGCCGTCGACGCGAACCGAGAGGTCCCCTTCCCGGTCATACCCCACCTTGACGCGATCCAGCTCGTGGTTCTGTACGAGCAGAGTGCGCATGAAGTCGGTGGTCACTGGCAGGTGCTGGTTTTCGGCAACTGTCACAAAGACCACCATGGTTGAATCCTTTACGGTCACGACGACCTTAATGTTCTTCAGATGGTCCCCATTGAATGGAATCATCCAGACCGTGGGCGACTTCGTGTTTTGGAAGTGATAGCTATCGGCCTGCATCAGGTTGACGATTTTTTGAGCACTATCGTCAGTGGTAGATGTCGTGACGTGCAGCGCGATTGGACTGTTGCCGGTGACGGTCGCCGCGCGCGCTCCCAATGGCAAGAGAACCAAGGCAGCAAGCCAAGCGCACGCTGAGCGTGCATCGAAGTGACATTCCATAGGAACCGCCCCTTTTGCCGGGTAACGTGCACAGAGTAACCGGGGGTGGAAACTACGGGAATGCCCCAAACAGGTCAGAGCAACCCGAAGGTCACGCTTCCGTTCCAAATCAGGAACGGTTCTGCTTGGGAAGTTGTTCAAAAGAAGGAGGCGCAAAAGAAATCGGGTGGCGCCCTGCGAGAGGCAGCCACCCGGAAGTGATACGCAACTTAAGTAAAGGATATTCAGGAGACAACCACAGGCTAAAGGGCAGCTCACATCCTGTCTTGGGTCCTTCGAATGAGCCCCGACTCCTCCTTGCCAGTGATTTCAAGCTCCTCCCAAAGGTGGAGTTCGACCCAGTCTTGCGTGCATTGCCCGCTCCACCCAATTACTGTGGATATGCGCGCTGCCACTGATGCAATGCAGCCGCAGGCGAAATCTGCACGAACCGTTGATCGACACAGTGGCCAACACGGAATTGCACGAACAACCCCGCAGCGAGCGGAGACGTGCCATACCTCGCGGGAGTTGGATCTTCCTTGGTGCGCTGTCGATCGGTGGCGTGTCGATGTGTTCAGCGCTTGAGCCGACCACGCCGCTGGCCGAATTCGGGCGCCAATCGTGGGCAATGGAAAACGGGTTGCCGCAGAACAGCGTGCATGCCCTGGTGCAGACGCGCGATGGATTTATTTGGCTCGGAACGGAAGCGGGATTGGTCCGGTTCGATGGAATTTCTTTCCTGGTTTTGGACCAGCATTCGAGGCCGGCGATCCTGAGCGGCGACATCCGCAGCTTGGTGGAGACTCCCGACGGCACGCTCTGGGTGGGAACCGCCGAAGGGCTGGCTCGCTTGAAAGATGGAGCTTTTGCACGATTGGGGGCACACGAAGGGTCTCCGGAGGGCGCAATTACCGCATTGAAGGAGACTCCGGAAGGAAGACTGCGCGTCGAGACCTCGCGGGAAGCAGCCGAATACAGCAGCCAGGGATGGTCGAGGGCAGAGATGACAGCCACGCCGCCAAAGGACGAGATTGTATTTGCGGCGAAGCTGGCTAGCGGTGAAACCGCATCAGCTACCCGAAGCGCAGTCGTAGTCATGCGCGGCTCGCGGCCGGTTCTCTTGACTGTGGGGCACGAGTTGCCGGGGACGAGGATTCAGGCTCTGCTCGCGGATCGCGAAGGCTGCCTCTGGGTCGGAACCAATGGCGGGCTGGCGCGCTGGTGTAGCGAAAAGGTTCAAGTGCTTCCTGCGACCGATCCGCTTGCCGGCGCTTCGGTTTTGTCGCTGCTTGAAGATCGCGAAGGCGACCTGTGGGTGGGCACAGAGACCGATGGATTGCAGGTGCTGCGCGACACGCGCTTTCACAACATCGGAACACGCGAAGGGTTATCGTCTGAAGCAACGACCACGGTGGTGGAAGACAGCGCAGGCAAGATGTGGGTGGGAACAGACGGGGGCAGCCTGAACGTTCTGCGGCGCAGCGCAAGCATTCCGGGAGCCACAACGACGTATGCTGTCCGCGACGTTCTTTTGAGCAATGTGATTCTTTCCCTGGCGGCTTCAAAGAGCGGGGACTTGTGGGTGGGGACGCCCGATGGACTGAACCGGATTCGCGGGAGCGCAGTCGATTCATTCACTTCTGCTGACGGGTTGCCCGACGATTTCATTCGCTCGCTGTTGGTGGATAAAGATGGCTCCCTTTGGATCGGCACCCGGCGCGGGCTCGCGCACTGGACGTTTGCGGACGGCGGCAAGAACGCGATGCGTTCAGCGGCGCGCAAAGAAACGTTCACGCAGGCGAATGGCTTAGGCAGCGATCTGGTAGGCGCGATGGCACGGGACCCCCATGGAAGCCTCTGGATCGCGACGTTCGCAGGACTTTCACGGCTCAAAGATGGAAAAATCGCGAACTACACAACCGCCAATGGTCTTTCCAGCAATGTGGTCACGGCGTTGCTTCCGCGTACTGGTGGAATGCTGTTGGTTGGCACACAGGACCACGGATGGAATCTGTGGGACGGCGAGAAATTTTCTGCGGTGCGAGACAGCGTTTTGAAAGACACAAGTGTCCGCGCAATTCTTGACGATGGACAGAATCATCTCTGGTTCGCGACCGGCAAAGGCATTGCGCGTTGCGATTGCACCATGACTGTGGACTGCACGCACTGGGTCGAGTTTGGCTCCGCTGACGGATTGCGCAGCCGCGAGACAGCCATCAACAGCCACCCATCCGCGTGGCGGTCGCGGGATGGATACCTGTGGTTTGCAACGCCGAAAGGGCTGGTCGAAGTCGATCCGGCGCATTTCCCCGTCAATACCGTGCCGCCCCCGGTCGTTGTGGAGCGCTTTGCCGTTGACGATGTCGACCGGCCCCTGCGGGGGGCAGACTCTCGGACGAGAGTTCCTGCGGGGCATAATCATTTCCAGTTCGAATACGCGGGGTTGAGTTTTGTTGCGCCGCAAAAGGTTCGCTACCGCTATATGCTCGATGGATTCGATCGCGAATGGACGGACGCAGGCGCACGGCGCGTCGCCTACTACACCAACATTCCGCCGGGAAAATACACCTTCCGCGTGCAGGCCGCAAATAATGACGGGGTGTGGAATTTGCAAGGGACGACTCTCGAATTTGAGCTTTTGCCGCATTTCTATCAAACGCTCTGGTTCTATGTACTGTTGACGATCGCTGTCGCGGGCCTGGTGGCAACGCTACTGAAACGGCGCCTGCTTCATGCTGAGCGCGAATTCAAGGCTGTGCTCGGGGAACGCAATCGGATTGCACGCGAGATTCACGACACGCTGGCGCAGGGTTACGTTGGCATCTCGGTGCAGTTGGAGGTGCTGACCGAACTTCTGCGGCATAACAAGGTAGACGCCGCAACGAAACAACTGGACACGACGCGCACGCATGTACGCGAAGGGCTCGCCGAGGCGCGCCAGTCGATTTGGGCGCTGCGGTCGCAGGACTCGGGAGAAAAGACGTTGCCGGTGCGATTGAGGCGTGTCACAGAGAGAGCTGACGGCCATGGTATCGAAGCGAAATTCAGCGTCTTTGGGGCCTATCGGCCGCTTTCGCCGGGCATCGAGCGTGAAATCCTGCGCGTAGCCCAGGAGGCCATCCATAATGTAGAGAAGCACGCGGGCGCGCAGCATCTCTCCGTTCGGCTGGATTATGGTCCGGCGGAAATCGCACTTGAAGTGCGTGACGACGGGCGAGGTTTCACAACGAGCGAAGAAACCGCGTCGGCGCCAGGGCACTACGGGTTCACGGGAATGCGAGAGCGCGCAGCTGCAATTGGCGGCACACTGGAAGTGACAAGCGAGGCGGGAACGGGAACGTCGGTGCGCTTGCACGCGCCGGCGCCCAAAACGGGACCAGGCGAGGCACCACGAGAGGCGGAATAAAAATTGGGACAAGAATTGATTCGCGTACTGGTGGTGGAAGACCATCACGTTGTTCGCCAGGGACTAGTGGCGCTGCTGAATGTTGTGGATGGTATTGAAGTGGTGGGAGAGGCTGCCGATGGCGTGGAGGCGATCACGCAATTTCGCAAGCATCAGCCGAATATCACGCTGATCGATCTGCGGCTTCCGCGCATGGGTGGCGTCGACGTGATTCAGCGGGTCCGCATGGAAACGCCGCAGGCGCGATTCATCGTGCTGACAACCTATGACGGGGATGAAGACATTTATCGCGCCTTGCAGGCGGGGGCGCGCGCGTATTTGCTGAAGGGCATGACGAGTGACGAGTTGATTGCGACGATTCGCACTGTGCATGCGGGAAAATCGCACATCCCGCCGGCGATTGCGCAGAAGCTTGCGGAACGGATGGGCACCGAAGAGCTGACGCCGCGCGAGTTCGACGTGCTGGAACAGATTGTGTATGGCAAGAGCAACAAGGAGATCGCTACCGAGCTTCAAATCTCGGAAGCTACGGTGAAGACCCATATCAACAGCCTGCTGGGCAAGCTGGGAGTGACCGATCGCACGCAGGCGGCGACGGCCGCGATCCAGCGCGGCATTGTCCCGCTCGAATCGCTCAAGAAAGCGAAACCATGAAACCGGGGATTTGTGCGGCGGTCTTGCTGTTGTTGCTCTTTCCGCTGGCGCAGGGGGAAAGGACTATCTGGCGGCAGGCCACGGATGCGGAGCTGGCTTCGCTGCTGCCCACGCGCGCTCCTGTGGAGAAGGAACACATTGAAACCGAGATGCGCACGGCGAGCGGCATCGTGAACAGCCAGGGCCGTTACATTGCCGGTGTTGTGTTGATCACGGCGGGCTACTCGGCCGACGGAAAATACTCGCACTACCTTGTGGTGCAAGCACCGATTCGCATTGGCGGCGTTTCGTTGAAGCCCGGCGAATATGTTTTTGGCTATACGCACGCGGGTGATTTGCTGAGTGTGCATTTCAACGAGGCGGCGACGGGAGCGCTGGTGGGCACGACGGATGCGCATCTACTCACCGGGATGAGAGGCATCACGAGCTTGCGCATCTGGCCGCCAGGAGCGAAGGCCCTGATTCAGATTGGGCGATTTGGAATGCCGTACACGCTGGGTAGGGAGTAAACGTCAGGGATCAGGATCAGGGAAAGGCCCACGCAACTGCGTGGGCCTTTGTCTTTGGGTAAATTGCGGTTCCTTTCCTCACCTTTGCGCAGTCAATAAGGGCTTTTGTCCGGCCTGCGCCGCTGGATTCACTTGCGCATTCAGAAAATCGGTCAGGTCGTTCACGTCCTGCTCGGTGCCAACCATCGGAGGCATGAACTTCTTATAGGGTGAGTCGTCCTTGTTCTGATGAAGCATGACGATGAAGTTGCGGATGTTGGCGCGGTCGCGTCCGTCGAGTAATTGACGCAGCGGCCGGTAGCCGTCAAGGGTGTGGCAGGAACCGCATTCACCGCGGAAGATGGCTTCGCCGCGTGAGTAGCTTGTGGTGGCAACGCCTGCGCTGCCCCACACCCAGTTGGATGTGACGAGATAGCCCTGCGCATTGATGCGGCTCACGTAGGGAACGCGTACCCCGTTCGAATACATCCAGCGGCCGATCACGTAGGGCTTGCGCAGCATTTCGCGGCTGTACTCACCGGCGCCGGTCGCAATGTAGACCAAAAGCAGAACAGCACAAGCGTGCGAAAGGTTAAAGTCTGTGGGGTTGCGGTAGGCCAGGAAGTACGCGACGCCGATGATGGTGGCCGACGTGATGACGATGATGAGCGCCATCCTCGTAACGATAGAGAAAGTGCCTGAGTTAATGGTGTCGATTCCGAGGGTGAGCAGCGCGCGCTGCGACGATGGCACCATGAAGAGATACCAAACGAGCAGAAACGGCGTGGCAACGAAGGAAGGCACGAGCCACTTGACGCTCCACTTGACCATGCTGGCCTTGAGGGCAGGCTCCTTGTCGCCATCCAGGCGGCTTGAGGTGATGAGCGCCCATACGCCGGCCAGCGAGGTGCAGACGCCGACGCGCATCAAGAGGCTGGGCCAGTAAGTGGGATTAAAGAACGCGTTCCAGAATTTACTGGCTTCGGCGCCTGTACCGGCGACTGCGAGCCAGTTGTCTCCCGGCGTAAGCATGAAGGCGAGAATGCCGTTGATGATGATGAGCGTCGAGGCGGAGGCGCCGGCGTAGACCCATCCCACGGTGAGATGCAACTTCTCGTCGATACGGCCCCAGGTGCTGTAGTAGACCGCGATGGTGGTGAGCTCAACGAGAAAGAAAACCCACTCCATCGCCCAACCGAAGACGAAGTTGTGAATCAGCGTGCTGGTGGCCTCAGGATGGGTGAGACCGATGGCGAACCAGATACCAACTCCGGTGACAGTCCCGAAGACCGCCGTAAGGACCAGAAAGAACTTGGAGTGGCTGGCGAGTTGTTTGAGCCAGGCGGCGCGCAGTCCGGGGTCCTTCATGCGCAAAGCTTTGCGCTCGGCAATGGGCAGGTAGAAACCGCCGCCCACCGCGAACTGCGAGATCACTACGTGGAAGATGGCGATGATGCCGATGACCCAGCCCGAGCCGAGATGCGGAATGTACCAGAAGGGATAGTTCATGTTTACTCCAGTGGACAGCGAATGAGAGAAGCAGAGAAACAGTGAGACAGAGAAGCAGTTGTCAGCCACTCTTGATCTTCAATTGATCCAGGAGCGCGAAGAGCATTTTTCCAACTTCATGTGAAAGAGCAACTGGTTGGTCAAAGAGGCTCGAATCTCCCAGGCCCAACAAACTTGCGATCTCCAACTGCGTCTGCAACTCGCAGTTTGAAGCGCGTGCGATGAGAAGAAAGCGCTTGAACTCAAGCCGGTTCATGCGTCCAAACCCTTCCGCGATATTGCTTGGAACAGAAACAGCTGAGCGCCTCATTTGGCTCCTGAGCCCGAAGACTTCTTCGCGTGGGAAACCCTTGGTCAATCGATAAGTCGCAATCGTCAGTTCCATCGACCTTTGCCACACCTTGAGATCCCGAAACGATTGCACTTTCGAATTTGCCGTTGATGCCTTCACTCGTTTCGGCCTGCCGACTTCTGTTTCTCTGCTTTTCTACTTCTCTGTTTCACTGTGCTACCGAATCGTCCAGTAGCCGATGGCTGTTGTGGCCAGCAATGCAAACACTGCAATCAGGCCGAAGTAATGTGCGGTGCGGCCGCGGCGTCCGGACTCCTTTGTGGTGTCGTAAAAGGGGATGAGAACCCATAGCGCGATGCCTAGGGTGAAGATGAGCAGGCCGGCTATCTCGCCCGCTTCGCCGGGCATGAAGGAGCCGAGCAGCTTGAGCATTTCAAAGGGGCTCATGAAATACCACTCGGGATGAATTCCCTGCGGCGCCGGCACGAGCATGTCTGCCTGCTTACCAAGAGACCACGGGAAGACCGAGGACAGCAGCGCAAGAATGTTGAGCGCGATCAGCCACATGGCGAGATCTTTGCGCAGGAAGTTGGGAAAGAATGGCATGGTTTTGCGCTGGAGGATCGGCTTGGCCTCCTCAGCAGGCGGCATGGCGTTGCCGTGACGCTGCACTAGCCAGAGATGAAATCCGAGCAAGGGCAGAAACAACGCGGGCAGCACGACCACGTGAAGCGCGAAGAAGCGCTGCACGGTGAACTCGTTGACCTCTAGACCTCCGCGCAGCATGTTGCCGATGATCGGGCCGATCCACGGAATGGCCGCGGGGATTTGCAGGCCGACCTTGGTAGCGAAATAGCTGAGGTCGTCCATGGGCAGCAGGTATCCGGAGAAACCGAAGACCGATGCAATGCCGAGCAGCGCCATGCCGCTGAGCCAACCGAACTCACGCGGCTTGCGGTAGGCCTTCATGAAGTAGACCGAGAACATGTGCACGAGGATCGAAAAGATCATCAGGTTGGCCGACCATGAGTGAGCCGAGCGGATGAGCCAACCGAAGTGCATCACGAAGGTGATCTGGCGAACCGATTCGTAGGCATCGGCGCCGGGATGGTAATAAACGAGCAACAGCACGCCGGTGAAGCACTGAACCAAAAACAGGAACAGCGAGATGCCGCCCCAGTAATACCAAAACGATTGCGCGTGAACCGGGACGGTTTTGTGGCGCGCGAAGGCAGCTATTTCAGTCAGCCCCAGGCGCTCGTCAACCCAGTCGTAAATGGAAGCAGTCTTTGAAGTCATGCTGTCATCCTTGTGGCGTTAGGTACGAGAAACGTTGACGCCGGTTTCGTTCACGGCGACTTTGAAGAGCTTGAGCGGCTTGGGAGGCGGTCCGCTGACGTTGGCGCCGGTGTAGGCGTTGTAGACGCCGCCGTGGCATCCGCAATGGATGCGGTCGGCCTGCGGTTCATATTGCACGGTGCAGCCGAGGTGTGTGCAGACTGCGGTCAAGGCGATCCAGCGGTCGTCCTCGTGATGGATCAGCATGGCGGGCGCAGTGCCAAACTTGAACATCAGCACCGAGCCGGAGGGGATCTTTTGCGCGTCTTTCAATGTCACCTCGGTGACGGCGGTGGCGCTCGATTCCATCTCCTCAGGCGAAGCCAAATAGCGATAGATGGGATAAGCAAGAGCTGCGGTGTAACACAAACCGGCCGCACCGGCAGCGACGAGGAAGGCGCGGCGCGACGCTTGGTCACCGGGTTCCGCAGTCTCCTTGACGATGGGAGGAATGTTCAAAACTTGGCTCATAGAAACCCTTTCGCGCGATCAGGCCGCGCTCTCCATGACTTTCTGTGCGCGCGCCACGACAGACACGAGCCACCCAATGACACCGAGGCCAGCTACAAAGAGCACGAGGAAAAGGCCGACAACCGACCAGTTAGTAACCACGACCCGATCCCAGACATCGAATCCCTTGCTGAGCAACGTCAGGTCGCGCACGGCATCGCGATACACGGTGAATGTGATCTCGACAAGCAGGGCTACCAAGGCGCTCGACCATCCGAGCCAACTTGCGGCAACCTTGCCGAAGCCCGCGAAAGCAGCGAGCAGGATGGCGACTACTACCAGCGCCATCCAGCCATATCCGGCAAACGCGGCGAAGTGATAAAGAGGATGCGTCGCCAAGCCGGCCTTGACTGCTGACGGCTGCACGCCCGCCGCCCACAAACCAGCGAAGAGGTAAACGATCCCGAAGAGCGCGGCCACCTTGCCGCCCAGGCCAGCGAGGAACTTCTTTTCATCTGCGCTGAACGTGGAGCGGCCGGCGAGATAGACCATCCACAAACCACCGATGAAGAGCCCGCCTGCGAGCATCAGCAGCCAGCGCGGCGTGAGTGTGGGGTCTCCAGTGGGAAGAAATCTTCCGGCGGCCGAAGCCGAATACATGTCACGCCAGACTTCGGGGCGCAGCATCAGCGTCATGTTGGTGGAAAGCAGGCGTGCGATAAAGCCTGCAAGAAGCCATGCGCTCAGTCCAACCCAACATGCGGACTTGCCTGCGTCGAGCCGCGCGGAGAACCGGTAGAGGAGCCAGTAGGTCAGCATCAGGATGCCGATGATGGAGATCCAATACACGCCAATCAAAACGCTGCTGGTATAAAGCGCGCGGCCATAGAGGACTTGCGCGAACAAGAGCGGCGGCACGCCGAGGTTGATCACGTAGGTCATGACGACGGTGAGACGGCGCGCAATGGCCCGCGCGGCGACATGCGAGTGCGCAGAACCGCGAAAGAGGCTGAGCAGCACGGCGAGCAGCAGGCCGCCAAGCAACATCTCAACCGCAACAAAATGGAGCGATAGCGTTACGATGTGGAGAAGCTTGAAGAGCCAGATCGGCGCCGGCAAGGGAATGGGGTCAACATTGGGAAACGATTGCATGACGTCCTGGTGCTTCCTTTCGCTTCATCAGCCGTTCTGGTTATCGGCAACCCGCCGAGAAAAAGAGAGTCCGGTCCGATGCCGTCCGCGGTGGTGAACTCTCGTGCCGAAATGGAAGACGAAACGAGGGAAACTTGCGGAGCGGCTTAATTTGGACTGTTGTTCTCCAATTTCCATTAGAAAAAGCAGATTTATCCGACGAGGTAAACGAAGGTCTGTGACGGGTGATATACAAGTCGGTGACACCCTCAGCTACTCTGCGGACGAGCCTCCCGGGTTGGAAAGTTATCTGCGTGGGGAGCCGCGCCTGAATGAAGCACTCTGCGGAGTCGAGCGATGAAGAAATGCAATTCGTCCATGCAACTGACGCGCGCCGCAGATTACGGCATCCGAGTCATGGTGTATCTGGCCTCAATGCCGGACAAGAAGCGCGTGCTATTGCCGGCATTAGCCGAGGCAACGGACACTCCGGAAAGCTTTTTGTCGAAGGTGCTGCAGGCGCTGGCGCGCGCGAAACTGATTGCTTCCTGGCGAGGCAAAGCCGGTGGGTTCGCGATCTTGCCGCACGGACGCGAAGCTTCGATGTACAACGTGATCGAGGCGATCGACGGGCCCATCTGCCTGAACGTTTGCCTCGCTGACGGAAGAAGCTGTGAACGAATGGATGCGTGCCCCGCACATCCTGTGTGGGCGAAGGCGCAGCGGGCGATGCTTGAAGTACTGACAAAGGCTTCGATTGCTGCAATGGCGCTTAATGTGTCCGCGCGAGTGCGCCCGGCACCAAGTGGACACTCTTTTTTTCCGACGATTCGCTGAAAGCCCTCATTGCCTCCGCCAAATGCAGCGGCTTTGACCGAGCTAGTCCACCTTTACCGGCCGCACGGAACCGCCGTTGCCCACTTTCTCGCATCCAATGCCGGAGGAGAGACAGGCATGCGAAAAACCAGCGCGATAGGGATGGCATTCGGCGGAGTGATTCTGTTGACCGCAGGGTGTCACTCGAACACGGTCGATCAGGCGGCGTTCAAGTCGGCGATCAACAACTATTACAGCGGCAAGCAGGAGTGCGTGTGGACGGCTCCGATGAAATTTCCCGCGCAGGCCGATACATCGAACGACGAGCAGACCAAGGGGTTCGACGCTCTGACGGATGCGGGCTTACTAACGCGCAAGACGGCAGAAAAAAGCCGTTTCCTGATCGGGTCGAAGCAGGTGAACGATTACGACCTGTCCGACAAGGGACGGTCCACGTGGACGGCGGACCAGACGCAGCCGGGCTATGGGAATTTCTGCTTCGGGCATCTGGAGGCAAGCGCGATCGAAGGGTATACACCGCCGGACGCCAATTCGGCGCACTACAGCGTGACGTATCACTACGGAGCGAGTGGAATTCCCGGCTGGGCAAGTTCGACGGAGATGAAGACGGCATTCCCGAAGATCGCTTCGGACACTGGCCAGCAAAGGACAGCAACGGCCAACCTGGTGAAGAGCGACAACGGATGGCTAGTTGAGAATGTACAACCGGCGTCACCTTCGGGGACGTAGAACCGAGAAGCTGCCTGCAGCTTCCGCCTCGACCCCAAATGAGATCCGTATACTGGCAGCAATGTTCCAGGCAATGCGTCGAGAGGCCGTTTGGGTGATGACGGCGGGTTTCTCATGTTTTCTTTGCGCGCAAAACGCGACTTCGGGGTCGGAAACTTCGACATCGCAGGCCGCTAAGATTGCTGCAACCGCCCAGGCAGCACAGGCCAGTGGAGCGGCCGAATCTCCTCACCCGATCCAACTGGACGCGCAACACAAGCCCATCACCGAGGGCGGCTTCGTGAAGAGCGGCCCGGTCGTCTTTGAGGACATCTCCGAGAAGGCCGGGCTGACGAAGTGGACGCACAAGATGGGCACGCCGGAGAAGACCTACCTGGTCGAAACGAAGGGCTCGGGGATCGGGTTGATCGATTACGACAACGATGGATGGCTCGACATCTTTGTCGTGAACGGTTCCACGTTTGATGCGTTGGACGGCAAGGAAACGCCGCCGCACGCCGCTCTCTTTCACAACAACCACGATGGGACGTTTACCGATGTGGCCGCGCAGGCGGCCGTGACTAACGATCGATGGGGCATGGGTGTGGCCATTGCCGACTATGACAACGATGGCTGGCCTGACATCTATGTTACGAACTGGGGAAAGAACCGCCTCTACCACAACAATCATGACGGGACTTTCTCCGACGTGGCGGAGAAGGCCGGGGTCGCGCTGGGGAACTGGTCGTCAGGTGCAACATGGGGCGACTACGACGGCGATGGGCGCCTGGACCTGTTTGTCGCGGGCTATCTACATTTCGATCGCGATCATCTTCCGGTGGCGGAGCAGAACGGAGTACGGAACGCATTCTGCATGTTCAGAGGCAAGCCTGTCAGTTGCGGGCCGCGCGGGTTGAAGGGTGAGTCAGATCATCTGTTCCATAACAACGGCGACGGCACGTTCACCGATGTGAGCGAGAAGGCCGGCGTGGCCGATAAGGCTGCGTACTACGGGCTGGGCGCGGTGTTCGCCGATGTGAACAATGACGGGAAGCCTGACTTGATCGTGGGCAATGATTCAACGCCGAATTATCTCTATCTGAACAAGGGCGACGGGACATTCGAAGATGCCAGCTACGATTCCGGCTTTTCGGTGAACGGCGTCGGCCAGGAAACGGCATCGATGGGACTCGCCGTGGGCGACTACCAGAACAATGGAAGGCTGGATATCTTCGACACCACGTTCTCGGACAATTACAAGCCACTCTACCGCAACGAAGGCCGGGCCGGCTTCGCCGATGTGAGCTACGAGGTCGGTCTGGGCGAGATCACAGTTCCCTTCCTCAGCTGGGGCGATGCATTCATCGACTATGACAACGATGGATGGAAAGACCTGCTGATGGCGGATGGGCACGTATATCCAGAGGCGGATAACTATGCGTGGGGCACAAGTTGGAAGCAGCGGCCGATGCTCTTTCGGAACATAGTCGGGAAGAGATTTGAACCGGTGCCGGCAGTGGAGGGCACGGGTCTTGCCGACGTAATCGCGGGGCGCGGCATGGCCGTCGGCGACCTGTTTAACGACGGGAAGATCGATGCGGTGATCAACGTGATGGATGGGCATCCGGTTCTGTTGCGTAACGTGAGCGACGACAAGAATCATTGGCTGGAGTTGAAACTGATTGGTAGCGGCAAAGTATCAACAAGCAAGGGAAGTCCGCGCGATGCCGTGGGAGCAGCTGTGTACTTGACCGCGAACGGCATGAAGCAGCGGGAGGATGTGCTGAGCGGTGGCAGTTATCTATCGACGAACGATCCGCGGCCGCACTTTGGACTGGGACAGGCGACAAAGGTCGAGGACATCGAAGTGCACTGGCCGAGCGGCAAAGTGGAGCACTTCACGGCGCCCGGCGCCGATCGGATTCTCACGATCGCTGAGGGAAGCGGCAAGTAATTCGGACGTCTTTCACGGTTCCCTGTTGAGACGCATGGTAGTCTGCCGGTGTGCAAACGCAAGCAGAAGCCGATTCCGAACAAGACGACATTCCCAAGCCCCATTCAAACGTGCGCTCCACCGGCTGGCATGGAGCAACCCTTGCGTTACTCGCCTTTGGCTATTCCGGCTATTATTTTTGCCGCTCGAATCTATCTGTTGTACTTCCTGACTTGATTCAAGACCTGGCGCGCCACGGCATCAGCGCCAGCGATGCCCAGGTGCGGCTGGGTTTCATGGCCTCGGCAGGGACGATGGCCTACGCGCTTGGCAAGTTCATCTCCGGCTCGCTAGCCGATTTGTTTGGAGGACGCCGCAACTTTCTGGCCGGCATGGCGGGATCGATTCTGTTCACGATTCTGTTCGTGCTGAGCGGCGGATTCCCTCTGTTCACCCTCGCTTGGATAGGCAATCGATTCTTCCAGTCCCTGGGGTGGGTCGGCCTGGTCAAGGTCGCGTCACGGTGGTTTTCCTATTCGACATATGGGACAGTGATGGCCGTGTTGAGCCTCAGTTATTTGTTTGGCGACGCGGCATGCCGGTGGGTGATGGGCCGACTGATGGCACACGGCCTGGGCTGGCGAGGGGTTTTTCTAGCCGCTGCCGGGTCGTTGGCCGCACTGCTTCTGGCAAACCTCATGCTGCTTCGCGAGACACCGGAGGAGCGGGGACTGCCTTCGCCCGAAGCAAATCCGCTAAACGTGTATGCAGGCGAAGAGAAGCGGCGGGACGATGAGCGGGTGGGATTAATGGCAATTCTGCGGCCACTGCTCAGGAGCTTTCCATTCTGGATGGTGTGCCTGTTGTCCTTGGGTACGACACTGTTGCGCGAGACCTTCAATTTCTGGACGCCCACATATTTTGTGCAGTACGTTGGCCTGTCGAGCAGTGTCGCCGCAGAACGCAGCGCACTGTTTCCCCTGTTTGGCGGCATCAGCGTGCTGATGGCCGGTGTGCTGAGCGATAAGCTCGGGTTGAATGGGCGCAATGTGGTGCTTGTGGGCGGAATGGCGGCGAGCACTGTGTGCCTCGTGGTTCTGGCGCGGACGCCGGGCCACGCGAGCCAATGGACGCCGGTGGTGCTGGTGACGCTGGTGGGATTTCTGCTACTGGGACCGTATTCGTATCTCGCTGGCGCGATGAGCCTCGATTTCGGAGGCAAGCGCGGCAGCGCCACTGCGGCTGGAATCATTGATGGAGTCGGGTATCTGGCGGGGTGGCTGTCGGGCGATACGGTGGCGCGCGTGACGGTAGCCTTTGGATGGAAGAATGCATTTCTCGCATTGGCGGGAGCCGCTTTTCTTACCGCGCTTGTGGCTCTGGTGCTGTTGGTACATCAACGGGTCCAGATTCCGCGAAGCGTAGAGGCGTAAAACGAGATGCGCACGATCGATTCGATGGACGAGGTGTTTGCCGTGCTGACGAGCGGCGGGCGCGAGGCTTATTTCGGTGAGCCGGTGACGGTGTTGGAGCACAGTCTGCAAGCCGCTTGGTTCGTGCGACGAAAGGACGCCGGAGGGTCATTAGTGGTGGCAGCACTGCTCCATGACCTTGGCCATCTGCTGCACGATGCGGGCGAGGATGCGGCGGCGCGCGGTGTCGATACGCACCACGAAGATTTGGGAGTAGATGCAATCAAGGAACACCTTCCGGCCGCAGTGCTCGATCCAATCAAGCTCCATGTAGCGGCGAAGCGGTATTTGTGTTCTGCCGAACCGCGCTATCTTGCTGCGCTGTCCCCGGCATCGGTGGAGAGCCTTGCGTTGCAGGGCGGACCCATGTCAGCGACTGAGGCGGATGCGTTTCTCGCGTTGCCCCATGCGCGCGAAGCCATCGCGTTGCGCCATGCGGACGACGCGGCCAAAGTGAAAGGGTTGGCGGTTCCAGAATTGGACAAGTACCGACCGCTCGTCGAGTCGCTCTGGCGCTGATGTGGGACGCGGTGTTTTACAAACTGCGTTAGAAGTGTTTCAATCTGATTATTGAAACAGGGGTGCTCCACGAAGTGGGGCTGAGATAATACCCTAGAACCCGATCCGGATAATGCCGGCGTGGGAAGTTTCCGAAGCGAAGCGGCCTTCCTC
>Ga0182030_10007898_pt1 | contig 22134 bp, 14 predicted proteins | sample 812S3MmetaG_FD_121299 | JGI IMG/M metagenome (GOLD analysis project Ga0182030, IMG submission 121299) | Permafrost microbial communities from Stordalen Mire, Sweden - 812S3M metaG (Illumina Assembly) | ecosystem: Environmental > Terrestrial > Soil > Wetlands > Permafrost | place: Sweden... | reverse complement strand
GGAATAAAAGATGTGTGCATAGGCAGGGGGGACATTCCAGTTTCCGCTAAGGCGGAAACCGGATAAAAGATGTGTCCAAACGGTAGCTGCCGGTAGGCAGGGTTAGGCTGTTGGCACAGTTAAACCAAAAGTATATTTTAACATTGAAAGGCTTACTGGTATTTAGTTTCAGCCTATTTTAACCATGCTTAGCTTGACGCACATGCTCCGTAGTAGCCGCCTTTTTTAGACTGTTTTGTAAGAATGAACCAGCCCTGCCCTTCAAAGGGGGACCTGGCCAACTCATTCATCGCATCGACTTATTAAAAACAATACGTCTAATACATAACTTACGTTAATATAAATGATTGGGAAATAAAAACTGTCCGTAAAGCTTCAACTCAATTGCACAGCGTCCTTAACTTATCTTCTTTAAGCAGGACAATGTTTCCATCCTTAATGTCAATCAGTTTTTCGTCTTTAAAATCGCTTAGCATGCGGATAACAGACTCTTTACGGGCGCCGGTTACGTTAGCCAGGTTTTGCCTTGATATTTTAAAATCCGGGTTGTTTTTTTCCCCGTTTTTAAATTTATCATGCAGAAAAATTACTCCATCTGCCACGCGTTTGCGGAGTGAATTGTAGGCCAGTTTAATCAACTGGTCTTCTTTACCGATAACGTCTTTGGTTAAACGCTGTATAAACTGTTTGGTAATATTATTACCGTCGTATATCAATGCCAGGAAGTCTTCTTTGGGTATTAATTTCAGTTCAACATCCTCCAGGGCCTCGGCATTATCCGTATACATGGTTCCTTCCAGAATTGCGTTATAACCAAAAAAATCACCTTCCTTCAAAATGTCAATGATGTATTCGTCGCCTAATTCACTCGTTTTGAAAATTTTCACTTTACCGCTGACAATATAAAACAAGGGCCCCAGGCGGTTGCCTTCCTTATATATAATCTGTTTTTTGGGGTAGCGCCGGCTTTCGCGGTCTGCTGAAATAAATTTTTCAATGGTGATGTCGGCCTTTGGCGCAGGGTCAGAGGTTTTTGCGGCGCCCTTTAAGGCAGCAAACTTAGCATTCATAGATTCTACTTTGGCCAGGCGGGTTTCAACGGCTTTTAATAATTCTTCCCCTTGTACCGGTTTTCTTAAAAAATCATCGGCGCCCAGGTTCATGCCTTTTCTTATATCAACATCTTCATTTTTTGCCGACAGGAAAATAAACGGTATGCCCGTTAACTCAGGATCCTTGTGTATTACGTGTAACACGCCAAAGCCATCTAAGTCCGGCATCATAATGTCGCAGATAATCAGGTCGGGGATTTCTTTGCGGGTCATTTTTATGCCTTCTTTTCCATCGGCAGCGATTACAACCTTATAACCGGCCATTTCAAGAATTTCCATTACGTTATCGCTGAATTCAGCGTTGTCTTCAATAAGGAGAATTTTTTTCATAACGAGGGTTTCTGATTAATGATGTTTTTTACAGCGTTTAGCAGTTCAGTTCCATCGTAGGGTTTGGTTAAATAAACATTCACCCCTAATTCCTGTGCTTTGCTTATATATTCTTTTTCCGACCTGGCTGTTAAAAAGATAACCGGAGTGCGTTGAAACAATACAGACTTCCTGAGGCTTCTTATTACATCAAAGCCATCCATTTTGGGCATAGTTATATCTGAAATAATTAAATCGGGGCCCGAAAGGGTGGCAAGTTCTATCCCCATCTTTCCATCCCAGGCAGTTATAACGTGATAATTACCGAGTTCCAGGATTTCGGCTGTGTTTTCCCGCATTTCGTCGTTATCCTCAATTAAAAGAATTGTTTTCATATTTACCTGCACCTCCATACAAAATCAGCTATATAAACTATTAACCTGCTTTTGGTAGCGAAGATGCTTTATAAAATACCGGGAGATAATGACCCCGGTCATTATATGATATGAGTTGAGTCATTGACCCGAAAGACATTAACCAGAGCTTACAGTCTTAAATCAGGCTCCGGTGTTTTGTGTAATATCTGCCTGCTTTAGTTTTACGGTAAAGGTGCTACCTCTATTTACCTGGCTTGTAAAATCAATTGTGCCACCCATTGAGTCGAGGTATTTTTTAACTATGTGCAGGCCCATGCCCGTGCCCGGTATATTGGTAACATTATGCGCGCGGTAAAAGGTATTAAACAAACGCTTCTGGTCTTCATCAGGTATGCCTATACCTTCGTCTTTTACATTTATCTCCAGGTGGTGGTTGTGGTAACCTACGCTAACGGTTATTGTTTTACCCCCGGGCGAATACTTAATTGCATTTGAAATTAAATTAAGCACGATATTGCTAAAATGCTGCTTATCAAGGTTCACCATATCATCCTCACCCTTTTTATGAAATTTGATTTGCTGGCCATCTTTTAAAATGCCTTGTACCTCATCCAGTATTTCTTTAAAAAGCTCACGGATATTAAATACCGAAGGCCGGTTTGTGATGCCCTTCTCCTCAATTTTACCCAATGTAAGAAAATCATTCAAAATATCGGTAAGGCCGGTAACAGATTTTTTTATCCTTTTTAAATGCTTTTCCCGCTTGGCCCCGTCTACTGAAACATTGTAATTTTCAAGTAAATAGGTGGAAGAAAGAATGGTGCTTAACGGAGTCCTGAACTCGTGCGAGGCAATAGATACGAATTTTGATTTAAGCTCATTCAGTTCTTTCTGTTGATCTATTGCCTTTCGTAATTCTTCCTCCGTAGTTTTTTGCTGGGTAATATTGGTTATTACCACCAGCGCCTGGGTTATGGGTCCGTTCACATCTTTATCCTTCACAGGAACTGCAATTATCTGATATGTGTTTCCGGAAATATTCACCTCGAACGAAACCTTTTCATTTAAAAAGGCCCGTTTTAAAAATGGTTCGGCAAATGCACTCGATTCGTCGTGAATTTTATCAAAAATACGGTCGCCGATTAAGTTGTGGTGTAAGAGGTCGAGTTTTTTAAGCTCCGTTCCTCCTACATATACGTATTTTAAATCCTGGTTAATAATGCCGATAATACCATTCGGGAAATATTTTGAAATTGCGTTAAACAACTCTGTCTTATGTAATAAAACATCCTGGGTGCGTTGAATTTCGCGGGTAAGCAGTACCTCTGTCAGGTCGGTCATTATACTCACGTAATTGATGAGTTCGCCATCTTTGAAAATAGGCGTAATGTCGGTTGAAATCCAAACCGGTTCGCCCTGTTTGGTATAGTTTAAAAGTATTTCACCGGTCGACCCTTCTTTTTTCCCCAGTTTTGCGCTTATTCTTTTAACCGCGGCTTTGTCGGTACCGGGGCCCTGTAAAATATGGCCTGGCACTTTGCCTTTTAGTTCATCCAGGCCGTAACCGGTTAGTTTTTCAAAGCTTTTATTGGCCCATTCCACTTTTCCCCGGGCATCGGTAATAATAACCGGGCTATTGGTATGGCTGGCTACATAGCTTAATCGTAAAATCTCTTCCTCAGCCAGTTTTTGTGTAGTAATATCCTGTACGGTTCCGACTAATTTAAAGCGGTTTGACGGTAGCCTTACCGTGTTGCCGATAATATGAACCCATTTAAGTTTATCATGCACTTTTACCTGTTTTACCACTTCAAACGGGGTGCCTTTGTGCAACGCATCCTGAATATGCTTTATGGCTTCGGACCGGTCTTTTTTAAGGTATAAATTGTATGTCCATTCAATGGTCGGTACAAAATCCCTGGCTACTTCAAACAGATGGTACATTTCATCTGTCCAGGTTGTAACCCTGGTTTCGGCATCAATTTCAAATCCCCCTACTTTGGCCAGTTGTTCGGCCAGTTGCAAAAGGTCTTTAAACTTTTTGGTTTCGGTTATATCGCGCATAGTTTTGATAACAAAGTCATTGTCATCAGAACTATGCATGAGTTTGTTGGTAGCGTAAACATCAATGACGGTGCCATCTTTACACATTGCTTTTCGCTCACCGGAGATGAAGGTGCCATTCATTGTTTTATCATGCAGGACCTTCATACTTTTCCGGAATGAGGCCGTTTTGCCAAGGTTATACCATACCTTGCCTATTAATTCCTGGCGCTCATAACCCAGCAGGTTGGCATAACCATCGTTAATATTAATCACCTTACCGGCGGCATCAACTATGGCAATACCCACATCAGTTGAATGAAACACCGTTTCGATAAGTTTTTGCGATTTCTCCAGGTCAAGCTTATTATTTGTGGTTTCGGTAATATCCTGCAGAAATCCAACCACCTTGATGGTTTTTGATTTAACCTGAACGGGATGACCGGAGATGCGGACCCATTTCAGGTTTTTTTTGCCGGTCATCATCTGCGCAACCACATCAAATTTTTTCCCTTTCGTAATTGAATCCTCCACTGTTTGCTTAACCTTCGGAGTCGACTCTCTGGTAAAGAAGCCCGCTAATTCAGACAGGGTTGGAATATAATCTTTCCCAACTTCATGAATGCGATACATTTCTTTTGTCCATGTTACTTTATTCTGCAGCACGTCAAGTTCAAAACCTGCTATGTTGGCCACGGATTCGGTATGCTGCAATAGTTCTTTATATTTTTCGGTGTCGGTTACATCGCGCACGGTTTTAATAATATACATGCTGCCATCGCTTGCCTTCTGCAATTTGTTTGTGGTAAACAGGTCAATAAGGTGGCCATCTTTACTAATTGCCTTATGCTCCAGGCTTGAAACATGGCCTTGCAGCGTTTTTACGTGGGCCTGTTTTACTTCCGACATACTTTCACGTGCAATCAGTTTAAACCACGATTTGCCAGCCATATCTTTAGCAGCATACCCCAAAAGTTTGCCAAAGCCCGCATTGGCTTTTATTATTTTACCGGCGGTATCTATAATGCCAATACCTATATCGGCAGTTTCAAATACAGAGGTGAGTAAATCTTCGCGCAATTTTAGCTCTGCACGGGCATTTATTATTTCGGTAATATCCAGCATACTAAAAGATATACTTTGGACCCGGTTGCCATCCATTATCTGGGTAAAGTTGCTGAGGTATGTTTTTGTTTCGCCCTGTTTATCTACAAGCATGCGTTCGGCCAAAACGGGTTTCCCCTTTAGTGCCAGCTTAAAGTCGGCAACAAAAACTGCAAATTCTTTGCGGGTAATCAGCTTTTCAAAATTATCACCTACCTCAATGCCAAGGCCGGAAATAGTTTTAAAAGTAATTGCCGCCTGCCCGTTAAATGCAATAATTTTATAATTATGGTCAATCAGTATAAACGATTGCATGGTATTATTGAGCAGGGCTTGTACGTTGATTTCCGTTTTATGCAGTAGTTTTTCCTGTTTTTCAAATCCCTGGTTGGCCGACTTTAACTCGGCATAAGCTATGTTCATTTCTTCATTGCTCGATTGCAGTTCCTCGTTGGTAGTCTCCAGCTCTTCATTCGAAATCCGCAATTCTTCGTTGGTAGACTGGGCCTCTTCATTTACCGTTTGTAATTCGTTATTGGTGTTTTCAAGCCGTTCAACAAAGGTTTGCAGGTCTTCTTTCGTAGCATCCAGTTCGAGCTCCAATTCCTTTATGCGCGACAGGTTACCATCAGAGCCATTAGTAGCTGGCTTTGCCTTTTCACTGGTTTCAATTTTTGCAGATTCAAACACCACCATGTAATATTCATTCGGGCTTTCGGCATATAACAAGGGCCTAACCGTTATTTTAACTCCATAGGCCCTACCCGAAGTTTGGAATTTTTTAATGTTGCCCCGGGCCTCAGTGTTTTCTTTTATGCATTTGTTGATGAGTGAGCGCAATTCAATTTTCAGGTCGTCGTGCGCCAGTTTAAACAGGTTGGCGTTCATTTGCCCCTGCTTTAATCCCATGTAGAGGCTTACATCGCCGCTTATTTCTTTAATATCAGCATTATCGTTAATAACTACATAAGGATGTTCGAAAACCTTGTAGAGGGTTTCTTTTACCATTTCGGTAATTGAAAAATCGGAGGGTGGCGTTTTGTATTTTGAAGCTTCCTCAGGCTTTAAAGGCGTATACCGGATGTTGTGCAGCGGCGCTCCGCCTTTGCGCTGGTAAATTTTGGCATCGGAATGTAACGCAGTAAACAGGTCGGTAAAGTGGCCAATGCCTTCGCTTTTGCCCAGCAGTAAATAGCCATGCGGTTTAAGGGCTGAGTAGAATACCGGGAAGATATAGTCCTGCAGCCGGTTATTAAAATAAATAAGCAGGTTGCGGCAAACTATTACATCCAGTTTCAAAAACGGCGGGTTGTGGGTAAGGTCGTGCCGCGAAAACAGCACCATGCTGCGTAAGGTTTTACTTACCTCTGCATAGCCGCTGTGCTTAATAAAATAATCTTTAACCTTATCTGCCGGAACATGTAGTAAAGATTTATTACGATATATGGCTTTGCGTGCAATACCCAGGGCGTGTTCATCGATATCGGTACCGAATATCTGCACAGGTAAAATGCGTTTTTTCTTTTTCAGAATGTCGGCAATAATCATGGCCAGGGTATAGGTTTCCTCGCCGGTTGAGCAGCCCGGCATCCATATTCTCAGCGGGGCATTTTCCTCTTTGCTGTCGATTAATGCTGACAGGTGTTTTTCAAGTGCTTTAAACACCGGTGCATCGCGGAAAAAGTTAGTAACCCCGATTAAGACATTACCGAAAAGTGCCTCAATCTCAGATTGGTTTTTTGTAATGTATTTAATATAACTTTCAACCGAATCCAGCTTCAGTTCAGCAACGCGCTTATCAATCCGGCGGTAAAGGGTGTTTTGCTTATAGTTGTTGAAATCCGTGCCAGTTTCGCGCGATAACAGGGTAATCACTTCGCCATAGCTGCGGTCATTAATTTCGGCTTTTGAAAAATGGGGTGCTTTACGTTTTGTGTCAGAGGCAATCAGCGCAATTTCTCCGGCAATCTTATCGGGGCTAAGTATATGGTCGGCTACGCCGGTTTCAACCGTAGCAATGGGCATACCGTTATACCTGGCGGTTTTAGGATTTTGTACCAGTACTATTCCACCGGCTGCTTTGATAGCGCGGACACCCGCAGCACCATCGGTGCCGTTGCCTGATAAAATAACTCCAATTGACTTTTGTTTGCGCTCGGCGGCAACGGACATAAAGAGCCCATCGATTGAAGGATGGGGATAGTTATTGAACCGGGTTTTTTGAAGAAACAACATCCCGTTTTTAACACTGACCTCGTTATCAGGTGGGGTGATGTAAATATTACAGGCGCTTATTTTCATTCTGTTGCGCACTTCAATTACTTCAAGCTTTGTTTGATTGCTGAGGGTTTGTACCAGCATGCTTTTGTAGGTAGGGCTAAGATGCTGCACTACTATAAAAGCAATATTCCTGATATTTGGTGGAATATGGGAAATAAGCATTTGAAGAGCTTCAAGGCCACCTGCAGAGGCGCCAATGGCAGCAATATAAAAGTCTGCAGAGGGCATCGCTTTCTTCTTGTTCTCAATCATAAGAGTTCAATATAAACATTTTTGCGGGGGCGGAAAATGCATGAAATTAAGCTTTGAATATGCGTAAGAAAATGATATTGGTTATCTTATGTTATGTTTTCGCTCATAAAAGCAGGTGCAAAACCATGATGTTTCACTCTTAATGACCGGTATCATATAAAAATGACCGGCAATTCATTTGCTTTGGTGAGGTTAACAATTATTTGTAGCATTCAATTAAAGAAATTAACTTCTGCTTCAAATGCCGGAAACCAATACAGCGCTTGCGCAAATTTTCAGGGATATGTCTGCCATGTACCAGTATATGGGCGGGGCGGAACGCTTCCGTACGCTGGCATATCTGAAAGCGGCGCGGGTTATTGGCGCTTTACAGGCTGATGTAACAACCTATATTAAAAACAACACACTGGAAGATATTGACGGCATTGGCGCGCATATAGCCGATAAGATAAAAGAGTTTGTAAAAACAGGTAAAATAAAGAAATACGAAGAGCTGAAAACGGAGGTTCCGCATGAGCTGTTGGAAACTATGCAGATAAGCGGTTTTGGGCCCCAAAGCCTGAAGGCAATACATGAAAAACTGGGCGTAAATTCGAAAGAAGAATTAGTGAAGGCTTTACAGGATGGCAGCATAAGCAACATAAAAGGCTTTGGAAAGAAGAAGGTTGAAAATATGTTGCGCGGCCTGAAATTGCATAAAACCGTTGAAGACCGGATGTTGCTTTGGCAGGCACTTGAACTGGGCGATACCATTACGCGTGAACTTGAAAAGCTAAAAGAGATAAAACAAATTGAAGTAGCAGGCAGCGTAAGAAGGCGGAAGGAAACCATTGGTGATATTGATGTGCTGGTAGCTTGCCAGCCTGAACACCGTAAAAAGATTGCCAGGAGTTTTGTTTCGCTGCCGGGCGTTAAAGAAGTGCTGGCTAACGGCGAAACAAAAGCAAGCATTACGCTGGGTGAGAAGAGAAGGCAGGTTGACCTGAGGCTGATTGATGAAAACGAGTGGGGCCCGGCGCTGCTTTATTTTACAGGGTCGAAGGAACACAACGTTCATTTAAGAACGATTGCCAAAGAACGGGGATTGAAAATAAATGAGTACGGTGTGTTCAGGCTGAAAGATGAAAAACGGCTGGCCGGAAAAACGGAGGAAGAGATTTACAAGCTGCTGGGCTTTGCCTGGGTGCCACCCGAAATGCGCGAAGAGCACGGCGAGCTTGAACTGGCGGAGAAAAATAAAATTCCTAAGCTGGTTGAGCTTACTGATATGAAAGGCGATTTGCATATGCACAGCAACTGGAGCGATGGCATGCTGGATATTGAAGAACTGGCAGACTTTGTTTTGAAGAATTACAAGTATCAATACATTGCTTTAACCGATCACTCAAAGTCGGAAAGGATTGCGCATGGTATGGATGAAAAAGGTTTTTTAAAACAGCTAAAGGCAATTGCCGCAGTAAATAAAAAACCGGGAAAGGATTTTATAAAGGCGGGTGTTGAAGTTGATATACTCAACGATGGCAAACTTGATTTGAATGATGAATTACTGGCCCAATTGGATTGGGTTTGCGCATCGGTACACAGCGGGTTTAAAGAAGATGCAACCGGGAGGTTAATAAAAGCTTGTGAAAACCCTTATGTGTGTTGCATCGGCCACCCCAGCGGAAGATTGATTGGCAAACGCGAGGCCTACCCTGTTGATTGGCCAAAGGTGTTTAAAGCCGCTAAGCAAACAGGTACTGCCATGGAAATTAATGCCCAACCCGAGCGCATGGATCTGAATGATGAACTTGCATTTGCCGCGCGTGAGGCAGGTGTAATGTTAACCATTAGTACCGATAGCCATAACAGCGATAATTATCAGTTTATGAAGGCAGGCGTTTACATAGCGCGCAGGGCCTGGTGTACCGCTGATGATATTTTAAATACCCGAAGCTGGAAAGAAATTGAAACGTTTATTAACCGCAAAAGGAAAAAGAAATGAGTTTGCCTGCTACCATGAAGGCTATGGTATTTGAAGGCGTGGGCAAACCCCTGCAGCTTAAAGAATTGCCGGTACCGGTTCCTTTGGCTAACCAGGTATTAATAAAAGTAATAGCCTGCGGTGTATGCCGCACCGACCTGCACATTATTGACGGAGAATTGGATAAACCAAAACTGCCGCTAATTCCGGGGCATGAAATAGTGGGCATTATAGTGAAAACCGGTGAAGGCGTTACAGGTATGAATGAGGGTCAATTGATAGGCTTGCCATGGCTTGGATATACCTGCGGTAAATGCAAATACTGCACCAGCGGACGCGAGAACCTTTGCGATAACGCCCTGTTTACCGGTTACACGTTAGATGGCGGTTATGCTGAATATACTTTGGCGTACGCTCAATATTGTTTTCCGCTGGATGCTATGTATGGAAATGCAAACGGCGCACCGTTGTTGTGCGCAGGCTTAATAGGATACAGAAGCTATTCGATGATTGATGCAGGTGCAGTGAATATTGGTATTTACGGCTTTGGGACCGCCGCGCATATTTTAATACAGGTGGCTTTACACCAGGGCAAAAAGATATTTGCATTTACACGTGATGGCGATGTTGTGGCTCAAAAATTTGCACTTAGCCTGGGTGCTGCCTGGGCGGGTGATTCATCTTCAAGTCCACCCGAAAAGCTGGATGCAGCCATTATTTTTGCACCGGTAGGAAACCTGGTAACCAAAGCCCTGCAGGATGTAGATAAAGGCGGGGCAGTAATTTGCGGGGGGATACATATGAGCGACATACCTTCGTTTAAGTATGATATTTTATGGGGCGAACGGATGATACGTTCAGTAGCCAACTTAACCAGGAAGGATGGTGTTGAGTTTTTGAAACTGGCGCCTCAAATACCGGTAAAAACAGATACTCAGACGTTTAAACTAAGCGGGGCTAACGAGGCACTTGAAAGTTTGAGGCGTGGCAAAATACAAGGCGCCGCAGCGCTGGTGATGGGGTAAGGGGCGGAGTTTCTATAAATGCAAAATGCCCCTCTGATAACAGTTACGCCTTACCCAAATTTTTAACAAATGTATTAAAATAAAAAGATGTCATTGCGGGTAAGCACCCCTGTGACAAGGGAAAAAATCGGAGTGACGTTGGAAAAAGATCTTCCCAGCCGGGTCTCCCTTCCGAAGGTTGGGGGACTCGGCGTGAGGGTAGACGGCATAGGCGCAGAGTCCCCCATTCCGCAAAGCCGGAAAGGGGAGACTCGGCGGAGAAGGTCTTTATTTTCAATTAATTATAACGGCGTCATATTAAGCCGTTATATCGGGTCAGGTTCCAAAGTTTTTGTTGCCCGGGCAACGAATAAGGGGCAATAAGATTCCTGAATTTAATATTAGATTGACGCTGGATGTTGATTATCCATGTAATGCCATCCGGCTGGGTGGCTGCTAAAAAAGCGTTATTCCTTATGTCTGCAGGGTAGGCAGCCAGTTTATTAATTGATGAACTATCCTCAACAAGAAACAGGCTGAACGTCCCTTCCGCTTCGCTTACAAATACGGGTTTTACAAAAAAGCCGGCAAGCGATATTAGTGCTATGATGATAATGAAGCCTTTTCTAACTTGTATATATTTTTAATTCAAAACAAAGGTGAGCATCATTTTATGGTAAAAAAATGACCTGCATTAAATGAACGGATGACGATACTCAACAGGTAAAGTGAACCAGAAGTCAGCAGAATTGTCAGGTTAGCCCGCGGTGAAGTCATAGTAACAAAAAAAACCGGTTATCGCTTCATTTTCTTACAGGAAAATTTACGACAACCGGCCTCAAATCCCGGGACATGCCGGTGTATTAACCACCAACATGGTAAACTTTTACATCTACCGCTTTCCCAACAAAAGCGCCCTGTTTCATTATGCCTTTACTCAGGCAACCGTAATTTCTTTTGCTTTCGAAACAGCTGCAGTTTTGCGGGCCACAGTAAGTTTCAAAACGCCACCTTCATATTGAGCTTTAATATCATCTTCTTTAACATCATCGGGCAGCGTAAACGAGCGGCTGAATGAGTTGTAATTATACTCGCGACGCGTATAATTTTTCCCTTTTTCTTCTTTCTCATCCTTTTTCTCAGCCGAAATGTGCAATGTTCCTTTTTCAATTTTTATTTTGAAATCGTCTTTTTTCATGCCAGGCGCTGCTACTTCAATTTCGTAGCTTTTATCGGATTCAGAAACATTGACTGCAGGTACCCAGTCTTTATTCCAAAAGCCATCTTTGAAAAGATCGTTGCTTTCAAAAAAGTCGGATAACAATGAGCGGAAAGGAACCAATCCTCCGTTTGTTCTTTTTAAGAGTGCCATAAGATTATAGTTTAATGGTTAATAATTTATTTACAGAACAAAATTACATGGACAACAAACCGTATGAAATGACCGCTATCACTTAAAAAAATGAGGCTCATTAAAATTTAATGTAAACCTGATCATTGAGAGTTAGCTTATAAAAACGGCATTATCGCGTTTCCTCTCTTTGGGCTCTGCCAGCTCATCGCCGTAGCCCATAATAACGGCCAGCATAACTTTTTCTGTTTCAGGGATATTTAGTTTGCCGTAAATCTTTGTCTTCTCAACAAACTTAGCCAGGCCCACCGGGCAGGTATCTAACCCCAGCGATTTGGCTGCCAGCATTATATTTTCTGCACACATGCCTATATCCAGCGGCGCCCATTCGTTATCCTTCGGTGCGGTGATGAAAATTACCACCGGTGCATCGTGAAAAACGAAATTTTCTGTTGTGGAGGATTCAGACCTATGTGCAAGATTAGTAGTATCCTCAATTACTTTCTCTATTTCAACCGAAAAAGAAAGAATATCTATTTTACGCGTAAGCACGTAAAATTTCCAAGGCTGTTTATTGATGGCTGAAGGAGCCATGCGGCCTGCATCAATAACCTGTTCAATCAATACCTTATCTACTGCTTCGTGCCTGTATTTGCGTATGGCCCTGCGTTGATAAATGGTTTGCAGCGTTTCATTTGCCAGTATTTGGGTTGAAGCTTCGGTTTGCATAAGGTTGATATTTGCCTATATTATTACTATGCAAAGTTGTTTTGTTTGAAACATGATGGCGATGATGCAGGGAATTGTTTTGAATGATAATGATCATTGCTATTAAGCCATTAATTAATAATAACTCATTGCCCGAAATTCAGGTACCAGGGAACTTCAGGCTGGCTTTATAGCCTTTAATGTTGGAAACGTGCAAAAGTGCCAACAGCCGGCCTCACCCGCCCTTCGCTTCGCTGGGGCACCCTCCGTCGCAAGCGATAGAGAGGGGACAGGATAGGCTAATTTTGGCCCCTTTTTCCAGGTTTCGAACAGTAGTGCTTTATACCCTAACCTGCAAAATTGCACTTCCGGAATATTGCCGCTAAATGACAAAAAATTACATACAACAGGTTGAATTAAACCTTGCCGCAACGGGTACGTACATAACAACGTGAGGGACGTAAATCCTATCTGTCTTTTCTCTAATCAAAGAGCAATGCGCTAAATCATCGCGGTACTTGTAGGAAGTCATAAAACAGGCCCGTCCTTACTGATATGTTTGCTACAAGGAAGTAATTATTGAATTTCAAAAAGCTAACTGTTATGAAAAAAAATCGGCATCGGCGTACGCTATAGTCATTATAGTTCTGTTTATTATATCGGGTCCTCAAACTTCCGGAGCACAAACCGTTATTTACTACCAGAACTTCGATGACACAGATGTTTTAGCAACCGGATGGACTATTGAATGTACCGGCGACACATTGGGTAACCTTTGCATAGTAACATGTTAGAGACGGGAGAACCGCATAGGTGTTGCGTTGTTCTTCACCCAATTAACCGGTAGTTAATTGCCGTGTGTCGCCCCTTCCGTCCCCTAAAGGGGAAATCAGGGCAGAATACAAAACGGCCGGCCTCACCCCCTGCCTGTCGGCATCCCCCTCTCCATCGAAAGCTATAGTTCGGCTTCGCTCACTATGACATTGCATCCGCAAAGCAATCGATAGAGAGGAGGACCCTTATAGCTTAATTTGTATTCATTATCAAATTATCAAATCGCCGAATTGCCGAATTACCCTACCTCTTCACAAACTTCTTCCGTGCCACCTTGCACAAGGGCGACCGCAAGGGATCGCCCCTACATCTTCACAAACTTCTTTCTAACCACATCGCCGTTGCTTGCTATTTCTATAAAATAAACACCGGCGCTTAGGTGGTTGATGTTTATTTGGGGGGTGAAGGGTTGAGTGTTTATTAAGCGGCCGTCAACATCATAGATGGTGATGGATTGGGATTGTATGTTTTCGGTTTTAATAAATAGCAGGTCGGTTGCCGGGTTGGGGTAGATGGTGATGTTGGTGATGGCCGCAACGATTGGCTTAATGCCAACGGTGCTATGCACTACGGTAGCTACTGCGGTGTTGGTTACTACGGCAGCGTTGAGGTCGAAATAAATGTAGGCGGTGTTGTTTACGGTGTTACCAACGGCCACGCTACCGGTTGTTTTTATTTTGAACTGTATGTAGCCCTGGCTGGCAAGGCTGCTGCTGAGACTATCGGGCAGGTTGATGTGCGGGAAACTGAAGGTTACCACGTTGCCCGTTAACTGTGTTACGTTTTTAGCGCTGTAAGCCAGTAAGGTAAAGGTGGATGGGTCGAGGTGGCTGTCGAGGGTATCACTGATAATGATATTAACAGCCGTTGCGCTGCCGGTGTTTTGGAAACGGATGGTGTAGGTAAGCCACTGGCCGGCAGAGTCTATAGTGCCTGGGTAAACCTGTTTTTGGTTCGGGTCGAGCGAGTTTACGATGGGGAAGCAGAAGCTGCCGGTGTTGTTGCTCAGGTTATAGTCGGTGCTGTTAGTGCTAATGTTGGCGGTAATGCAAACCAGGCTATCGTTAACGGCGTTGGTATCCACCACAAACAAAAGGTTAAAAGCTGTTGAGTCGTTAACTGCGCCAAAGTCGGGTATGTTCCAGGTTATGCTATCGTTGCTTACGCTGGTGGGCGTTAAGGCACCGGCGGCGGGGCCTGCGTAGGTTACCTGGCCGGTTACCACCAGTTGCATAATTCCGCTGTCGCCGGCGGCGCAGTGGGCACCGTATAACTGGCTCATATCGCCGGCCACGGTTAACAGGGTTATGGTGTTGCCGGGACGCGGAACCACGCCATTATTGATAATGCTTTCCACACCCAGATCAATACCACGGGTGCCGCATATTAATGGAAAATTATTGTTATAATTTAACGAGCCTGCACCGCCCAGTGTATCATTGATATAACCCGAACTGAGGCAGCTTACTATAAAAGGCAGGTTGCTGGTATCAATCACTATCTGGTAACCCGTGTTGCTATCGGCCATAAAAGAATAGTAGCCCTGGCCACCGGTGTATATCTGCTGCTGCAACACGCCGCCGCTGTATAGCTGCACTTTGGTGTAAGGCACACGCACATCGGTTGAATCATAAATGCAATCGGCGTTAGCATCGTAAAAGGCCTGGCCGCTTATGTTCCAGTATACGGTGCAGTTGCCGGGGTTAACAATACCGCACAGAGGGACAGTGTCAATATTAGGGTTGCTTGTGCCTATGCTGCCGTAATTGGGCAGGCAGGTAATAGCGGTGCCATAAAAATCGAAGGTTTGCACGTAGCCAAGCTGAGGCAGACACGATAAGTTAGCATTATAAGTGCAATCGAATGAATATAGCGTATCGGGCAAAGGAGGTAAAGAAGTAAACAGGTTACCGGCACAGTTAAGCATATTAAGCGCGGGCGGAAACGGGTTAAGCCAGGTAAGGCCATCGTAATTGCAGATAAGCACCTGCAATTTTGCATTCAGCGGCGGAAGGCTATCGAGCGGGTTGTAGCCGCAGTTAAGCAGTAACAAGGAGTCGGGCATGTGCGTGGGCAATACGGTGATATTATTATTATTAACATCTATATTGGTAAGCATGTCTGGCAGGGCCGGTAAAGAGGTAAGATTGGGGCAATGGTCAATCCAGAGGATATTTAAGTACGGTGGTAAAGTTGGGATGGTGGTTATTGGGTTTGAACCGAAATATAAATCGGTCAAATACGGTGGCAGCGGAGATGGAATAGCGGCGATGTGATTATACTCGCAAAACAATTCACTCAGATTGGTGGGTAGTGCGGGGATGCTGGCTAAATTGTTAGCAGCGAGGTCGACATACCACAAATTCTGCGGAAAGGAATCAATGTTGGAAATAACATTATAAGCAGCTTCAAAATACCTGAGCGAGTTGGGCAGGCCCGATATGCCGGTGATGGAGTCCATCCTGAACGACAGATAAGTCATAGCTGGCGGAATATTCAAAAATCCGCGCACGGTGTTATTATCGAATATCAGCGTGGTTAAACCTGCGGGCAAAGGGGGCAGGCTATCCAGGTAGTTGTTTTCGACATTGATATATGTAAGCGTAGATGGAAACGAGGGAATGTATATCAGCGAGTCGTATTGGCATGACAGCGTGTCGAGGTTTTTAAAGTACTGAATACCGGTAAGGTTGCGGAGCGAGGAGTTATCCCAAATGTAAAGGCCGGTGGCGTTTACCACTGCGGCGCAGGTAGTATCTAACTGCCGCCCGTTAATGCAGCTTGCAAATCCGTTGTTTTGTAACCACGCTGCAAAAACCGTATCGGGCAGGGTTACGTACTGGGCTTTGCCGGCGTAAGTGCCAAGCAGCATAAAAAATACGATAGCATATTTTAATGCGCGGGTAGATAAATTTTTCATAAGCAGGGTTTTGTCAAAGTTAATATTTAGAACCTAAATACGGTAATTTGATAATTACTTTATTTGTTAATAAACACCTCCTTTAAAATGCATTACAAAACTGCGGTATTAGCTGCGGGTAAAAAAGTACATTATTTGGGGTTGTTACGGGGGATTATTATAGATGTTGCTGTAAATATACATAGGAATTTGTTGGATGAAAATTGGGGTTATATGGTGTTTTTTGGGGGGGGAACCTCAGTGTCTCCGCTTCCGCATAGGCGTTAAGTTTATCCTTATTGAAACAGGCTAAAACCAAATACCAGCAAGGCTTTCATGGGTGAAATATATTTCCCTTCCAAGTGCCGAACAGCCTAACCACCCCAAGGCAGCCCCTCCTGAATCAGGAGGGGTGACGAGCGAAGCGATGTCGGGGTGGTTCGCTGTTAGCCCGCAGGGCGGCTGTTTGGCACAATTGTCCCTGTACCGCGGTCAGCGGGGACATACCCCTTTTTTCTTTCGCTTCGCTTAGAAAAAAGGGGTGGCAAGGCAATGCATATCAGCTATAGATTAAACCGAGTCTTTAATTTTACTTTCAATGATATCCATTACGCGGTTGGCGATTTGTTCTGCTTTTTCTTCCAGCAAAGTATTGCTAACATCTTCCAGGTAATTCCAACAACCTATATCAATGCTGGTTTCTGGCCGGTTCAGAAATCGCCGGGTTGGGCTTATTTCACTTATTTCAGATGTGATTTCATAATCGTAAGCATTAAACGTAATAGACAATCCAACCCATACATCAAACTTCTCTTTTACTTTTTTGAATTTATTAAGAGTCAGATAAATGGAATTGCGCTTGATATTGCCATTGGCTATATCGCGGCCAAGCTCATTTACGTGAGTATATAAAGTGCCGTAATGTAATTCTGGCACAGGTAGCATTGCAAAATTCCCAGATGGAATTGCGTATTCAATTTCATCAAATAGATATGATAACTTTTCCATTCTGCTATCAATCAATTTAATCATTCTAACAAATGCTTTTTCATAAACCTCTAACATTAATTGATTAGACCTCTCAACGACATTTATCTTTTTAGTTAACTTCCTGTCAATCAAATTCAGCCTTTTATCAAAATCACCAAGTTCATCAACACTCCCGCCCATAGCTGCCGTTATAGTTAACTCACTACTCCATACCAGTTGTTCTGCAATGTATTTAATAAAGGCATTTATATCGCCGGTGTCAGCTTTGTTGAGCGCGGTTAGGTAGTTTGGCTTATCTTTTGATTTGATAATAACCGGTGGGTATCCCGCCTTTAGTAATACGTAGTTCATCAGCAACCTTGCTACACGGCCGTTGCCATCATCGAAGGGGTGTATACGCACAAAACGGTAGTGCAATTGCGCGGCTAATTCAACCGGGTTTAATTCTATGTTATCGTTGTACCACTTCATCAGGTCATTCATAAATGCGGCGGTTTCTTCGGGTTTGGCGTAGTGAAACATTTCGCCGTTTTGCAGCCTTACAGAATTGGGGAACGATTTGTATACCCCAATTTTTATTTCGCGCCGGGTGTTTTGTCCGTCGGGGGTAATGGCTTCTTTCCAATAGGGTTTAACTAAAATCATTTCATTCAGCGTGCGGATAAAAGATTCGGTTAGCGGGCGCTCGTTATCATCAGCCAGTTCCTGCACCATTTTTATGGCCACATCATGGGCCTGCATTTCGTCATACTCGCGCTTATTGTGGTCGCCGGTGGTTTTTTCGAATATCAGCAGCAATTCCGTTTCTCCATAGGTAAGGGTATTGCCTTCAATATGGTTGCTGTTATAATTCCACTCCAACCTGAATTTACGCCACAGCCTTTGCCAGTCTTCGGGCTTTATAGTGCGCAGGGCTTCTAGCCCATCCTTGAGTACTTGCGTATTTATTTCTGATTTTTGATTGTGGTCCATGTTAAAATTGTTCTCAGTTTTTTTTGGTGCTGATAGCTTATCCTGATTTAAAGCGAATTGATACGAAAATATAAAACAATTTTGTTAACGACTGTCCTGCGTTAGGGATAGCAGCGTAAATCCTTTTTATTGCTTCGATGTTCCTGCGCGGCATAAAAAGATTGCAGCGGATAGCCCGTAAACGCCCCGGGATTAAACCATAAGTCCCGCAGGGTCTCCTTTCAGCTTTGGGATAGGATATCCTGCCGTAATGCAGCGCTAAACATCCGCAGAAACACGAAGCGGGACACCAAAACATTGCATTCAATAACCTTTCCACCAGTGTATGATGTGTGAATAATGTAATTTATTTCCATAATTCTGTAATAGTTTTAAGCGCCGCTTCAGCCAACTTGCATAAGCAAATTAAAACATAAACTTTATGGCAAGCTTATACAAAAAAGGGGACGATAATAAACTTCTGATGCAATCGGTAAGGCTGTGCCAGGCTATTGAGCCATATATTGATGTGCTGGGCCTTGACTGGAACGAGGTGAGAAATTTTAAAGACGAAATTCAGGCCATAGTTTATATAACCGAAAATTTCAAGTCGTTTTCCAATAGCTTTTTCCTTTATAATAAAGGAAATATACGGTTAAGTATGAAGTTATTGATAAGCCAGTGTGAAGCAAGTGAAAGCTATACAGCCGAAATAGGGAAGGCCTTGGGTATTGAAAAGGATAGCAATTATAACGCCACTGCATTTCCGGACCTTACTTTTTACCTGCACCATCTCAATTAAAAGAACCATGAAAAAAGTTAATCAACCCTCCCTGCAACTGGCTGTAATTACCGGCCCCGCCGATGCCAGATGTTTTTGGTGCGGAAAGGCTTTGCGTAATTGCGGCACCTGCAAAGGCAGCGGGCAGTTTAAAGGCGCACATTGCAAATCATGCAACGGCCTGGGCCTCCTTTGCAGCGTTCATGAAGCTGATTGGGAGGAGTAACCTTGTGTACCTATAGTAGAGGCGAAAAAAATTTCGCCCCTGCAATTTCCGCCCTCTTTGGGCGTAGCTTCCAGCTACGCCTCGTTATGCCGGTAGCGGCGCGCTACTGTATTTGCATTTTTTGTCTCAGCAGTTCCACAAACAAAAAGCAAAACATTTTTTTGATTTAAATGCAACTCACGCTGTTATTTAAAATACTACATTTATATTACACCCATCAATACTAATTATGAAATATATCTCCCCAAAATTCAGCCTGGTTGCAACACTGTTATTATCAGTGCAAATAACCTCAGCTCAATGGTCGCCGGTGGGTGATGGCGTAGCTGCCGATGGTGGGTTCATTCAATCCCTCGCGGTTTATAATAACCAGTTATTTGCCGGTGGCAGTTTTGACAGCGCATCGGCTGTTGGGGCAAACAACCTTGCTTTTTTTACAGGTAATGCATGGCAGGCGCCGCCGGTGGGTGTTGTCCCTCCTCCCCTTGATGGTCCCGCGATAGTGAATGCTTTGGCGGTTTACAATAACATCCTTTACGTTACCGGTTTTTTTGACAGCGCCGGTAGTTTGCCCACCGGCAGTATTGCCAGCTGGAACGGAACTTCGTGGGATTCTATTACAACCAATATATACCAGGGAACGGCCATGGCCGTTTACAACAATGAGTTATACGTAGCCGGCGATTTAACAGCCCCCAGCGGAGTAGCTGCTACCGGGCTTGTGCATTGGAACGGAATTACGTGGGCAACTTGCCCCGGCTGGTTAAGGGGCGGCAGCGGCCCAACATCGCTTACCGTGTATAACAATAAGCTAATTGTGGGCGGCAATTTTGATACTGCCGGTACCGGTAATTTACTTGTAAATAATATAGCGGCGTGGGATGGTACTAACTGGAGCGCTCTTGGGGCCGGCCTTGGCGATAGCAGCTTTGGTGTACAAGCCCTGGCGGTTGTAAACGGAAATCTTTACGCCGGTGGGTTTATAAGCCAGGTTGAAGGCATCCCCACACACAACGTAGCTGAGTGGAACGGCAGCAACTGGTCCGCATTAGGTGAAGGCTTGGGTGCAGATACAAATAGTGAATTTGTAAGTTGCCTTATTGACTACAACGGCACCCTGGTTGCCGGCGGCGTTTTTACCAAAATGAACGGTAACCAACCGGCCAATGGTATTGCTGCATGGAACGGTAGCAATTGGTCGTCACTCAGCACTGGTGTAGTTGATACTAATTCTCCAGGCTTTGCTGCTGTGGAATCTATGTGTATCTGGAACGGCGATTTGTATGTAGGCGGAGGATTTACTAATGCAGGCCCCGTTTCCGCCAACAACATTGCCAGGTGGACCGGCCCTGCCGGTATTGTTGAACCAGATATCAACAAAATAACCTTATATCCAAACCCGGCAGATAACATGCTTATCATAGAAAACATCACACCCGGCACACCGCTAGCCTTTCAAAATTTATTAGGTCAAACTATCCTTCAGCGCCAGGCAACAAGCAACAGGGAAGTAATTGATATTTCACCACTCAGCAGCGGCATGTACTTTGTAAACGGGGTTAAGTTTATAAAGGAATAACCTTGTGCAATCCTCACTCGTTTGTAAACGAGGATGTTGTGGTTTACTTCCCGGGAGCTATCGGACATGGCTATTACCACCTTGTGTCCCCGCAATGTCTCCGCTTCGGGATCCTGCGGCTTTGGACGAGTGCCACTATCTCGCCCTGCAGCGATAAAACACCTCGGGGTCTCTAACCTTCGGAAAGAAGACCGCGGGGATGGGAATAATATTGAGATGTGGCCGTTCATTATTCAGGCGTTTGTTCGGGCACGGGACTCACCTCCCCCTACGCCCCCTCCAGAGGGGGACATTGCCAATTTTCGCATAGCGAAAATTGAATTACCCTTAGTTCACCATGTTTCGAATACCAATGATGCTTTGTGTTAACATGTATTTCTTTTCTTTAATTTTTAATGGCTTCTCAGGCCGCTATAATTTATGTTTCATCGCCACCAGGCGAAAACAAAAAGGCCACAAAGAAAAATCTCTGTGGCCTTTTGTATAAGGTCTTTGTGCTAACCGGCCCTACCTCAGTAACGTAACCGTCCCCATCTTCTTCACCCCATCTACGTCATTAGCCAGGCGGAGTTTGAATATGTAAACGTATACGCCTTCCTGGCATTTCTGGCCTTTAAAGGTGCCGTCCCAGGCCGTGGCAGGGTCATCGTATACTTTTTCGCCCCAGCGGTCAAATACGCTGAACTCAATTACGGTTACGCCTTCCTGGGCCTCAATAAAAAAGTCGTCGTTTTTGCCATCGCCGTTAGGCGTAAAGGCATCGGGTATAAAATAGTTTTGTGCAGGTAATACTTTAACTGCCTGCGTGGTGCTATCAACGCAACCATTGATATTGCTGGCATACAGCGTTACGTTGTAAGTGCCGTATTGGGTAAAGTTATACGTAGCATTTGAATCGGTTGAAGTGCCGAGGCCGCCAAAATTCCAGTTAAAGCCGGTGGCGTTGCTGCTGGTATTTAAAAAGCTGATTTCGGTTTGCGGTAACTGTATAACCGTTGCGCCTGGCGTAAAGCTGGCCGTTGGGGCGGCAAATATTTTTATATAGTTAGTGGCATTGCTATCGGTGCTGCAGCCATTGGCCGTTACCGATAAACCTACATTGTAATTACCTGCGGTACTATAAACGTTGCACGGCGATGCCGCAGTGGATGTTTGCCCGTCGCCAAAGCTCCACTGGTAAGTGGTGGTGCTGCCAGGTAACGCGGTGTTGGTGAAACAAATACTGGTGCCGGGACAACCGGTTTGGGTACTGGCAGTAAAAGACGATGAAGGTTCGGGGAAAATGGTTATAGTTTCAGTATCGGTGTTACTGGAGCAACCGGCCCTGTAAATGGTTAAGCTGGCTGTGCTGCTACCCAGCGCGGTATAAGT
>Ga0182030_10007897_pt1 | contig 22134 bp, 15 predicted proteins | sample 812S3MmetaG_FD_121299 | JGI IMG/M metagenome (GOLD analysis project Ga0182030, IMG submission 121299) | Permafrost microbial communities from Stordalen Mire, Sweden - 812S3M metaG (Illumina Assembly) | ecosystem: Environmental > Terrestrial > Soil > Wetlands > Permafrost | place: Sweden... | reverse complement strand
GCGGCCTTCTCTTCTGGGTATTGGGAGACGCGCAGGGGGATTACAAGCTGGCCTCGGCACTGCTGGTGCTCAGCATCTGGCCTTCCATGGTCAACTCCATCTCGTCGCAGGCCAATGCCGCCTCGGAAGATATGTCGGCGAATATGCCGGCCTCCGTCCTGTCAGCCTTCGTCTACTTGACCGGTATTGCGGCAACCATCGTGCTTCATTGGGGCGTAATCGGAGTCGGCGGATCGCTGTTCAGCATGCGTGCCGCCGATTTTCTGGTGCGCTTCTTCCCCACAATGAAACGCGTGCTTGCGTGGGATACAACCCATGCTCATCCGCCGGAATTGCGCAAGCGCATGATGGCCTTTGCGTGGAAGAGCGTTGCCAGCATGACCGTGGCGCTCGTCGTCTGGGGCCGGCCGGAGGTCATTCTGCTGAAAAAGCTATGCGCGGATATCCAACAGGTATCTTACTATTCGGCGGCGTTCAGCCTGGCCGGACAGTTGCTGCTGGGCGCAACCATCTTCGGGTCGGCTTCCAGTTTGACGATCTTCGCTCAGTACGGGCGCGACAAGTCCAGGCTTCCCGCCATGGCGGCTTCCACATTCCGTTACCTCGCCTTGATATCGATTCCGCTGCACTTGATCGCGACATCGCTGGCGGCGCCTGCATTGCGGCTGCTCTACGGCCATAAGTGGGAGGGAGCGGCTGTGGTGGTGACGATGGCTCCGCTGATGTGCCTGTTTACGGCCTTTATCTCGCCCGCTCAGAGCCTTCTGGAGAGTTCGGAGCGGCAGAGCTATGTCATCGCCGCGACCGTCTTGGCGGCGATCGCCGATTTAGGCCTGGCGTGGGTTCTCATCCCTGCGCATGGCGCGGTGGGCGCATGCATTGCCAACGGAGCGGCACAGGCGCTGGCCGTCGGCCTGATGTGGACCGTGACTATCTGCCTCTACAAAGTGAAACTTCCCTGGGTGCAGGTGGCAAAGATCGCCTTCGCCAGCCTGTTGGCATCTCTGGCCGCGCATTTGATTGCCGCGCGGTTGGCTCCGCTATGGGCGATCTTGTGCGGCGGAAGCGCGGCACTGATCGTTCTGTTCGGGCTTTTCTACCTGATGCGCGTCCTGGAGCCGGAAGATCGCGACCGCTTCAAGATACTGGCCGGGATGCTGCCCAGGCCAATCGCCGGCCCAGTGGATAAGATGCTGTCGCTGCTGATTCGTCCGGAATTTGCCGGCATGTGAGCGGCAAACAGCTTTCTATGAGCAGGATTCTGGAAGCGCCGCCCGGAATTGTACGCCTTGCCAAATCGTTTTCAAGTGCCGGCGGATCTGGGGGATAAAACCAAAGCCGCAGCCGCGTTATCGATCGAGAGGTGAGGGAATCCATTGCGGCGGCCGGCGGGCAAATGGAAGAGGAGCATCCTTTATTTGTGCAAAAGATTGCATATTCGTATTTTCAATAATTTGAAATACCAGTATTTGAGAGAAATCCCTTCGGCACTCAAATTGCTATAGCACTTTAGTACTGTCCGCAAGTGGCAGTGGTAGTATGCACCGACGGTACTGTTGCGCTTTGACTTTGTTGCCTCCACGCCTCGCGGAATCGGCAATATTGCCAATAATCTCATGGATTACAGGAGATTGTGATTAACGATGGAACCGATGGCACAAGACTTAACGTCAATAAACGACCGGCGGCAAAGACCGCGCTTTCGCATGAATTCGCCCCTCACAATTTTCGCCAAAGACCGCGAAATTTCAGCCTATACCCGTGATTTGAGCAACCGTGGGGTCTATTTCTATCTGGCCTTGATCGACAGCGCCCTGATTGATCGCGATTTTGAATTTCTGCTCGAACTGCCACCGGAGATTACACTTTCAACCTGCTGTTCGATCCGATGTTGGGCCCAGCTGATCCGCAAAGAAGATTCTTCAGGCAATATGACCGGAATAGCAGCCGAGATCCTTCAATACTCGATTCTGCGGCAGCCTTTGACCAGCGCTTAGAGCTTGCGTATGCCGAGGATGCGATGGTCAACCAGCCGGCTTTTCATCACATAGGCCAGCTTGTTGTTGCTATCGGGATCGGTAGGAAGCAGAAAAAAGCCCGGATCGACCAGGTAGCGAATCGAGTTGTAGACGATTCCCTCCATCACTTCGCCATCATGGAATTCGAGCCGCATCCAGATCCCGAGGACGATGGGCGCACGGGAATGAAAGTTCAGATGCTTGTGCTCTGAGTCCCCCTCGAAGCTGTTTACATAGAAGACCGCCTTCACGTCGGCGGCTAAGATCTCCTCGATGGCGCCCGTTTCGTGGCAGCGAATCCGGAATTTCTCCGGGGAGCTACGCGGAGCGGCGCCCAGCAACTCTTCAATGGTGTTCCAGGCCGGGGATTCCAGATAACCCTTGATCGTCCTGTTGCCAAACTGGACCACAACCCGTTCCGACATGGGAGCGGGAGGTTCCAATGCCGCAGGACTGGGGGCGACTGCTCCGTTCGTGGTCTGAGTCAGGCTCTTGGCGCGGGATCGAGACCGTACTGTTTTCGCGGTGGACTTAGATTGTACTGCTTGATCTTGTACAACAGCGCCTTGTAGCTTATTTGCAGGTTGTTTGCCGCCGCTTTGCGGTTCCATCCCGTACCCTCCAAAGTTTGCGCAATGGCGGCAGATTCAGCGCCATCTTTCAAGTTTCGCACCAGATGCTTCAAACCTCCGTTGCTATCCGCATCTTCGCCGCCAGGCGGACTCGATCCCACGGTTTGCCGAGGACTCACCTCATCGATGATAGCCTGCTCGTCTGCCAGGACGAGGTAACGCTTGATCGTATTCTCCAATTCGCGAAGATTGCCCGGCCAGGAGTGGCTCATCAGAGCCTGCATGAGGGCGCTGGAAATCGGCAGCGGTGCGCAGTTGCAACTCACCGCCATCTTGCGCATGAAGTGCCGGGAGAGAATCGGAATCTCCTCGGTGCGCTCGCGAAGCGGAGGCATCTTGAGGGTAAAGCCATTTAGCCGGTAGTAGAGGTCCTCGCGAAACGCCTTCCGCGCAATGGCCGACTTGATGTCGATGTTGGTGGCGGCCAGTACGCGAACATCGACTTTGACGCTGGAGCGGCCGCCCAGGCGTGAAAAGCATCCATCTTGAAGAACCTGCAAGAGCTTGGCCTGCAAAACGGTGGGCATTTCTCCGATCTCATCGAGCAGGATCGTGCCATTATTGCAGATTTCGAACTTGCCCGGCTTGGACTTGATCGCGCCGGTAAAGGCGCCCTGCTCATAACCGAAGAGTTCGCTCTCCAGCAGATCGGTGGGCATCGCGGCGCAATTGACCTTGAGGAAGCTGCGCTCTCTTCGGGCCGAAAGCTTGTGGATCAGCATCGCCGCGACCTCCTTGCCGGTGCCGCTCTCTCCAAGGATCAGCACCGGAATATCGGCGCGGGCTACCAGCGTGCAATGAGTCTCAATCTCCCGCATCCGCTTGCTGGCCCTGACAAAGGAGATGTTCTCAGTGAGGTAGATCTCCTGGGAATCGTCCTCGACGACTACCGGCTTTTCCAGCCCCTTGAGGCACTGCTCGACGGCAAGATCGATATCGCTCTTTTTAAAAGGCTTGAGGATCACATCGGTGGCGCCCATGCGAATCGCCGCCACGACCTCCGCCAGTTCCGCGGAGCAGGCAAGAATCACGATCGGAAGCGACGGATTGGAGGCGTGAATCTCGCCCAGCAGCCGGAGCGAGTTTTCCTCGCCGTCTTCATCGCTCACCTGCCAGTCCATCAGGAGCAAATCAGGCTCGGAAGATTCTCTCAGGTTACGGGTGAACTCTGCGACCTTGGTAAACAGGCTCACGCTGAAGCGGTCCGCAAGGATACGGTGGATGAAACCCAGAATATCCGGCTCTGCGTCGAGAACTGCGATGTGAGGGTTCCGTTTACCGCGAGTGGTCATTGGCGTTCTCCAGAGTGTACTCGTCATCCCTGTCTCGAAATCTCAGACGGAGTAATCTCCGATAATGCTCATTCTTGAAGCCTTACGGACAGCACGATGTGGGTTGAACAGTCGTGCATGGGGGTTTCCGGGGCCCTGCCTGAATCAAGCCGCTTTCCGATCGGCTCACGCCGCGCAGATCGGCAATGCAAGCTTTAAGTGGCAATGGAAACATCTTACCATCGTAGTGGTAAATATTTCACCATATATGCAATTGTTTTCACAATTTTAACCATCAGTTTCACTTCCCCGTTACTATCGATCCCTTCTCCACATTGATCGGTTACCATAGGAGATTACTTGCGGTTACGAGTGATCCCTGAGAGAGATTGCCTGTGCGCTGTATTTACCCCCAACTGTCAATTTTGAGTCTGGCTTGATAATTGCACTGAAATAATGAAGCGCCGACTGGTATTGGATTAAGAATGGCCCAGGCTCGATCCACCGAATTTATAGAATTTCGCGATCTTCCGCCGATGGATGTGATCTTCGGGAAATCGGAGAGGATGGCCGCTGCCCGCGAGAAGCTGGAGCGGATCGCCAAGACAGACATTCCGGTTCTGTTGCAGGGTGCGAACGGGACAGGCAAGGAGATCGTTGCCAAGTTGCTCCATGCGCGCTCCACCCGCTCGAAGTATGCCTGGGTCAAGGTGGCTTGTCCGGCGATTCCGCACACGCTGATCGAGTCGGAGCTGTTTGGCTATGAAAAAGGAGCCTTCACCGGGGCTTTTGCTACCAAGCGCGGCCGCGTAGAGTTGGCTCATCTAGGAACCCTGTTTCTGGATGAAGTGGGCAGCCTGGATATCTCGGTGCAGGCCAAGTTGCTGCAAGTGCTGCAGGATGGAAGCTTTATGCGGGTGGGAGCGCAGGAGGCCAGGAGGGTCAATGCGCGGCTCATCTGCACCGCCAACGAAAATCTGCGGCAACAGTCCGAAGATGGAAATTTCCGGCTGGACTTCTTCTATCGCATCAATGCCGTGACCATCGAATTGCCGCCTTTGCGTGAGCGTCTGGTCGATCTGCCGGTTCTGATCGACTACTTCCTCGATCTTCACGCCAGGGCATTCAGCTCCGCGCCCAAGCCGCTTTCCCGCGAGATCATGAGCTTGATGCAGCGTTACGGCTGGCCGGGCAATATCCGGCAACTGGAGAACATGATCCGCAGCTACGTGCTGATCGGCAGCGAAGAAACCCTGGCGGCGGAGCTGCTTCCGGCTGTCTCCCCCAGCTTGGTCCCCGAGATTGATCTCGCCCACCCCGTCTCGTTGAAGGAGATCACCAAGGCGGCTACCCGGGATTTGGAGCGGGAGATTATTCTGAAGGTGCTGCACGCCAATGACTGGAGTCGGCAGAAGACGGCCAAATGGCTCAATATCAGCTACAGATCGCTACTCTACAAGCTGCGGGAATCACAGCCCAGCGTACTTCCGGGCCGCTCGCTGAAGGGAAAACTGGCGCCGAAGCCCCACCCGCAGTAGGCCACGGAGGTATGGAATGGCACGAGGGCGCTGCGCTTGAATGGTTGAGCGATGCGCGCTCGGTAATGAATTGAACGCAAGCGGAGAGGAGACTGCAACTGCAATTCAGCGTCATTATTCCTGCGTACAATGCCGAGCGATACATTGCCCAGGCGATCGAAAGTTGCCTGGAGCAGAGCTACGCGCCTCACGAGATCATTGTCATCGACGATGCGTCGACCGACGGCACGGCAGCAGTGGCGGAATCGTTTCCTTCCCCCGTCCGCGTCATCCGCCTGACAGAGAACATGGGCGTGTCGGTGGCGCGCAATCGAGGGGTCGAGGCATCAACGGGCGACTGGATTGCATTTCTCGACGCCGACGACTGGTTTCTTCCAGAGAAGTTAGAGCTGCAACGGCGCTGTGCTTTAGAGAACAAGCGGGCGATCTTGATCTTTACGGGCTTTTGTACGTCTCTTGATGGCGTGGAGTCTCCCGCACGGTTCTACCCACCCGAGATACTTTGGCCAATGCTTCGTTACAGGTGTGCATTTCATATTGGCACGGTGGCGCTTCGCCGAGAGGCCTTCGATGCAGTAGGAGGATTTGATCCTTCTCTTCGCGGGGTTGAAGACTGGGATTTCTGGTTGAGGCTTGTTTTCCGCTATTCTGTGGAATCGGTCGCCGCAGTGCCTGAGCCTCTCGCAGTGTATCGGACCACTCCCGGCAGTTTGTCCTCCAACGCCATGAGGCTTTTTGAGGCGAAGGCCGGAATCATCGAACGCAGGTGTCTCTACGGAGTTTCTGGCCCGTCGAGGTGCTTTTGGCGTCGGCGAATACTCGCATTCCTGCTGTACGATACATCGATCATGCTGCGCGAGGAGGGACTGCCCGCTGATCTTACCTTCATCCTCAAGAGCATCGCGCTTTGGCCGTTTCCGTGCGACGGAATGCCGATGAGGCGGTACAAAGTCGCGGGGGTCATGGCGAAGCAGCATCTTTTCCGGTGCTTCTCCAGATAAGCAATTCTCTCTTCTTGGGATCTCTCGATATTAAAGGAGTTTTCAGTGTCGATGACTGACTCGGGCATCACCATCACCGTGGTCATTCCGGCTCATAATGCGGCGCGCTTTGTGCCCCGCTGCCTCGGCTCGGTCTTTGCGCAGACGCTGAAGCCGGCCGAGGTGATTGTCGTCGATGACGGTTCGACCGACGATACAGCGGCGTTGGCGGCGGCGCTGGGGGCAAGAGTTGTCAGCCAGGCGAATGGCGGGATAGCAAGCGCCAGAAATACGGGCATTCAAAATGCATCGGGCGAGTGGATTGCGTTTCTCGACGCCGACGACCTGTGGGCGCCGGAGAAACTGGAGCGCCAGGTCGCCCGCATTCGCCCCGATACCGTGCTCGTTTACACCGGTCTGCGAATCTTCGACGATCAAGGCATTCGAAGTGAGCAGCGCGCAGTTGACCCGGCCGCGGCAAAGAAGATGCTGCGCTATTGCAATCCGATTGCCCCGTCGGCCGCCCTTTTGAAACGGGAGGCGGTAGTTCAGATCGGAGGTTTCCGCAAAGGCCTGGACGCCTGCGAAGACTGGGGGTTGTGGTTCCGGCTGCTACCGCTGGGGCAGTTCGAATCGGTGCCTGAACCTCTGACGGACTACTATGTTCATCCCAAAAGCCTCAGCGCGAATCCGGAAAAAATGCTGCAAGGCGCCGATGTAATTATCGATGCGACACTGACGGCCGATCTGCGAGGCTTCGCTCGCTGGGCCTGGAGGCGCCGGATTCGCGCTGTGCAGTTGTCCAGCGCCGGCCTGATCGCGCGCGAGAATGGACTCAAGAGTGAACTTCGCTATATGTTTCGGTCGCTGTGCACCTGGCCGTCTCCCTGGTGGCAGCCGAAGCGATTTCTCTCGTTTGCCGTCAGCGTCAGAAACTCGCTTCGCCGTAAAAAGGAACGAGTATGAACCGCGTAACGTATCAGGGAGTCTGGATTGAATCCGATGTTCCCTTAGCCAACACACTCCAATGGTCAATACCCTTGCGGTTGGTCAAAGCTGTTGCCGAGGGAGAGGCCGCGAATCTGGGCAGCGTCTCGCCGCTCCTTGCAAGTAACCTGGAAACCATCCGCGATATCTATGCCGCCTGGATTGACGGTGGTCACCGGATACCGCTGAACTTTGAAAAGTCTCCCAATATTGCGGTTGCGGCCGGTGGCGTCTCGCTCTTGTTTTCCGGGGGGGTGGACAGCTTTTATTCCCTCATCAAGCACCGCGACGAGGTCGAGAATCTGGTGCTGGTTCACGGCTTTGACATACCCCTGGCGGACACCGCAACTTTTGCGCTGACCGAAGCGCAGGCCCGTGAGGCGGCCCGCCTCTTTGGCAAGCGGCTGATCGTGGTAAGAACCAATATGCATTGGGAAGAAACCGCTTCGTATCTGGAAAAACCCAGGATTCCTTGCAACTGGGGAATGTATCATGGTGCAGCGCTTGCGGCTGTCGCTCTTGCGCTCGCGCCCAATCAGGGGAAGATTTACATTGCATCGACTTACTCCTACGCTGATTTGCATCCGTGGGGATCGCACCCGCTCCTGGACCCGCTCTGGTCAACCGAGGAACTGCACCTCGTTCACGACGGCGGGGAAACCCGAATGGAAAAACTTCGCGTCCTGATTCAGCACCCGGAAGCATTGGCTCGACTGCGCGTATGTTGGGAGAACCTGGGCGACTACAACTGCGGCCTCTGCGAAAAGTGCATCCGGACGGTGCTGGGCCTGCGCGCCCTTGGTGTCGACCGCTGCGCCGCATTTCCCGATACGCTCACGCCCCAGATCGTGCGCCAGCAGGAACTCAGCCACGATACCGTTCGGTACTGGCGGGAGTTTCTTTGCCCAAGTCTTCCGCCAGCCTTATACGCTGCTGTGCGATCGGCCATCCATAGCTACGATGCGGGCCTGCCGCCGCGAACGGGAAAGTTCAAGCGGGAAGTTAAACGATGGCTTTATGCTGCGCGCAATGCCGGCAGGGCATTGATGGCAGCATACGGCTGATTGATGTGGCGCCTGTCTCAATGGTTTACTCACCGGCAATTTCAGAGAGAGCCAGCATTTCGCCGGAAGAAAAGGTTATATGAATCGCGTAACAGATCAGGGATTATGGATTGAATCGGATCTGCCCTTATCCGGCACGTCCCAGTGGGCAATCCCGTTGCGGCTGGTTTGGGCTGTCTCTGAAGGAGAGGCTGCGGATTTGGGCAGCGTCTCGCCGCTTTTGGCAGGCAATCTTGAGACCATCCGAGATATCTATGCAGCCTGGATTGACGGCGGCCATCGGATACCGCTGAACTATCAGTTCACGAGCGATTTCGGTGCTCCTGTCAAAGGCGTATCGGTGTTCTTTTCCGGCGGCGTGGACAGCTTCTATTCCCTCATCAAGCACCGGGACGAGGTTGATAATCTGGTATTGGTTAACGGTTTTGACGTACCTTTGGCGGATACGAAAACCTTTGCGCAGGCCGAAGTGCAAGCTCGTGAAGCGGCCCGCATCTTCGAAAAGCAACTGATCGTGGTGAGGATCAATCTGCGCTGGGAGCGGCCAAGTCTTCCGATCATGACCAATTTACGCTGGGAATGGCCCCATGTTCCCGGCGGCTGGGGGATGTACCACGGCGCGGCGCTTGCGGCCATCGCTCAAGCGCTCGCACCCAATCACGGCAAGGTCTACATCGCTTCCTCTCACTCGTATGCCGACCTGCACCCTCATGCATCGCACCCCCTGCTCGATCCCCTGTGGTCAACCGAGGCGGTCCAGATTGTTCACGATGGCGGGGAGACCCGCATGGATAAGTTGCGCACAGTGATTCAGTATCCCGAAGCGTTGTCGCGGCTGCGCGTGTGTTTCGAGAACTTGGGCGACTATAACTGTGGCCTTTGCGAAAAGTGCGTCCGTACCATGCTGGGTTTGCGTGCCCTTGGCGTCGATCGTTGCGCGGCATTTCCAGATACGCTCACACCGAAACTTGTGCGAGAGCAGGAGCTCAACAGTGATAACGTGCTTCTTTGGCGGGAATTGCTTCGCGCCGGTCTTCCGCCTGCCTTTCATGCTGCCGTACGATCAACGATTCATACCTACGATGCGGACTTGCCGCTGCGCACAGGCAAGTTCAAGCGGGGAGTCAAACGGTGGCTCTATGCCGCGCGCAATGCCGGGAAGGCATTGATTTCAGCGGCTAATTGATACTGAAAACCCTCTGCCTGCCGATCTCCAGCCGGTAAATTAAAGTACGAATTTGTGGAGTTCATTGCACAGCCATGACTATGCGCATCGTTGTTGAACCCGGAAGTTATGGCTGCCACAATATGGGCGATGTGGCCATGATGCAGGTGGCTGTCACCCGGCTCAATGAGATGTGGCCTCGCGCGCAGGTTGAAGTGATAACCGCGCGCCCTGACCTGCTGTCGCTTCACTGTCCTTCCGCCGCGCCGCTCTCGGCCGAAGCGCGGAATGCGTGGTTATCGGGCCAATCCTTGATAGGCGCCCTGCACCGGAAACTCCCGGCAGGAATCTCTGCCTTTCTGCGGAATTTGGAAAGAGAGCTATGGTTGCGCTGCTCGAAGGCGACGGAAGTTGGGGTTCAGCTCAAGACGAAACTTCTGCATAGAGCGTCTGTTTCGCCATCCGGCTTTCGCAAACGGTTGACGGGAGCCGACCTCCTGGTTTTGAGCGGCGCGGGTATGATCAACGACGCGTTTGCCGATTCAGCCTGCCCACTCCTGGATGAACTGGAGTTCGTGTTGAGGGCAGGAGTCCCGATTGTTGTATTTGGCCAGGGCATTGGCCCCATCACAGACCCCGTGCTGCTGGCAAAGATGAAGGCCGTATTTCCCCGTCTCAAGCTGATAGGCCTGCGTGAAGGCAACCAAGGATTGCCGCTCCTGGAGTCTCTAGGCGTGCCCAGGGACCGAATCCACGTCACTGGCGATGACGCCATTGAGATCGCTTTTCAGTACCGGCCACCTTCTTTGGGAGATGCGCTTGGGATCAACCTGCGTCTCGCCGGCTATGCGGGAACCGGCGAAGAGACGATCGCCCGGCTGCGGGAACCGCTGCGATGCGCGGCTCAGGCGTTGAGCTCCTCCTTGATCTCCGTGCCCATTTCGCTTCACGAGAGCGACTCGGATGTGAACTCCGCCGGCAGGCTCCTCGGGGGTCAAGGTCACGATTCTCCGGCAACGATCGAAGAGCCCAAAGACGTGATTCGCCTGATTGGAAGATGCAGGGTCGTGGTAACAGGCAGTTATCATAGCGGTGTCTTCGCCCTGGCCCAGGGCATACCGGTCATCGGCCTGGTGAACTCCCCTTACTATGAACAGAAGTTCACCGGCCTTCAGAAACAATTTCCCGGAGGATGCCGCATACTCGACTTCAGGCAGCCGGTTGCCTCCAGCGAGATTCAAGATGCGATTTGCAAGGCATGGGAATCGGCGGAGCAGATGAGGGAGCGGCTGCTCAAAGCCGCCGCTTACCAGGTAGAACTGAGCCGCGCCGCCTACAAGGCCGCGTACAGCCTTCTTCCTTTGGATTCGGACGGGTGACGGCAAAGCAGGCAAAAAGCCGGTTGGACAAACTGGCATCTTGCATAGCCGATTGGGTTTGCACCCAAACCGGGCGCGCAGGCCGCCATTTTGCGGAAATCGCAGAAATCATTGACCCAAAACTCCCCGTTTTGAAGATGCCTATCGGAATCACCCCCGGAATTCCATCCCGATTCGCTTCCCGGAATCGCCTTGGTGCTGCCCAGCCATTTACAATGGCGTCTATGTGTAGGGAGCGATTCATCGCTCCGCTGCCGTGTCCTGACCCTATGACCCTTAGAATCCTTCGCACTCCCGCGGCTTTCGTCTTTTCGACAGTGCTGCTCGCTGCTTCCACTCTGGCGCAAACGCGTTCCGCCGCGCCTGAGAGCCCCTACGGCGGCACCACGGTCGAGGAGATCATCGCCCGCGTCAACGATCAGGTGATTTCGCGCGCCGACTACGATCGCGCCTTGCGGGAATCCGATGCCGAGGCCCGTCAGCATGGAGCCACCACCCTGCAGGAGATCTCCGCGAGCCATAAGGATCTGCTGCGCAACCTCATCGACCAGCAGCTCTGGCTCTCCAAGGGCAAGGAACTCGGTATCACCGGCGAAACCGATCTGATCAAGCGCCTGGACGAGATCCGCAAGCAGTACAACCTGGATACGCTGGAAGACCTGGAAAAAGCGGCCAAGGAGCAGGGCGTCGCCTTTGAGGATTTCAAGGCCAATATCCGCAACCAGATCATCACCCAGGAGGTGATGCGCCAGGAGGTGGGCAAGCGGATTCAGTTTACCCCCGGCGAAGCTGAGCGCTACTTCCAGCAGCACAAGCAGGATTACGCACAGCAGGAGAGCGTGACTCTAGGCGAGATTCTGGTCTCGACCGGCACGGCCACCCCCTCGGCGGCCACGCCGGGCGAGGTCCAGTCCGACGATCTGGTGAAGCTTGCCGCGGCCAAGGCCAAGGCCGACGATATCGAGGCCAAACTCCACGCCGGCGGCGATTTTGCCCAACTGGCGCGCAGCTTCAGCGACGGGCCCACCGCGTCCGAGGGCGGCAATCTGGGACAGTTCAAGCGCGGAGCCCTGGCCAAGGTGCTCGAAGACAAGACCTTCAGCCTCAAGTCGGGCGAGTTCACCGATCCGATCCGAACCAAACAAGGCTTCGTGATCCTCAAGGTTGTCCAACACATACCAGGCGGCGTCCCCGCCTACAAAGACGTGGAATCGCAGGTCGAAGAAGCCTTCTACATGGCTCGCATGGAGCCGGCGATGCGCAGCTACCTGGGCACCATGCGGGAGCAGGCCTACATCGATATCAAGCCCGGCTACGTGGACACCGGCGCCAGCCCCAACCAGACCAAACCCATCTACAGCTCCTATACTCCCCCCGCCCCCAAGAAAAAGGCGAAGGTCGAGCGCACCCGCTTCCGCGAATCCACCCGCACCTTCCGGCAAAAGTCGAATCAGACCGCGGCTGAGTCGAGTCCGGCCCCGGCTACCGCTCCGGCTGGCACTGCCAAAGTCAAGAAGAAGAATGCCAGCGCAGATAAGACGGGCTCCATGAAGGCCGGCAAGAAGGAAAAGATCCGTTTCGGCCAGGCGCCTACCAAGACGCTTCCCAATGCCTCTGAAACCAAGACCGAGGATGCAGGCGCAGTGCAGCAAACCGCCAGCGCCACCCCGGAGCCGGTCAATCCGCTGGAAAACAACGCCAAGCCGACGCAAAAGACTCGCTTTAGCGCCCGCGCCAAGGTTGCCAAGAAGTCCAAGTCCAAGGGACCTAAGGTAGATGCGCTGGCTCCTCCAGCAGCCGATTCCTCTGAGGTCGCCGACCGCCAAACCCAGGCGGGCCCGCTCGGACTGGCTGGCGATACCACAAAGAAGAAAATAAAGAAGACGGCCACTACAACCAGCGAGAAGACCCGCCTGGCCGACAAGAACAAGAAGACGGAAGCCCCGGCGCAAGATACTGGCTCCGCACCCTTGGCTCCAGCGCCGCAACCCGCTCCAGCATCGCAGACACCGGCTCCCGAGACACCGGCTCCGCAGCAGTAGCAAAATCGAGCAGGAAACCGAGCCTGGGAATTCAATCCCAGGCTCGGTTTTTTTAGAGCGAAACCAGAGTAGGTGTGTTCTGTCGATTTTTGTGCAGGGTCGCCGCTTCCTTCACCCCACAGACGAAGACCTGTCTGTGGGGATCCCGACTGGAGCGATGTGGCTTCGGGATTCTGCTCCTCGCCTGATCTCAGCGGCAATCGCACGAAAGGCGCTGGCATCGGCTCCCTGCACATGCTGGACAAGCCAGACGGACAGGAACTTGAAAATCTTCAATCCCGCGATCAGCGGGTTCCGTCGCAGGGAGTCCCACGACCTTTCGGCCCTGGCTATGAAGTTCACATGCTCGATCGCGTGCGCTTCCCGATCGACATAGCTGTACCGGGTTAAGAGGCGCTCTTCTTCTGAGAAGTGAATTTTCGTGTAGTTCAAAAGCGCCGTGAGCGTCTTGGCGATATCGATAGCCGTTCCGCTGCCATGGAGCGCGTCCCACATCGCGTTCGCTAAATCAAACAGATATCGGTGGTGCTCGTCGATTATGGGGACTCCCACCGAAAATGCATCGCTCCACTGCAGAACGTTTTGTTTTGCAGTTGCAACCGGCGTCAAATAGATTGGTCCATTCGAAAGAGCCGCAGCGTCTCCGTACAGATTCTGGAATCGGCATATCTCTGGCAAGCTACGGAAGAAGGCGTTCACGAGCTCCGGATCGAACTGCTTGCCCGCATTCTCACGAAGGTACACTTCAACCTCGTCCTGCCTCCACGCTCGCTTGTAAGACCTTTTTTGTCCTAGCGCATCAAAGACATCGGCGATTGCGCAAATACGCCCGTATATCGATATCTGTTCTCCCTTCAGTCCACGCGGATAGCCCTTGCCGTCCCAGCGCTCATGATGGCTGCCGGCGATGATACGTGCCGCCTCGATCAAAGGCTGATTACCCTGCAGGATCTGCTCCCCGATTAGGGTGTGAGCCTGCATCTGAACAAACTCGCCGGCGGTCAACCGCCCGGGCTTGCGCAGAATCGAGTCCGGAATGCCGATCTTCCCGATGTCATGCATCGGCGCGGCCTGAAGCAGAATATCGGCTTGCTCTGCCGGTAGTCCCGCCGCCAGAGCAATGAATCGCGAAAAATGGCCCACGCGGAATACATGCCATCCAGTGTCGGTGTCGCGGCGGTCGCCAGCAAGACCCAGTAGGCGGACCACCTCGGCATGAGCCACCTCAACCTCGTAGTTCTTGATCTCTAAGGTAGCTTCCATCAAACGCCGCGATGTCAGTGCCCCTGCGGTGATGGCCAGCTCGCTTGCAAACTCCATCTCAGAGGCTTGCGGCACGTGTCCTGCGCGAACCAAGAGCATTAGTACTCCCAGAATCTTGCCCTCCCGCAACAACGGCAGAATGTGAATTCCGCGCGCCTCATCGCTGCCGCTGAAGCAGCAGAGTTGTTTTACGTCAGCAAAAAAAGACGGACGCTGGCTGGTGGCCACCTGTTTGCACGGACACGCAATGCTGGCATATTCCCCGCACCGCTGTTCCAAATTTGAAGGGATTCCCTGAGCCAGCGCGAGCGTCAGATTGCCCGCTTCATCGGTAAGAAAGATCGCGCCCTCGCCGGTCGCTTGCATCCAGGAAACAGAGCGCGTATCTTCGAGGATCTTTTCGAACTGGCTCTTCATCGAGATCACTTTAGACGCGGTCTGCAGCAGGTCAACAAGGACCTCATTTACGTCGCTTGTACGCTGCCGCACTTTGCGCAATTCCCTGACGCGTTCAAGCAAGCGTACCTCAGCGCGGGCCGTCTGCCGCAACAGTCTCGGACACAATGGCCTCTCGACAAATCCAGCCGCGCCAGCCTCCAGCGCTGACGCCCTGCGGTCCGGATCGAGCGGCCCATCCAGCACTAGGAAATGGATCTCCTTCATCTCTCGACGCGCGGCCAACTCGGCGCATAGCACTTCGCCGTCGATGCCTCCGGTTGCCCACTCCAGAAACACAAGATCTGGAGTTACGGACCGAATCGCCGATTCGATCCCATCGAAGAGCGTCGTCTGATGCACCGCGTAGTCCGCTCCCAGAATCGCGGCTATTTCCTCGCCTTCTCCACTGCGGGAAGAAAGCACGAGCACCGACCACTCTGCATGGCGTGTGTCCTTGAGCCGGCACGTGATTGGGAACGAACAACAGTCGTTGTGGGCATCTTCGCTAGGCGATGCGACCGCCCAAGCTTCGGTCCATTCGGATGCCGCGCCGCCGGTAATGGCCGAAAGGTCGATTCCCGCATGATTAGAAGGACACATGATGAATTCCAGCGCTGCTGGCACCGTTAAGAGGATCCCTCCTACTTATCGGCATCTAAATGTATTAATTTAGGCGGAATTGCATTATAAATTCCAGCAAGGAAATCCTGCTCTAAGGAACCTCTGATTAAGTCGATGTTTTGAAAGGGCACGGCTTTAGCCGTGCCATAAATGGAACAAAATAAAGCGGGCTTTAGCCCCTGAGGGAATGCTGGATTCGCTACAAGAACTTGTTCAGAGGTTCCCTAAATCTTAGCCGATCCAATGCCGAAGCAAGCCTGATATTGCCTAACAAGGTCGCGAGGAAATTAAACTGTCACCCGCAACCAATGTTCTTATCCTGCGTGCTTTACGGAACGGTAATCGGATTGGTCCTGAAATACGCCGATTGCACCAGAATGAATTCTGGATTTACGCAAAATCCCATTGTGTACAGCGAGTAAAATAGCCCGTTGCCTTGACGCGAATTTTTCTCGTTCCCAGGGGCCTCACAGCTGACGATCAGACGAGTCAATATCTCCAACTGGTGAGATCTGCTCCAGCGGGTGCGGTTTTCTGCATCTGTTCAAGGATTTTGGGCAGGTACTGAGTGTTGTAATGCAGGCGCGAGTAGGCGTTGGGCAGATTAGGGTCTCCATTCCAGCAGTGTTCGGCGCGCGGGCCATAGGTGACTTCGCCGCTATACGCTGGATTCTTCGTTGAGTTGAGAAAGTCCTCCATGCGATAGACGGCATCGTTGAGGAAGTAAGTGTCGTCGGATCCGACGTAGATGTGAATCTTGCCCGCCAGCTGAGGGCCGAGCTTCGCCCAGTCGCGTTCCAGGATGGCTTCGAGATCGTAGTTGTTGCGCCAATATTCGGCGACGGTGCGATCGATCTCGCCCGTCGCCTTGTCGAAGATGGGTTGCGGATAGCCGTCCGCGCCGACCGGGCCGTAGACCGCCTGCCAGATATCGTACTGTTCTCCGCTGCGGCCGTGGTCGCCGAGGGCTAGTTCGTAGGCGTTGATCTCCTGGGTGGTGATGAAGGTGTGGCCCAGATAGTCGCGCATGGCAGGCTGGGCGAAGCGTGTATGCGCGCCTTCGAGAAAGAACGCGTTCTTGTCGCCGTAGAGATCGATATTCGTGAAGGCGTGAAAGTCGATGGGGTCGGGACAGGCGGCAAACGCGCCATTGTAGTGATCGGGATAAAATACCTGAACGGCGAGGGCTTCCCATCCGCCCGTCGAACCGCCGTAGACGAAACGCGCCCAGCCCTGGCCGATAGCATGGAACTGCTTCTCAATAGCCGGGATGAGCTCGTTCTCGATTGCGTCACCGTAGGGACCGACATTAGCTGAGTTCACGGCATAGGAGTCGTCGTAATAGGGATTGGCGTGCTGTATTTTGACGATGAGCACGCGCGGAAAGCCGGGGGCGATCCATTGCTGATAGAACTTGTACGCTTCCTGCTGTTGAATGCGGTTGTAACCGGCGAGGTGAAAGCGCTCGCTGTAATCGGGCTTCAGGTCGGGGGAGGGCGGGGTGGTGCGGAAATCGTCGAAGCCTGCGGCAAAGTGATCGTGAAGGATCATAAGCGGGAAACGGGCATTGGGGTGGTCGTCGAATCCTTCCGGGACCAGCACAACGGCGCTCAGAAACATGGGCCGGCCCCAAAATTTGGTCAGCGCGGCGCTCTGAATGCGGAAATGCCGGATGTATTTGGTATCGGCCGGTGTGGGGATGGGCGGAATCACTTCAGTAAGCGAGAGCGGGATCGGCGCACCGCCGGACTTGACGGCGATCTTCTGAGGCTTCGAGTAAAGATTGCCTGGGGAACTGTTCCAGTGCTGGCCCTCGCCTTGGTCCATATGCAACTTGACGGTCTTGCCGTCGCTGCGGTGGAAGGTCTCATATTTGTTGAATACGACCTGGACAAAGTAGTCGCCGGCGGGAAGATCCTTGAGGCTACGGATAGGATAGCCCCAGGCGGTTGCATCCAACACGGCGGGCTGGCCACGCTGCCATCCATCGACGGTGAGGCCGAAGACGATCTGCGAGTGAAGCGTGTCGTCAACCTGGTTGCGGGGCTCGTCGCTGGGGTCCGTGGAGAGAATCAGCAACAGACGGCCGTCGAGAGGTTGGGAGCTGCGCTCGCTGGGAAAGGTGACGGAAAAAGACTGTGCAGCTGCGGCAACGGGAAAGAGCAGAAGTAGAACCAAAATTAAGCGCTTCATGCTGGATACTATAACGCTGAAGAGGGCTGGTTCTGAACGAATGGTCGGTACGCCGGGAGTAAATTGGAGTGGTCAAACATGCTGGCGGTATGTCTCACGCAGATCATCGTTTAACTTACGTGAAGGGTACGGGTTTCAATCCGTACATAATGTCAACAGAATCAACGGGGCTTGATTGAGTCCGTAAAGTTCTGTAGAAGCGTCTGAGTGGCAAGCGAGCCACCAGTTCGATTCCTTAGGATGTTGTTTACCAGCCGACATTTCCAAGGAGGAAGAGGATGGCTCGCAAAGGACAGGGTATTGAGATTCTGACAGGATGGCAAGGCGGGGTTGGCGGGCTGAACGTCGAGTAAGTCAACCAACTGCAGTCACGCTGGCCCGTGCGGGCGGAGCGAAACTCAGACCTCCGCTCAAAACGGTCGGCAACACGCCGGGTCTCGGTCTTTCTTAATCCGCGGGTGGAGGGTCCGGCTCCCGTGCCCACCCAGACGCAAGAACCTTGCGAGCGGTTTCCAGGAAATTCAGCACATGCGGAGAACCTTCGCCCTTTCTCCAGGCAATGTAAACCTCCATGGCAATGGGTTCGTCCAGTGAAACCACGGCGACTTCAGAGCCGAATGCCGGGTACCGCACGGACACGGGAGAACCGGGAAGGACGAAGACGCCCTGGCCGGAAGCCACCAAGGTGCTGCCGGCCTCGTGAGGGGACGAACTCGCGCGCGCGGTCTTCAGCTTCACCCCAAGCTCTTCCGCTCGTTGCAGCACGAGGCGGTTGCTCGGATCGGTCTGATCCAGCAGCAAGATGACCTCGTTCTTCAAGTCGCGCAAATGCAGCTTCCTCTTCGCCAAGTGGCTGCTTCGGGGCAGGATCACGCGGAAGGGCTGATCGAAGAGGTGCTCCCATTCCAGCCGGCGATAGTCGATGGGGGGATAGAAGATGCCAACATCCACCTTGCCTTCGCGCAAGCTGGACCCCTGCAAGGCCGGAACCACGTCTTCATAGTCAATGGTGACGCGCGGGAACCGCCGGGCGTAGGCGGTAACCAGGGGCTGGATCGTGTTGGCCAACGATCTCATGACGCCCACTCGCAGATAGGCGGGTTCGGACTCCCGGGCGACGTCCCGCAGAGTTTCCACTTCTTGCACAAGGTTCCGCGCCTTGGCCAGCACCGCCCGGCCCTGATCGGTCAGTTGGACACGCTGCCGGTCGCGCAGGAGCAGAGTGACGCCGAGTTCGTTCTCCAATTCGGCGATGCGGCGGCTCACCGAGGGCTGCGCCAGTCGCAACCGCTCCGCCGCCTTGCGGAAGCTCAGGAGCTCCGCCACAACTATAAAGCACTGCAGCTGGCGTATTTCCATGCGTCTCCAGAACAGTCTGGCCAATTAGGAGCACCGGCCGGCGACCCCAAGCCTGAGCGCTTCACGCCGGACCATCGGTGCGCTGCCACCATTCACCAGCTTAGCGCGGACGTTGCCGGTTGGAAAAGGTTTGGGGAACCTGGCACAACGGATTCTATTGATAGCCTCAGCGTATCACGCGTGAAAGAAACAAACTATTGGACGTTTGTTTCTGGACGGGCAGATAATCGCTATGCTCCACTTAAGAACGAGGCGGACGTGCTGCAAAGCCGAAACCGGCTGGGCTAGACCGCCCCAGCAAGCCAAAGAACGGGCTTCCAGGCTAGGCTACAGCCTACCACCTGCTCCGGGACATTCTCGTCGTGGATGCTGATAATGTTCTGGGTTGAGCTTCAATTCGCCGGCGTCCGGTAAGGACCCGGTATTGCGTTTGCCCGAGTGGCAAAGGAGGTCGTCATGGGTAATGATCGGTCACGAAGAGAGTTCCTGCAAGCTGGACTCGCCCTGCCTGCAGCCGGACTGCTCTCATCTCCACAGCTGGAAGCTGCGCTGGGGGCAGTTCAAGGGACCCCACAGGTCGTCTACCGCACGCTGGGCAAAACCGGGTTGAAGGTTTCGGGAGTCGGCTACGGTATTGGCTATGTGCCCGTGCCCGAGGTCCTGGAGCGGGCGATCGACATGGGCATCAACTATTTCGACACGTCTCGCGACTATAAAGACAGCGAACAGATCTTTTCCGGGGTTCTCAAAGGCAAGCGCGACAAGATCCATATTTCGACCAAGTCCGGCTCGATTAAGAAGGATGACATCCTGAAGGACCTGGACACCAGCCTGCAAACGCTGGGCACCGATTATGTTGACGTCTGGCTTCTGCACGGGCGGGACACACCGGAACGTATCCCCGATGAAGCCATCGAGGCCCTGGAAATTGGCAAGAAGTCCGGCAAGGCCCGCTTCATCGGCTTTAGCTGCCACGATACGAATAATATGGTCGACTTTGCCCTCAAGGCGGGGAAGTTCGACATCATTCAAACCACCTATAGTTTCGCTATCGGCGCCGGCCCCTACCGCGAGCAGGCCATTGCCCGCTTGCACGAGGCGGGAATCGGGGTGGTGGCGATGAAGGTGGTGGTTGCTTTGTCGGGTCTGCATCTCCAGAGGGGGCAGAAGGCCGAGCCTCACTCGTCCGGGGAAGGTCCGCTGGCCGGCATCAAGTGGGTCCTCAAGAATCCAGCCATTGGAACCACCGTTCCCTTCATGCAGAAGATTTCCGAGCTCGAAATGAACTTCCGGGCGATGTCGGAACCGTATACTCCGCAAGACGAAAAGATGATTTACGTGCGGAACGAGCAGATCCGGCCGCTCTATTGCCGCATGTGTTATCAGTGCAAGGGCCAGTGCCCGAAGGGATTGCCGATTACGGATGAGTTGCGCTTCCTGGCGTATCACGATTTTGGAGGCAACTACCATCAGGCGGCAATGAACTTCCGGGATCTGGATAAGGAAATCCGCGACGTACGTTGCCAGGACTGTTCCTCGTGCCCGGTGCAGTGTCCGAATGGGGTTCAGGTACGGGATCGCCTGATTCGGGCGCAAGAGCTGCTGGCGTAGCGGATAAGGGAAACAGGTTTACCGTTTGCACGGATACTCCACGCAGGCCACCCTGGAGAACATGGGACTTAAGAACGTGGCGGACGTGCTGCAAAGCCGAAACCGGCTGGGCTAAAGCAAAATCAGAATAGCTGTACCCCCCAGGTCTCGATTTTGAGACCTGGGAAAGCACGAACTCAATGAAACTTCTTCATCCGGTCACAGACCTAGACCGCCCCAGCAAGCCAAAGAACGGGCTTCCAGGCTAGGCTACAGCCTGCGGCGCAAGCCGCAGGAAGGAATTCGCTAACCCTCACGAGGAAATCATGCATAAGCGTATCCAGTGGTTTTCGTGCACGGCAATTCTGACCATCGCATCTCTGGCCGGGGTGGCGCAGGATCAAGTTTCGCCGCGCCAGCTGACGTCGGTCGGTCCGATCTTGTCGCAGGGCTCTATGAATGTTTTCCGCCGCTTCGCCGCCGAGCCCAAGGCCATGTATGAGTTCTATGGCGAAGTGCTGGGGCTGAAACAACTGACAACCTTCGATGTGGGGAAGAATACGAACGTAGCCCGGTTTCAGGCCGGCGACTCCCAGCTCAAGCTGACAACGAGGACACCGAACCGCCAGTATTATCCCGGGGGCGTCCAGGAGGCTACAGGAGTGCGCCTCATCACCCTTTACTTCCCGGATCAGAAGTTGCTAGGCGAGAGATTTCGCGCCCACGGCCTACCGGTGCCCGAGTTTAAGCCGATTGCAGGTTCGAACCGCAGCAGTGCGCTGACCAAAGATCCTGACGGGCAGTGGGTTGAGTTGCTGGTGGCTCCGGATGCGCCAGCCGAGGTCTATCAGCAGATTGAAGTCGGCCTTACGGTGTCGAATCTTGCTGCAAGCCGAAAGTTTTATCGTGAGTTTGTGGGTCTGGAAGAGCTGCCGCCGGTAGAGGATCCGGTTTTTCACGTCACCAAATATCCATATCGTCACGGCTCGACGATCATCAACCTGCGGAGCTTCGACAAATCGCTGCCTGCGGACACCGGGAGCGGCGGCATTCAGTATGTGGTCTCCGACGCCAAGGCGGTGGAGGCGCTGGGCAAAGCCCGGCAGGTCACCGTCGAGCAACCTCTCAGCACACTGCAGAGCTTTTCGCTTACAACAATATGGTTGGACGATCCAGACGGCATCACCAACTATTTCGCCCAGGTTGGAGTACCCGGACCGCCGCGCGGCAAGTGACCGGCGACATGCTGGGGCTTGTGCCTGGATAAGCAGAAGACCAAAGGTCTGCAATGGCCATACTACCCTCTTTGAGCAAACGGGAGGCTTCACCATGAAGCTGCAACCGCCGGAATTGGCCAACGTCCGGTGCGAAGTCTGCCATGGCTACGCCACGGAACACCTATAGCAAAATCAGAATAGCTGTACCCCGAAAGCAAGACCGCCAAGTGGCTTTTTCCTCAAGAAAAAGCCACTTTGAGACTCTTTGTAAGATTCTCTCTTCTACGTCAAGTGTTTTCGGAGTGTTGGGATTGGATTTTCAAGGCATAGCGGGTCTATCCTTCGGATGTTTTTCTGGGCCGGGCGAGGATTTCCTC
>Ga0182030_10007895_pt1 | contig 22139 bp, 13 predicted proteins | sample 812S3MmetaG_FD_121299 | JGI IMG/M metagenome (GOLD analysis project Ga0182030, IMG submission 121299) | Permafrost microbial communities from Stordalen Mire, Sweden - 812S3M metaG (Illumina Assembly) | ecosystem: Environmental > Terrestrial > Soil > Wetlands > Permafrost | place: Sweden... | reverse complement strand
TGGTGGACGCGGTAGGAATCGAACCTACAACCTGTCGGTTAAGAGCCGAATGCTCTGCCAGTTGAGCTACGCGTCCATCCCACCGCAAAAACCGTGCCTATCGACGACTAGCACACGGTCCTGGCAGAAAGGAAATTCCTCCTGCCACTCAGAAAATATAACACAGGCGCGGGGGCGTCTCCAAACGCGACTGCCGGCTCGAAGGTCGTCCTGCAATTCGACGGCCCGTTGGAAACTGCGGCTGTTGTGGGCGAGTATGGCGAGAAGCTGGCGCGTCCCTAGAAGTTGAAGGCCAGGCCGGCGCGGATGCTGCGCTGGTCCTGGGCGAAGATCAGCACAGAACCGTCGCTCGACAGAAAGGGTCTGTAGCCCTGGGCCAGCAGGTTGCGCAGATCGAACAATGCTTCGAATCCGCCGCCTCCCTCCCGGCCAAGATGAATGGGCTGACGGACGAGCAGACTCATGTAAGGCTCGGCGGCATTCATGGCGAAGGGAGCTACCTCGGTCACGGTGTCGGCCGGCTGCCAGCGATAGCTAGCCCGCCAACGGGTTCCGGTGCCGTCGAGCGTGCCGGACAGGGAGAGCGAGTACATCTGGGCGTGGCGGGGGCGCACCCCGGCAAGCACCTGGGCCACAGTGACAGGCCGCGGCGTGCTATCTGGAGCGGAAGGCATCACCAGGGCGTTGCCGTTGGCATAGCTGAGACGAACCTGGTTACCGCGGGGCAGCCGGTGGGCGACGGTGGCCACCATTCCAGCCGATGAGAAGTTCGGACCGGCTGCGCGCAGCAGGCCGCTCGATCGATCCAGCAGCGCTCCGGCGGCCTGGGATTCTCCCGCTGCAAAATGGTCCATGGCCTCAATCACCGGATTGTCGATTCTGTCGGAGAAGACCAGAACGGCGACGCCGGAGGCGTCGGTGCTCCGCTCCCAGGCGAGTTCCTGGTGTAGGCCATGCTCCAGGGCCAGATTGCCGTTGCGCACCGAGAGAGCAGGCAGCCAAGTGCCGGCCTGAGTGTCCTCCGCATCCTCAGCAGCCGGCACGAGAGTCGTCATGCGGTAGCGCAGGGCGGAGTTGCCATCTCGCCAGCCAGCCGAGGCAAAGGGCAACATCGCGGCCACGGTATTCGGGGAGTTTTCTGAGAACCGCGCCAGCACCTGGTCGGAGCCCACTTCGCCATCGAACTCGTCGCCCAGATGAATGGTCTCCCAGGTGCGGACCACAGCCTCGCTCAGCCCTTCGGCGCCGGAGCTGTCGACCTCCGGGTGAACCGCCACGGCCGCCACCGACTGCACGGACCCGGCAAAGCCCAGATCCTGGCGGAAGCCCAGCATGGACTCCATGCCGCCGTCGCTGCCGGGAGCAAAATCAACGCGGGCCAGCAGTTCGCGGCTGTTCGAGGGAGTCTCCTCGACCGCCGCCGAGATGCGCTCGCCGCTTTCGCCGAATGTACCCTCCTGGCCGCTAGCCACCAGACGGGCCTTCAGCTTTGGATTTGTGCCGGCGCCATCGGAGACCACCACCAGAGGACCGTCCTCGAGCCAGCGCAGCAGGGGACGATTAGCAGCCGAGCGCAGGGTCCAGGCCCAATCGTCCTTTGGGGCATTTCCGGCGCGCGGCTCAGCCGGCAGCCATTGCATCACTTCGTAAAGGGTGTTCAGGGTGAGGTTGACGACGGTGTTGGTCCGGATGCGGACGTTTTCCCTGAGCGAGGGCAGGAACGAGGCGCCCAAAGCCTTGACCGCGTAGCGGCCTGGGAGCACGGAAGAGATGAGAAAGCGGCCGCTCGAGTTGGTGTAGACGCTGGCGACAACGCTCAGGTCCGCCCCCAGCAACTGCACTTGCGCGCCGATCTGGGGAACACCCGCCGAGTCGCGCACCAAGCCCGTAACCGATCCGGGGGTAGCTCCATGGAGCGGAGCTGTGCCCAAGGCAATCAGCACGGCGAAGAGAGCGAGATGGAGCCTGCGCGTCATCACGTATATCGGTGACCTGGCGGCGTCCCTGGCGATACCCTGCGAGTCAAACCCCGAGCGGGCTTCCGGATCTTGCGTCCGGTAGCCCTCGCGCACGGGGTATATCCTATTCCACGACAAAAGGTGCCGATTGCGCAATCTCTTGTTTCGAGATTCCGTCATTTATTTTGATCGTTACCTTGTATTTGCCTGGCTGAAGGCCGGCCATGGGGAGCGATTTCTCCACGGTCAACTGGTCGCTATGTGCTCCCAAATCCTTTGATTCCAACTGCTTATCGAGCACCACGGTGTTGGCCGCGGTGTCCGTAATCTGGTAGGACACCGACGCCTGGTTACTCTTGGTTGCGTCGTCGATCTGCAAGTTGTACACCTGCATCCAGAAATTGAGTTGCTGGGTGCGTTTGAAATGAACCGGAGTCGCCGCGTTGGGGCTCACCCGCGGACAAATATGCGTGTTGCCGATGACGCAGTTGCCGGCGCCGATATCGTGCGAGGAGACGGCGTACATCTGGTCGGCCAGGATCAGCGTGGAGGTGGCCAGCTTCTCATCGTGGAAGGTGGGCACGTTTAGCGCGCTGCCGTAAATTCCCACATGGTCCGGGTTATTCACGTCCTTGATGGCAATATCCAGGCGGTAAAGGCCGGGCAGAAGCGGCATCGCTTTCCAGTAAACCGACTGCCGGTCCAGGCTATTCTCCAGCAACTCAGAGGGCTGCTCGACCTCAACCGTGTCCTCAAAGGTCTGCACCGTCTTGTGAGTTAGAGTGGTCACCTTGCCCAGGATGTTCACCACGCCCTTGGAGACGCCGTTCTTGGTCACGAAGGTAATGTCTCGATTCTTGATCTGCACGGTCACCGGGACCAGCACGGTGTTTTCGGTCACCTTCACGAAGTCGGTGCGCACGTCAAAGGGAAAGATGGGGCCGGAGAGCAGCTTGTGCTCGGAGATGAAGTTCTCCAGATCCTTGAACTTGACCGGCGGCGGAGCAAAGAGCTTGGCGGCCAGTTCGATGCGGTCAAACTGCTTGGATTGCTGCGAAGACGACATCGGACCGGTGCCCAGGTTTTCCAGGCCGCCCTTGAAGCGGTCCGCCTTCTTGGCCTGGCCCATCTCTTCCCACTGCGTCTGACCGGCGCCGGGAACGTGCAGCAGCGCGTCCTTTTCGCTGCGGTCGATGGTGAAGTGGTAGTCGCCGCACTGGCAACTGTCCACAAACTCGAGGTCGACGTTCTCGCCGATGCCCTCCAGGTAGCGGTAATGCCAGGTTTCAAAGGGGAAGGTGGAGGTCTCGCCGCCGCCTTCGTCGATGGGCCGCTGGTAGCTGCCGCCGGAGGGGTGGGAATCGATCGAGTCGGGCGCGCCGAAGGAGATGTAGATGTGGCCGCGGTCGGTCTTCCAGCCGGGCTTGCCGGCGGCGAAGTGCTCGTTCGCGTAGGCGATGCGGCGGTAGTGCTCTTCGCGGAATTCGTTCTCCGGGGAGTCCGGATTAGGATTGCGGCGCAGCCAGAAATTCTCGATGAAGGCGTCCCGCTCCTCGTCGTTCGAGAGCGTCTTGAAGGCCTTGCGCTCTTCGTCGGAAATAATGTAGGACACGTCCTGGTCCAGCCAGGTCTTGTAGGCGCCCTTCAACTCCTGTTTGACGGCCCTCTGGGCGGCGAACTTCTCCTTGTCGGAACGTTCGCGCTTGAGGGGGTCAACTTCCTGGCCCTGTGTTGCGGGTTGGGCTTGTGGCGCTGCCGGGGACGGGTTGGCCGCCTGCTGGGCCACAAGCCCGGCTGCGGAGGTGAATACCAGGCCGCAACCCAGTGCGACGAAGAGAAAACTACGACCGTTGAGCGTCATTGCCTTGAAAACTCCTGCGAACCCTTATTCTACGGGTCCCGCAAGGCCTGAGCAAGAATCCGTAGGGAGTTGACTTGCAGGTTGGACGCGCCAGCCGGTCCGAAGTCACCCGGAACGCCCGCTGCAACCGCATAAAATCGCGCTTGGGAGGAGGTTTTGAGACCAGCCGGGCTGCTCGGCCGTCAAATGAACCAAGCGCGACGGTTCAGCCTTCTTGCCTTTTGGGCACTTGCTCCTCTCCAGGAAATTCCGCACTTAAAGGAAATTCCGCAGGGGGAAAGTGCGCAGGGTATTGCCAGAGAGCCCCTGGACGGGTTTCCGCGGCTCGTTGAAGGCCGCCGGCAGCAGCGCCAGAGCCTGGTTTTTGCCTGCCGCCGGGAACCATGCGGGCGGTAATTGCGTACACTGAAATCGGAGAGACCCGGAGCACGCACCGCACATGAAGAAAATACTTTTGATCGTCCTCGCCGTTGTGGTCGTTGCCGTACTCGTCATCGTCTTTATCTGGAGGCAGCAGGCCGGCTACACCAAGGTGCTGACCGCGAAAATCGTGCGCCAGGACCTGGCCACCATTGTCAGCGGCACCGGCCAGATCAAGCCCAAGACCTACGTCAACCTGGGCGCCACCGCCATGGGCCGCGTCACCCACCTTCTGGTGAAGGAGGGCGACCGAGTGACCAAGGGCCAAACCGTGGCCACCATCGAGCATGTGCAGCAGGAAGCCAATGTATCCGGCCAGCAGGCCACCATCGCCGCCGCCAAAACCGACATCGCCTCCTATGTTGCAGCGGAAAAGACAGCCGAAGCCAATGTCGAGCACGCCAAGGCCGATTTGCAGCAGAAGCGGCTGGACTGGGAGCGCGCCCAGAACCTCTATAAGGAAGGCATTCTGGCCAAGCAGGATTACGACGCCAAAAAGGCCGCCTACGACACCGACGTGGCTTCCCTGAACCAGGCCGTGGCCGGCCTCAACCAGGCCAAGGCGCAGACCGATTCGGCCCGCGGGCACCTGCAGACCCAGATCGCCAGCCTGCGCTTCAATCAGGACCTGCTGGACCGGACCATCGCCATCGCCCCCTTTGACGGCATTGTCACCAACGAGCCCATTCGCGAGGGCGAAACGGTGGTCGAAGGCATCCAGAACGCCGAAGGCTCCACCCTGATGACCCTGGCCGACATGAGCGTCATTACCGCCGAGGTCAAGGTGGACGAGACCGATATCGTCAACATCCAGATCGGCCAGTCGGCCGACGTAACCGTCGATGCCCTGCCCGGCAAGGTCTTCAAGGGCCACGTGACGCTGGCCGGCGATCAGGCCTTGCTGCGCTCCACCGGCGTCGCCACCTCGCAGTCCACCACCGGCACCGAGGAGGCCAAGGACTTCAAAGTCGTGGTCACCCTGGACTCCCCTTCCAGCGAACTCCGCCCCGGCCTCAGCACCACCGCCAAAATCACCACAGCGCACAAAGCCAACGTGCTTTCGCTGCCCATCCAGGCGCTCACCATGCACTCGCCGGAGTCCGACAACCCCAAGGGCGGTGTCCAGGCCGCTTCGGCCACTCCCGCGGCAACCGCCGCCAACACCCCGCCCCAGCAGGGCGTCTACGTCATTTCCAAGGACGAGCACGGCAAGCTCCGCGCCAAGTTCGTTCCCGTCACCACCGGCATCACCGGGGCCACCGACATCGAGGTGCTCAGCGGCCTCACCGAAGGCCAGGAGATCGTCATCGGCCCCTTCAAGACCCTGCGCGCCATGAAGAGCGGCGCACCGGTCAAGCGGGACACCGTCAAACCGGTCGTGCCGGCGCCCAGCGCGGGTTCGTAGCCGGCGACAAGTTCGCGCAAAATCAAACCAGGGCCCGGCGTCCACTCCGGCACCGGCCCTCCCTATCCCAGGCAGCAGGCAAAAGGAAGAGATGCGGATGGCTCTAAACGGCATCAGTACCGAAGACGATGTGAAACTGGTTGCTCCGCCCAGCAGCGACGTCATCGTGGTCGAGGACCTGTGGCGCACCTACGACATGGGCTCCGAGCAGCAGGTGCAGGCCCTGCGCGGCATCTCGCTGCGCATCAAGCACAACGAGTACGTGGCCATCATGGGCCCCTCGGGCTCCGGCAAGTCTACGCTGATGAACCTCATCGGCTGCCTCGACACCCCCTCAAAAGGCCGCTACTGGCTCAACGGACAACTGGTCAGCGAGCTGGACGACGACCAGTTGGCGCGCATCCGCAACAAGGAGATCGGTTTCGTCTTTCAGACCTTCAACCTGCTGGCGCGGGCTACCTCGCTGCACAATGTCGAACTTCCCCTCATCTATAACGGCACGCCCTCCGCGGCGCGGCTGGCGCGGGCCAAGGAATCGCTGACCGACGTGGGCCTCGAATCGCGCATGAATCACAAGCCCAACGAGCTGTCCGGAGGCCAGCGCCAGCGCGTGGCCATTGCCCGAGCGCTGGTCAACCGGCCCTCGATCATTCTGGCCGACGAGCCCACCGGCAACCTGGACTCCAAGACCGGCCTCGAAATCATGGCCCTGTTCGACACCCTGCACGCCAACGGCAACACCATTGTGCTGGTCACCCACGAGCCCGACATCGCCGAATACGCCCATCGCGTGGTCCATATTCGCGACGGCGAAATCTTCTCCGACGAGCCCTCCAAGCGCTTCCGCTAGAGCCTTGGCCAGCGAGCCGGGAATCCCCCTTCTGCTTTCCTCCGGACCGGAGAGACATTGCGTCTCTCCGGTTCATGTTTTTGATGCCTCTGCCGATGAAAACTTTGTTGGCCTTGTAGACCTTCTTGGGGCCACGGAGGCGAGGCACGTTGAAACCCATGCAGAGCGCCGCTCCCATCCAGTTTCCGCCTTACGTCTCCGGCCTGACCCTGGTAGAGGTGGAAGCGCCCCCCGCCGTGCAACTGGTGGGCGTCAGCGCCGCATGGCGCAAGTTGTTGATGCAGGCTGAGATGGCCGCCCCGCATGTGCAGTTGGCCACCATTGAGGGGGAGCACGGCTCCGGCAAGCATACCCTGGCCCGTTATCTTTTCAGCCGGTCCCCGCTGGCCGGGGGCCTGTTCCAGCGCCGCGACGCGCGGGAATGGCTGGTCACCGACGCCGACCCGGCTACCTTGGCCGGCTGCACCTACCTAGATCGCGTGGACCTGCTGGCTCCTCCCGGCCAGGGCCTGCTGCTGGGCGTGCTCAAGGCCCTCCAGGATCGCGCCCCGGGGCGCGCCGTGGTGCTGGCCTCGTCGCAGACCTCGCTGCGCCAGATGGCCGCCCAGGGCCAACTGCTGCCCGACCTCGCCTTCCGCCTCACCGCCGTCCGCTTTGCCATTCCCCCGCTGCGCCAGCGCCGCGAAGACATTGCCGTGCTCGCCCAGTCCCTGCTGGACCGCATCTGCGCCCGCTATCAGCAGCGCCCCGTCGTCCTCGGCCCCGGCACGCTGGCCCGCCTGTTGCAGCACAACTGGCCGGGCAACGTACGCGAGCTGGCCTCGGTGCTTGAAACTGCCCTGCTCGAGGCTGTCAACGGCATCATCCGGCCCGACGACCTGGCCCTGCCCAACGGCATCGCCGAACATGCCCAGGCGCAACCCCTTCCGACAAGCGACGAACTGTGCCTCGATGCGGTCATCCGCCACCACGTCCAATATGTGCTGGACCTGAACCGCGGCAACAAACTGCGCGCCGCCCGTCAGCTCCGCATCAGCCGCTCCACCCTCTACCGCATCCTGGGCAACGAAACCATCCTGAGCCGCTGAAGAGGGCGGTCAGAAGGGGCGGCCAGATCAGGGTCGTTCAGATCCACGATATGCCCCGAATACCGGCAACATCGGCAAGCCCCTCGGAGCCGAGTCGAGCCACCATCCCCCAGGCCGCAGCCCTGTCCCCAATTCCCGAGTCCCTAATCCCTAATCCCTAGTCCCTAGTCCCTAATCCCTAATCCCTGTCCCCTGCCTTTTGCTCTACACTCGACGAGAAGGTGAATTCACCCCTTGATTTCACTCCAAGGACTCGCTCCCTGATGAAGATCCGTCTCTCCGCCCTGGCCCTTGCCGCATTTCTGCTGCCCGCGTTCCTTCCCCAAACCCGTGCCCAGGCTCCCACCGCCGCTCCCGCCCCCGTCGAAGACCGCCGCAAGGCTCTCAATGCGCTCTTTGAGGAGTACTGGCAAGCCAACCTCGAACACTCCCCGGAATTTGCCTCCATGCTAGGCGACAAGCGCTACAACGATCGCATCTCCGACTACTCGGTAAAGGCCCAGAACCAGTGGCTGGCCCAGGAGCTGAACTACCTGCTGCGCCTGGCGGCCATTGACCCGGCCGGCCTCACCGACCAGGAGAAAATCAGCCGCGACCTGCTGCTGCGCCAGTTTGCCGAAGACCAGGAGGCGGCGCATTTCAAGGAGTGGGAGTTGCCCATCAGCCAGATGGACGGCATCCACACCACCTACCCGCAACTGGTGGCCGAGCTGAGCTTCACTTCCGTCAAGGACTACGACGACTGGATCGCCCGCCTGCACGCCGTCCCCAAGGCCTTCGACCAAGCCACCGCCAATATGTCCATCGGCATGGACGACCATCGCGTCCCGCCCAAATATCTCCTTGTCAAGGCGCTGGAGCAGGTCAAGGACCTGGCCACCCAGAAGCCCGAGGACTCGCCCTTCGCCATGCCGCTCAAGAGCTTCCCGGCCTCCATCAAGCCCGCCGAGCAGGAACGCATCAAGGCCGAACTGCTCGACGCCATCGCCAAGGAAGTCCAGCCGGCTTATCTGCGTTTTGCCCGCTTCCTCGAGGTGAGCTACATCCCCGCCGGCCGCGAGTTGCCGGGCATCTCCGCGCTGCCCGATGGAGCCAAGTATTACGAATTCCTGATTCGCCGCACCACCACCACCGATCTGACCGCCGAGCGCATTCACCAGATCGGCCTCGACGAGGTCCAGCGCGACGAGACGGAGATGCAGGCCATTGCGCAGAAGCTCGGATTTGCGGACTTCAAGACCTTCCGCGCCAGCCTGAAAACCAACCCCAAATTGCGTCCGGCCTCGGGCGAGGCTCTGCTGGCTGCCTATCGCGGCTACCTGACGCCGATGCAGGCCCGCCTGCCGCAGCTCTTCGGGCGCCTGCCCAAGGCGGCCTTTGAGGTTGCCGCAGTCCCGGAATTCCTTGAAAAGACCTCGGCGGCAGCCTATTACGAACCCGGAGCACCCGACGGAAGCCGCCCCGGCCGCATCCGCATCGACACCTGGAACGCCACCGACCGCAACCTCTTTGAAGTGGAGGACACGGCCTACCACGAAGGCCTTCCCGGCCATCATCTGCAAATCTCCATCGCCGAGGAACTGGACAACGTTCCCACCTTCCGCAAATACGAGTTCTATACCGCGTATGCCGAAGGCTGGGGCCTCTATTCCGAGCGCCTCGGCAAGGACCTCGGCCTCTACCAGGACCCGTACTCCGACTACGGCCGCCTGGAAGGCGACATCCTGCGCGCCGTCCGCCTGGTGGTCGATACCGGCGTCCACTCCCAGCACTGGACCCGCCAGCAAATGGTTGACTATTTCCACGACCACTCCGCCACCTCCGAAACCGAGGTCCAGTCCGAGGTGGACCGCTACGTCGCCTGGCCCAGCCAGGCCCTGGCCTACAAGATCGGCCAGTTGAAGATACTCGAGTTGCGAGACCGGGCGAAAAAAGCCCTGGGCGACAAGTTCGACCTGCGCGCCTTCCACGACCAGGTGCTGGACTCCGGCGCCCTGCCCCTCGACGTGCTCTCGGACCGCATCGACGCCTGGATCGCGAGTTCGACTGCGGCTTCGCCCGCCAGCCCGCGGGCCGCCCGCTAAAACGCTTTCGGAATTGCCGCGAGACAAATCCTGACTTTCAAGTGAAAACGCTCTGGAACAACTCAATGGGACTTCCAGATCAGGCAGCCCGCTTCCCAAGCGGGCTGCCTTGCTTTTTTGGATTCCGGCTCCTTCCCCCTTTCTCAGCTCCCTTCTCCTGCTTTTTGGCGCCATAGCGAAACCAGCGGCGATGGTTCCCGAAACCACAGAGGTCAAGTCGAAGCAACCATCCGAGAGCGGTGACCCCGCACAAGAATCAATACGATACAGTAACTCCGGATTCGCACTACCCCGGCTGCCATTCGCCAAAAATTAATGAAAATCTCATAGCCCTTTATTAATGCCCGCTCAAAATCATCTTGAGATTTCTCTCCTATGAGTCTCCCGTTCGGCTCCAAGCAACTCCTGCCCGGCGCCAGACGTTTTCGTTTGCACGGGAATAGGGAGCGCTTGCCTGTTAAGGCCCGTGTCTCCCATCACTCCGCACGCCGGCAGTTCATTCCGGATGCATCCATTTATGAAAGGTCATTTCATGATTCGAGGCCATTTCTCTCGCAGTCTTGTGTTGTTTGCCCTGTTCGCCACGGCGAGTGCCTTCGCTCAAGGTCCGGCCGCCGGTGATACGGCGGACACAACCCCGCCGCCCAAGATCACCCGCACCGATACCGTCGTGGTGTCCGCGGTTGGTGAATTTCGCGACGAGCAGACGCTGCCCTCGCTTGCGCTGATCGAGGAGACGCCGGGCACCAGCCCCATCAAGAGCCTGGGCCAGTTGCCCAGCGTAAACTTCCAGGCCGCGGATCCCTACGGTTCCTACGAATGGGCGGTGCGCATCTCGGTGCGCGGATTCAATCAGAATCAGCTCGGCTTCACGCTCGACGACATTCCGCTCGGCGATATGTCCTATGGCAACTGGAACGGGCTGCACATCAGCCGCGCCGTAATCGACGAAAACATGAGCCGCATCGTCATGTCGCAGGGCACCGGCGCTCTGGAGACGGCCTCGACCAGCAACCTCGGCGGCACCATCCAGTTCTTCTCGGTCGATCCGGACGACAAGCGCGGTTTCTCGGTGACGCAGAGCGCGGGCAGCTTTGATGCCTACCGCACCTTTTTCCGCTTGGACTCCGGCCTGATGGGCCACACCAAGCTCTACCTGTCGGGCGCCTATAACCTGTCCGACAAGTGGCGCGGCCACGGCGATACCGGCCAGAACTACTGGCAGGGCAACGGCAAGCTGGTTCACTACGTCGGCAACAACGGCGTGCTCACGGTTTACGCGGACTACTCGAACCGCCAGGAAGTCGACTACCAGGACGTGAACAAGGTTTGGACCCAGACGCTCGGCTACAACTGGGATAACTACGGCAACTGGGCCAACTCCATCCAGGCCGCCTGGGCCTGCGACGGCGTCGGAACCTATCCCGGCGCGGTAGCCAACCTCTCTTCCAGCCAGGACCCTTGCGATGCGGGTTACTATGCCGGCGCCGGTCTGCGCAAGGACTTCCTGACCTACATCGGCTATAAGCAGGCTCTGACGGACCACCTCACCCTGAAGGCCACTGCCTACGGCCACGACAACGACGGCCGCGGCCTGTGGTTCACGCCGTATCTGGCCACCTACGACAACATCGAAAACCCGACGGCAATTGTCTCGCCGATCTCGCTGCGCACTTCCGAGTACAGCATCATGCGCGGCGGCGTGCTGACCTCTCTCTCTTACGAGACTGCCAAGAACAAGCTCGAAGGCGGCTTCTGGTACGAGCACGAAGGGTTTGACCAGGCTCGCCGCTTCTACGCCACTTCGGAGACCTCTCCGCTGCACTCGGTGTACTCGTTCCCGAGCAACCCGTTCCTGACTCAGTGGGAATACATCTTCAACAACAACGTCTACCACTTCCACCTGCAGGACGTTTTGAAGGTCAACGACAAGCTGACCCTGGCCGCCGGCTTCAAGACCGCCGAGCAGAATACCAACGGCAATCTGTCCGCCGCTTTCAAGAACACTTGGTACTACGCCGCTAAAGGCGCGGCGAACTATGCCCAGGGCGATCTGACCAGCGGCAAGCCCTTCCTGCCGCAATTCGGCGTCAACTATAAGCTCGACAAGCAGAGCGAAATCTTCGCCGACGTTGCCTACAACGTCCGCTCGTTCATCGCCTCCGGCCCGAGCTATCCTTCGCCTTGGGATACCAACCAGTCCGGCTTCAACTACGTGAAGAGCTCGGTGAATCCGGAAACTTCCTGGACCGAGGAAGGCGGCTATCGCTACAACGGCAAGATCGCCTCCGCCCAGGCCAGCTTCTTCCACGTGAACTTCTCCAACCGCCTGCTCTTCTTCTCCAACGGCTCTGGCATTCAGGGCAACGCCAGCACCCTCAACAACCAGGGCAGCGTCACCACCAACGGCATTGACGGTTCAGTCAGCATCCACATCACGCCCGAGCTGATTCTTTACAACGCCGCCACCTGGAACCGCTCCACCAACGACGATGAACTCAACATCACTGGAACCTGCCCGTCTTCCATGTCGCTCTGGAACAATTCGGGCGTCTGCGCTTCCATCAAGGGAAAAATCGCCGTTGATACGCCAGAGGGCATGTACAAAAGCTCGTTGGAATACCACAAGGCCGGCTTCTTTGCTCACCTGGGATCGGACTACATGTCGACCCGCTATTTCACTTATTCCAACGACGGCGGTGTCGGCGGACGGTTCCTGGCCGACTTTGGCCTGGGCTACGGCCGCGAGCAGTTGGGCGCGTTTAAGAATCTGAAGGCCCAATTGAACGTCTCCAATCTGCTCAACTCGCAGTATTACGCCTCCATCGGCACCAACGGCTTTATTGCCAGCGATCCGCTCTCGGTGGACAACAACACCCTGCAGGTAGGCGCGCCGCGCTCCATCAGCGGAACGCTCTCCGCGCGATTCTAAAACCCGCAGGCAATCACTTGAACTGCCGGAGGGCGCGGAGCATTCCGCGCCCTCCGGCTTTTTTTGATCAGGATTCATCCTCGATTTGACCGCCAACGCCTCCGCCCAGGGAGGCAAATCAAGGGGGATGCGAGTATTCTTGAAACTTGTACCACCACCCCCATTCAAGACAAGGAACAAAAATGGCGGAGATAGCCGTTGAGGCCACCGAAGTACCTGCGCAGTTGCCCCACGTTCGCGTAGCCGTTCTGGGCGCCGGCAAGATGGGCGGCATCCTGCTCCAGGCCTTCCTGAAGCAGAACCTGTTCGCGCCCGATCAGATCCACGCCACCGTGGGTCACGCCGAGCGGGCCATCGCCCTCAGCACCCAATGGGGCGTGGACGTGAGCACCGACAACCTGGAGGCGGCTCGCCAGTCCGACCTCATTCTGCTGGGCGTCAAGCCCTTCCAGGTGCCCGACCTGATCGAGGAGATTCGACCGGCGCTGACCGCCAAAAAGACCCTGATCTCCTTTGCGGCCTCGGTCAAGACGCGCGCCATCGAAGATGCCACCGGCCTGGAAATCGCCGTCATTCGCGCCATGCCCAACACCCCCTCGGCGCTGGGCGCCGGCGCCGCCGCCCTGTGCCGCGGACGCTTCGTTTCCCCGCAGCAGATGGAGCTGGCGCAGCGCATCTTCGAGACCGTGGGCCGCACCGTCACCGTCGACGAGAAGCACATGGACGCCGTCACCGGCCTCTCGGCCTCCGGACCGGCCTACATCTACATCATCATCGAAGCCCTGGCCGAGGCCGGCGTGAAGGTGGGCCTGTCCCGCGACGTGGCCACCCAGTTGGCCGCCCAAACCACCTTCGGCGCCGCCAAAATGGTGCTCGAAACCGGCTATCACCCCGCCCTGCTCAAGGATGCTGTCACCACTCCCGCCGGTTGCACCATCGACGGCATTCTGGAACTCGAAGAAGGCGGCCTGCGTGTCACCCTGATCAAGGCCGTGATGCGGGCCACCGAGCGGGCCAAACAACTCGCCGCCGGCTAAGCGGATGGGTGTTCCCCAGGTCTCGGAAGCGAGGCCTGGGATGCCCAAAAGCCATGTCGCGCGGTAGGATTGCTGGGTGAGGGGGAGCGATGAATGCGATCGAAGGAGCGAGAAGAATGCGGGTCGCGGGGCGATGGGCGATTCTCATCCCTTTCGGCGGGTTTGCGCTGTTCCTGTGCCTGGCTCTGGTCTCGTCCCTTCTCCGCATCGGCGTATGGGACGGCCGGGAGTTGTTGCACCTGATCCCGCTGCTCCTCCTCGCTGCGGGCCCAGGCGCCGTTCTCTGGCTGGCCGGCTGGATTCTCGAAGGCTTTGTTCGAGACACCCACTAGACGTTCCGCAATCCTCGCGCCCTTTGCGAGTCAGCAAAAGGTAGCCTTTTCTTGAGGAACAGGCCACCTCAGAGCAATGGTCCCGGGGTAAAGCAATTGTGGAACCGCTGGTACGATCCCTTGAAAGCAGCAGCCCGAGATTGACCATCCAACGTCCAACCTGGCTCCCCTCTTACCTGCCGGAACTGCAAGGCCTGCGCGGCCTGGCGATTCTGGGCGTGGTCCTCTATCACTGCCATCCGCGCCTCGAAGGCACCTGGATGCACTACGGCAGCCTGTGGGGATGGTCGGGCGTGATCATCTTCTTTGCCTTGAGCGGGTTTCTCATCACTTCCACCCTGCTCGAGACGCGCGACAAGCCCCATTTCCTGCACAAATTCCACGCCCGCAGAGCGCTGCGCATCTGGCCGGTGTATGCGCTGGTGCTGGCGGTCTGCTACCAGCAGTCGCGCTGGTTCATCGGCCCGCCGCCGTTTGAAGCCATCAAGGCCGCGCCCTGGCTGGCCTACATCTTCTTCGTCCAGAACCTCTTTCACATCACCCTGCCGCCGGCCATCGGACCCACCTGGGCGCTGGCCATCGAGGAGCAGTATTACTTCTTTTGGGCGCCCGCGGTGCGCGTCCTGCGCCGGCCCTGGATATTGGCCGTCCTTCTGACTCTGGCGCTGATCGCTTCGCCTCTGCTGCGCCATCTCCACTACTCCTGGCTCACCCCCACCCACACGCTGATCCACCTGGACGGCATCGCTCTGGGCAGTTTGCTGGCCCTGGGGCTTTACACGCTCCCGCTGAGCCGTCGCGTCTGGCTCGGGATGGGCCTCGCAGGCCTGGTTCTGGGCATTGGGGCCGCGGCCACGGTGGCCGCCGGAACCGCCTTTCTCGATTCGGCGCTGGCCGTCTCGTTTGCCGGCGCGGTGCTGGCCGCGATCGCCTCCACCGGCGCCCACAACCCGCTCAACGCCGCGCTCCGGAGGGGTCCGCTGGCTTTCTATGGCCGCATCAGCTACGGCCTCTACATGACCCACATCATGGTCTTCATCTTCTTTGGCTGGTTCGACCTGCGCATGGACCACTACGGCATTCCCGGCAACCTCGCCGTAGTCGCTTTCCGGCTCGCTGCCACCACCATCCTGGCTACCGTCCTGTGGTACGGCTTCGAGTCCCAAATCCTCAAGCTGAAGCGCAATTTTTAGAGCGAAACCAGAGTAAGCGCGCCTTGGCAAAGAGTGCGCAAGGCGGCCATTTTTTAAAGAAAGAGCGACTCGACGTCGTGCTTCCCGGGCTTAAGTGATTCTGCCTCGGAACACAGCTTGCGCGGTTCTCCTCAAGCCTTTCCCGGGCATACCAGTGCAAGCGCAGGCAACCTTGCACCTGTACGCGCCCTTTATAATGAGAAAACACGGGCATGGGACAAGCCTGGGAGCATTACGCCCGTTCATTGCAGCCAAACATCGCGGTGCTTCATTGTTATGCAAGTTATAGCGGTTCCACGCAGAGCATGTGAATTGTGGAACCGCCCGGGTCCGGACTGAGAGAGCTGGCGCTTCCCCCCATCCGGCCAACGTCTTGTCAAAAAACAGCCTGCCATTCACTGCCAGAGTTGAGGGATATCCATGTCCGACAGCAGCATCGCCAAGCCATCGATATTTTCCCCGCTTTCTCTCAGACGAATCACCACCTCGGGAAGCTACATCCCGGAAATCGACGGACTCCGCTTTATCGCAATTCTGTCCGTGATTCTCTATCACGTCCCCATCCAGATTGCGCTTCGCTCCACGGATCAGGAGGCCAGCAATCCATTCTGGTACTTGATTTCGCACGGCAATCGTGGAGTGCAACTGTTCTTTCTGATTAGCGGCTTCATCCTGGGGATGCCCTTCGCGGCCCACCTGTTAAGAGCGAAAAAGGCCGTCCGTCTGCGCCAGTATTTCATGCGCCGACTGACACGGCTTGAACCTCCTTACATATTGGCCATGCTATTTCGTATCGCCCTGCTGCTGACGGTCATGCACAAGCCGCTGGGCATGGTGCTGTCGCATGGAGCCGCGAGCTTGGTTTATATGCACAGCCTCGTCTTCGGCGACATGAGCACCGTTAACCCTCCGGCGTGGTCGCTCGAGGTGGAGATTCAGTTCTATATCATGGCGCCGCTGCTGGCATTGACCTTCTTCAAGCTGCGACCCGCGTGGTTCCGGAGGCTCCTCGGGCTGGCGTTCATCGTTGCCGCCGGAATTCTGCAGCTTTATTTCTTGGCTGACCAGGGACCCTCCAGAGTAACCCTTAGCATAGTCAATTACATGCAGTACTTCTTTGCGGGTTTCCTGTTGTGCGACCTGTACCTGACCGACTGGGATCGCATCCCCACACATTGGCTGTGGGATGTGGTTTCAATTGGCGCCTGGTGCTGGATCTTCGAGGCCTACGGCCCGCTGGTCCACGTCCTGCTCCCGGTTGTCGCGCTGATTGCCTATATTGGCGCATTCAAGGGCCTGCTGCTGCCCAGATTCTTCCGCTTGACCTGGGTCAGCCTCATCGGAGGCATGTGCTATAGCCTCTATTTAACCCACAACCTCGCCATTACAGCGGTCGACACGGCACTGCACCATCGACTGGCCTCGCCGTCGATCCTGCCCTGGGTCAAGCCCCTGGTGGCTTACGCCGCAACGGTCCCTGCCGTATTCGCGGTTGGACTGCTGCTCTTTGTATTGGTGGAGCGTCCATGCATGGATAAAAACTGGCCGACAAAGCTGTGGCGCTGGCTGCACCGGGAAAAGAAGGCCAATTTGGCGGTCGAGACACCTTAGAGGAGGCCTCTTGGGCCCCGATTCCTGCGGGTACCGAAGAGGCCTGGACCGCCGCTCCGCCGGGACAACCGCGCACTCCTGCCCCTCGGCCTGGGGTCCGGTGCGGGGTGCCGGTACGGCTTCGAGTCCCAGATCCTCAAACTCAAGCGGTATTTTTGACACCAGCCCTTCGAAAAGATGCAGAATTGGAGCAACCCCAATTCCGCAATTCCGAAGGGATATTGTGCTCCGTTCGCTCCGCTTCATCGCTCTCTTCTTTCTAGGCGGTTTGCTGATTCCATCCAGTGGCGCACAGGCCCCCGCGGCCGGCGAGCCGGCTGCCGTTCTGCACACCACCACGAGCCTGGTGCTGGTGGATGTGGTGGCCACCGAGCACGGCAACGCCATTCATGGTCTCAACCAGGGGCAGTTTCACATCTTCGAGGCCGGGCGCGAGCAGACCATCTCTTCCTTCGACGAACATCGCCCGGAAGCCGCGCCCGCCGCCGCCAGTCCTGCCGCGCCCCCTCTGCCGCCCCACGTCTACAGCAACGTCCCGGTATACGCCGAGGCCGGTGCCATCAACGTTCTGTTGCTGGACGGACTGAACACCCCGGCCGCCGACCAGATGGAAGTGCGCCGCCAGATGATCCAATACCTGGGCAAGATTCCGCCGGGAACTTCGCTGGCCGTCTTTACGCTTGCCTCGCGGCTGCGGCTGGTGCAGGGATTCACCACCAACGTCGCCGAACTGGCCAAGGCCATGCAGAATCCCAAGGCCGGCGTTCAGCCCTCCGTGGTGCTCAACCCGCAAAACGATACGGTTCTTGACAGCATGAACGCCACCGCGGCCAATACGCCGTGGCTGTCTCCGGAAGCTCTCCCCGCCATGCTGCAGTTTCAGGCCGATCTGACCGCTTTCCAGGTGGACATGCGGGTCGGGATGACCATCGAGGCGCTGCAGCAGTTGGCCCGCTACCTGAGCGCCATCCCCGGACGCAAGAACCTGATCTGGTTCTCCGGCTCGTTCCCCATTGCGCTCGATCCCGACGACTCGCTGCGCAGCCCGTTCCAGGCCATGCGCAGCTACACCGAACAGATGAAGCAGGCCGCCGAACTGCTGTCGGCCGCGCGCGTGGCCGTCTATCCGGTGGATGCGCGCGGCCTTATGACCTTTCCTTCTTCCGACGCTTCCTACGCCGGTGCCCCGGCCTTGCAAAGCAGCGGAACGCGAACCCAGGGCATCAAGAACGCCGCCGTCGGCTCCGCTACCAACGTGGGCCGGGACAACAGGAACTTTCTGCAGGAGGTCCAGACCTCGCAGGCGGGGATGGAACAGATTGCCGCCGAGACCGGCGGAAAGGCGTTCATCAACACCAACGGGCTCAAGGAGGCCGTCGGACACGCCGTCGAAAACGGCTCCAGCTACTACACCGTCGGCTATGTTCCCGGTGCCAAGGACTTCGATGGGCAGTACCACAAGCTCCAGGTCCGCCTGGACAACTGCGACTGCCAGCTCGCCTACCGGCAGGGGTTCTACGCAGACCCGCCAGACAAGCCCTCCAATCGGCTGACCGGATCGGTCAGCCCCATCGTCCCCGCGACCTTGCACGGCGCGCCGCCCTCCACCCAGATTCTGTTTCAGGCCCAGGTGTTGCCCGCCTCCGACCCGCTTTTCCAAGGCGTCAAGCTCCCGGATGGCCCCGCCGGAAAGATGGCCGAAAGCCTCAAGAAGCCGGCGCAGCGTTACCTGGTGGACCTGACCGTGGATGCGCACGGTCTGGCCTTCGACACCCTGCCGGATGGAGCCCATCAGGCCCAGATGGAGTTCGCGCTGGTGGCCTACGACGCCGAGGGCAGCCGTGTGAACTACCTGGATCGCGTCTACGCCATGAAGATAGTGCCCGATCAATTCGAGCGAACCTTGGCCCGTGGCATCCACGTGCGACTGGCGCTCGACTTGCCCCCCGGCCAGGGCTTCCTGCGCATCGCGCTCCACGATCTCAGCGTCGACCGGGCCGGTTCGCTCGAAATTCCGCTGACGGTTGCGCCCAAGTAGCGGCAGCCGCGCACCGGCGGCTCTCTCCCTCCGGTGCTCGGGTGCGCCGCTGCCCGGGGTGATCGGGTTCTCGGGCGCCCCATCCTCTTCGCGTTCTTTGCGAAAAGATGGGCGCCCTCCGGCCTCAACCGCCCGCGCTCCTTGCCCAGCCTCCCATTCCCCTACAGCGGTTCCACAATCGCTGTACCCAGAAGCCACAGCCCTCAAGTGCCCTTTTCATCAAGAAAAAGGCACCCTTCGCAGCCCCCCAAACGGCATGGGAATTGTGGAACCGCTCTAACGTGGCCAGCGCCCGACAATCACGAACAGGGCCAGCAGGAACAGCGAAACCGCGGGAGCCGCCGAATCCTCGCGGCGTATGTGGTAAATGCCGGCCAGAACCATGATCAGCGCCAGCCCCCCCGCCGCCAGACGCACCAGCAGATGAGCTTCCCCCAGCACGCCCGGCGTGAGAGCGCCCGGAGTGACCACGCCCAGCGCGCCGGCAATCTCCGCCAGGCCGATCAAAGCCGCGAGACCTCGCGTAACTCCGGCCGGGAGTCCAGCCGAGCGCGCCTCCACGGTATCCACGACAAATTCGTAGGCAAAAAGTTTGCTAGCCCCGGTAAACAGGAAGATCGCAGCCAGCAGAATCTGTGCAATCCAAAGCAGACTGTTCATCGCCCCGCCTCCCTTGCCCCGCCTCACTTGCCCCGCTTCCCTGAATCGTTCCCCGGCTGGCGGCCGCAGGCCCTCGCGCCTTCCGTGGCAGTTCCCGATTGAAGCGCGGAACCCAAGTGAATGTCAAGATCGCTTCGGGGCATCGCCCGAAACCAAGACATGCCACCATGGGCTGGGCCTATAAGTCCCACCAGCTGAACCGGCGTCTCACCGCGTTGTGACTTCAATCACCCTGGGCCGCTGCCGCGGGCTGCTAGGCTTTTATCTGTCACCGGAAGTCCCCCCTTGCGAGGTTGAAGATGAGCGAAGCAACAAGCAAAGGCCCCCTGAGCCCGGAGTTGCTGGCCAAGATGGACGCCTATTGGCGTGCCGCCAACTACCTCTCCGTTGGCCAGATCTATCTGAAAGACAACCCGCTCCTGGAGCGGCCGCTGACCCTGGACGACGTGAAGCCGCGCCTGCTGGGCCACTGGGGCACGACCCCGGGGCTCAATTTCCTCTACGTCCACTGGAATCGCCTGATCCGCGAGCGCGACTTGAACATGCTCTACATCATCGGCCCAGGCCACGGCGGGCCGGGACTGGTGGCCAACACCTATCTCGAAGGCTCCTACAGCGAGATCTATCCCCACATTGAGCAGAACCGCGACGGCATCAAGCGGCTCTTCCGCCAGTTCAGTTGGCCCTATGGCATTCCCAGCCACGTGGCGCCGGAGACGCCGGGCTCCATCCACGAAGGCGGCGAACTGGGCTATTCGCTGGTCCACGCCTACGGAGCGGCCTTCGACAATCCCGACCTGATTGTGGCCTGCGTGGTGGGCGACGGCGAGGCCGAAACCGGCCCCCTGGCCACCAGTTGGCACTCCAATAAGTTCCTCAACCCCGCCACCGACGGCGCGGTGCTGCCCATCCTGCACCTCAACGGCTACAAGATCGCCAACCCGACAGTGCTCGCGCGCATTCCCCACGCTGAACTGGAAAGCCTGATGCGCGGCTACGGCTATGAGCCCTTCACTTTGGAGGGAGACGACCCGGCCGTGATGCACCAGCAGGCCGCGGCGGTCTTCGACACCATGCTGGACCGCATCGCCGCCATCCAGAAAGCCGCCCGCGAGACCACCGGCCCCATCGAGCGCCCCGCCTGGCCCATGCTCATCCTGCGCACCCCCAAGGGCTGGACCGGCCCCAAGTTCGTCGATGGCAAGCCGGTCGAGGGCACCTGGCGCGCGCATCAAGTTCCCTTCGCCGAGCTGCGCGAGAAGCCCGAACACATGCGCCTCCTCGAAGAATGGATGCGCAGCTACAAGCCCGAGGAGCTGTTTGACGAAAAGGGCGCATTCCGCGCCGACCTGGCCGAGATCGCCCCCAAGGGCCGCCGCCGCATGGGCATGAACGCCCACGCCAACGGCGGCCTGCTGCTTCAGCCTTTGAAGATGCCCAACTTCCGCGATTTCGCGGTCAAAATCGAAGGCCGAGGCAAAACCGACGTCGAGTCCATGCGCATCCTCGGCCAGTTGCTCCATGGCGTCATGGAGAACAGCAAAGCGCAGAGGAACTTCCGCGTCTTCGGCCCGGATGAAACCGCCTCCAACCGCATCGGCGACGTGATTACCGGAACCGGCAAAGCCTGGATGGGCAAAACCCTGCCGGTGGACGAGAACCTTTCGCAGACCGGCCGGGTGATGGAAGTGCTCAGCGAGCACATGTGCCAGGGGTGGCTGGAAGGCTACCTGCTCACCGGCCGGCACGGCTTCTTCTCCTGCTACGAGGCCTTCATTCACATCATCGATTCCATGGTCAATCAGCACGCCAAGTGGCTTAAAATCACGCGGCAGATTCCCTGGCGCAAACCCATCGCCTCGCTCAACTACCTGCTCACCTCGCTGGTCTGGCGCCAGGACCACAACGGCTTCTCGCACCAGGACCCCGGCTTCATCGACCACCTGGTCAACAAGAAGGCCGACGTGGTGCGCGTCTACCTGCCCCCCGACGCCAACACGCTGCTCTCCGTGGCCGACCACTGCCTGCGCAGCAAGAACTACATCAACCTGATCGTCGCCGGCAAGCAGCCCGCCCCGCAGTGGCTCTCCATCGACGAGGCGGTCGCTCACTGCACGGTCGGCCTCGGCGTATGGAAGTGGGCCTCGAACGACGAAGGCTCGCCCGATGTGGTGATGGCCTGCTCGGGCGATGTGCCCACGCTCGAAACCCTTGCCGCCGTCAGCCTGCTCCGCATCCTGGCGCCCGACCTCAAAATCCGCGTCGTCAACGTGGTGGACCTGATGGCGCTCCAGCCCCAGTCGGAACATCCGCACGGGCTTCCGGACGAGGACTACGACCAGCTCTTCCCGCCCAGGACGCCGGCGGTCTTCGCCTTCCACGGCTATCCCTGGCTGATCCACCGGCTCACCTACCGGCGTCACAACCACGACCATCTGCACGTGCGCGGCTACAAGGAAGAGGGCACCACGACCACCCCCTTCGACATGTGTGTGCTCAATAACATCGACCGCTTCCAACTTGCTCTGGACGCCATCCGGCGCGTGCCGCGAATGGCCGCGCAGGCCGATGCGGCCGAGCAATGGTACTCCGAGGCCATCCAGCGCCACAAGCTATATGTGTCCGAAAACGGCGACGACCTGCCCGAAATCAGGGACTGGCGCTGGCCGC
>Ga0182030_10007894_pt1 | contig 22139 bp, 26 predicted proteins | sample 812S3MmetaG_FD_121299 | JGI IMG/M metagenome (GOLD analysis project Ga0182030, IMG submission 121299) | Permafrost microbial communities from Stordalen Mire, Sweden - 812S3M metaG (Illumina Assembly) | ecosystem: Environmental > Terrestrial > Soil > Wetlands > Permafrost | place: Sweden... | reverse complement strand
CGTCGGATCGATCTTTACGCCGGGACCCATCGTGCTGGCGATCGTGATCGAGCGCAGATAGGTTCCCTTCGACGCCGACGGCTTGGCGCGCACGATCGCGTCGATCAGCGTGTCGATGTTCTCGGTCAGCGCCTTCTCTTCGAAGTTCGCCTTGCCGATGAGCGTGTGCACGATCGCCGTCTTGTCGAGACGATACTCGACCTTACCGGCCTTGATGTCGCGAATCGCATTGCCGATGTTCGGCGTCACGGTGCCCGACTTCGGGTTGGGCATCTTCTGCGCGAGGATACGACCGAGTTCCTTACCGATTGTCGCCATCATATCGGGCGTCGCCACGGCAACGTCGAAGTCGGTGAAACCGGCTTTGACCTTCTCGACCAAATCGTTTTCGCCGACCACATCGGCGCCGGCCGCTTCGGCCTCTTTGAGTTTGTCGCCGCGCGCAAACGCGATCACGCGCACCGAACGGCCCGTGCCGTGCGGCAGGCTGACCGTGCCGCGAACGTTCTGATCCGACTTCTTCGGGTCGACGCCCAGGCGCACGTGGATTTCGATCGTCTCGTTGAATTTCGCGTTGGCGTTCTTCTTCACGAGCGCGACCGCTTCGTTGGTCGCGAAGAGCGCTTCGGCATCAAAGGCCGCGACGAGGTTCCGGAACCGCTTACCGTGCTTCTTCATGACGCAACCTCGACGCCCATCGAGCGGGCCGTACCGGCGATGATCTTCACCGCGTGGTCGATGTCGTTCGCGTTGAGGTCGGGCATCTTCGTCGTCGCGATCTCTTTGATCTGCGCTTGCGTCAGCTTGCCGACTTTATTGCGGTTGGGTTCTTTCGATCCGGATTCGATCCCGAGCGCACGCTTGATCAAGAACGACGCCGGCGGCGTCTTCGTGATGAACGTGAACGTGCGGTCTTCGAACACCGTGATCTCGACCGGGATGATCATCCCGGGCTGGCTCGCAGTGCGTTCGTTGTACTGCTTGCAGAAATCCATGATGTTGAGCGAGTAGGGCCCGAGCGCGGGGCCGACCGGCGGTGCCGGGGTCGCTTTACCGGCCGGCAAGGCCAATCCGATCTTGCCGACGACTCTCTTCGCCATTTTTTCTCCTAACGAACCGCTCTCGCGATTCTGCCCCTTGGGTCGGTCCGGCAGCGGGGTCGCCCTCCGGATCGGCGCGCCTGAGCGCGCAACCCAAGAATTATACCCTAGCCGGGGGTCCTACGTCCACCCGCACCAGCTCGCCCTCGATCGTGCCGAGGGCCGCGTGACGGGCCGCAGCGCTCACGAACCATCCGGCCAGCAAAGCAAGCAGTGCCACGTCGTCGAGCAGCCCGAGCAGGGGCAAGTCCCCGAGGATGTTCAGCGGCGAGATGATGAGTAGCGCGAGCGCTCCCGCGATCAACTTGAGGTGCAGCGGGACCTCCGGGCTGCGCATGAGCCGGAACGCATCGCGAAACTTCCCCCAGACCCGAAACAGACGAAAAAACCGCAGCACTCTCATGCTGCGGTCATACCCATCGCTAGGCTAAACGTTGCGGCTCGGCCCCTGGACACTACTCCGCTGCGACCACACGCGAGGGGCCGAACGCGAAGCACTCGCTTGAAGCGAGTGCTCTACACCTTTTCGATTTGGTAGAACTCGAGCTCGACCGGGGTTTCGCGGCCGAAGATCGAGATGAGCGCGCGGACCTTTTCTTTTTCCGGCTGGATGTCGTCGACGATGCCGGTGAAGTCGAAGAACGGGCCCGAGGTGACCTTGATGCGGTCGCCCTTGGCGAAGTCGATCTTGAGCTTGGGCGTCTCGATGCCCATCTGCTTGAGGATCGTCTTGACTTCTTTGTCTTGCAGCGGAACGGGCTTCTCACCCGAACCCGGCGAGCCGACGAAGCCGGTGACGCCGCTCGTGTTGCGCACGACGTACCAAGACGCGTCGTCCATGTCCATCTCGACGAGCACGTACCCCGGGAAGACTTTCTTCGGGGTGATCTTGCGCTTGCCGTCCTTGAACTCGACTTCGTCTTCCATCGGAACGAGCACGCGGAAGATCTTGTCCTGCATGTTCATCGAGTGGATGCGCCGCTCGAGGTTGGCTTTCACCTTGTTCTCGTAACCCGAGTAGGTGTGGATGACGAACCAGTTCTTGTTCGTCTTCGCTTTGGCCGCCGGCGCCGTTGCCTCGGCAACCGCATCGCCCGCGTCTTCGACGATCTCGACGTTGTCGACGTTTTCGACCGTGGTCTGATCCATTAGCGTGTTCCGCCCGTGAGGAAGCTGAAGATCGCGCCGAACGCGAGATCGCAGAGATAGGTGAAGACGCCGACGCCGATGACCAGCACCACCGTCAGGATCGTCGCCGCGACCCACTCTTCGCGCGACGGCCACGTGACGCGTTTCATCTCCGAGATGATGCCGCGGAAGAACTCTTGCGTGGCGCGCGCGTTACGTGCCCGAGCCGCGGTAGCGGCGGGGCGAGCGGCCGGCGTGCGATTCGAGGAGGCGGCGCGTGCCGGCGTGCCCGGACCTTTAGGAGTCGATTTCATGGTGTGCTCTTATACTACCGCAAAAAATCTGGCAGGGCGGACAGGACTCGAACCTGCAACCGACGGTTTTGGAGACCGCAACTCTACCAATTGAGCTACCGCCCTCAGCTGGGTCGTTTTACTTGGTTTCCCGGTGGGGTTTGTGGCAGCGGCAAAAGCGGCAGTACTTGCTCAGCTCGAGCCGGTCGGTGGTATTCTGCTTGTTCTTGAACGTGTTGTAGTTCCGGCGCTTGCACTCCGTGCAGGCCATGGTTACCATCACGCGGTTCTCTTTTTTTGCCATCGTTCAATCCGTGAGGCGTCTAGCGCCGGACATAAAGAAAACGGGGCCGGGCCCGTTCCAGGAAGTCATGATACCACACCGCTCCCAGCCAGGACAAGGGCGTGGTTCCAGCCGATGACTCCCTGGCGCCGCATTTCGCCGGGAAATCTTACGCCCGGCGTCTCCTGTGAGGAACCCGACCGTGCCCGAGACCCCCGAACGCCCCGCCCTCCGCCTGCGCGTGCACATTGGGGAAAGCGACCACCACGGCGGGCAGCCGCTCTATACCGCCATCGTCGAAGCCGCCCGCCGGGCCGGCCTCGCCGGAGCCACCGTCTTCAAAGGCATCGAGGGGTACGGCGCGCACTCGGTCGTCCACGCGGCGCGCATCGTCGACCTCTCGGCGGACCTCCCGATCGTCGTCGAGCTGATCGACTCGGCCGAGGCGATTCACGGGTTCTTGCCCGCGCTCAGGGCCATGGTCGCCGACGGTCTCATCACGCTCGAGGACGTGCGGATCGTTTATCGCGGGGAAGGGAAGGCCAAGCCGTGATCGACCTGCGCGTCATCGCCGCGGTCGGCCTGGGGGCCGCGATCGGCGGGATCTTCCGCCTGTTGGTCACCCAACTGGTCGTCGCGCGAGCGGGAGCCGGCTTCGGCTTCTACGCCACCCTGTTCATTAACGTAAGCGGCTCGTTTCTGATCGGCATGGTGATCGAGATGGCCTAGACGCGGGCGAACGTCTCGCCGCTCTGGCGCTACTTTCTCGCAACCGGGATTCTGGGCGGGTACACGACGTTCTCGACGTTCTCGTTCGAGGCGCTCTCGTTATGGACGGGCGGCTTCATGCTCACCTCGTTCATGTACGTCGCCGGCAGCGTCGTCCTCGGGATCGCCGGCGCGTTCGGCGGCATCGTGACCGCCCGGGCCCTGGCGCCGTAGTGCCGCTCGACCTCGACGTGCTCTACAACTGTCCATCGTGCGGTGAGGAAAACGCGATCGGGGTCGATCCGACCGGCGGCCGCCGCCAGCACGTCGTCGAGGATTGTCCGGTCTGCTGTCGCCCGCTGGTGTTCGATATCGTCATCGATCGCGAAGGCGACGCGCTGGTCGAACGCATCGAATGTGAATAGCGTGAATGGCTGGTGCGACCGGTCAGAATCGAACTGACAACCTTGGCCTTAGGAGTGCCCTGCTCTATCCAAATTGAGCTACGGCCGCGCACCTAAGCGCACACGTTCGCGAACCGGAAGGGGACCTCCCGGAACGAACGAAGGCCCCTCGCCTCCGATATGATGCCGGCGAAGACGCAGCACATCCCGCCGATGAGTTCGGCTCCCGATGGCTTTTCGATCGAGCGTGAGTTACCGTCGCGTTTCGGTGCGTTCTACAAGCCGCTGCATGATGTGCTCACGCCGCGCCAGCAACAGATCATCGGCAATCGCAAAGCCGTGCTCAAAGCCTCGCTCGACGGCAAACGCCCGAGCTATCTCGGGCTGAGCGAAGCCGGCAGCGACTGGCGCATCACTTTGCCGGCGTGGTGCGCCGACCAGCGCAATCAGATGACGGGCCCTGCCGACGACCACGAACTGGTCGTAAAGATGCTCAACTCCGGCGCTCCCGGCGTGATGATCGACCTCGAAGATTCGATGGCCAACATCTTCTCCCACACGCTCAAGGGCATCGACAATGCGGTCGCCGCCTACCATGGCGACCTCACGTACACCGATGCCAAGGCCGGCGGCAAGATCGTGTCGATCACCGACAGTCCGGCGGCGTTGTGGACGCGCCCGCGCGGATTGCACCTCTCGCAAGCGGGCATTTACAAAGAGCTGACGTCGGCCACGCTCTTCGATGTAGCGCTGCTCGCCTACAAACTCGATTTCTCACGCCTGAAACATCCGCTCGCGATCTACATTCCGAAGACGGAGTCGGCCGAAGAGGCGCTGTGGTGGCGCGACGCGTTGGCGGCGATCGCCGTTGCAAAAGGCCAGCCGGCCAACGCGATCAAGTGCATGGCGCTGGTCGAGTCGCACCCGTTTGCCTACCAAATCGAAGAATTTGCATACACGCTGCGCGATCATCTTCTCGGGTTGAATCTCGGCCGCTGGGATTACATGGCGAGCCTGATCCACTTCAACCTCGACGATCCGGCGTGGGTGCTGCCCGATCGCAACACGATACCGATCGACGTGCCGTTCTTTCAAGCGCTGCGCGAACGGATTCCCGAAGTGTGCCATCATCACCGCCTCCTCGCGATCGGCGGCATGACGGCGATCTTTCCGGATCGCAACAACGCCGCGCTGAATAAACAAGCGCTCGAGAGCCTCGAGAAAGACAAGAAGAACGAAGCGGCGTGCCTGTTCGACGGGGCGTGGACGGGTCATCCGGATCAGAACGCCATCGCGATCGCACAATTCCCCGAACCCAATGCGGGCATGAAGCGTAACCCGATCGCCAACGCGACCCCCGACCTGCGGCCGCCGCTCGGCAACGCGGGTACGAAATCCGTGAACGGAACGCGCGCCGCGGTACGCACCGTCATTCGCTACCGGCACGGCTACTTGATGGGCCGCGGCGCGTCGCTGCTCGACGGCTACATGGAAGACTTGGCCACCGACCGCATCTACCGTTTGATGATCGCGCAGCGGTATCTGCACGGTATGCACACCGCCGCCGACGTCACGCGCTTCTTCGACGAAGAACTTGCGCGTCTACTCGTCGATCCGAACAACGCCAAGGATTCGAAAGTTTTCCGCGAAGCGCGCCGCCAAAGCGAAGAGATGATCCGGCAAGGCTTCCACGACCCGATCTAGGCGATAATCGTGCCGCGGACCTCGCCGAAGTCGACGCGGGCCGGTCCGCTTCCGGCGCAACCGTGCAAGACGATTGTATCGCCGTCTTCGAGGAACGTACGCGTCTCGCCGGACGGCAGCGCGATCGGATGTGCCCCGCGCCAACTCAGCTCGAGCAAGCTGCCGTAGGTGCCGGGTTCGCTGCCGGAGATCGTGCCGGTGCCGAACAAATCGCCCGCCCGAACGCGCGAGCCGTTGGAGGTCATGTGCGCAAGTTGTTGCGCGACATTCCAATACATCTCGCGAAAGTTCGTTCGCGAGATCACGGCGGGCGCGATGTTTTGCGCGCGCATCCGTTCGGTTTGCAGCAGAACCTCGAACGCGATATCGTAGGCGTAGTTTTCGCGCACGCGCAGATGCGGCAGCGGTTCGGGGTCGAGCACGCGATTGGGGACGCGGAACGGTTCGAGCGCATCGAGCGAGACGAGCCACGGTGAGATCGACGTCGCGAACGACTTGCCGAGGAACGGACCCAGCGGCACGTATTCCCACGCTTGGATGTCACGCGCGCTCCAGTCGTTGAGCAACACGTAGCCGTAGACGTGATCGCGCACCGCGTCGGCGGGTATTGATTCACCCAGCTTGTTACCGGGGCCGGCAACCCACGCCATCTCCAGTTCGATGTCAAGGAGTTCCGTTGGGCCGAAGTCCGGCGCCGGCGCGTCGGGAGCTTTGCGTTGCCCATGCGGGCGTCGAATCGACGTACCGCTTACGACGACGGAACTTGCACGGCCATGATAGCCGATCGGAACATAGCGGTAATTCGGCTGAAGCGGCTCCGTGCCGGGCCGTAGAATTTTGCCGGCATTCGTGGCGTGTTCGATACCGGAGTAAAAGTCAACGTAGTCCCCTACCTCGATCGGCATCATCATCACTGCTGCCGAACGCGACACAAGCGCGCGCATCACGGCTTCTCGTTCGTCCTGCGTGGCAGTATCGCCGAGGAGGCGTTGCAGCGTCGCGCGCAATGAGCGCCAAGCACCGGGACCGTGCCCGAGAAACGCATTCAGCGAACGCGCATCAAGCAGCGTTTCGTCGTCGATAAGCCGCTCGCGGATCAACGTCGAAAGATCGACAATCGACGCACCAATCGCTACCCCTGGACGCGGCGCATCATCCGTTTCGAAGATACCAAGCGGCAGGTTCTCAATACCGAAGCCGCTGCCGTCCGAACCGTCTATCCACGATGGCATCCCTCGCGGGTACGGTTCCAAATGAAAAGACCCCTCGAAAGCCGAGGGGTCGATATTCTGGAGCTGGCGGCGAGGATTGAACTCGCGACCTTCTCGTTACCAACGAGATGCTCTACCACTGAGCTACGCCAGCTTGTACCGACTCGCCCACCGAATATGCCGATCTTGCCGGTTGACGGTGGGGGCAACCCGAAGGTGCATGAACGTGTCGACTATTTCCGATTCTGGAACGAGATACGAGTCGCCTGTCTGGGGACAAAAGACGCCGATGAACTCGATTTGCCCGCGGTACGAGCGAGACGTACCACCTCGGTGTCGATGGGAGCTACAGCACGAAACGCGGATCGAGCCAAGATTCAGTCGCCCTGTCTTCACTTGGACACGAGAAAGCGTCTCCCCATCATCGATGATCAAATCGTAGCGATGCGAATCTCCTAGTGGCTTCGACACAATATAACCCGAACGGGCTAGCGCAAGCGCAACTTCGAGTTCAGAGACATCGCCGATCGCTTTTGTGTTGCGTTTTGTTTTCTCAGCATTCGGAGCCGCCGCGATCGCTAGTAGATTTTCAACATCTTCGGGTGGGAACAAATACGAAACGCTCATCAGTGTCATTGTCTCGTATTGTTGTGCCAACTGGTTGGCACGTCTACCTAGAGGAGTCCGACGTACCGACCCACTAGACCCCCACTAACGGAAGAAACCACTACCGGAGACGGGGTTCGCATGGCAAAGAAAGATTCGGGCGGCGTTGACAGACGCGCGTTTTTAGGCGGAATCGGTGCCGCCGGGGCCGCAGCCGCGGCGGTCGCGGGAGTTAAGCCCTCACCTGCGGAGGCCAAGCCCACGGCCCTGCCGCCCGTCTCCCAGTCGTACGCGACGACCATCGCGCAACTGGAGCAGGCACCCCCGATCGATCACGGCCCCGGCGCCGATGCTCAGCACATCACGAATCCCGGCTCCGACTACATGGTCGACGTTTTGATCGCGCTCGGCTACAAGTACGTTGCCGCGACGCCGGGCACGACGTTCCGCGGGCTCCAAGAGTCGGTCATCAATTACGCCCAGGGCAAGATGGAGTGGCTTTCGTGCGCGCACGAAGAGATCTCCGGATCGATGGCCCACGGTTACGCCAAAGCCGCCGGGAAACCCATGATCATCATGGTGCACAACACCGTCGGCCTTCAGCACGCTTCGATGGCGATGTACAACTGCTGGGCCGACCGCGTACCGATGCTGGTGATACTCGGAAACTATGCCGACGGCGCGCTCCGCTCCAGCTCGGCCGACTGGGATCACTCGATGCTCGATAACGCGGCGATGGTCCGCGGTTACATCAAGTACGACGAGCAGCCCGGCTCCCTCCAGCACTACAAAGAGTCGATGCTGCGCGGACACGGCTTGATGATGACCGCACCGAGCGGCCCGATCGTCATGGTCTGCGAACAGACGCTGCAAGAAGACACGCAGTCGCGCAAACCGCAGCCGCCGATGCCGGCCTACGTTGCGGCGACGCAGCCGGCGCCGGATCCAGGCGCGATTCATCAGATCGCCCAGATGCTCGTCACGGCGAAAAATCCGGTCATCGTCGCGGATCGCGCAACGCGGTCGCAGGCCGACGTCCAGAACCTCGTCAAGCTCGCCGAGGCGCTCCAAGTGCCGGTGATCGACAAACTGGGCCGGATGAACTTCCCGACCAACCACTACCTCAACGGCGCGCCAGGGCTGACCAGCGAGGCGGACCTGATCCTCGCGCTCGACCCGGGCGACCTGGCGAGTTACGTTGAGCGGCTGCCGGAATCGATCGCGCGCGACACGATTCGTACCGCCCGTCCGGATTGCAAGGTCATCTCGATCGATTCCGAGCTGCTCGCCAGCGCCGGCAACTATCAAGATAAACAGCGCTTCTATCAGGCCGATTTTCCGGTCGCTGCCGACTCTCCGACGACGTTGCCATACCTCATCGAGGCGGTGAACAGCGCGATGTCAACCGCGCGGCGTAATGAGAACCCGCAACGCGAAGCGCGCCAGCGCGAGGCCTTCTACATCAAGCGCCAGGCCGACATGGCATATGCCGCGGTCGGCTGGGATTCGCAACCGATCAGCGTCGCGCGCATGTGCATGGAAATCTGGAACCAGATCAAGGGCGACCCATGGTCGGTCGTCTCGTCGACGGGCTTCCAAAGCAACTGGCCGGCCCGCCTCTGGGACTTCACCGATTACAGCCAGTATCACGGCGGTTCGGGCGCCGCGGGCATCGGCTACATCGGCGGCGCCGCGATTGGCTGCGCGCTCGCTCATAAGGACAACGGCGGCGCCGTGTGCGTCAGCTTCCAGGGCGACGGTGACTTCATGATGGGTCCCGGCGCGATGTGGACCGCAGCGCATCACCGGATTCCGCTCTTGATGGTCATCCACAACAATCGCGCCTGGTACCAAGAAACGATGTCGGTCCAAATTCTAGCGTCGCGACGCGACCGGCATCCCGACCGCGGGCGCATCGGAACCGAGATCGTCGATCCCAACATCAACTACGCCAACGTCGCGCAAGGCTTCGGCGTCTACGCCGAACCGCAGATCACGCACCCGGACCAACTTGCACCGGCGATCGCGCGGGCGCTCAAAGTGGTAAAGAGCGGTCATCCCGCGCTGCTCGACATCGTGTCGCAAGGGAGATGAGCATGTTGCGCTTCAAAACGCTCGCGATCGCCTCGTTCATTGCTGCCGCGCTAGCCGCCGGGGCAAGCGTGCTCTCGGCCCAGCCCACCGGTGGTGCGCCCGCGGGCGACGCCAAACACGGGTATCAGCTCTTCCAAGTGAACGGCTGTTATGAGTGTCACAACACGCTCGGTCAAGGCACCGGCAGCCGCAGCCCCGGGGCGGGACCGGGACCGAACCTCGCGCCCGCACCGATCCCGTACGCCGCGTTCGTGAGGCAAGTGCGCACGCCGCGCCAATCGATGCCGCCCTACGACGCGAAACTCGTCAGCGATCAGGATCTTGCCGACATCTACGCTTTCCTGGCCTCGCAAACGCCGGCCAAAGACCCGCACAGTATCCTATTGCTGCGCGACGTCACGGTCGGAACGGCAACGGACACGCCGCACGGCGCCGTCGTCTACGCTGCGAATTGCTCCGCGTGCCACGGTGCCGGCGGGCAAGGCGGCGTCGGCCCGGCACTGCGCAACGAAAGCTCGAAGAAAGATGCGGCTGCGGTTGCCGCGGTCGTGCGCAACCCGTCCGGCGTCATGCCCAAACTCAACCCCGGCATTCTCAGCGACAGCGACGTCTCCGCCGTTTCAGCCTACGTCGAAACCTTGCATTGAGTGCGCAGACCTCAGTAGTCCCTAGCTCGCGCCGTCCGCCTCGGGGTCCTGAAGCTTCCTCAGCAGTCTGCTGAGGACGGCGGCCTTCGACTCGTCCGGGGCGGCGCTATATACAGCGTAGGAAGTACCGAGCGCTTGACGTAGCCACTCGTCCTTCAGGCGCCGCGAATCTTCCGACACTTCGTTGACGGTCCCCGAAATGGGCCGCAAGTAACCATCGATCTTCCCGAGATCGAGCAAACGCAGAACCGTGAACTCACACGACGGCCGCTGATAGACGTTACGTCGCGAGTTCAGTTCGGTCAGCTTGCGACGCTCGCGCAGCAAGAAGCCGTAGCGTTCGAGCGCCGAGATTGCGCCGAACACGATCGACAGACTCGAGAGCCGCAGGTCGTTGCGAATCTGCTTCGTCGTCGGATGACAGACGTTGCTCTCGCAAGCCAGCATGGTGAGATAGAGATAGATGCTTACTTGCCGCGGGTTGAGGACATGGTATAAAAACCCACTCATCCACGCCGGGACTTCCGCATAGGGATGACAATTCGAGAAGCGATTATTGGAATCGATTAGCGGGACAGACAATAGTAAACATTCCCTGACTGTCAGCAGTGACTCTCAGCCCGGCACTTTGGCCTCTTTACCCATAGTGGCCTGGCATTATGTGCGGCGCGCATAGTACCAAAATGTGTATGATACTGAAAAGCAGCCATGCGGGCGGTTGTCGCTACTTGAACAGAAAGTCCGCGGCGCTGAAACGGCGATCGATCAGGCTGTACTTCGCCATCGCATCGATCAACGGCTGGATGTCACTCGTGTTGACCGACGTCGCGTTATAACTGATGCCCGTCTGGAGAATCGACGCGGAGGAAACTCCGGTGAACGCCGCAAGCAAGTCGGCGGTTTCGCTCGGATGCGCGTTGTTATAGGCGGCAGCCGTGCCGATGATCTTTCCGAAACGCAGGACGAGTTCGCGATTCCTATTCGCATACTCGCCGGTGGTGAACCAGGCGGTTTCCAAAAACCGCGGCGAGATCGCGGTGAAAACGTTTGCCAGAATCTTCACGGTACCGTCGTTGACGGCGTGTGCGACGAACGGCGGCACAAGCGCCGCGGCAACTACGCGACCTTGCGCCACCGCAGCTGCTGCGGCACTCGAGGGAATCTCGGTGAACGAGAGCGTGCGTGAATCACCGCCATGCGTATCCACCCACGCCTTTACCGCGAGCGTGTTCTGATCGCCGAGCGAGGGAACGGAGATGATTTTACCGTTGAGATCCTTGCCGTCCTTGATGAGAGCGTTCGGCGAGATGACGAGCATGACGTCGCCACTGTCGTGCGGGCCAAAGAGCGCACCGCCGGCGTGAATCTTGACGTCCACATTGTGCGCGCGAGCCGCGATCAGGGAACCCATGCTGGACTTGCCAAGATCGACCGCACCACCCACGACCGCAGCGATGGTCGCCGCACCACTATTGGACCGCTCGTATGTCGTCTCAAAGCCCGCCGCGCGAAAGAGGCCGGCTTTTTGCGCATAGAGCAGTGGCGCTGCATCGTCGGCGCCCGTGCCCGAACAGCGAACGACCAGCGGCGCGGGCGTCTGCGCCACTGCAGGTCCGATGGTCGCGGCAGCAAACGCGCTCGCGACGAAGCTCATGCGTTTCATCAGGAGCCCTTTTACGCGGAAACCGCCGCTCCCCGCGGGCGCCGTGCTTGATCGGGGCAATTCTCGGGAACACTCGAACATGGCAAAGCCGGAGAATACGAAAGATGAACGCGCCGAACTGCGGCGCGAGCGCGAGGACGTCGAGATTTCACCGGCCCAACCGCTGCGCGCGGATCGCATCGATGACGACGACCGCCCCAAATCGACGCCTTCGGCGAGCCCATCGCACGTAAAGCCCGATGACGGCCCGCGAATGCGTCACTAATCGTCGAAGGCCGGACTAAGCTAACGATAGAGCTGCCCGCACGCAACGGCTCTAGAGTTGGCACCGTTGTTGTGCACGACCACGAGGTAGTTGCCCGACAACAGACGATCGCGCGAAATCGACGCCGTCGCAGCGAGGTGCCCGTTCGAAAGCATGCCCAGGCGGGCGGCGACGGGCCCCGGTTGATCGGAACATTGGAAGCCGCGATTGATCGTCACCGCTTCCGCCTTGCCTCCGGTGCCCTTCATGTCGACCACGAGACCGCTCGAATCGAACAACACCTCACCCACTTGGGCAGACGTATTTTGAGATTCGATCCCGCGGACGATGCCGTTGAGATTTTGATCGAGAGCTGTTTGCGCGATTGCCGGTGAGGTTAGGCCCACGAGCAGCGCTGTAACGAGAGCGGATTTAAACATGCTTGCCTGGTACCCGTTTCCCGCGCCGGCGCTCGCTTGCTTGCAGGCTATTTTGCCGGGGGTAGGAGCAGCTCGGACGCCGGGAAGGTCGCGAAGTTATTGTATTTCGCCGAGGCGTCGATCCCGGGCTGCATGAGCGCCGCCGTCAGTTCTTCGGCGTAGTGGCTGCGCACCATCGAAGCGATGGCGTCTGCCGGAATACTCGTATACTTTGCCAGCATCGCCCCGCTCAGGTCATGGTTTTTGTTCGCCCAAACGGCCGTCTGGTGAATGACCGCAGCGAATCGGTTGACGAGGTCCGGATTGGCCTTAGCCCAGTTCGGCGTCGTCACGTAGAGATTGAGCAGGAAGTGCTTTGAAATCGCGCTGTATCCGTTGAAGAGGACGCGCGCATTTTTTGCGGCCGCACCGAAGAACGGCTCGACCTCGAAGATCGCATCGACCCGTCCCTGGGCCAGCGCCGCGGGCTGCGCCGGAAACGGAATCTCGACGTAGCTTACGGTGGATGAATCGCCGCCGTTGGCGTCGATCCATGCGGACGCTCCCGTGGTTCCGAGACTATGCAGGGCCGGCGATGCGATCGTCTTCCCCTTGAGATCCTTCGCGGTGCGAATCGGTGAGTCGGGCCGAACCAGAACCCCCGCAGTCTTTAGCGTAGCCGGGTCGATGTAATCGGTCGCCGGCGCGATCACGACGAGCGGAATGTTGTGCGAGTGGATCGACGCCACCGAATCGATGGTCGTATAGCCGATGTCGAGCGCCCCGGCGACGACGGCGGCCACGATAGACGGCGTGTTCGTCATCGTCGTCACCGTCACGTCGAGTCCGGCTTTCGTGAAGTATCCGAGATCCTTTGCGTAGTTGACCTCGGCTGCACTTTCGGCCGCCAACACGCCGACGCGCAGCGGTTGGAGCGTCTGCGCCCGCACCGGTACGGTGAGTGCGCCCATCGCTGCAGCACCCGAAGCCATGGCGAGCACTCTCGCCCGCGTGATCGTCATCTTCATACGCGCATCTTCGCTATCCTCAAATCTGATTATTTTTTCAGTGCTTCGGCCGCAAACGAGGGATCGTACAAGTCGGCCATGGGCGGCAACGCGGGAATGATACCGAACCCGACCTGATACTTTCCGACCGCCGCGATCCCCGACGGCGAGAGCTTCAGGTTGGGATCGTAGGCTTTCCACTTGCCGAAATCGATATCCCAGGCGCGCGCGGCAATCGCCGGATCGATGTGCGCACTGGCGACGAGCGCTGCCACGGAGGCAGCTTTGTGCGCGTAGCCGTACTGCATTCCGCGGTGCACGGCGCGCAAGAACTTCACGACGAGGCTGCGATTCTTCTCGGCCCAGCCCGTGTTGGCGAAAATGCAGGCGAAAGCCCAGTCCTTGGTCGTATCGACCGCGCTGCCGAGGATACGGTCGCCGGCGGCTTCCGCCGCCAAGTCGTAGGGTTCGTTCAACATCGCGCCCTGCACGTTGCCGCTATTCAGGCCGGCGATACGCTCGGTGCTGTTGCCGCTAATCACGATGGAGAAATCGTCGAGCTTGAGGTTATGAGCCGCCGCCATCGCACTAAACGCGATCGCGGTGACGTCTTGTTTCGTGGCCAGCATGACCGACTTACCCTTGAGGTCGGCCCACGTTTTGATGCTCGGAGCGACGACGAGCGAGTAGGGATTCACGCTGAACATCGGCGCGATGATCTTGATCGGGAGCTGGTGCGCGATCGCGACGATCTCGCTGTCGCAACCATTGGCACCGAGGTTGACGGCGCCGGTCGCAACTTGGCTGACGACGTTGGGCGGCGTTCCGCCCACGATCATCGTCACCGCAATGCCCTCGTCCTTGTAGAAGCCCTGCGATTCCGCCAAGATCAAGGGCCACCCCGCCGTGCCCGGAGCGACCAGGGCAAAGGTCAGCTCGGTGAGGCCGTTTTGGGCGATGGCCGGGCGCGCAGCGGCAAACGAGGCCAGACTTGCCAGCAACACGAGCGCAACCGCGCGCATCGAGAGTCTTCGCTTCATTGCCACCAAATTTTGCGCGAGGAGACCGCTTCCCCCACGGTTGCCGGTAAAGACTCCGACCGAGCTCGCGCCGAAGACATGGGCGTCGATTCTCAAACAGGCAGGTCTCGATGAAATATCCCGTCATCGACGAAGCTACCCCGAACGGATTCTCGGCCTACGTCCCCGATCTGCCAGGCTGCGTAGCCGCAGGCGCATCCAGCACCTCGGCGGCCGCAGCGAACCGGCAGCAGCCGAGGAGGCTATCGCTCCGTACTTGCGGTGAGTCCTCGCGCAAGCAGACTTTAGGCCCGTGTGCAGCCGTACGGGGCCTGCTACTTTACCGCTATGGTCGCGTCACTCTTACAACTGCGGATGATGCTTGGAGCGCTGACCGGCTACGGCCATGCGGCCGAACCCGTTCTCTATCATTCGATGGGCGGCGTCGGCGCGCAATGGCCGTGCGGCTGTCTTGCCTGCGGTAGCAGATTCGAACAGCTCGACTTTATCTATTGCCGTCAACACTATGGCGCATCAGTCCCCGCCACTCGAAACCGGCGATCGAACGTCGATCGCCGCGCAGCAAATCGTAACTTCATTCAAGGGTAGCGGAGGATCTTCACACGGCCGCTTTGCCGTCTGGCGGCCGCCAAACGACAACCGTCGGGGCTATTGCGGAAGTTTTCCCTCAGAACCGATCGCGAGGGGCCGGGGGCGCCGTCTCCGCTCGCTCGCCAAATTTTCCAGCGTTTTTTGGCGCGATTCCGGAGCGCCCTTACGCGGCGAACGTCGACTTATGCGATTGGCCCTTGCCGCCGCCGTTTTGCGAAACGATGCGCGCGCAGTTCGAGCAGCGGGGTCGGTAATCGTCCGGGACAACTTCGGCGTCCGGCGTGAGGTGACTGCGGCAGGCGGTAACGATGATGTGTTCCCCGCGCACCCGCAGGCTCTCGGAGGATCGTTCGCCGAGGTCGAGGTGGGCGCGGCCGGAGGTTTTTGCCCGGACCCAGCGCGGAAGTGTGTCCGTCACCGCTCGTCTATGCCCTAGGCACCCGACCTTACACTCGATCGAGGGCGGAGGTGTTGCCCATCACAGATTGCTCTTGCAAGGGCTTGTTCGCTGCGCATACGTCGATCGGCGGGAGATCACACGCGGCAACGGGCTAGGATCGCGCTACGGGCACCGAACGCGGCAAGACGCCCACGCAGGCGGTCTCGCCGCGGATCGTTTCCCCAAAGTGCCGATGGAGAGGGCCCGCGGGTTCCCTTTTTCCTCGCTCACCAAAAATCTCAAAAAAATCCGGCGCGATCTACCCGAGTGCGCGCATGCGTTCCATGAACTGCGCGAAGGTGAGTACTTCCGGCCGGTCGGTGTTGCGCTGGATGCGTTTGGGGAGCGTCCGTTCGTCCGTGACGAGGATGTCGACTGCCGCTCCGGTGGTAACGGCGATCAGCGCGTCTTGGGCGTCTTTGGGGTTCGTGGTCATGATGTCGCCGATCCGCAGCGTGCTGGGTCCGCCGGCGCCGTCACCGAATTTCGCGTGGCCCCATTTCGAGACGTCCCAAATCGCGGCCTCAGTCGCTACGTGCGTCATCACGAGCCGATCGTGAACGGCCAGCAACTGCGCCCGCCGCGACTCCGGCGTCTCGGCCAGTTCATCGCGCTGCACATGGGTTGTGACGATCACGAGCAGTTCACGGTGCGTGAGGTCGCTCAGCACGTCGACGGCATCCTCGATGACGAGGAGGCTGTCGAAGGCATTCGAGTCGAGCATCCACGCGGCACTCGAATGGGCCGTGCGCCTCGACATGCTCTTGCGGAACGTCTCCGATAGTCTGCGCGACAAGGACATGCCGCGGGTTGAACGGCGCGAAGCGCAGGCCCACGAACCGGCCGCGATCGCGAAGTTGCTCAAGGAGATGGAAGACTCGCGGCACTGGCCACTGATCGCACTGGCGGTCGCCGGTGGAATGCGGCGCGGCGAACTCGCGGCGTTGCGCTGGGTCGACGTCGACATCCCCGAGCGCGTGATAACCGTCCGCGGAAGCTATGCGGAGATTCCCGGCCGGCTCTGGCTGAAGGACCCGAAGGGGCACGAGGTTCGGCGCATCGACCTCCCCGATCTCGCACTCGAAGCGTTACGCCGTCAGCGGAAAATCCAAGCGACCGAAAAGTTGAAGTCCGGCGGATTCTACCAGGATGACGGCTACGTCTTTACGCCCGCGGCGGGCGGCCACTACAACCCGAACAGCATCTATAAAGCGTTCGCTCGGAGTGCCAAGAGTGCAGGCCTCGAACTCACCAAGTTGCACGCGGCCCGGCACTCGTACGCATCGTGCCTGATCGCCAGCGGCGCCGACGTCGCGACGGTCTCGAAGTTGCTCGGTCACTCCGAGATCACGACGACGTTGCGCACCTACGCGCATGCGGTCGAAGGCGCCGGGCGCGATGCGGTGCGCGGGATCGACGAGCAACTGGCGCGGGTCGCGGCAACTGGGCAATCTGCCCAGTTACAATCGCGCACGGCAACCGAATGGCAACCGCGGCCCCAAAACGGCAACTTTTCCCGTTGAAAACTGGAGCGGGCGGCGGGAATCGAACCCGCGACTCTTGCTTGGAAGGCAAGGGCATTACCATTATGCAACGCCCGCGAACCCCTGATATTACTGAGTTTCCCCCGGTTCTTCGAGGATAAAGTCTTCGAATTAACCCGTTTATTAACCCTTCTTGAAGACCGGACGGAGTATCCGTTGCATCGTCCCTGCGATCTTCTCCATGTCAGCATCGTGGATTTTGATGTACTTGCCCGCGATCCCGCTAACTTGGTGTCCTGTCCACTTGTCGATCTTCGGCGTGGCCACGTCCTCCGACGATAGCAGCGAGGACGCGACGTGCCGGAGTAGATGAAACCAAACCGTCCCGTTCGTCGGCAAGCCAGCCTCGCGCAGCAGCCGGGGGAAGACCGTTGCACTGATCGTACGCTTCAGGAGATAGCCGCCTCACGCGTTAGGGAACACGAAGTGCCGGTCCTTACCGATCTGTATCTTCAGAACGCGTTCCGTTGCCGGATCGAGGTACAGAGTCCGCTTCGATGACGGCGTCTTGAGGACGACCTGACCAAGAGTCTTGCCATCTGACAGGGGACCGGACTGTTCGAGGATTCTCACCCTATGGCTGATCATGTTAACTTTGTCCCACCTCAGCCCGAAGAGTTCACTCTCGCGCATTCCGAGGCTCACAGCACAGTACATAAGCGGGAACCACTTCGCATCGGCATTGGACAGCCGGACAGTGCGAAGAAAGTGAATCGTTTCCTTGAGGTCCAGGATGTACTGTTCGCGCATCTCCGCCTTGGGCAACTTCACGTGGCTAACAGGGCTGGACGCGAGTAGCCCGTCTTCAACGGCGCGATTGTAACCACGCTTGAGTATCGCGACTGCAATCTGGTCGGCGCGAGCACCCTCGCCTTCGTCGGTCATCTCAGCGATCCACGCGCGAACGTTGTCCGGCTGAAGCGAGGCGAATCTCGCCTTTCCAATACCAGGCACGATTCGAGTGTCCACTGCGTTCTTGTACGAAGCGTATGTGGCCGGAGCGATTGTTGACTTGGCACCGGGTAAGAAGCGGTCAACAAAGTACGCTTCAACGGTCATCTTCGAGGCTTCAGCAGTCCGTGCCGGAGTCGCGAGTGCAGCCTTCACCTTGCGTTCAAGTTCGGCTTTCGTCTTGCCATAGATGATCTTGCGGTTGCGTACGCCCTTCGCATCTTCGATATGTACACGCGCTCGCTCATATCGGATGCCACGGATCATAACCTGATCGCGATTGCCAGTTGACTCGGACTTTTATCCCGATCTTGAATTAACTAGTACGATCTGCGCCGATCTGAGTGCGTTTCTGGCACATCGACTCGCGCAACGCAATGCTCAACTCCATCCGAGCGATTTAAATCTCAAATTGGAACTACTTGCATCAATGATGTATCCGCGCAGCGAGCGGTGCGTGGCGGCAATGGATCAACTTGCGGCATGTGAGGCCGCCGAGCCGAGTGCTGATGCAGCACAGATTTGGGCCCGGGCAGTTCGCGATGCCGTTGATTTAATGGTTCTCGGCTCCGTGGAATCGGTAAATTCGTCTAACGCCCGGGCATTGCTTCTGAGACTCACGCTTCTTCCCACAACCCTCCCCTATGACCTTAGCGGAGATCACCCGAGCGCGAGCGACCAGCTCGGCTTAGCCCGGTTTATATGTCCTAAGCCAAAGTCGTTCTTTGGCACATCGAGACCGAGAATCATGACCGTCGCCTCCTCGACGCCGGAGCGATTGCTGATCGTGCTGATGATGTAAGCTGACCCTAAAAAGGGGCGCCTATGATACCGTTCGATCTCGCTCTCGTCGGTCACCGGCGCCGATGCTAGACGACGAGGTCAAAGCCCCATAGCCCATAACAGCGCCGACCGGTGACCCGTCCGTATTCCAGCGTCCTGAAACAATCGGACGGCCAGGTTAGCCCGGCCTGCTCAACATATCAGTCCTCGTGGTAGAAGTACGGGTCCAGCACCGTCACCGGCGTTATCGAATCCACCGGAAGGCCCGTCGCCTGAGCCGAGGCCCGGATTGCCGCCTCGTTCGGGCCGTCGTAGATGCAAAACGTCTTGGTTTTGTCGGCTGAGACGTACGAGTGCACCCAGGTAACGCCATTGCCGGCGTTCTTGTCGACGACAGTGAGGCAGGCTTGCGCGCCGGCTGTGTTACTCGGGATATGCAAACCATCAGGAAACGTCCGTTCGACCATGAATCGGGGCATGAGATCTCCACATCTTTGGTGCTGGCGACTATGGCGTTAGCGATTCGCACGGCCGCACCGCTTCTACTTCCGGGGCAACCGCACACGCCGGGTACACGGGAGAGCGTGTGGGGCGTCCCTGCCTCCCCGGTCGGAGCATCTCGCCCGGTGATTGACGCAGCCGCAAAATACCACATCATTGCCAACGGTTTTCCCGCCGACGAACTATTGAAGTAACGTACTTCGGAGGCTGTGGGTGTTAGGAAGAGCGCGTGGCGACGACTTCAAGATACTCGCTCGGCACGACAACCGTTTCATCACCTGAACGATTGAACTGCGCGATGAGGTCTATGAGGTCTCGTTCAAATGCGCGTTGCGCAGGCGGTTCGAGAGCGGAGAACGTCTTGTTGAGCGGACCATAGTAGGTCTTGAAGACGTCGATCCAATGCTGAGGCGAGCGATATCGAAACACGAAGTAGCGTTCAGCAGAAACAATTGACGAGGCACTCGATTCGAATAATTCGGCGATTCGAGCGCGCGTTCCCCAGAGTGCCGGCGACTGCACACCCGGCGCGGGCGGTACGTACTTGCCGATCGTTTTGAAGAGCTGGCCGATGAAGCCGGGCGGTGTCCAGTTCGCAAGACCGATCTTGCCGCCATGTTTGCACGTGCGAATCAGTTCGTATGCTGCGCGTTCCTGATCTGGCGTAAACATCACACCAAATGTTGAGACGACGGCATCGAAGGTTTCATCGGGAAACGGAAGAGCCTCGGCGTCGGCCTCGCGAAACTCGATAGTAAGGTGTTCGGCTTCGGCCCGTTGGCGGGCGCGATCGAGTAGCGAGGGCACGTAGTCGGTCGCGACAACATCGCACCAGCGCCGAGCTGCGGCGAGCGATACATTCCCGTTGCCGGCCGCAACGTCAAGGACCTTAGCGCCCGCGCGAATGTCAATGGATTCGCAGAGTTGCTCGCCGACAATTTGCAACGTCGTCCCGACGACAGCATAGTCGCCCGTCGCCCAAGCCGCGTTTTGCCGGGCTTTGACGGCGCCAAGATCGATAGCGGCAGATGGAATATCTGTGGTTTTCGTGGAATCAGTGCGCATGCCCGTTCTCCAAAAGGTGGCGACGGCAAGCTTGTCTGCTCGCATCGCTTGGTTTTTCTTAAACTAAGCCCGCATTCGCCGGATGAACACGCGAAAATGAACTAAGCTGGCATTAACCCTCAAATAGTATCATAAGCCGAGCTCCGTTAGTCCGGGCCTATAGCTATTATTGAAACGTCGGCCGAATCCGCAGCGCTCGGTTATCGACGGCGGCACGCGCGGCGAGGTACGGGTTTACGGGCTCAGCGTAGATGAAAACATTGGCGGGAAACGGTGCAAAATGGCCATACTTCGCCACCATGTCGATCATCGGTTGTATGGACGCCGGTGTCAGCCGCTCGCCATACTGCGCGCGTGTGGTCGAAGCGATCAACCCCGGGCCAAGTCCGGTGTACTTCGCAAGAATTTCAGCGCTTTTCGGGTGGTTAAGGTTACGATCTCGGTAGGCCGGCGTCGTGGGCAGACTTGCAAGCGCGCATGAAAAGCGAACTCGCGCGCTAAGGGTGGGCCGGGACGGTAACGCCCGCGGCCTTTTGGGCCGCCGTGATGAACGTCGTGTCGATCAGCGTGCCGATCGGCTGTTCGGTGGGCACCAAACCGTAGAGGTGCCAGAAACGCTGGACTTCCTCGAGCGATGCAACGTGGATCGTTCCGTATTCACCGGTGTACACCGGGGACGGAATCGCCGCGACCAGATCGGGCGCGAGGCCCGTCCACTTGGCCATGATCGCGATCATGTCGGGCGTCCATTTGCCGTTCGCATCGGCGATGTACTTACACGCCTTGACGTAACCGATCAGGAAGCGGCGAATCGCATCCGGCTTCGCCTTCAGCGTTTTGGCCGAGGCGGCCAAGAAACTCTCTTGGTAACTCGGATCGACGTCGGTGATCGAAATCCAGCGATGTCCGACCTTCTGCTGTTCGAGCTGCGTCACCGTCGGTTCGTACGCCGCTTGCACGTCGTTCACGTTGCGCAGCGATGCGAGCCAGTCGCCGGCGGTCGAAAAACGCTCGCTGAACGTCATGTCGGCCGGTGTCAGCGCGGCGTTGGTCATCAGATGCCGCGCGAGATACCAGCCTTCACCACCCGGCGTTGCGCCGTCGAAGTGTTTGCCGCGCAGGTCGCGCGGCTGCCGAATCGTTTTCGCGTCCCAATCCGACTGGCGCACGACGAGCCACACCGCCGGATTCCAGCCCTTGCGACTCGAGTTCGACGAGGCGATGAGCTTCGCATCGAAGCCTTGTGCGAACTGGTTGAAGAAACCGGGATTCGCCGAAATCGTGGCGACGTCGATATCACCACGCGCCAGCGACGGGATGATCGTCTGACTCGAGCCACTATGAATGACGGCCTGAACGTTCACGCCGGCTTGCGCGAAGAAGCCCTTGTCGATCCCCACCATCACCGGAAAGGTGAAGATCACCTGGGGGTTCATGAGCACCTTGACGACGGGCGGCGCCGGCGTTTGCGCTACACTCGAAAGCGGCAGCAAAAGAAGCGTCAGCAGAAACGCGACGGCTTTCATGGTCAAGGCCCTTCCCTCGCTCGCTTGCGTTCCGGTCCGTCAGACGCGCGCCGCGGAAACGGCGCGCGTCCGGACTGGTGGGCAGGGTTGGATTCGAACCAACGTACCGCGTTAAGCGGGCCAGGTTTACAGCCTGGTGCCTTTAACCACTCGACCACCTACCCACGAGGTCGACCGCCTACAGTACG
>Ga0182030_10007891_pt1 | contig 22143 bp, 20 predicted proteins | sample 812S3MmetaG_FD_121299 | JGI IMG/M metagenome (GOLD analysis project Ga0182030, IMG submission 121299) | Permafrost microbial communities from Stordalen Mire, Sweden - 812S3M metaG (Illumina Assembly) | ecosystem: Environmental > Terrestrial > Soil > Wetlands > Permafrost | place: Sweden... | reverse complement strand
GTAAAATTATCAGTATTGTCAGTTTAACCGTCTTGACTAGACTAGGGGTTAAAGATTTGTTCATAAGTGTTACAATTCATTATAGCCTATGAAAAGTAATTCATCTTTGCTTTACAACTGTTTTCTAATTATTGGAGATTTCCTATCAATCCTTCTAGCTTTTGTTGTAGCTTATGTTCTTCGAGTATCGCTTGATCATCACCGGGTTGCTCATTCGATCAGTGCGTCTACCTATATACAAGCATTCCTTATAATTGTGCCCATATGGATTCTATTTTTTGGTCTAATCGGTCTATATCGAAGTGACATTATCGAAAAACGATTTACAGAAGTAGGAAAACTATTTATTGGAAGCTTCATCGGTATCCTGCTTATCATTGGTTACAGCTATATCCTGAATAAAGTGATCTTTCCAGCTCATTTAGTTGCGATCTATGGATTTGTCCTGTCATTTGCAATATTAGTCGGATTTAGAACAACGGCCAGAAATCTGAAGTATTATCTATACAAAATTGGATATGGCGTCACAAGAGTACTAATCGTTGGAGATACTGAACTCACTCACTATCTAGTCGAATCATTGTTTAACTCAACAATTTCTGGATACAAGATAGTTGGCATAGTAGGGCCGAAGAATCATATTGATACAAAATATAAATCCATCCCTGTATATGAGAGCTTTGAGTTAGCATGTGATAGTTTAGGTACGGACACAATTCGAAGCATTATCCAAACTGAGCTTTATAGTAATCCATCCAAAAACAATACAGTTCTTTCATATGCTCAGACTAATCACTGTGCATATAGATTCATTCCTGGAAATACTGAGTTATTTGTTGGCAATATTCAAGTTGAATTATTTAGATCCTCAATTCCTGTTATATCAGTTCACCAGACACCATTAATTGGCTGGGGTAGAATAGCCAAAAGATTATTTGATATATCCCTTTCCCTATTAATACTGATTGTTTTGTCACCTTTTATACTAGTCTTAATTATTCTAATGTTAATTTTTGATCCAGGCCCAATCATCTTTAAACAAAAACGAATTTCCAGGTTTAATAGTACATTTAATGCGTACAAGTTTAGGACCATGAAAAGAAAGTATAGTGGCCGAGATTCAGTAGAAGTATTTCGGGAAATGGGTAGAAATGATTTAGTCGAAGCTTTTCAAAGTTCAAAAAAACTAACTGTTGACCCAAGAATAAGTAGATTTGGACGAATAATTCGTAAATATAGCTTAGATGAGATCCCCCAATTAGTTAATGTAGTCAAAGGCGACATTTCTCTTGTAGGTCCACGCGCAGTTATTCCAGAAGAACTAAAATATTATAAAGATAAAAGTTCCCTGTTACTGAGCGTAAAGACTGGAATCACAGGTCTTGCTCAAGTAAGTGGCAGGAGCAATATTGATTATTATGAGCGCGCCAAAATTGATCTTTATTATGTACAGAATTGGAGTTTCTGGTTAGACCTGACGATTCTATTTAAAACTGTTCGGGTAGTACTTAATCGTAGCGGTGCACGGTAGGATGAAAGACGATTTAAAGGTCGCTATTGTCTGCGACTGGCTGACAGGTATTGGTGGAGCTGAGAGAGTAGTACTTGAATTACATAAACTGTATCCAGAGGCTCCTATATATACTTCACAGTACGATTCAAAAGCAATAGATTGGTTCAAGGGAGCTGATGTTAGGACGCTTTGGCTACAGCATCTCCCTAAAAGCTTAAAAAAATTTCTTCCGCCGCTTAGGGCGATAGCATTTAGAAGATTAAATCTAAGCTCATATGATTTAGTTATTTCATCTAGTGGGGCAGAAGCAAAAGCAGTAAAAACTGGAAAAAATACTGTCCACATCTCCTACATTAATGCACCAACTCACTATTATTGGCTGAGATATAGTGCTTATCTGGAAGACCCTGGATTCGGCAGATTAGATTGGTTTGCTAGAATTGGGTTAAAGATACTGGTAACACCATTAAGGAGACTGGATTACCAAGCTGCCCAAAAACCAGATTACTTAATTGCAAACTCAACTTTTACTAAAGATCAAATTAAAAAATATTACAGTCGTGAATCCAAGGTTATATATCCACCTGTTGATATTAATAAATTTAAAAATTCAAATGATCAATCTGAACGAAAAAACCTAATAGTCTTGGGGCGCCAAACGCCTTATAAAAAGATTGATCTTGCAGTATCTGTAGCAGTTCGACTCGGTCTATTCATTACAGTAATTGGCGACGGTCCAGATCATCAAAAACTTATTAGAATGGGCAACTCAAATACCAAATTTGTCACCAACGCTTCTGACAGTGAAGTAGCGAAATATATTGCCTCTGCAGCAGTATTCATCTTTCCTGGGACAGATGATTTTGGTATCTCTGCAGTTGAAGCTCTAGCAGCTGGAACCCCTGTAATAGCTTATAGAGATGGTGGGGCTAACGATTATATTATCGATGGAGTAAACGGTCTGTTTTTTGATCAACAAACTGTCGATTCCTTATCAAAAGCAATAAAGTTATTTCAAACCAAAGTATTTGATTCGTTAAGAATAGCTAACTCAGCCACAAAGTTTGGTTTAGAGGAATTTAAAAAAAATATTTCCACCTTTGTTGATGATAAGCTTGATTAATATTGATAAATAGGATATAATATAAAAATGTGTGGAATTGTAGGAATAGTTAGCAACAAAAGTGTAATTAACTCATTGATCGATAGTCTTAAATCTCTCGAATACAGAGGTTACGATTCGGCAGGGGTTGCTGCAATTTATAATGATAGTCCAATTAACATTAAACAAGTTGGACGTGTAGAATTATTAAATCAAAGAATTTTAAATAATCATCAGTTAGCTAGAGCAACTATAGCGATTGGGCATACACGTTGGGCAACCCACGGCGCACCTACAATAATCAATGCCCATCCACATTCAAACTCAAGCAATACAATTTTTGCAGTACATAACGGCATCATTGAGAATTACAAAGATATAAAAGTTTTGCTTGAGAATGAAGGATATAAATTTATATCTGATACTGATACTGAAGTAATTCCTCATCTTATCGATTATTATTTACAATCGATAAAGGATTTTGATCAAGCATTCTCTCGTGCACTTAATGATCTCCAAGGTGCTTATGCCATAACTGTCCTATACACTAAAACTCCTGCTACTATCTATGCTGCACGCCTTTCCAGCCCCCTACTTATCGGAATTGGTGATAATGAAAATTATGTAGCTTCTGATGCTTCAGCGATCATTAACCATACAAAAAAAGTAATCTATCTAAAAGATTATGAGATGGCAATACTTACAGATAGCTCTGTTAAGGTACATAACTTCAAACGTAAGACTGAAATAATCCCAAAAACCGAAGAACTAGATTTTAATCTGGAAAAAGCGCAACTAGGTAAATTCCCTAATTATTTATTAAAAGAAATTTTTGATTCACCAGAAACAGTCAGATTAGCGACTGCAGGAAGAATCCGTAGTAAATCCAATATCGTAAAACTAGGCGGATTAGAAAATGTGGCCGAGCAATTAAAGTATATTGATCGAATAGTTATTGTTGCTTGTGGAACTTCATACTACGCAGGACTCGTAGGTGAATACTTAATCGAAGAAATAGCTGGAATACCAGTAGAGGTTCAACTAGCATCTGAATTTAAATATAGATCAGAGCCTTTTTCTAGAAGTACAGCACTAATTGCTATATCTCAATCTGGTGAGACCGCTGATACTATTGCAGCCATAAAAAAAGTTGAAAATTACGGTGTGTTAAAACTAGGCATAGTTAACGCCATTGGATCAACGATATCTCGCATCACCGATGCTGGAGTATACTGCCATGCTGGACCCGAATTATCAGTAGCTAGCACTAAAGCTTTTATTGCTCAAGTATCAGTACTAACCGAAATTGCACTTAATCTAAGCAATGGTAAATCACCGTTATATAAACCCGTCATTGATGAGTTACTACAGCTACCAGGGAAAATATCTTTAGTTCTAGAACAAGCAAAGAATATAGAATTAATAGCAAAAAAATACTCCAAGTATAATGATTTTATATTTATGGGCCGAGGATATGCCTACCCTTGTGCACTTGAAGGTGCTCTCAAATTAAAAGAATTAACTTATATCCATGCTGAAGGTTATGCTGCCGGCGAGATGAAGCATGGACCACTAGCAATGATTGACACTAATTTTCCTACTTTTGTAATTGCTACCGATTCAAGCCTAACTGAAAAAACTCTCTCTAACATCTCTGAAATTAAAGCCCGTGGTGGTCCAATAATAGCAATAGCCACAGAAGGAAATGAGTTGATCAAGTCTTATACTAAAGATGTTATCTATGTCCCAAAAACTATTGAGCAAACACAACCACTGGTTGTGGCCACTGCTCTGCACTTATTCGCCTACTATATGGCTGTAGCACTTGGTAGAAATGTCGACAGACCACGTAATTTAGCTAAATCAGTGACTGTAGAATAATTATTTAGATCAACCGCTATTTTATTTAGTGAATTGATATAATGAATTACATGAAAATAAAAGAGACGGCACAATGAAAGGTATTATTCTTGCTGGAGGATCTGGAACTAGATTGTACCCAATTACTATGGCAATTAGTAAGCAATTAATGCCTATCTACGACAAACCAATGATTTATTATCCACTGAGTACTTTAATCAGCGCTGGAATCAATGAAATCTTAATTATCTCAACACATCACGACTTACCAAGATTCAAACAGTTACTCGGAGACGGCAAACAAATCGGCTGCAAGTTTAGTTACAAAGTTCAGGATACCCCAAGAGGCCTAGCAGATGCATTTATAGTTGGAGCAGACTTTATTGGCAAAGATAAGGTAGCTATGATTTTAGGTGATAATATTTTCTATGGCAGCCAAATGGATCGACAGCTTAAAAATTATACAAATGTTGATGGCGCAGTTGGTTTTGCAGCCCAAGTGAAAGATCCGGAACGATACGGAGTTTACGAATTCGATGAGAATATGAACGTGCTTTCAATTGAAGAAAAACCAACCATACCAAAATCAAATTATGCGAATGCCGGTCTATATTTTTTCGACAATGAAGTTATTCAAATAGCAAAGAATGTTAAACCAAGCGCTAGAAATGAAATAGAGATAACATCTGTTTTGGATAATTATCTTAATAGGGACAAGCTAAAAGTCTGTTTGTTGGATCGTGGCACTGCGTGGCTTGATACAGGTACATTTGAGAGCATGAATCAAGCTTCACAATTTGTACAAGTTATTGAAATACGACAAGGTATAAAAATTGGTTGTATAGAAGAAGCTGCGTTTAAACAGGAATTTATAAATAACGAAGAGCTAAAAATTCTTGCTAAACCTTTGATAAAAAGCGGGTATGGCAAATATCTGCTAGAATTAAGTCAGTAGTTATGAAAAATGGATCTCAAAAGAAAATTGGCATTGTAATTCCAGCTTACAACGAGGAAAAGGAAATTCTGAATGTTATTGATAATGTTAACAAAAAATTTAAGGGTAAATTTAGTAGTTATAACATAATAGTCGTAGACGATGGATCGGATGACGAGACCGCGAAACTTGCATCTAAAACAAATGCTGTGGTCATTAGACATATCCTCAATATGGGTTCCGGGCGTGCAACGGCTACAGGATTAAGCTATGCATATCAGAATAATTTTGATGTAGTAGCAACGTTAGATGCTGATGGTCAACATGACCCAGTGGACGCTCTTACTGGAATTAATATACTCATAGACAAAAACTATGATCTTCTTATTGGTAGTCGACTTTTGGATAATACTGGGATGCCTACAGCTAAAATTATCGGCAACAAGGGCCTCTCTTTTATTACCTACTTACTATTTGGCATTAACTTAACTGATTCTCAATCTGGTCTTAGAATTTTTTCAAAACGCTCTCTTTCAGAGTTAAAATGGAAGACTAGTGGATATGAATTTTGTTCTGAGATGCTATGGCGAGCAAATCAACTTAATCTGAAGATAAATGAGTTCCCTATTAAAGCAATATATACTGAGTATTCAATGACTAAGGGTCAAAATAATTGGAATGCATTTAACATTATCAGGGCGTTGATCACTAGACGAATAGTGGAGCTATTCGGTGAGTAGATATCTTATACTTATAATATTAAATGCTCCACTGGTTATCGCTGGGATGTTAAATGCCTTAGTTAGTTACAAAACTGGCAAAATTAATTGTAAGAGGGCTACAGTTCAATTTATCATATGGGTTATAATTCTAGCGGGTATCGTATCTGTCAAATTTATTTACGAATATTTATTCTCAAATCATTTAACTCAAACTGAGCCCCTAAGCCTGTTTGATGTAATAGAGATTACCGGGATTATATTGATTCTCTTCATAGCAAATCGTACAAGAATAAAACTGGAAAATCTTGAGCGAACAGTTTATGATATTCATCAAGAATTGTCTATTCGAACATCCCTGGAAAAGAAAAAATAATTATTCTATTTTTGTACAACAATTGTTAGCATTGAGGATTTCTTCAAAATATTTTGTGCTAAAGACAGAGGTATTGTTAACAATGTAAATAATATCCATAATACTTCTAATACTCTTCTGTATATACCGCGATTTGTATTAATTACCCATATACGTTGTATATCTAACTCTCTCCACATTGATGAAGCAATAGTCACTGGATGTAGCGGAGCATTGGTTTTATATGTCTTTTTTATTTTATATCCACTCTTTTTTAACATATTCTCCAACGCAGTCTCATTAAATTGCCAGAGATGACGTGGAACATCAAAACTAAACCATTTACTGCCAAATACATATCTTTCAATTGACATATAATTAGGTACTTGGATGATTAGATACCCATTTTTATCTAATATATGATTTTTTATGTGATCCAAAATTTTCTGAGGATTTTCTACATGTTCCAAAACATGGAACAAAGATGAGGCCTGGAATTTCTTTGTTGGCTTATAGTCAAGTATTTCTGAATTTATTATCTCGGCATCTTTTTTGATTTTGTTTTTTGTAAAAACAAACTTATCAACTCCAAAAGATTTAATACACCCCTGACTTTTCGCAAAAATAACTCTTTCTCCACTACCACAACCTATATCTATATAAGATTTTATATTACCAATAGAACTACCCGTAGCACGACTAAAGAGTTTAAAGTCATATTTATATTGGTTGTATCGATACCATTTCTCTAAATCAAGCTTACCTGTATCAGCAGTAGATGTTTGAGTCTCGCCTGATAAATATTTTGTCGGATAGAATTTTGAAACATCACCAATCGGCATAGGGTTTAAAAAACCAATCCCACAATCACTACATTCATATACTGTGAAAGTTTTTTTTGTAGTTTCAAACCTGTCTTTTATTTTTGTGTATTTTTTAAATATTGCTCCACCGCAAAGTGGACAACTTTCAATTTTTTTTAAATTCATAAAATACTTATTCCTATGGAGACATTTATAAAAACTATAAATCTATTGTTATTTTTCGAAGTAGTTTTTTTCATACCAATCTAGTGTTTCTTTTATACCGTTTTGTAAATCATACTTTGGTTTATATCCAGCATCTATGCTCTTTACTATATTGTAATAGTAGCTTGCCTTAATATTTTTCAGACGAAATGGGTATAAGGGCACATTGATACCTAATAATTTCACTACTCCCAATCCGTATGCAGCAGGAACTATAATCAAATTAGGGATAGTCCTGATTTTATTTTTATAATACAAACCTGCCACATCAGCAAACTCTTTCATAGTATATGGATTAAAATCGTTTGCGAAGAATATCTCATTAAACGCTTTTTTATTCAAAGTAAGAGTCAAGGTAAGATTAACTAAATTTTTCACGTATAACATGCTAACCAAATTATCTGCTTTTCCAATATGAAAATATCTCCGGTTTTTGATAGATTCAAAGAACTGTTTATATGGAGCTTCACCCCAAGGACCATATACAGAAGTTGGTCGTATAATAGTATATGGCATCTTTGCAATATCACAGTATTTTTTTACAACTTCCTCGCCCTTAATTTTTGATTCTCCGTAAAATGTTTTTGTTTTATAAGGTTCCGATTCATCTATAAATCTTTTTTCATTGAATATACCTACCACAAGTTGGGTTGAATAAAATACAAACTGCTTTATATTTTTATTTTTTGTAGCTTCTTCTATTAAGTTCTTTGTGCCCACAAAATTTACCTCATAATCCACAAGCCTTTTTCCATCAATATCAGTTCTTGCTGCTAAGTGATAAATAACATCAATGCCTTTCATAGCTCCTAATAGTGTTTTCTTATTTAAAATGTCAGCTTTAACACGTTTAACTTTATTAGGTAGGTTATCCCAATTAGCTGACGGTAGATCAAGGACAGTGACTTGTGCATCTTGTCGCAGTAGTTCGTGAACTATATTCAAACCAATAAACCCACACCCACCTGTTATTAAAATATTTTTATTTTTTAGTAAATTCATTTTGAACCAACGCGCTTAACTTTAGCCATTAGTCTATAGATACCTGTTATTTTATAATAATTTAGTTTGTGAAAAAAAATTGGTAGCTTATCCCCTTGGCTAAATTTCTTCGCAATGCGCAATTCGTCTTTAAACTGTGGATTCACTAAACTACCACTCTTACTGCTACTATACATACGAAAATTTGCTAAATAGTCATTTATAACCCCTGCTTTGTATTTTTTTCCAATTCGGAGCCAGAATTCATAATCCATAGTATAGTGTTCTCTTTCATTCAAATAACCTATTTCGTCGTGAAGATTCTTCCTCCAGAATGTTGCTGGTTGTGAAATATAATTTTCAGTTAGAAGTATTCTGTAGTTATATTTTTTTAGTAAAAAGTTTTTGTACAACGTTATTGGTTTTCTAATCTCAATATCATTCTCGTCAACAATTCGACATTTTCCATAAACCCATTTGATTTTTGGATTATTTTGGAAAAAATTTACAACCTTAGCAATAGCTTCAGGTTCATATGTATCATCAGAGTTTAAAAATGCTACTATCTCACCAGAAGCCATTTTAAGACCCTTATTTATAGCTTCAGACTGACCATTATCTTTTTTAGATTTCCAGATTATTTTATTTGAATATTTTTTTAATATTCTAACGGTTTCGTCGGTAGAACCACCATCCATAACGATGTACTCAATATTTTTGTAACTCTGATTTAAAATACTATCGATAGTTCGCCCAATAAATTTTCCCTGATTATATGATGGAGTAATTATGGATACTTTAAGATCATTCATAAAAAGATGTATCCTTTTTTTACTAAGCTACTTAGAATCTCTAACTTGCTCATCAATCCAGTTATAAGTTTTTGTTAAACCAGCCTCAAGTTTATCTGTTGGTTTCCAATCCAACTTGTAGTATATTAGTTTATTGTCTGAACTTCTTCCACGTACTCCAAGGGGTCCGTCAATGTGTTTGATTGTTAGTTTCTTTCCAGCGATTTTCATTGCCATTTTTGCTAATTGATTAATGCTGACCATTTCATCTGATCCTATATTAACCGGTCCTATAAAATCGCTATCCATCAAACGACTTACTCCCTCAAGACATTCATCAATATATAGAAAACTGCGCGTCTGATTACCGTCTCCCCAGACTTCAATTTCACCGCCGTCTGGAGTCTCTGCAACTTTACGACAAATAGCTGCAGGAGCTTTTTCTTTACCACCCGTCCAAGTTCCCTCTGGCCCAAAGATATTATGAAATCGAGCTATTCTGACATTTAAACCATAGTTTCTATGGTATGACAGATACATTCGTTCGCTGAATAATTTTTCCCAACCATATTCACTGTCTGGATCAGCTGGATATGCAGAATCTTCCGCACAATTAGGATTATCTGGGTCTAATTGATTTCGTTCAGGATAGATACAGGCAGAAGAAGAATAAAATAACTCTTTAACATTTGCTTCAGTGGCACATCTCGCAACATTGAGATTAATAGAGGCGGAATTGTACATAACATCAGCATCATGCTCACCAGTGAATATATATCCAGCACCTCCCATATCAGCGGCTAGTTGATACAGGCGATCAAATGGTTGGTCTATGCTCTTTGCAACTATTTTTGGATCCGTAAGGTCACCAACAATAAAATCATCAGCAAAGGAATCACCGAATAAAGGTTTCTTTAAATCGACGCCCCTTACCCAATAGCCTTCATCTTTTAATTTTTTCACCAAGTGACTACCGATAAATCCTCCAGCGCCACAAACTAATGCTGTTTTCAAAATTTTTCTCCTATAGGACAATTAAATAATATATAAATCTTATCACGAGATTTAGGTTTTGCATACTTCGTAGCTCTATTCGGTTTTGCAATAGTGTACCAAAAATATAATTATTACATTTATAAAATATATCTTTTCAGATAGTTTTATTAGACATTGAAGTTGTGTACACTATACAGGTGACATTTACATCAAAAATCACGTTAGTATTTTATATAATTGCGACAACACTTGCATTAATAATGTTGAAACTTGGGACAAAGACCGGATTACCCATTAGCTATGCGAATAGTAAGATTAGCTTTAATCTTAATATCTATGTACTATCCGGAATCGTTTTATATGGTCTTAGTTTTATAAGCTATATTTATTTAATCTCAAAAAATGAACTAGGATATATTATTCCAATATCAGCAGCTTTTGTATATTTAATAATATTTTTAGCATCATTTTTAATTTTTAAAGAAGTCTTTACCGCATTTAAGATTATCGGAATAGCTTTGATTGTAATTGGGCTCACCTTCTTAAATTTAAAGAAATAGTCTACAGCTTGATGTAACAAATAAATATAAACAATGTTATATATGTTAAAATGCTACCAACAATGACACGGGGAAAAAAAATCCTTCCCAACTTACGGGCAGGTAAGAATAAAAAAATGCTAACAAGCGTTTGGTTTTTCCCATCAATTGTGTTGTTATCGCTTATTATTCTGACTTGTCTAAGAATCAGCGGAACATCAGTTGGTGTATACAATTCAATATTTTACGGCAATAACACTCACAACTCTAGTTTATTGCTGAATAATCCACAGCCAATACGATCCGATGAATGGCTAGTTAATACACAACTAACAATAGCTCAAAAGGCCGCAGATTTTCCTTTGATCAATCACAACTTAATGGGTGGCACTAACATGTCTCTAGTTGGTGATGTCCCATATCTAGATTGGTCCATGATATTCCACCCACAGAATTTAGCTTTTTTTATATTACCTCTTGATTTTGCATTTGCTTTTAAGTGGTGGCTACTTTTGTTTTTAGTCATTGTTGGAATTTATTTCGTAATTCTGAGATTTTTACCAAACAAAAAACTATTTGCTGCTTTAATGAGTTTGTCGCTTAGTCTTAGCCCTTTTATATTTTGGTGGTATCAAACTAGTACTACTGCACCAATATTTTATGGTTGTTTTATCTTTCTTATCGGTTTACGGATTATCAATGGTGAGAAAATTCACTTGTTTGGTAAAAAAATAGAGAGACATTCGACCATTATTTATGTCTTGACCTTAGCTTACTTAATAACATCTTTTGCCCTGGTCTTATATCCACCTTTTCAAATTCCAATTGCTATAGTTATTGTATTGTTACTGCTTGCTAGATTACTCGAAAAATACGGTCTAAATAAAAAACTAATTTCTAAAGAAAGACTGTCCCAATATGCAACTTTTGTTAGTGGTGGTCTAATTGCTTTAGCATTGATATTATCTTTTATACAAACAAGATCGACTGCATATAAAAGTGTTTTAGATACTGCTTACCCAGGTAATAGAATAGTTTTATCCGGCAATACTCCTTTATACCAGATCCTCGCAACTGACTTACAGGCACAACTGGAACGAGATTCAAGATCTGCTCATTATTATACAAATCAAAGTGAAGCATCAGATTTCATTCTTTTCTTACCATTCTTACTCATACCCGGATTTGTACTGATATACATTGAATATCGGCGTTTCCATAAAATCAACTGGTCCTTAATATCTATTCAGATGTGTGGATTATTATTCCTGGCATTTTTGTATATTCCAGGCCTACAATTATTAGATAAAATTACTTTACTGGATAGAGTTCCACACGCCAGACTATTTATAGGGTTAGGTTTTGCAGGAATATTTCAATTACTTTTAATTGTTAAATCAATAGATAAATTACAAATAGATAAAAAAATCTTAACGCCGATTATCGGACTTTACTGTTTGATTTGTTTGGGTTGTATAGGATGGGCAGACAAGGTAGTGAGTACACAATATCCACAATTTATTCATAGCTTTCCGTTAATGCTATTTTTTGGTCTATTCTTTATTGCTATCCTGTTTTGCTTATTAACCCGTCGTTTAATTATCGGCTCTGTCTTGTTGCTATTGTTTTCGGCCGGATGTGTATATCGCATAAATCCGCTATATATTGGTTTAGAACCTTTACAATCGAATCAAGTCTTTCAAGTTATCGATAATGTTTCAAAACCCAGTGACACTTGGGTAGGTCTTGATGATATATATTTTGAGAATTTCGCACTAATGAGTAACCGTAAATCAATTAGTGGAGTTCAACTCATACCCAATCTGACACTTTGGAATCAGGTCGAGGGCAAAAAATATAGTTATATTTATAATAGATACGCTCACGTAGAATTTAGTACAACTCCATCTTCAGATGCAAAGTTAGATCTGGCAGCACCAGATAATTTCGTAGTACAATTTTCTTGTAGCAAGTTCATCGAAACTCATGTTCAATATGCCCTATCAATTCAGTCTATCGATTATGCATGCACTAAACTTATCGATAAAGTATATTATCCCGACTTAACCCTTTATATTTATAAAGTCAATTAAACTATTTTGCTAGATCTAAGGTTATTCTTAAATATTGTTATTAGAGTATATCTATACTATAATAACTAGTGACTATTTTTCTAAAAAACAAAACTATGACGAAAAAAAAACATAAAAATAGAATTAAGATAATTACCCCTGTTCTGATATTGGTTTTATTAGGTCTTGGCTTATTCTGGCATTGGCACTACGGTACAAAAAATACCGTAACAAATAGTGTAAAAACAGCCGCAACTACCACTACTTCTACAACAGTTAAAAGTGACGTTTCTACAAAATCACCATCTACGATATCATACTCAGCTCCATCTGATAACGGTCAGCCAACTGTAGCCGAACAGCCAACAACTGGTACGCCTCCTACTGCTCCTAGCGGTGAATTTATTAGTAACTATTCTGCTGGCTCATCCTCAGCAGAACGTTCAGTTTGCGATGTCCAGCCAGGGGTATCTTGCACGATATCTTTTACACAAGATGGTATTACTCAAAGTCTAGGTATCGGTGTAGCCGGTTCTGATGGATTTGTTCTATGGAACTGGGAGCCATCAGACCTTCAACTCACAACCGGGGCCTGGCGAGTAAAAGCGACTGCAACAATAAACAACCTTAGCTCAACAACAAATGATCCCAACTTATTAAATATTCAATGAAAATTATGAAAAATATTTATTTACCCATTAGAACATCTCTTGCAATTATCACTGTTGTTTTATTAATGGTTGTCCAATCAGCAAGAGGAGCTGGAACTTTTAATCAAAATTATATTATCGGTGATTCTATTTTTAATAACTCCTCTGCGATGAGTGCCTCCCAGATTGACGCATTTTTGAATAGTTTCCCGAGTAGCTGTATTAGCACCAATAATGGGTTTGCTACTCCTGAATCCGCGAATACTCCACCTAATACTACAAACGATGATATGTATACTTGGGGACCAACAGTAAGTGCAGGTCAAGCAATCTCTCAAGCTTCACAAATGTATGATTTAAACCCACAAGTCTTGTTAGCTACGATGCAAAAAGAACAGAGCGTGGTAACCGGTTCTGTTGGTTGTCATTACACAAATCCCTCTCCCGGAAAAGCCTGTACCTATAGCGGGGGCGGTTGCGTATTTATTGCGATGAGTTATGCCTGTCCTGGTGGATGTTCGGTTACATATAGTACGACAAATGGTACCGGTAAGGGCGGTATCGGTGATGCTTTTAGTCTTCAACTATATACTGCAGCCTGGCAGCTACGCTGGAATGAAGAGAGATCCTTCGGAATTACCAGCGGCTACGTCGGTTATGACAATGGTGACAGTAGTATAAGTTATGGTGGTCCAACAGTAGGAAGCGTTGATGTTTTAAGTGACGGAACCTCTGTAACTATAGATAATGGTTCGACTGCCTCTCTTTACTATTACACTCCTTTCATATCTGGTAATCAGAATTTTTTCAATATTTTCAGTACTTGGTTTGGTAACCCGGTTACACCCTGTTTAGCCACTACAAATGTTGGCGGAGCCACGTCCGGCGATAAGGTTATTGCTTATCAATATACAGCTAACAGCCCCACAAACCTGGCATTCTCAGAACTCAATAATACCGGCTCTGCCTGTTCAGAATTACATATCTGGAATTCAGGCGAACAAACCTGGGCAGCACATATTGCAACCGCAATGAGAGCCACTAATCCAACTCAGGGTACTCTAATTGCCATAAATACGGCAGATAATGGTCCTGACAACTTGGCGTATATCTTATACGGCAATTCACAAGGAAATCTTGAGATTCACAAATTCAGCCCTTCTCTACAAACCTTCCCAGGATATTACGATATGGCAACAGATTTAACTGGAGTAAGTGCTTCTACTGGAACCTTCGTTGCTGGTGATTTCCTGGGTAGCGGCAGGGATCAATTAGCCTACGTCCTCTATAGCGGGTCACAAGGAGCTGTTGAAGTCCATTTGTTTAACCCAGCGCTAAATCAGGCTATTGGATATTACGATATGGCAACAGATTTAACTGGAGTAAGTGCTTCTACTGGAACCTTCGTTGCTGGTGATTTCCTGGGAAATGGTAAAGACCAACTGGCATATATTCTCTATAGCGGTAGCGGTGGTCATGTTGAAGTCCATTTGTTTAACCCAGCGCTAAATCAGGCTATTGGATATTACGATGTAGTTACTAATTTAACTGGAGTAAGTGCTTCTACTGGAACCTTCGTAGCTGGTAATTTCCTGGGTAATGGCAAAGACCAATTAGCCTACGTACTCTACAGCGGCTCACAGGGTACTGTGGAAGTTCACTTGTTTAACTCAGCTCTCACTCAAGCTATAGGATATAACGATACAAGTACAAATCTAGGCGCTTTCAACCCCAATAACTAGATTAGTTAATATCCCATGCGCATTAGTAGCCAAAGATAATCTGAATCTATATGACGATTTTTAAACACTTTGTGTCGTTTACCTACATATAACGGAAGTCTAAGTATGCCTAAGGCCCTACCCTTTATCACTGCCCTTATTGCCTTGTTCTGCCCACGCCTATGTAGGGTTTTTATAGTATCGATGTCTCCGCGTATTAATTTGGGGGTGATCCTAATGTTTTCTTTTATTGAAAAGTTTTTAAAGAGTAGGGCGTTATTATTTCGAAAAGTCATATATAGCGAAAAGCTAGGATTTTTACCCGATGAAGCTGAACCCATGTGATAAGCTCTAGCCCCTGATACTAGATAATTGTCCCATCCCATGATTGTCGATCTAGCAGCTAAATCTACATCCTCTAGATACATAAAAAACGCTTCGTCAAACAGTTTACTGCCAAAAGGTTGAGCTTCAACAAATTTTCGGCTTATAAGACAAGCGGCGGCATTGACTCCAAAGATTTTCTTTGGACCAAGCTCACTTATATCATAGTGTCGCCAATGCCCTTGGGTTCCCTGACCATTATGAGATACATAAATATGCGTTGAATCGATAATATTGTGGTTATAGTAATCTAGGTTTGTCCCCTGGAAACATGCCCCTTTGGGCTTATGTGCAGCCAAACTCAAAATCATCTGAGACCAATCTGGCGTCAACCTAGCGTCTGTATTTAGTAGGCCAATATAATCAACTGTTGAATCTTTCATGATCTCTTCAATTGCAATATTATTACCTTTTGCAAACCCAGTATTAATCGCTTGGGGTAGAACTATAACTTCAGGGAAATGCGTTCTGACGAAATCGACAGATTCATCCTTTGAATCATTGTCAACATAGTATATTGTCTTTTCTACGGACTGTTGCTGTTGGATAGATATAAAGCAATCATTTAACAATTTAAGGTTATTCCAACCAACAACAATATAGGAAATCTTAAAGTTCTTTTTCTCTGACATAATCATCCTCCCAATTATCTGTAAGTGTCACCATTGTTGGTAGAAATGATAGCTGAGAATTAAAATAATAAACATCGTCATACGGTTTTAATAAACCCTTATAGTCAAAAACAGAATGCGCCCAAATTACGAATCTAGAATTATCGGCTTTTGTTTTTGGTGCTATAGTAGATATTTTAGTAGCGCTATCATAACTATGTTCAGAGGCATTTGCGAGCGCTAAAAGCTTTTCTTTGGTTAAGGCCACTACCTTCGTGGTCAAATCATCCACATTCCTCGCCCAGTCAGTATTGCCCGAATTGGTATTTATACCGTATTTAAATCCTTCAAAAAGCATTCTAGGTAAGTATTCATAGTTAACGATCCCTGAATCTAAAATAATATTACCTGTATTAACTAGTATAGGCGAAACTGCATCATGTAAGCGATATGCTGCAGTAGCTGCCAATCTAGCCAAACCGTGATTAGTTTTTGGTAGCGCGGCTACCTTAAAGCAGACTGCTACTGGCTTGGAAACTATTCTTGAAGCCTCTTGCCAATAGCTTTGAGTACCTGAGTCTATATATTTTACTTCAATACCTTTCAATATATTGTTCTCGAATTTCTTATACCAATCGCCTATAACCAACTCAATGCTTTTCCCATCGAATTTAGATATTTTCAGTAGCTTAGTTAACCATTTGGCACAAATTTCTTCCATCGATAACGATACTTCCCCAATCACAATACTAAAATCGACTGGCTCATAAATTAGTTTATAAAATCCAGGCTTACCATCTATATTGATTACTTTAGCAGGTATCTTTTTACGCTTTATGTGTTCTTTCAAAGTTCTAACCCCAGCATTGAATATATATTTTTTAGATTGGATATCACGAGCCGTTGAGTGTTTGGAAGCTCGCCAACTATATAATACTTGGGAAACATGAGAGATAATCGGATTATATTCGTCGATGACCCTCCATAACAAATCGTAGTCTTGGGCACCATTATGTGCTGATTGAAGCCCACCGACTTTAATGATTAAATCTTTCCTAATAATTGATAAGTGATTAATATAATTAACATTTTCTAATAAGTCAGGCGACCAATCAGGTTTAAAATGAGGATTGAATCTTTGATCACTGTCATCTGATACTTTGTCTTCATCGGTATAAATCAGATCAGGTTTACTACTGCCTTGCATCTTAGCAACAACCGAGTGGAGTGCACATGGATGTAACAAATCATCGTGGTCAACGAAAGCTATAAACTCACCCTGTGACTGATTTATTCCGGCGTTAGTATTGTCCGATATTCCTAAATTATCTTCGAGGTTAATTATCTTAATTCTATCGTCAATAAGTGCACATTCTTCAGTTAAAGCTCGTGCCGACTTCTTCGCTGAGGCGTTTACTAAAACTAACTCCCAGTTATCATAATGTTGATTAATAACTGAGTACACCATCTCAACAAAGTGCCTTGACGAAGGATTAAATACTGGCACCACAATGCTTATTAATGGTTTGTAGCTAAATTTAGTTTCTACAAAACAAACATTTTGTTTAGCTATTGCCCAGGAATTATAAAATCCGTCTAAATTTAATTGCCTATAATAAGCGTAATATTTTCTTGCAAACCTTACCCCGGGACGTGCAACTGGATAGAATAATCTTAGAAAACGGTATGAATATTTTCGAATGCTCATGATTTATTACTTTGTCGCGTGTCCACTTTAAAAGTATGTTCTGGATGAGTTATTGCATGTGCCAATTGATGTCCTCCAACTAAAAATTTATGAACGTACTCTCTACGATCATAAATCACTGAGAAATCTTCACTCTCTATCGCACATGTAATTGTATATTGTCCATTTGTAAAAATATTCTTTACTTGTGATTCGATAACTATTTCGTCTCCTTCATTAAGGGGTTTAGTTTTTACATTCATGACTTTATTGTTGGTCGCGAAAACTGTCCTATTTTGATCATCTTGAAATATATATCCCAGTGATGGGTTATCTACATGTCGCTTTGCCTTAAAGAAAATTCTTATTCCAATATCATTGCCTTCTAGAAATAATGAACTAGATTTTTTGGTTTTCGTATCAAATGTTTCGACTTTTTCTATGACTGCCCATGAATTTCCTTCTCTATCTTTGTTTTTTACAGTTTTACTTTCCTGGTTTTCTTCATTTAGCCTATCTCCAGCGCTCTGCAGATTAATCTTTTCGTATAATCTAGCTATATCATCTGGAGCACCAACCTTAAGTATCTGTCCCCCATCGATAATTATAGCTTTATTACAGAATCTTCTAACCGCAGACATATCGTGAGTAACGAATATGATCGTTTTTGATTGATTTTTCAATTCATTGAAATAGTTATAGCATTTTTGTTGAAAATCTAAGTCGCCAACGGCTAAGACTTCGTCAAGCAGTAAAATATCACTTTTAGCTCGTATCGCAATCGAAAACGCTAGCCTGACCTGCATACCAGATGAATAGTTTTTGAGTTTCTGATCCATAAATTTCCTTATTTCGGCGAAATCAACGATATCTTCATACATTTCTTTCATTTCTTTTCGGCTGAAACCAAGTAGAGAACCGTTTAAGAACACGTTGTCTCGTCCGGATAATTCTGGACTAAAACCAACCCCTAGTTCAATAAAAGGAATCAGTTTACCGTTCACTGCAACATTGCCTGTATCGGGACTATATATTCCCGCTAATATCTTTAACAGCGTGCTTTTGCCACTACCGTTTCTACCGACAACACCAAAAAACTCACCCTTTTTTACATCGAAGGAGATTTTATTAAGGGCTTTTTGTCTCTCAAAACCCTTATCTCGCTTATAGAAATTTATTACTGCACTTTTTAGTGAATTGTTCTTCTCGTGCGGTAATTTAAAGGTCTTACTTATATTTTCAATATGAATAGCGGTGTCGTCCATGATCAGATATTCTCTCCAAAGAACTTTGATTCTTTTTTAAAGTAAGATATTCCTATAACTAGTACCAGGCCAATAATAATAAACGGTACATATTCATACCATCTTCCATGAAATAGATGGTTTGGGATTATAGTTCGTTTAGTAATTAACACGTAGCGGGAGTCTTGGAGCGCCTGAGCCATTGGATTTAATAGCATTAGTTTCTGGAAAGTTACGTTAGTGATACGAGATAGTGGGTATAGTATTGGGGTCAAATAAAAACCTGCTTGCAGGCAAATCTCCCAAATGTAGCTTACGTCTCGGTATTTCACAAAAGCTGCTGAGAGAAAAAACGATATTCCAAGAGCGAACAAATAAACCTCCAATAGCAGTGGTAGAAATAGTATGATCATATTACTTGGATGAACATGTCCAATAATCATAAATATGGTTATTATTATTAGGTTAAGAAAAAGATTAATCAGAGCCGACAAACTACTACTAAGCACAATGATCCACCTTGGTATTCGAATCTTACGAATTAGATCACCTCTACCAACGATTGAACCAAGACTTTGTAGCGTCATCTCCGCAAAAAAGTTCCAAATTACAATTCCAAATAGTAAGTATTGTGCATAATGCGGAGTGCCTGCACCAACTTTAAGAAATTTAACAAAAACTATATATAAAATTACGAATATGAATAGTGGGCGCAGTAATGACCATGCGTATCCCAAAATCGAATCTTGATAGCGAAGCTTAAAATCAGTTCTAACTAGTTCGGCTAATAGAACTCTGTTTTTCTTAGAGAAAACACGTTTTAACATAAGATATAGGTTATTATAGATAAAAAGAAGGATTAAGTCGATGCCAAAGGCCGCTGTAGTGATACCAAATTGGAACGGAAAAGAATCGATAAAAGCATGTCTAGATTCCTTATTAACACAGGTTCATAAAGCACACATTATTGTGGTAGATAATGGATCAATTGATGGATCTTTGGAGCTTATCAGAAAACATTATCCAAACATTGACTTAATTATTAATCACAGTAATTTGGGGTTTGCGGCCGGGGTTAATCAAGGGATCAAGAAAGCCATTGAGTTGGATTTGGACTATGTGGCCCTTTTCAATGATGATGCAGTAGCTGATAAGAACTGGCTTGGTTGTTTGGTTGAATCATTTGAAGGCAATACTCAGGTTGGTATAGCAACCTGCAAATTTATGACTATTGATAAGCAACATTTTGATAGTACCGGTGATCAATATACTATTTGGGGACTACCATTCCCCAGAGGTAGGGACGAGATTGTTAGTAATAAATACGATAATTTAACAGACGTCTTTGGAGCTAGTGGGGGAGCCAGTATTTACCGAATTAAAATGTTAAAACAAATTGGTTTATTTGATCAAGATTTCTTTGCTTACTATGAAGATGTAGATATAAGTTTTAGGGCACAACTCGCAGGATGGAAAATAAAATATGTACCCGATTCTATTGCCTATCACCAAATTGGAGCAAGTAGTAGTAAAATTAAAGGTTTTACTACCTATCAGACAATGAAGAATTTACCCTGGATTATTGTTAAGGACGTCCCAATGAGATTAATACCAACAGTTGTACCTAGATTCAAGCTGGCTTACTTTAGTTTTGTAATTAGTGCTTTTCAAAGAAAACAGGGTAGATACGCACTTAAGGGTTTAATAATTTCATTAGCCCTTATGCCAAAAAAGTTAATTCAAAGGCGTAGTATTCAAAAAAATAGAAAAGTTACACTTGAATACATCAACTCAATTCTAGTTCACGATCTTCCAGATAATGCTACAAAATTAAGGGCTTTTCGTGATAGGTGGTGGAGATTAACGGGTAATTCTAAAAAAACTTAGTGCATACCTTAAGATTATCTATTCTTCCTGAATCTCCTGAGTCCAGATAGTTTGCTCCACTGAAGTTTTGAGTAATTCCATGTTAGTTATTAAAAACCGTGCGTGGGTGCCCATATATAAATCGTTAAGATATTTTTTCAAAAATCTTCTTAGTCTTCTTTGTAATACTGGTGTCTCGGCAACCAGCATTATGTCTGGCGATTTTGGTTTTTTAGTTACATCTTCCCAGATTCCTTCATCAAGGTACTCTTCAACATACTGTTTAATTCGTTTACGGTATACAAAGAAAGGAACAATCTCTTCGCAATATTCAAGAAAATATTCCTTAGTTTTGTGTAGTCTTAAAAAAGCATCAGGGTGCGGTTCAGGAAAGTAATCAAGAATAGCTAATTTTGACTTGGAGAAATACTCTAAATCATCTCCGTAGAGCCTGTACAAATGACAATTAATATCACCGACAGCCAGACAGTGGTTGATGAATCTAGCTGAGGCAGTTTTGTCTTTATAAATATTATGAAGAACTCTAGGGTTTAGTCCGAGTCCATTATCTAGTTTTGATCTGTGTTGTTTGAGTACCTTAACTCCGTCTGGTAATAGGTAATAAGAAGCGAATTTGCCAGTCAATCTATCTAGCTTAGAAAAGTTACGACCTATATAGCCACGGCTAAGTAGCAAGTTTAATCTTTGCTGGACTTGCTGGATCTGTTCTTTAGCCAGGACTTGCTGTAATTGAAATGTACTTACAAACCTAAAATTATATATACGAGCTAAGATTTGTACCTGTTGTTTAGTTATAACCGCTGACTTAACGCTTAAAGTAGTACTGTTATCTGTCTTGATAGTCGTTTTATATGTTGTTGTGTTCATGATGATACCTAGATTTAGAAGGTCACCACCACATTCTATTAATTTGCACTATATACCCTTGAGAATAAAAATAAAATAGAAAATAGTCTCTATATTTATATAAATAATAAAAGGAGATATTTTTGTGTAAGTTTATATCTGTTAATAGCTAAACGTATTAATTCATAGGATGAATCTTTTTTGTATCTATCTTAGTTGTATG
>Ga0182030_10007887_pt1 | contig 22150 bp, 9 predicted proteins | sample 812S3MmetaG_FD_121299 | JGI IMG/M metagenome (GOLD analysis project Ga0182030, IMG submission 121299) | Permafrost microbial communities from Stordalen Mire, Sweden - 812S3M metaG (Illumina Assembly) | ecosystem: Environmental > Terrestrial > Soil > Wetlands > Permafrost | place: Sweden... | reverse complement strand
CTCCTTGCTGCCGTAGATCCCGAGCAGATCGAAGAACAGCTCCTCCACGAACGTGCGCTGCAATGCCGGGCTGAGGGCGCTGAGCCGCTGCTTCGCGTCGGCGGCCGTGAGCCCGGTCGTTCCCTCCACCGTCTGCACGAAATCGACGACGTCGCTATCGAACTGGGTCGAGCCGATGACGTACTGTTTGATGAACGCGGCGTCCTGCGGAGTTCCCCTGCTGATGCCGGCGTTCACACTGATGCTCGCCCCGATCGCCGGCAATACCGGGTTGACGAGGTTGGCGCGGGTGCTTACGCCGCCCGAGGTGCCGAGATCGACATTGCGGCCCGCGCTGAGCTGCAGCGCTCCGGGACCGTCGACAAAGATGCCGTTCGAATCCTGGGCGACTTGTCCGTTCGACAGATACTGCTGCGGGTAAATGATGTCGCGCCCGGCCGTCACCGAGGTCACGTCGCCGGTGCCGATGTTTTGCGCGACCAGGTTGAGGTCCACGACATCGGTACCGGCGGACACCTGCACCGGCTTCGCGGACCATATTCCTTCCGTGATGCCGGCGACGTTGGGCTGGAATTCGATGCTGCCATCGAGCGCGACCACCCGGACCGGTGCGAGGCTGCCGGACTGGTCCGGCGCCGCGAAGACCGGCGTGGCCGCGTGCTGGTCCGGCAGGGCTTCGACCAGCGCGTTGATGATGTCGCTGTAGATCTGCAGCGTCGCCTGCGGCGCGGCCGCCGTCGGCAGCTGTGTGGGATCGGCGTCCGAGACGATGAGCTGGGCTGAGTTACCGGAGCTGCTCGATGCGGTGGTCACATTCTGGTTGGCGAAGACCTGAAGATTGCCGGTGGCTGCTGGCGTCAGCGCCAGCGTGCGGCCCAGGCTGACATCGCCGCTCAACGCGTACAGGTTGACGGTCGGCGGGAGCACGTCGAGCGGCGCCAACGTACCTGACGTGTCGGTCACGTTGCCGCCGAGAAAGCTCGTCGAGATTGCGCTGATGACGTCGACATTGGCGTCGCTCATCGTCAAGGTGCCGCCGACCGCCGTCAGGTTCGCCGCGGACGACGGACCATAGGTCGAGAAATACACCGGGGCGCTGCCCGCGCCCTGATAGGCGCCCCGGTTCAACAGCGTAGGGTTCAGGATTTCGGCCAGTGCCAGGTTGCCCCCCGCCGTGACGTTGAGCGCCGCATCGCCCAAGCCGACGATCGGGGCCAGCCCGGTACCGCCGGCGTACACGTTGTCCGCGCCCACGTCGACACCCGCCAGCAGCGTCGCGCTGCCGCGGCCGACGTAGTAGCTGCCACCGAGAATCGATCCGCCCGCCGTCACGGAGAGCTCGCCGCCGCCGGTGACCTCGACGGCGCTGGTCGCAAACGTCGTGCCCCCGACCTGCACGCCGATGGTGGGAATGGAGGCCGACAGGTCCGTGATGTCGCCGCCGGCCCGGATGGCGACGTTGCCGCCCCCGAGGGCCGCCACGCCCTGCTGGAAGCTTTGGAAGTCCACCGTCCACGCAGTGGCTGAGCCTGAGGGATCCTTGGCGGTGGAGCCCACGCGCCACAGCCACGCGTTCACGAACTGATTGGTCACGGCTCCGGTGATGTCGCCGCCGGCGGTGATTTGAATGTCGCCGCCGTCGGTGGGATAGGCGCGGCCCTGCAGCGAGCCCACCCGGCCCGGCAGGTCGATGCCGTTGCCTGCCACACCCGCCGTGTAGAGGAGCGAGGCCTGACTGCCGAGCACGAAATCGTCCGCGGCGCTCACCTCGATGAAACCGTCACCAGTGCGCACCATGTTCGGCGTATAGGGCAGCGGTTGGCCGCGGGTCGATGTCGACAAACGGCACCCGCTCGTACAGGCAGCGATGGTCACATCGGCCGGATTGGCCGCATTCGCCGCAATCACGGTCAGCGGATTCGCCGCGCTGAAATCGGCACCCGCCACGATCCGGTACGACCAGGAATCCGAGGCCTGGGTAGGCAGCGTGAAGGCGCCGGTTCCCGACGTGGCGGCGAAACCATCCGAGAGCGATGCGTTGAACGTGATGCCGCCCTGCGCCCGCAGCGTCAGGATGCCGGCCACGTCGGCGTTCGGACCGAACTTCCAGTTGTAGAGATTCCAGGGCGAATCGAGTTCCAAGGCGCCGGTGCCGTTCGACTGCACCGTCGCGTCGATCTCCACCCCCGGTGCGACCACGAAGGTACTGTTGGTCGACTGACCGAGCGCCGCCGTGATCGCCGGCGCATTGTTCACGAAGGCCGCGGCATTGGCATAGATCGGATTCGAGGGATCCGCGAAACTGTCGGTCGAGGAAATCGCGCCGGTGGTGTTCTGATAAACGGCAAAGCCCTCGAGCGTGGTGCGCGCACTGCCGACGATCGAGCCGTCGAGCGCCACGCCGCCACCGCCGCTGAGGATGTCGGTCACCGTCGCCCCGGGCACCCGCAACAACACGCTGCCGCCGCCGCCCGGCCCCTGCTCGCCCGTTCCGCCACCGCTCACGTCGATGCTCGAGCCCGCGTTGAGCAGCATCGCGCCCTGTGAGGTTTCCAGTTGCACCGTCCCACCGCGCTGCCCGGCCTGCGTCGCCCGCGCATCGATCATGCCGTTGACGACCAGGTCGCCGGAGGCCGCGAGCATGACCGTTCCGCCCTGGCCGCCGGAGGCATCGATGAGACCATCGACCACGATCCGGCCCTGATCCGCTTCCAATGAGACGTTGGCCGCCGCGACGGCATTGCCGCTGCCGGAAGCCACCACCAGATCCCCGGGACCGCGCAGGCGCACGGTCCGGCCACCGGTGAATGAGCCGGCATTGAGCACTTGGTTGAGCGCGCCGAAGTCCCCGAAGTGCTGCGCGTCGATGCTGAACGATGCGCCGGATCCCGCGGCGCCGGTGCCTCGGAGCGTGCCGTCCACCGCCACCGTTCCGGCCGCGGCGGACAGTCCGAGCGATCCGCCCTGCCCGCCGCTGCCGGCGCTGACATCGATCGTGCTGCCCGCGGCCAGGGTGAGGTTGCCGGCCGAGGTCAGCGACACGGCGCCGCCGGGCGTGGCGACGGCGACGCCCGCATACTGTTGGGTCACGCCCGCGACGTTGATCGCCGCGCCCGACGCGAGCGTCAGGCCGCCCGCGGCACCCGGACCGCCGGCGCCCGTGGTGGTCAGGGTCACCTGGCCCGAGGGAAGCACGATTTGGGTGGCGAGGTCGATGCTCGACCCGGCGATCGACAAGAAGCCCCCGAGAGGCGCCGCGGAGGCGAGCGCCACGGGCTTTGCGGGCGCGAGCAGCGACACCGCTCCCGTGGCCGTCAGATTCATCGCCACGTTCGACGCCGTCGTGATCTGCGACGCGCTGACGGACAGATCCCCGGTCGTCGCCAACGCCCCATTGGCGGACGCACTGAAGGTCTGACCCGCATCCAAGGCGAGGCTGCCGAAACCCGTCGCCGCCAGGTCACCGCCCGTCAAGGTGATGGTCGGAGCCGCGATGGTGAGGGAGCCCGCTCCGGTGCCGCCGCCCACGGCGGTCGCTCCCTGCGAATTCGTCAGCTTGACCGTTGTCGTTGCCGACAGGACCGCCACGTCGGAGGCCGCACCGAAGCCGCTCAAGCCGGGCGCATCCAGCGTGATGTTTTGCGCGGCCGCCGTGACGCTGCCGTAGACATCGATGGCCGAGCCGCTGGCCAGCAGCAGGTTGCGCAGCCCCTGCGCGCCGAGCACGCTCGCGCCCAAGGTGGTCCCAGTGACGCCGGCGGGTGCGCTGCCGAGCAGAATCTGCGGGGATTGCACGGCCAGATCCGCGCCGTTCACGTCCAGCGAACCGCCCGTGACGACGTTGTTGGCCGCCTCGAGATAGACCGAACCGCCGGCCGCGCTGATCGATGAGCCCGGCGCCAGGGTCAGCACACCGGCACTTCCGGTCGTGTTGCCGCGCGTCACCGAGCTCTGCGCTCCGGCGCTCACACTCAGGAACGCCCCGTCGCCCGTCAGCGTGTAATCTCGCGCGCCCGGCGCCGACCCGGACACGGTAATGGCCGCGCCGCTGTCCACGGTGATTTGATTCTGTGCGGTCACGAGCACCTGGGGCGCCGTCAGATCCGCGCCGGCGGCAATCTCGACCGACTGGGCGGTCGTCGTGATGGCATCGTTCACCCGCAGACCGCCGAGCAGCAGGGTCTGTGCGCCCAGCGCATCGAGGCTTGCGGTGGTGAGCAGAATTTGGCCTGGCTGGGTCGAGGTCGTGCCGTCGCTGACGAGGATGCCGGCGCTCGACACGTCGACCTCGGCGCCGAGGCCGCCGGCGGCGGCCGCGGTCTTGAGCGTGCCGTCGAGGGTCAAGGCATCGCTCGCGACCAACGCCAGCACGCCGCTGTCCTGCGGCAGCCGCGGCACCGCCACGGGGGAATTCCCGGAAGCGCTGACCGCGGCGCTGGCGGCCTGGCTGGAGAAGAACTGGTCCGCACCGGTGAGCGTGTACTGGGCCTGTTGCAGCACCACCGCGGCCGGCACGACCTCGAAGCCGCTGGTCCGCGAATCCCCCAAAGAGGTTCCCGCCACCGCGTTGTAGCCGGAGATGATGGTTCCTCCGCCCAGCACGGAGTAGGACTGTCCCGGCTGGATGTCCTGGTACCCGGAAACGGCTGATACCAGGAAGGCGCCCGGCAGCAGCGCATAGCGCGACGGCAGCAGCTGATAGTAGCCGGCCGCAAGCCCGGCGGTGCCGGAGAGGTAGACGGCGTCGCCGACCTGCAGCGTGGATCCCGCCGCAATGTTCGGATCGTAGGGCGCGACGTTGGACGAGAGGCTGGGCAGGATGGCGAATTGATTGGGACGGCCGCCGTTCGTGGTCGTGTTCGCGAGCACGTCGTTGGTTCCGCCGGTACCGGGGATCCATTCGTAGGCTTGCAGGTTGCCGCCGCCGGAGACGTCGATCACGGCACCTTTGTCGACGTTCACCTGGGCGCCCTGCAAGGTCACGAGCTGCGCCGGAGGCGCGACCCCCCCCGTGCCGTAGATGAGGTTGTAATTGTTCTGCAGCGAGTACACCCAGGCAAGGCCGCCCTGGGTGGTGCCGAAAGGGATGGTCAGGCCGTCGGCGGATGTCGAGGTCAGACTGCCGGCGCTGAGATTGATCGACTGGGCGTCGATGTCGATGGCCCCGAACGGCGCCCGCAGCACGCCGTCCTGGGTCACGGTGCCCGCACTCAAGGTCAGCGACCCGCCCGCCGACAGCGGCACGGAGTGGGTGGCCGGGGTCGCGGGGGATTGCACGAGGATCGAGCCCGCCACGGGACTGGTGAGGCTCGCCGGATCGGCGGACAGCACGAATTGCGACAAGGTCGCCGGATAGATCTGCTGCGCCTGCAGTTCCAGATTACCCGCCATCGACAAGGAACCGGTGAACGCGGTGGCGCCGGCAATCGAGAGGTCCAGCAGTCCGCGCAACCGCAGATCGCCGGTGGAATTGAACTGCGCGGTGCCGACGCCTTCGAGCGCGCTGCTGCCGTAGAGCTCGATGAAGCTGCCGGCGACGGTGAGCGTGCCCGTGCCCGCCGTGGCCGGCGGCACCAACGTCGGGAAGTACTGGTCGGAATTGCCGAACTCCACGTAAGGCGCATGGACGGTCGCCGCCGCGGCCGCGCTCACCGCATAGGTGGCGGAGTCGAGGGAGATCAGCTGGCCGGCACTCAGGTCGACGTTTCCCTGAAAATCGATGAGGCCGGGAAGTTCTCCAGCCTGAGTGGGCAGCGGTGCGGCACGGAGGCTGATCGAATCGAAACCGGCCAATGAGAGCGCCGAGGCGGAAACATAAGCATAGCCGGCCGTGCTGTCGGGCACCGCCGTGCCGAGCCCCACGACGAGGGGCGGCTGGCTGGCGCTGACGATCACCTGACGCGGGTCGTCGGAGAAGGTTGAGACGCCGCCGTAGCCGAGCGCGTAATCGTTCCGCTGGCTGCCATCCAGAGTCAACGTGAAGCTGCCACCGGCAGGCTGCGGCAGTCCCGCGCCCGGCACACCGGCCGCCGCCTCCACGGTGCCTCCGAGCGCCATCCCTTCGGCCGCGGTGAGCTGCACGCTGCCGCCGGCGGATGCCACCTGTTCCGCCCTCGCCGATGCGCCGCTGGGGCCGACCACATCCAAGACGCCGGCGGTGCCGGCCACGTCGATCACCGAGCCGGGAAGCAGCTCGATGTAGCCGCGCGTCGCCGTGATGTCGACGGTGCCGCCGTTGAGGACCTTGCCGACAGGCTCGCCCAATTTGTTCGGGTAGATCTGAGCGGTCCCGGCCACGTCCAGCACCCCGTGCTGTCCCAGCCAGATGGCCTGCGTGGGGTTGTAGTCGGATTCGAGCAGATCCGCTCCCAAGCCGAGCGAGATCGACCCCGCGGGGGCCTGCACGGTGCCGTCCACTTCGACGCGCACGTTCGAATTCAAGGCAATCGCGGCGCCGGGATCGGCCAGGATGAGCGCGCCCGTGCCCACGCTCAGCGAGGGCGTGTCCGCAGTCACGGTCAGCGTGGGTGGACCCGCGGCGGAGAACTCCGTAGCCGGCACGCTCTGATCCAGAGTGAGGTTCACCGGCAGGCGCAATTGGTCGGGCAGCATGCCGAGTGCCGAGCGACCGATCAGGCTCGGCTCGTTGGGGAGCATGGAATATCCGGTCGGCAGAAACATATTGGTTTGGCGCAGATCGACCGTGGTGCCGGGCGCCACCGTGAGGCCGCCGTTGTCTGCGGTGAGGGTGTAGGCGCTGAAGCCGCCGGCGGCGAGCGCGGCGGGCGAAACCCACAACTGGCCCGGATCACCGCCCGCACAATCCGCCGCCGCCACGCAAATGCTGCTCGCCCGTAGCGTGAGACTGCCGCCCTCGAACAGGCCGTAGCCTCTCAATGTCGCCGCGATCTGAATCGTTTCCGGGGTGGCGCCGATCGCATCGGGCGAGGTCTCGGCGGCCAGGCTAATCTTACCGCCGACGCCCGCATTCAACACACCGGCCGCCGTCACCTGCGCGCCGCCGGAGACATCGATGACGCTGCCGGACTCGAGCCGCAGTCCGGGGCTGACCGGTGTCCCGGCCGATTGAGCGGTGAGCGAGACGGTTCCACCATTGATGAACAGCGGTGCGGCATTGCCTTGCGGGTACAACAGCGGATTGTCGTTGACCCATTCGCCGCGCGCGGTGAGCGCGGCCTGCGGCCCGAGCGTCAGGACGAATCCCGAGTTGGGCTGGGGCACCACGGTGGGCTCGGCGGCTAGCTTGATGGCGCCGTCCGGAATGTCGATGCCGCCCTCCAGGTCGATCACGCCGGCCGTGGCGCTGAAGCTGCCGCCGCCGGGAAACTCGAGCGACACGTTGGCCGGCTCAAAGAACTTGCCGTCGGTGTACAGGCTCACGTTGCCGAAGCCCGTGGCGCCCAGGAGTTCCGGCCGCACCGTGGAAGTGGTGACGCTGGCGGGCAGGGGGTCGGTCAGCGGGTTGAAGGGAGTGCCGTCCGCATTCGTAAGACCGGGAAGAACCAGGCCGGAGGCGATGCTGAGGTTGCCGACCACGAAGTCGCTGCCGGGCGTGCCGATCGTGAGCGAGGCGGCCTGCGGGACCTGATTGTAGGGGCGATATAAATACGTGCCCGGATCCGGGGTCCCTGGCAGCGTCCCCTGATACAAAGTCCCCGTCGGGATATACGGGCCCGGCGTGCGCTGATACAGGCCCGCCACCGTGCCGGCGGTCACCGCACCATCGAAGATGAATTCAGGCGCCGACAGACTGAGCGAGCCGGCATCCTTGCCCTCCACATAACCGGGCGAATAGACCGACGGGATGGACTCGTAAGTTTTCGTGACTCCCCATTTGGGATCGGCTACGGTGGTGTCGTTGGCGATGCCGGCATAGGCGATGTTGGGGCTCGCCTGCCCAATGTTGACGATCTGTCCTTGGGCGGTGAGCAGATACGAGGTATTGAGGTAACCGCCCATGTAGTCAATTTGGCCACCGGCCACATCGAGTTGTGCGCCCTTGGCGATGATCACATCGCCGTGGGACTGGATCGAGATCGACCCGCCCGCCAGATTGCGCTCGATCACGTTGTGGCCGATGGCGGCGATTTCGCCGCTGATGTCCGCCAGCGGCGTTCCCTGCCGGATGTCGACATACACGGTCTGGCTGCGCAGCGGTCCGTTCTGCTGCAGCGGACTGTTGGCGAGTTCGGTTCCGCGCAACTGCACCGGGATCACGTTGCTCGCGACGGGCAGCACGATGCTCGCGCCGGACACGTCGAGTTCGGCACCCGGCGCCACATAGACGCGGCTGCCGTCCGACGCCGAGGGGGCGAGCGGGTCGCGCGCCGCTTGTTCAGCCGTCAGCTCGATGGTGCCGCCGGTGGCCCGGGCGACGCTACCGTTCAGCATCTGCACGGTATAGCCCGAGATGTTGATGTCGGATTTGAGCTGCGGCACGCTGTCCACCGTGGTCGACGGGTCCGTCGCGTCCAGCGTGACCTCGGTGGCGCTGTTCTGCCCGGCGATCACGGTGCCCCCGGTGCCGCTCAACAGGGTACCGCTGACTCCCGAGGCGCCCGAGGCTGCGATGCTGCCGTGGTCGCCCGCCTGCAAGCGGATGCTGCCGTTCTCGTTGATGCTGGTGGTGGCCGACACCCGGCCGAGCTGGTTGACCGCGTAGCCGGCGAGCGTGACGTTGCCATCCGCCGCGACGATCTGGCCGATGACCTGATTGGGGTTGGTCGTCGAAGCGTTGGCCGCCGATCCGTTTGTGACGGTGCCGCCGCTGCCGCCGATCTGGACGAGCAGTCCGCGCAGCGACGGCTCGCTGTTGCTGGCGAGATAAATAGTGTCGCCCGCGGCAAGCAGCGTCTGGCCGCCCGGCGAGCTGATCGACCCTTGGTTCGTGATCTGCTTGGCGAACACCAGGATTTCACCGCCGCTCTTGGTTTGCAACACGGCGCCGTTGTCGATCTCGACACCGCCGGTCGTGCCGTCCGCAAATGCCTGAAACGCGGGCAGCCCATTGGAACCCGGGGCGATCAAGCCATTCGCCACGGCCGTCGGATCGATGTTGAGGGTCGAGGCGACCAGGCCGCCGACGCTCACCTGGGCGCCGGCGCCGAAGATGATCCCGTTCTGATTGATGAGGAAGACGCGGCCGTTGGCGGTGAGCGTGCCGAATATCTGGCTGGCGCTGGCATCGTTGATCTGGTTGAGCGCAACGGAGGTCGCGCCCGGCTGGACGAACTGCACCGTGCCGTTCGCGGCAATATTAAAGCTCTGCCAGTTCAGCGTGGCGTTGTTGCTGGTCTGGTTGACCGTGAGTTTGGTGCCGGCCTGTGTGGCGGTGGCCTGGCCGGCACTCACGAATCCGGAGGTGCCGAAGCGCCCACCGGAGCAGGCGCTGCCCAAACACGGGATGGGGAGCGTGCCGGGCGGCGGTGCGGCACCGGCTGCGCGCACACCGAGTACGAGGCCCACGGTCGCGGTGGCGGTACCCGCGAAGCTCCAGAGTCGTCGCATGCTAGAAGTCCTCATCGTCAAAAGCCGTAACGCAGCAGGAAGTCGATGCGCGACCGGTCCTTGAGGGTTCGCACGCCGTCACGGCGCGGTGTCGCATAGTCGAGGGTGCCGGTCCATCCGTGCGAGTTCTCCAAGCGGATGCCGATGCCGTCGCTCCACAGGGTGACATTCTCACGCTGCGACGGCAGCGGATTCACGATCGCGGCGACTCCACCATCGACGAAGAGGAAGGCATACAGCGGGCTCAGGATCGGCGCCACGTGGGGGCCCAGCGCAGGACCGTGCAGTTCCAGGCTGCCCGTCAAGCCCGAGTCGCCCAGGGTTTCGGCCTCGAGGTAGCCACGGACGGACTCCGCGCCGCCCACCGAGAACTGTTCGTTGTTGACCAACGGGCTGTCGGCCCACTGCCCGCCCGCCCTCTCGCTGGCCTTGAAGCCGAAGGGCAGCGCCTGACTGCCGCTGAAGGCGAGGCGCACGTAGAAGTAGTCCGGTGTCGCGTTGTAGCGCGCGTTCTCGAATTCGTTGTCGCTGTTGATGAGGCCGCGCACGCCGAAGTCCGCGCCCGCCGAGGCCGTGTAGGCCTGGGTTTCGCCCCACCAGGCGCCCGAATACGTGGCCGACCAATTGACGTATTTGACGAGCGCGGTGACCGCCCCCGCGCTTGCGCTGCCGGTGGTGTTCGGCAGCACGCTTGTGAGCACGTCCTTGTAGTCCGCACCGAGATTGACGTTCTGCGAACTCGAGGCGCTGCTGAACGCGGGCTGAACCCAGTGCGCACCGTAGATCGAACCCTTGCCGAGCACCCCGAGCGTGCCGAGCGCCGCCACGTTGCTGCTGGTATGAGTATAGGAGAAGGCCGCCAGCGCGCCGTCGGCGCCGACGTGGCCGGAATAATTCGCGATCAACACCTCGGCATCGCTTGGCTTGGCCGGGGCGGTTTGATATTGCACCCCGACACTGTCCTGCCGCTGCCAGAGGTTGTCGTAGCTCAGCGCGGCCGTGGCCCGGTTCGGCGTCGTGTCGGCCGTATGGCGATCGTCGTATTGGAGCGATCCGTGCAGGGGCAGCGAATCCTTGACGGTCAGATCGACGTCCACCGTTCCGGGCTCCGACCCGGCCTTGAGGATCGGAGTCACTGCGCGGTCCGGCGTGCGCGCGTTCACCTCGCCCAGCTCCTTCTGCAACGCCGGCAGCTCCGGCGCTTGTCCGGGCTTGAGCGCCGGCAGGGCCGCCACGATCTGGCGACCCGAGAAAAAACGTTCGCCACGCACGTGCACGCTCTCCAGGCGGCCTTCCGTGACCTTCAGGCGCACGACGCCGGATCTTACCTCTTGTTCCGGGATATCGACATACACGGTGCCGTAGCCCGCATCCTTGTAAGCTTTTTCCAAGACTTCAGCCGCCTGTTTGACGGTGTCGATGGTCCGCCCCGCCCCGAGAAACGGGTACACCGCCCGTTCGATGACAGTTGCGGGCAGGACGTGGTTGCCGAGCACGCGGAACTCACCAATGTCGAAGGTATTCTGTTGAACCGGAACCGCGGGGTCGGGCGCCGGTTCAGCGGCCGCTGGGACGTTCGACGACCCTAGGCAGGCGACGAGCAGACTCCACACCACGGTTCGCGCCAGACTTCCCATTCGAATCCCGATCCCGCCCCACACAATAAAAAGCGGGCCACTGCACCGAAGCGCGATGGCCCGCCGGAGTTCCCATGGAACTCAGAGTATCACCCTAACTGTTACAACTAGTCGTTCACGGCACCCGCAGCGCCCGTGCCCAAGAGACCCTTCTGGACCGTCGTCGGCTTGATCCCTTCGAGATCGGCAGAGTCCCAGGTCGGCATGTCGCAATTGTTGATGGAGCCGCTGGTGTTCTTGGTGTAGGTATTGGTCGGATTCGCCGCAGCCGTCGCACTCGTCGCAGGATTGGTCGGAGTATTGCTCGCCGCATACAACGGCGCCGGCGACATGTCGCCCACGGCTTCGGTCGGACTCCACGGCAGGATGCCCGTGTAGTTCGCGTTGCTGTCGGAAGTGAATTGCGGATGGCCCAGTTTACCCTTCAGAGCGGTGACCACGGCTGAACTCGCAGCGCTGTTGCCAGTGCCTCCGGCGCCGGTGCCCAAAACGCCATTGCCGGCCTTGATGGTATACGCCACACCCGTGCTGAAGTACTGGTAGGAGCCGTTCTGCACGTTGGCAATCGTCGGGCCCGCGCCGTCGATGGCTGGGAAACGGAAGCTGTCGCCCGCACCCGTCAAGTCACTCTTCTTGATTTCGTCGTTGAGGAACCCAATCGCGTACTGGCCGGCGGGGAAGGTAACCGACTGCGGCGAACTCGTGGAGTAATACGCCTTTTGCGTGCCGCCCAACATCAGGGTCTGCAGGCAGGCGCGCACCTTGCCGCCGCTGGCATTGGCCCAGACGGGATTGCCTTCGGCTGGAACTTGCAAGTCCGAGAGACCGCAGCGCTCGCCGAGCCACTCATACTCGTGCGAGGCCTCGGTGCCGGAGCCGATGTCGCGACGGCAGATGTACACCGAAGTGTCCGCGGGGGACAAGCCGAGGTCGTTCCAGTTGAAGATGTTACCGCTGACCAAGCCAGCCACCTGTTCGTGCGACAGCGACGGCGCATTCGCCGGTGCATCGCTGGGCGACGCATAACCCTCCGCGGCCTGCAAGGCATAATAGGCGTTCTTGGTCATCGCCAGCGCCCAGACCTGGTCCAGCGTACTGAAGGAACTCAGGTAGTTGGTGGTCAACGCAGTGTTCTCGGGCGCCCCGGCAGCGGTCTTGAGAATGGCGGCTTCGACGTCGGCGAAGCCGGCGGTCGGCACCGCCGTCGTCGTGATCGCAGTCGCCGGGCAGCTCGAGTGGGCCGTGTAGCCCGCGAGGTTGCCCGACGCGGCCACCGCACCGCCGTCCGCGCCCGCGCACAGCGCGTCGGTGATCGCGGCCGGATTGATGAAGGTCAGACCGGAGGCGCCGCCGCTGGCATAGGTGTACAGCGGCTGGACGCCATTGGACGATCCGACGTTCGATTCCTTGAAGATCGCCAGGGGCGATCCGGAGGCACCCGACGAGGCGGAGCCCGTGCAGAAGATCATGCGGTCGGTGTAGCTGCCGGTGCTGCCGATGAAATACACGTCGATCGTGCCCGCGGTACACAGGCCACCCGGGGCGGCCGTCTCGAGGGCCGCATTGAGGATGGTGTTATCGACGGCGGTTGAGCCGCTGAGATACACGTTGACGGCGGTGGCCGCATTGTAGGTGCTCACGTCCAAGGCCGAGGCGCTGTTCGCAGCGGCGCCGGCGGCCGCGGCGGCGATGGCGCAGCGGATCGCTGTTCTGAGAATTGACATATGAAATTCCTCTAGATTAATGAATGAGAGTCGTTGATCGGCTATGCCGCATCAGGCGTCGCGGCGGCGGCGGCGCGCGATGCCGGCCATCCCGAGCAAGCCGCTCCCAAGGAGCCAAACAGCAGCCGGGAGCGGTACCGGGGCAGTACCGGCGGTCGGCACGTTCCAGGTGAGATCGCCGCTCGTGGACAGGAACCAATAACCGGCGCCGGTCGAGTTGGCGTACGGTGTAACGACATCCTTGTGTGCGCTGGTGGTCGTCACGTCGTAGAAACCGAGCGCGCTGCCCACGCTGCCGGCGAAGTTCTGACCAGTGATGAGCGTTCCACCCAGAAGAGGCCCGGTCTTCACCGAGTACGTTTGCGTGCCCGTCGTGTCCTTCACGTCGCCCGAATTTGGGGCAGAAGCCTGCCAGGCGGCGATTTCAGTCTGGATGCTGCTGATGACGGTTCCCACACCGCCGTACGCCGTGATCGGCGTGGACGCGGACGTGGCCTGGAACTGCTCGTTTCCAGCCGAACCCGAAATCCCGTCAATCACCATGAAATTGGTGGTCGCCGCGTTGGCGCTGGTGAACAGGCTGCCGAAGCCGCTGATCTGCCCGAAGTTCAGCTGCAACACGTTGCCGGTGCCGGTGGGCGCGGTCGTGCTCACAAATGGCGACGTGGCCGAATTCGGCGTCAGGGCGCCGGAAGCGGCCGTGATCGCCGACTGGTCGTAAGACAGGTTGACGATTTCCGAGTTGTTGCCAGCGGAGTCATACACGGCGAGGTAGAGGCCGGTCTGCGTCGTCGGCGGCGACGCCAGCGTCTGCGTCGGAGGTGCGAGTGCGGCGTGCGCCGAGACCGACGCGAGCGCCAGTGTGATGGCGGCGGCGAGCGGCTTGAGGATCAATTTCATATCGACATCTCCCAATGAAGTTAAAAAACGAAAATCTGGCATTTCCATCAACTAGCGAATGCCGCGCACCGAGCAAGCGTAAATTTGCGGCTTCAGATCGCGGTAGCCGCCCTTATTCCGGAACCCAAATTACGGTTCAGGTCAGTGCCTGGACGGGAGGATGCAGAATCGCGGTGTCAGCGATGTGATCGAAGTATGAATTTTTGGCGACATATCCGTGATGGGCCACTCGCCCTCACGATCCGGAGTGGAGCTTCGCGCGGTGCGCCTCCAAGCGTCGCACTACTGTAGCAATCACTACCTACTCTTGGCGGCCAACTAGACCAGCCGTGAGAGGAGCGCATTTGTGACCAATCCACGCCCTGTCGGAACCTCACCCCCGATGACTATCGCAATCCGGTCGGGAGCGCTGGCGCTGGCGATCGCGCTCGCGGTCGCGGTCGCATTGCCGGTGAGGGCGGCCAACTCGCCGGCCGCGGCCGAAGACATCATCGGCTTGATTGACCAGGAGCCCATCACCGAAGCCAGCGTGATCGCCGCGAACCAGGCCGATTTCGACCGCCTGCAGGAAAGCCAGCAACGCGAACAGAGGCAGCTCGAACGGAAATTCGCGCAGTCGCGCCATGAATTATTGCAGCAGCGCCTCGACAAGCTCCTGGACGCGCGCGCACTCGAGCGGGAGGCGAAAAATCGCGGCGTTGGCACGGAGGAGGTGTTGGCCGGGCTAAAGCTGGAGGTTCCCGCCGAGGCCGATGTCCGGTCGTTTTATGAGACGAACAAGGATCGCATCCGCGAACCCTACGAAGTGGCCGCTCCCAAGGTACGGCAATATCTCTCGGGCCAGCTCAATCAGACGGCAACCCGCCGCTTCTACGATAACCTGCGCGCGCGCAATGGGATCAGTGCCCAGCTGGCCCCGTACCGGCTGGCAGTGGCGGCGTCCGGACCGATGCGCGGCCACGACACGGCGGCCGTGACCATCGTCGAGTTCGGTGATTTTCAATGTCCCTACTGCCGGGAAGCGGAGACCGCGCTGCGCACCGTCATGGAGCGGCATCCCAAGGATGTGCGGTTGGTGTTTCGCAACCTCCCGCTCACCCAGATCCATCCGAACGCGAAAGTCGCCGCCGAAGCCGCGGTCTGCGCCGGCCGGCAGGGTCGATTCTGGGAGATGCACGACGCGATGTACGAGGACCAAAGCGCGCTCACGTCCGAGCGACTGAAACGGACAGCCGCCCGCTTGGGATTGGACGCCGGCCGCTTTGCCTCATGCCTCACCGACGATGCGACCGGCCGGGCGCTGGGTGACGACGCCGCGGCGGCGCTGGCCCTGGGGTTGTCGGGCACACCGTATTTTTTCATCAACGGGCGCCCGATCGACGGCAACGTGCCCGTCGAGACATTCGAAAGCATCATCGCCGACGAGTTGCGTCGCTCCGCAGGCAATCGCGGTTGAATCCCGGCCCCTACCACCAACCCATTGATCGAGAGAGAGTCATGAAGAGAAAGAGTATGAAGAACCGCCGCATCGAGGCCATGGCGAAGGCGCTTGCAGCGCTCGCCGCCTGCGGCGCCGCAACCCTGTTTCCAGTGCTCGGCTCGGCGACGCCAACCGCCGATCCGCAGGACGCCTGCACGCTGCTGACCGCGGCGGAGGTCTCCGCCGCGCTCGGTGTGAAGATGGACGCGGGCAAACGGCCGGTGGAGAGCGACCCGACGCTTTGTAATTGGCGGGAGCACGGCAAGCCCGAGGGACCCGCCCGCAATGTGATGGTCACCGTGATTCAGGGCGGCTCGTTCGACAAGGAGAAACAGCCCTCCCGTAATGTCAAGGGCACCGTGAGCGGCGTGGGCGACGAGGCCTACTTCTTCCAGCCGACCCGCATGCCGATCATTCTCTTCGTCAATGCCGGAACGGTGTATTTCAAGGTGATGGCGCGCTCATCGGCAACCGACCCGGCGGCCGAGCAGAATGGAACGATTGACAAGACGCTGGCCACTGCGATCGTCAAGAAGCTGCAGAGCCGCCCGGCAAAGCCTGCGTCCTGACGCACGGAGACCAGGTATGCCGGACATGGCGCTGACCTTTGTCCGACGTTTGTCGAAGGACGATCCCAACGCGCTGCGCGAAACCCAAGAGTTACTGGCCCGGCTGCAGCGGCCGTGGAGCGCTCCGCCCGGCGTGTCGACGCTCGAGCGGCACGCGGGGCTCTATGACGCCGTCGACGCCGAGATCGAGGCCATCAAGGGCCGCCTCCCGGCTCCGTTGCCCTGCGCCCAAGGGTGCAATCATTGTTGTCAATTCAACGAAATTTGGGTCTCGGCGCTCGAAGCCGCGCTCATCGTCCGGCACGTCGAAGCGCTCCCCGCGGCAAGTCGCGATGCCATCGTGGCACGCATCCGAGCGTTCCGTGGCAAAAGCGGGGGCGGACCCGACAGCCCGTGTGCCCTCTTGGAGCGCGAGGGCTGTTCGATCTACTCGGTGAGGCCGCTGCCCTGCCGCGGCTATTCGTCATTGTCCGAGGCCGCCTGCCGCGCACGTTTGCGCGACGGCGGCGCCGATCCTCCGAATCTCGTGGCGACGCGCATCGTCGAATTCGCGGCGATGGACATCGCGGAGGCCGGGCGTCGACCGCCGTATGAGATCAACTCGCTGCTGCACCGGATCTATTCCGACCCGGCCAAGCCGCGCCGCTGGGCAGCGGGCGACTTCAGCGACGAGCCGGATCTCGAACGGCGCGGCGTGAAATGACTGGGCAGAGCGAGCCTATGTCGGTATCCGGCGCCTTGCAGCAGGCGACAGCCGCCTACCGCAACCGCGACTGGGCCCAGGCCGAGCAGTGGTGCCGGTCGATCCTGCACACATCGCGGGATCACTTCGATGCCTTGAATCTTCTCGGGATCATTGCCGCCCAGACACAGCGCCTGCCGGAGGCCGCCAGGCTGCACCCGGGGAACCGCGCAGCGCTCAACAATCTGGGGGCGTGCTGCGGGCTTTGGGGCGGTTCGAGGAGGCGCGGGGTTGCTACGATCAGGCGCTCGAGCTCGATCCGACCGACGCCGAAGTGCATTACAACCGTGCGCTCACGCTGCTGGACCTCCGGCATCCCCGCGAGGCGCTGGCGAGCCTCGAGCGATCGCTCACGCTCGATCCCCGGCGCGCGGAAAGACATGTCATCCGGGGCAACCTCCTCCAGCAACAGGACCGGGAAGCCGAGGCGCTCGAGGCCTACCAGCGGGCGATCGGGATCGCCCCTCGCTATGCGGAGGCCTGGAACAACCGCGGCGCCGCGCTCCAGAAGCTGCAACGACTGCCGCAGGCGCTGCAGAGCTTTGATCAAGCCCTGACCATCGACCCGGCTCTCGTACCGGCGCACAACAATTGCGGCAACGCGCTGCAAGCCCTCGGTCGCTATTCGGACGCGCTCGACGTTCGGCGGCTGGCAGTCCGGCCGGAGCTCGCGGAGTTGCACTGCAATCGCACCAACGCCCTGAGCAACCTGGGCCGCTTTGATGACGCCCGGGCTGGCTACGACCGCGCTCGGCGAATTCAGCCGGAATACGAATGGTTGCTGGGCAATTGGCTGCACACCAAGATGCAGCTGTGCGAATGGACGGATTTCGCGCCCAATGTTGAGGAACTGAGCGCGCGGGTGGCGGCGGCATTCGATCCATTCATCGACGTGGGCGGCCGCTCGGACGCGGAGGTGGCGCACTTGTCGCGAACCCTCGAGATCGACATCGCCATCGACCTAAAGGGCTACACCCAGGACAAGCGCACGGGCATCTTCGCGCACCGGGCCGTGCCGCGCCGCTTCAGGTCAGCTATCTGGGATATCAGGGCACGATGGGGACGCCGATTGGGCGGACGGCCCGAGGCCCCGGCGGCGTCGCGCGCCGAACTCGGCCTGCCGGCCGACGCCTTCGTGTATTGCTGTTTCAACAATCACGTCAAGATCACACCCCCGACCTTCGACGGATGGATGCGCATCCTCCATCGAGTTCCGGGCAGCGTCCTGTGGCTCCTGGTGGGCAACGGGGCGGCGGCGGAGAATCTGCGCCGCGAAGCCGAGCAGCGGGGGGTGAACGGCGCGCGACTGATCTTCGCCCAGCGCCTGCCCGCGCGGCAGCACCTCGCGCGCCATCGAGCGGCCGACCTGTTCCTCGACACCCTGCCGTACAATGCGCACACGACCGCCACCGATGCCTTGTGGGCGGGACTGCCGGTGCTCACGCGTCTCGGCGAGAGCTTTACTGCGCGCGTCGCCGGGAGCCTTCTCATCGCCGTCGGATTGCCCGAGTTGGTCACCCGCTCCCAGGAAGAGTACGAGACTCTGGCCATCGCGCTCGCGAACGAACCCGACCGACTCGCCCTGTTGCGCGCCACGCTGCGCGCGAACCGCGCGACGATGCCGCTGTTCGATACCCGCCTGCTCACGCGACACTTGGAGCTTGCCTATGCGCAAATGTATGAACGTCATCACGCCGGTTTGCAGCCTGACCATATCGAGGTTTGCGCCTACGCAAACCTCAATCCAGAGAACTGAATCAGGATCTTGACTCCTCGCGAGGCATCGACTGGGTCAATCGGCCGGGCTCCGGCAGGCCAAGTCGCGCAGATCCTGACCGGTCGCGGCGATGGCGAAAAGCGCAGCCGTGCTCGCCAGCACGATACGTCCGCCCGCCTCGAGGAATCGCGACCAGATTTCCCACGATGTCAGCGGGTCGGAGTCGCCAGCGAGGATATGGGACATGCCGGCCAAGGGGCCGAGCAGCTGACAGACGGTCGTCGCGGCTTCCAGGGCGAGAAATACCGGCGCTCCGATGGCCACTCGCAAAAATCGCTGCCGAAATGACGCGGCGGGCCAAACCAACATCAGAGTCCAAAAGATGATCGGCAATTCGACGACGGCGGCGACCTGCAGTTTCGACACGACGCGGCCCGACGGCCGCAGGTCATTCGGCTGAGCTCGGACCAATCCCGTGAGCCGCATGACCGCGCCCGGTCCGGATCCCGACGACTGGAGTTCAATTCCAACCACCTCCCACGAGTGTCCCGTGGCGAGATATTCCGCCACGGCCCGATAATAAGGGATCACGACACGCGCATATGATCGCGCGCCGACGGTACCGATCGAGAGCGCCATGATCGCCGCGGCGATCCACCGCAATTCATGCCGGCCGCGAAGGTTCTGCGCGAGAGCTTTGCTCCGGACGTCCATTTGAAGTCGACGGCGGTGGAGGCGGCGATGCCGACGGCGCTAATGTACGAGCGCTATCAAGCGGATTCGAGTCCGCACGATGTCTATATTGCGCGATGACGTCCCGGCACTGTGACCCTTCGTATCCGCAGGAACGTGAGCATTCCGAGCAGTCCTACTAGGTCCAGCCCGATCCCACCGCCCCCGCCGGACTTAGCCGGTGCCGCCGTCGCCGTTACCGCGGCGGTCCCCGCGGCGGAGCCGCCCGGTCCAGTACACGTCAGCGTGTAAGTCGTCGTCGCAGAGACGATCACGGCTGTACTGCCAGCCGTTGCTTGGCTGCCGGTGAACGTGCCGCCACTGGCGATACAGGCCGTGGCATTGGTCGTCGTCCAGGATAGCGTCGTCAAGCCGCCATCGGCCACGGAGGTGGCCGATGCCGTTAAGGTGACCGTGGGAGCGGCACTGACGATTTGTATACCATACAACCCATATTGTTGATTTACCGCGGGGATCGCCACGATGGTAAATTGGTAATTGCCCGGCGTAGCGGCAATTGGGAATGTTCCCGCGCCATAGACTTTGCCGAGCACGGTGCCGGCGCTGGTACCGACCAGCGCCAAGTTTTGAAATTGCGCGGGGAACATCAGATCGTCGAGCGTAACGTCGAAGTTGCCCGACGTTCCCAGTATGATCGTCTGGGATGTGAACCCGCTCGGGGCGTTCATCACGGGCTGGAGTTGGTCGAACACGAGCTGCGGGGAGCTGCCGCTCGTTTGCACATTCACATCGACGAGCCCGTTGCCGTTGGTCGAGGGAGTCGCATCGATCAACAGCACGATCGGGCCTGCGGCGGCCGTAAACTGCAGTGAACCGACGGAGATCGCTTGCTTGAGAATGGCGCCATTTTGGGCTACCGCGAATTGCGCAGCAGTTAGCGCCGCGGGAAATTGGAAATCGTTGGCCGTGGCCTGATAGACACCGGCGGCGAGCGGCTTCGGGGAGACGAATGCGTACGCGAACGAACCAGCGTTGCTGACCCCGAAGGCTGACTGCAAAAGGCTGGTCGCCGCGGTCGACGTCAAATCGACTTCATAGGTACCCGCGCCCGTAGCCGCCACGCCGAAGGTCCACACTTGCAGCGGTCCCTGGGGGGCATTAAAACTCGATGGGCCGGCGGTAGCTACAGCGGTTCCCAAACTCGTGGCGCCGGACATAACCAACGCGCTCGTACTCCCCAGCGCTGTCGGAAACATGAAATCGGTGACGGTCAATTTGAGGGACTGTGCGCTTGGGTTGTGCACCTGCGACGGCGGCGCCAGCGTACCGATGGGAAAGGCGGCGTCCAGGAGCGAGATTCCCGACGGGCCGGAAACGGATATTCCGAATAGGCCCGCCTTCACCGTGGGGTCAGCCTGCGCGATCCCTAACAAGGTATACGTCCCGGCGCTCAAGGCCAGCGTCGCGGGGGACGCGGGGAGAGGCACGGCAACGGGGGTGGCACCCTGAAATAGCGCGAAACCGGGCGCAACGTTCGCGGAATTCAGCGGCGCCGGGAATTTTTCGTCCACGTAGGTAAACGTATAAGAACCGGCCGTGGTGACGGTCAAGATAGTGCTGAACGTCGTCACCGTCGGATCCGCTGTCACGGATTGCACCGTGATATTGCCTGAGATGGAGGCGTCCTGAATGCAGGCGGTGGGCATCGCCTTGGGCGCCACGCAAACAGTAAAAGTGCCGACACCGGCTGTGGCATTCGGTGTCCCGATCACCCGCAGCGTGTATTGCCCGACCGCCGCCGGCAGCGCCAGAGTCGCTGTCGTCGCCGCAGCCGCCAACGCGGTCGTGCCTACGATCGAGACGCCTTGGGTCACGACGACGCTCGCCGCGCTGAGCGGCGACGGCGTTTGGAGATCGGTGAACGTGACGACTAGATCCGGTTGCGTAGAACCCGATGCGACGGCTGCAATCGTGAAGGTTTCCTGCGTCGCCGTGGGCGCGCCGCTCACCGCCACGAGCTGGGTTTGCGGAGGCAGCAGTTCGGTCGATTGCGCCGCCGCCCATGCGGGACATAGACACGCAAGCGCGACGAGCCAGCGTGCGAGACTTGCAATCATCGCGTTCGCCGGCACACCAAGGCGTATCCGTCGCCCATAAGTCAGCGCTGCATGATTCGGCATGACAATGAACCTCAAGTCGTTGGAGTCAAAGCGGCGGATGGAGGCGATTTGCTGAGCTTGTCGAGCGTCGCCTTCGCATCATCCATCCCGGAAAATTTCGTTCCCGAATTCACCACGCGCTGGAGATTGTCGCGAGCATCCGAATTATCGCCCGCCAGGGACTGTGCCATTCCCAAGTGATAGCGCGCGAGCACGGCATCGGGCACCTTCGCCACCACGCGAGTCAAGACCGGCACCGAATCAGCGGCATCACCGCGTTTGAACAGCACCCAGCCGTAAGTATCCAGGTACGACGGGTTTGGCGAGGTCGCGAAGCGCGCCGACAAGTCCTTGGCGCGATCGAGACTTGCGGGATCTTTCTTGTACGTGGCGAGCAGCATCGCAAGATTGTTTGCGGCCACCTCGGATTGTGGATAGCGGCGGATAATGTCGTCATATTCGCGGATAGCCTCGTCCGTTTTGCCCTGGCTTTCAAACAACGACGCCAGTTGCTCGCTCAGCTGCTCCGTCTGATCGACGACTGATTTCGCATTCTTCAACGTCGCAATCGCCTCCGCGGGGTCCTCTTTGGCCGCTAGCTGAGAATTCGCCAGACCGCCATACGGCGCCCACCATTTAGGCGTTCGCGCGATCGCCTGTTTAAAGGCATCCTTGGCGTCGGCGATCCTCCCGGTCCGTAACAGCAGTTCGCCTTTGATGGTGAGTGCAAAAGAAGCATCGGGATATTTAGCCGACACCTCATCCAGACGCTTGATCGCCTCCGGCACGCGATTGGAGCTGACCAGCAACCGCACGACGGCCTCCAGGGGCTCGGCCGCGTTAGGCTGCAAATCAGCAGCATTGCTATACAGGCGCAACGCCTCTTCGTTGTGCTTATCGGCTTCGGCGACCATCCCTTGATACATGTAACCTACGCCAAGTTTCGGTCGCAGGCCCACGATGGCGGCGGCGGCCGATTTGGCTGTCGCGAGATCATTCGT